>Ga0207878_100511_pt1 | contig 11591 bp, 11 predicted proteins | sample LinPmetageLP41_FD_184053 | JGI IMG/M metagenome (GOLD analysis project Ga0207878, IMG submission 184053) | Marine viral communities from the Pacific Ocean - LP-41 (SPAdes) | ecosystem: Environmental > Aquatic > Marine > Oceanic | place: Pacific Ocean | collected 2010-08-27 | reverse complement strand
GGCCGCGGCGATGATCGCCGAGTCGGTAATATCGACACCGTGATGGACTTCGTAGCGCTCCTTGAGGCCACGCAGAATCGCGATGGTGTCCTCCTCGCTCGGCTCGTCCACCAGTACTTTCTGGAAACGGCGCTCGAGCGCGGCATCCTTCTCGATGTACTGGCGATACTCGTTGAGCGTGGTTGCGCCGACGCAGTGCAGCTCACCCCGGGCCAACGCTGGCTTGAGCATATTACCCGCATCCAGAGCGCCATCGCCCTTGCCGGCGCCGACCATGGTGTGAAGCTCGTCGATGAACAGAATCACCCGGCCCTCTTCCTTGGACAGCTCGTTGAGCACCGACTTCAAGCGTTCCTCGAACTCGCCGCGGAATTTGGCGCCGGCCAGCAGCGAACCCATGTCGAGTGACAGCACACGCTTGTCCTTGAGTCCCTCCGGTACTTCGCCGTTGACGATCCGCTGCGCCAGCCCCTCGACGATGGCAGTCTTGCCCACCCCGGGCTCGCCGATCAGAACCGGGTTGTTCTTGGTCCGGCGCTGCAGCACCTGGATTGTGCGGCGAATTTCGTCATCGCGGCCGATCACCGGATCGAGCTTGCCCTCGCTAGCACGGGCAGTCAGATCGAGGGTGTACTTCTCCAGCGCCTCGCGCTTCTCCTCGGCGTTGGCATCGTCGACGTTGGCCCCACCGCGCAGCTCGCCGATCGCAGTAGCGAGCCGCTTGCGATCCAGACCCGCCTGGGTCAGCACCTTGGTGAGCCCGTTCTTCATATCCAGCGCGGCGAGCACCACCAGTTCGATGGCGATGTACTGATCTCCGCGAGTCTGCGCCTCACGGTCGGCCAGATTGAACAGCCGCGCCAGATCCTGGCTCATGCCGACGTTACCGTCGAACTGCCCCACTTTGGGAAGACCATCGAGATAGCTGACCAGGCCCTGACGCAGGCGGCTGGCGTCGCCACCGGCCTTCTGAACCAGGCCTTTGATGCCGCTGTCACGCATCTCGAGCAGCGCCATCATCAGATGCCCCGGATCGAGCTGATTGTGACCGCGCCCCACCGCCAGCGACTGCGCCTCGGCCAGCGCGTTTTGCAGCTTGGTTGTCATGCGATCCATACGCATATCTTCGCCTCCAGAAGCCGGCACGGGTAATGGCCCGGCGGCTAGATTGTTCGTTAGTTGACACCTAAATGGAGGTATGTTTGAGGTTTTCAAGCACGGAGAATGAAAAATTCGATGCGGCAGAGCACCCCAGACGAATTAGATTCATGACAAGGAGCGGACGTGAACAAAAGAAGCAGACGTCAACAAAAGGAGCGGACGTCAAGAAAAGAGGACCGCCGAAAACAGACGGTAGCGGGATACGTCAGCGCAACCAGATGACGCTGGCCATCCGCCCGGTATGCCCATCGTCGCGACGATGGGAATAGAATCGCGGTTCGCAGGCGGTACAGAAATGCCCCCCACTGATCGAGAGAACGCCGATGCGCTCCAGGCGTAGCCGAGCAAGGCGATAGAGATCCGCCATATAGTGATTCAGGCGGTAGGGGCTACGCTCGAAAGCGATTTCGGCTTCGGGCTGCATGGCGACGAAGGCCTCGAAGACTTCGGGACCGACCTCGAACTGGGCATTGGAGATCGCCGGGCCCATCCACACCATCAACTCCTCCGGGTCGACGCCCAACGCCGCCACGCTCGCCTCAAGCACCCCGCCGGCGAGTCCCCGCCAGCCGGCGTGGGCAAGCCCGACTCGCGTGCCCTGGCGGTCGCACAGGAAAACCGGCAGGCAATCCGCGGTCAGAATGACGCAGGCGTGACGACGGTCGAAGGCGACCGAAGCGTCGGCTTGCGGCGGCTGCTGGCGGTATGCCGGCTGGTAGCTCTGCATGACACGAGCGCCATGCACCTGATCGAGCCATAGTAACGGGCGCTCGTCGTCGATCTCGGCAACCAACCGGTCGCGGCAGCGAATCACGCTTTGCGGATCGTCGCCCACATGGGCCGCCGGATTGAACGCCGCGAAATCGCCATGGCTGGGTCCGGTCTCGCGAGTGGTGACGAAAGCCCCTACCGTGCTTGGCGCGGGCCAGTCGGGCAACAGCAGCGTCGGCGCTTCATCCAGCGTTGACGCGGAAGCGGTTGCCGACGCTGGCGAACAGGTTTCAGAATTCATCGATCCGACTCCCGATCCTCGCGCAGTGCGTCCAGCAGCATGAACATGTCGTCCGGCAAGGGCGCCTTGCATTCGACCGGCGCCCCGCTGACCGGATGCTGGAAACGGAGTTTATGGGCGTGCAACGCCTGGCGCGGAAATTCCCTGAGCAGCGTCTTCAATGATTCGCCAACACCGGCCGGCAGCTTCAGGCGGCCCCCGTAGACCGGATCGCCGATCAGCGGATAGCGAACATGGGCCAGATGCACGCGAATCTGATGCGTCCGCCCGGTCTCGAGCCGGCAGCGAACATGAGTATGCGCACGAAAGCGCTCCTGGACCCGATAGTGCGTCACCGCGGGCTTGCCCGCCTCGGTCACCGCCTGACGCTGACGATCCTTGGGATGGCGGCCGATCGGCGCATCCACCTTGCCGCCTGCCGTCATCGCGCCGACGACAATGGCATCATACTCCCGAGATACCGTCCGCGCCTGCAGCTGCGTCACCAGCGCGGTCTGCGCCGTCAAGGTCTTCGCCACCATCATCAGCCCGGTGGTGTCCTTGTCGAGACGATGGACGATACCGGCACGCGGCACCGCTGCCAGCGGCGCATGATGGTGCAGTAACGCATTGAGCAGGGTGCCGTCAGGGTTGCCGGCAGCGGGATGCACGACCAGGCCAGCGGGCTTGTCGATAACCATCACGTCGTCGTCCTCGAACACGATCGACAGCGGGATCGCCTGAGGCTCCCAGCGAGTCTCTTCCTGGAGCTGGGTATCGAGCGCTAGCCGCTCGCCGCCGATCACCTTATCCTTGGGTCGCGCCGGCTGGCCGTTGATCGTCAGTTCGCCCTGCTGGATCCACCCCTTGAGGCGTTCTCGCGAAAATTCGGGGAACATTTCGGCAGCGGTCTGGTCGAGACGTCGTCCGGCCAGATGCTCGGGTATGCGCTCGTCACGCTTTAAAATGTCGGCCATACGTGGGAAAGGGTTCCGTTTCGCCGGTGCGTTTCATCAGCACGTTTCGTGAGTGCGTTTCGTGAGTACGTTTCGTGAGTACGTTTCGTGAGTACTAGGGTTTGCTTTATAGTGAGTCGGATTCGGCGGATTCTAGCACGGCCGCCAAGGAATGGTTGATACGAGGATGATGATGCGATTTTCTGCGCGATGTTCCGCTCTGGCCGCCATGATGGTGGTGGTAGGCACCCTGCTCGCTGGCTGTGCCAGCAACGAGCCCGCCCCCGACCTTCAGGAACAGGATCTTTACCAGCAGGCTCAGAGCTCCCTCGATGCCGGCCGTTACTCGACTGCCGTCAAGCAGCTGGAAGCCCTCGATACGCGTTTCCCGTTCGGACGTTATGCCGAACAGGCCCAGCTCGAATTGATCTACGCCTATTATGAAGTCGAGGACTGGGAACAGACTCGCGCTGCCGCCAGCCGTTTCATTCGCCTCCATCCGGATCATCCGCAGGTCGACTACGCCTATTACATGCGCGGTCTCGGGGCGTACCAGGCGGGACGTTTCAGTCTCGAGAGCCTGGCCCTGATCGATATTTCCAAGCGCGATCTGGGCGCGTCGCGGGATGCCTACGTCGACTTCGGCGAGCTGGTGCGTCGCTTCCCCGACAGCGCCTACGCGCCGGACGCTCGGCAGCGCGTTATCTATCTGCGCAACGTTCTGGCACGCCACGAACTGCAGGTGGCCGACTTCTATCTCCGCAAGGGTGCCTACGTCGCGGCCGTCGAGCGCGGACGCTGGGTCATCGAGCACTACCCGAAGGCAGAGGCAACACGCGACGCGCTAGCCGTCATGGTCGAAGGCTATCTGGGCCTCAACATGCGCGATCGCGCCCAGACTGTACTGCAGACGTTGATTCACAACGATCCCGACAATAGCCAACTCGATGGCGATACCTTCGTGCCCAGGCACGTCGATGTTGATCCGCCGCTGACGCTGAAAGGCTAGGCGAGAAAAAGCGCCGCTTGCCGACCAGGCAAGCGGCGCTTTTTGTTGGTCCATTCTCCCTGCTAGTTGCCCGGCTGCCAGCCGTTGACGATGGGATACCGGCGGTCGCGTCCGAAGCCGCGCAGCGTCACGCGCACCCCGACCGGCGCCTGTCGCCGCTTGTACTCGTTGCGATCGACCAGTTTGACCACCTGATAGACGTCGTCACGCTCGAAGCCCGCCTCGATGATCGCTTCGGCGCTCATGTCACCTTCGATATAACGCTCGAGAATCGCATCCAGCACGTCGTAGCCCGGCAGTGAATCGCTATCCTGCTGATCCGGCGCCAGCTCGGCGGAGGGCGGGCGCGTGATCACGCGTTCCGGGATGGCCGGACTCTGGGCGTTGCGCCAGTTGGACAGACGATAGACCCAGGTCTTGTAGACATCCTTGAGCGCGTTGTAACCCCCGACCATGTCGCCGTAGAGCGTCGCGTAGCCCACCGCCATCTCGCTCTTGTTGCCGGTGGTCTGGACCATCAGGCCCTTCTTGTTGGAAATCGCCATCAGCAGCACGCCGCGCACCCGCGACTGCAAGTTCTCTTCGGTGGTGTCCGCCGCCAACCCCTCGAAGCTCTGGGCCAACGTCGCGGTGAAGGCTTCGACCATGGGAACAATCGGCATGACCTCGTAACCGACCCCCAGCATTTTTGCCTGTTCGGCGGCATCGGCCTGGGAGATCTCGGCGGTATAGTGATAAGGCATCATCACCGCATGGACCCGCTCCGGCCCCAGCGCGTCGACCGCAATGGCCAGCGACAGCGAGGAGTCGATGCCGCCTGAGAGCCCCATTACCACGCCCTTGAAGCCGCTCTTGTTGACGTAGTCGCGCAGACCGGTCACCAGTGCGCAGTAGAGGTTTTCCTCGGCACCGAGCAGAGGTTCGCGCTCGCCGGTTGCGGGAATCCAGCCGCCCACTTCACCCACTTGACGGGTAAAGCGCACCGGCATCAGCCCGACCTGCCAGAACGGCGCACGCACGGCGACTTCGCCCGTCGCATCGAGTACCAGCGAGCCACCGTCGAATACCAGTTCGTCCTGGCCCCCGATCGCGTTGACGTAGACCAGCGGCTTGCTCACTTCCCGCGCACGCTCGGCAAACAGACGTTCGCGCTCGGCGGGCTTGTCGAGATGAAACGGCGACGCGTTCAACGTCACCAGAATGTCGGCGCCCGCTTCGGCCGATTGCCGCACCGGCGCCCCATCCCAGAGATCCTCGCAGATCAGGATCCCGAGCCTCGCGCCCTGGTGTTCGATCACCAGCGGCTCGGAGCCCGGCTCGAAATAACGGTCCTCGTCGAAGACCTGATAGTTGGGCAGGGCCTGCTTGGCATACTCGCCGCGCCATTGACCGCCCAGCAATACGCCCGCCAGATTGCGACGCTGACCGTCTCGCATGCCGGGATAGCCCACGATGACCAGGGTTTCCGGTGCGATCCTGTCGATCTTGCGCGCCATCTCCGCCAGCGCGTCCTGCAGGCGTGACTCCATCGCGTCGCGCAGCAGCAGATCCTCCGGTGGGTAGCCGGTCAGGAACAGCTCGCTGAACACGACCACATCCGCGGCGTGTTCGATGCGCGCCTCGCGCACGGCCTCGATCGCCGCGGCGGCATTACCGGCGATATCACCCACCAGCGGGTCCAGCTGTGCCATCACCAGGGTCAGATCTTGCATGAGTAAACTCGTCTCCAGACAGATGCGGCGCTAGAGCGCCTCGGGGGCTGTCGTCCATTTTCGCGCATGCCATGCGCAGAGGCAAAATCCGACGGCGCTGAACGCACCAACCGATTCAGCATTTTGGACGGTAGGGTCGGGGATCGACGATGGGCTCGCAGCCAATCAGTTGATCGACCAGCAGCCGTGTAGCAGCCGGCGCCAGCACCAGACCATTGCGATAGTGACCGGCGTTGACATGAAGCCCGTTGAATCCGGGCACAACGCCGATTATCGGTACGCCGTCCGGCGACCCCGGCCGCAAGCCCGCCCAGTGGTGTTCTACCGGACACTCGGCCAGCGCCGGGATGATCGAAAGCGCGCTGGCATGCAGTGATGCATAGGCTTCGAGGGTCGTCTGCTTGTCGAATCCCACTTCTTCGAGCGTCGACCCCGCCAGTACCCGACCGTCTGCGCGAGGAATCACGTAGCGCCCATCCTTGAGCACGACCCGCTCGACCAGCCCCAGCGGCGCCTTGAACAGGATCATTTGGCCCTTGACCGGCCGAACCTCCAGCGCGACGCCGATATCCGCCAGCAGCGCTCGCGACCAGGCCCCGGCACAGACCACCGTCTGTCCCGCGCGAATCGAGCCCCGTGCCGTCGCAACACCGCGAATGGCATCACCCTCGCGAATCAGCGCCGAGACCTCGCACTGCTCGTGCAAGCTCACATTCGGCATCTGCAACAGCCGCGCCCGCAGCGCCTGGCCCAGTCGCGGGTTGCGGATGCTGCCTAGCGTCGGCATCCACAGTGCGCTATCGAAGCCCGGTGCCGCGTTGGGCTCCTTGGCATAGAGCGTGTCGGCATCGATGCTGGATAAAGGTTTGGCGACCTCCCGCGCCCAGGCGAGCGCGGCATCGACATCCTCGACCCGCAGGTAGAGCAGGCCTTTCTGACGATATTCGGGATCGATACCGGTTTCCTCGAGCAGCCGCCCGGCCAGCTCGGGGTAGCGACCCTCGGACCAGCTGGACAACGCCGAGATCGCTGTCGAATACCGCCAGGGATAGAGCGGCGAGACGATACCTCCGCCCGCCCAGGAAGCCTCGCGACCACACTGGCCACGCTCGACCAGCGCCACCGAATGACCGGCATCGGCCAGTTGCAGCGCCGTCATCATGCCGATGACGCCGCCACCCACGATCAAGAAATCCTGCATGCTGTCGATATCCTGACAAAAGGACGATTCTATCATTCGTCCAGAACCCGGACTGCATCATGCCCCCAGCCAACGGCTCCACGACCGCTCCCCCTCGCCAGCGAGGCTTCACCTTGATCGAACTGATCATAGTCCTTGTCGTACTCGCGATTCTCGCCACGATGGCCACGCCAAGTATCCAGAGGTTGATGGCGCAGCAGCGCGTCTCGACCGAAGTTCTGCGCCTGCGCAATGCCCTACAGTTGGCGAGAAGCTACGCCATCATGAGGCGCACGACCGTTACGATATGCCCCAGTCGTGACGGACAGGCTTGTACCCCTGAAGATTGGACGACTCCCCTGATGATCATCCAGGGTCGCGCCGATGATGCCACACTGGAGAATGAAACCGTTCTGCGGGAATTGAGCGCCAGTCGAGTCGTCTCCGTCACCTACCGTAACGATGGGCGCCCCGTGCGTTTCAAGCCGATGGGGTGGTCCACAGGCCATAACGGCACTTTCGAGATCTGTGGCCGGTATGGCGAAGGTGCTCGGGTAATTCTGAGCAATCTGGGAAGAATACGCACATCAGGGGAAACACCATCCGGCTGCTGACAAGCACCTTGGTTAACACCGCTATCGGTAGCGGGATGCATTGACACGATATCCAGGACGGATTGCGCAAACAGACACCGTAGGAAAGCATGCATGGCGTCGACATTTATAGCCAGGTGAAAGAAATACCTCCCCCGTTCGATCCCTTCCCCCCGGCACTTTCGCCATCGGTGCCCACGGTCGAGCCCATCAGTGCTTCGTCGTAATGAATACCTGCGCTACCGGAAACTTCGACACCCCGACCTTTCACGGCGCCATACAATCCCCCGCTACCAGCGACATTGACGGTGCTATAGGGCGCGAAGATGGTGCCCTTGAACGCAGAGCTTCCGGTGATATTGACACCGGCATTCCAGCCGCTGTCTCCGCCATCATCATAGGTCGAATAGAGGGACAGGATCGGATTGCCCTTGTCGTCGGTCGGGCGGTCGGAGGCGACATCGAGACCACTGGGGAGATTAAAGCGCCCATCGGTAACGATTTTCAACGAACTGCCTTCGGCAACGCTGAACGTGGCACCCCCACCGATATTGATATCGCCCTTGATATAGAGCGTCATGTCGCCACCGTCGACGACGAAGTTGGCGCTGCCGCCCAGCGAGAAGCTATCCAGCACCAGTACATTGGTCGGTTCGGGAAATATCCCGTCGATCACGACATCACGCGTAACCTGATAACGCTCGGGATTGGGTACGCTGTTGTTGTTATTCGCTGGCACCTGGAGGCCATAGGGGGTAAGTCTGTAAGTTCGATTACCGCCGCCAATCGACAAGCTGCCCGACGAGGCATAAGGCGCCAGCGTATCGGTCAAATCGCTGATCGTCGCCCCATCGGGCGTAGTGAAAGCATCGCAGCTCGATGTTGCCACCTCGCCTACGCCGGGTGACGAGCGATCGATGCTTCCAGCCACCTGCTGCTCCATATCGCGATTGGTCGTGGTACGCACGACCGGTGCAGTGGCATTGCCCTCGATACTCGAACCCCAACTACCAGTCACGATTTCCGTGTTCGCTTCGACATTACCTTTGATGGTGCCGCTACTGGTCAGACGTACCGCTTGGCGAGAAGCGACATTGCCCTGGATGCTGGAACCACCCCCGCTAATGATGACATTGCCATTGGCCTGAATATCACCATAAATCGACGCCGAACCACTGGCGGTGACGCTTCCCGTGGCACGTACCCGACCGTAGATCGGCGACGACCCGCTGAGCGTCACATTGCCGTTTTCGTCTTTGTCGGCATTCGTGGAGATAATCCCTTGGGTACCTTTACTATTCTTTCCCTTCCCCAGATCAGCGTCATAGGCCCCCTTGCGGGAATCATAGCTATCGATCTTAGCACTGCCACTTAAGGAGACACCTTCACAGCCCAGTAACACCGAACGATATGCGCCACCAGACACCCCGCCATCCTCGACCTGAATAATCAATGGCTGACCCGCGAACGGCTTCGAGCCTCGTGATATGGCACTCCAGGCGACAATATAGTTGCCCGCTTTCTGGCCCTGAAATCCCCCTCCATCGGGGACTTCGATATAGCAAGCGGCTGCGGTCATATCACTAGAACCCCTGATCAGACAGCTCTTGCTGCCTTCCTCCTCGGTCTTCGCAGCGAAACTTTGAAAACCGCCTTGATCCATATCGTTATTGCTGGACAAGACAACAGCAGAGGTACCAGCGCGCACTTGGGGAACCAATGACATGGCAGCACGTTCCGCGAACAGAGCCGTTCTGGTGGCCAGTGTATAGTTCGCGGCCATTTTCTCGTCGATTTGCGATGACTGCATGCTGGCCAGGCCGATCATGGTCGATAGCGCCACGACACCGAGGACCACTATCAATGCAGCACCATCCTGGCGTTTCATGGCAAGCCGTCCATGTCCCTTAGACATATTTACAAGGCTCCCATGAACTGATTGCGATTCATGACAACAAGGGTGATTTTTTTGTCATTTTCAAACGTGATCGTGACGGGACATAACTCATTCGCTTTGGTTTCACACTTGTCTTTCGGTACTTCCAGATGAGTGAAACCATTGAGAACGGGCTGCCCGTCGATGTATAGACTCAAACCATTTTCGCTATCGGGATCACTGTTCCAGCTATAGGTTCTTTTGTCACCATCTCCCAGTGTCAGGACGACCTTCTCGCCATCATCGTCATTCTCGATTGCCACATCGGTCGCACGGCGAATATCGCTAACCAGGCTATCCGCGAGATAGGGCAGGACAGCTTGGCGCTGGCTTAGTCGCTGAGTCGCCTGCTGATTATGTATGCCGACCATCAGAAGACTCTCGGCCCCCAGCGCGACCAAAAGCCCGATTGCCATAGCAATTAGCACCTCGACCAGGCCAAACCCACGATTGCGAGACAGATAGCGTTCGCTGTCAACCTTCATGTTCATGCACCAATTCGTGACAAAGGCAGTCCGATTTCGTAGCGATACGTCACAGAATCGCCACCGCTTACCCATTTCACCTCGATGATGTAATCGCAGCTATCGTCGTCCGATGGTTCGGGCTTCACCGGTTTTCTGGACAGGCCGGGAAGGTGGAGTTGCCAGCTGTCATACCAGTCAGCTGCGATCTCGCTACCCTCCGGACATTCACTTCCGCCGGTCTCGATCTCGACTGCCCAGAGGCGCTCGGTGGCATCCTGGGCCGCCAGCGAGGCGAGCGTGCGCTGGTAGCCGGCCTGTGCCCCCTGAAGGGATTTGAGCTGTACGCCGCCAACGGCCAGCAGGCCTATTGCTAGCACTGCGACCGCGACCAGCACTTCGATCAGGCTGAAACCTCGGGTACGACCGCTGCCCCAACCGGGTGGAACGGGCAGCGGCTGTCGGTCATGGCGCGTCGTCATCATTTCGTTTGCCGATATAGCCAATCGATGAAATCCATAGCCTTTTATCGGCGATCTCGATATCTACGCCCCTGCATGGAGGAGCGGAATCACACTGTAACCGGCCCATTTCACTGAACGTGATGTTCCGTGTTTGCGTTACGTTGTCATCCTGAAAGCTTTCTCTGAGAGGCGAGTCACCCCGATCATCAACTGTCAGGGTCCAGCCGCCGCCTTCCCTTGGTGCCAGCGTGACAGAGAGGCTCTCGCCCTCCGAGATCGCCATGCTTCGGGCCAGACGCAAGCCGCCGGCAATCTCGCTATAGTCGCTGGCAATGCGGTTATGGATGAACAGCGACTGCATTCCCGGCACCGCCACTGTTGCCAGAATCGCGACGATGGCGATGGTCACCAACAGCTCCAGCAGCGTGAAGCCGCCTTGCCGTACATCCCGCTTACCAGCCACAGTTGGCTTGACTATCCGTGTTATTTTCCAGCCTGTGCTTGCCAATCTGGTCCAGCATGAAAATGCCGCAGGCATCCCCCGCCTGTGAGCCGATAGGTTCTGCCCTCAAGGTGTACCGGCTTACCCGGTCGTCGGAACTTCCGGTAATCCGGTAATAACCGCCTGTCTTAGCCCGGTCTGTCAAATCAACGCTGCCGGCACCAGGATCCGTCATCGAGCACGAAGCACCATTATTGTCATTAATGGAAAAGTAAGCACCGTAGTCGGCGTAGCAACGCTCCAATTGGCTCGCAATATCCATCAAGGCGGTTTTGGCATAGGTACGGCGCGAGCTCTGTACATAACTGATGTAATTGGGGTAGGCGATACTCGCCAGGATCCCCACGATCAGCATGACGATCATCAGCTCCAGCAATGTGAAGCCACTCTCACGTCCCCGCATCAAGGCACCTGCTCTCAATAGTTTTGTTTCATAATGTATCATTCTATACAGGGCTGTCAGCCAACCGTCCATGAAAAAGCCGGACCTTAGTCCTAATGCCAGTCAGTTAAGCCTGTTCTCACCCGGCTGATGATGAGATCTTCCCGTATCAGATCCACGGGTACGGGAAGATTCATGCAGTTCAGCGACGCCATCGATGCCATCGCCAAGGTGGCACCCG
>Ga0207878_100510_pt1 | contig 11610 bp, 11 predicted proteins | sample LinPmetageLP41_FD_184053 | JGI IMG/M metagenome (GOLD analysis project Ga0207878, IMG submission 184053) | Marine viral communities from the Pacific Ocean - LP-41 (SPAdes) | ecosystem: Environmental > Aquatic > Marine > Oceanic | place: Pacific Ocean | collected 2010-08-27 | reverse complement strand
CCAGGATCGCATATTGCCCTTGGTAACCCTGTATCGCCTCGAAATAATGTCTCATGAAGCCCGGCGACGACACCAGCAGCAGTTGCACACGCGCCAACAATCGTCGTTCGCACCATCTCATCGCGGCCCCCACGGCGTCTGGGCGCGTGAACAGGCCGTGGATATCCAGGCATTCGTAAACCAAAGGCACATGACTCTGCCCGGTCATCCAACGCGTGATCCAGGCAATGATCAGCAGGTCGAAGTTGCGAGCGATGATAACGTCGGCTGTAGATAGCGCGTCGCGGCGTTGCATGACCCGGCAGATGCCGCGCAGGATGCCGATCATCCGTCTGCCATAACGCTCGTTCTGCATAAGACCCAGGTCGATGTTGGGCCAATCCGGAACAAACGCAGTGTTCATATTTTCCCGTCGGAAGGAGGCAGAGCGAACACGATACCCCAACGTCCTGAAGCTTTTCAGACGCCTGATCTGCGACGATTCCGTCAGGTCGAAGGCAAAGACGAAGATTTCGGTCAATGGTTGGTCCTTGCGGGCACGTGCATCTGCGCCGTGTCACTACACACCTCCGTCCCCGGCCCGCCACGCCCCTGCGGATTTCCAGCGGAAGTTCGCCGCCACGCGAATAAGGTCGCCGGGCAGTTCGTTACCGCGCACTTATGCTCAAGATTAGCGGTGAAGCCCGGTAGGTATCACAACGGCACGCCCCGGTGGCCATTCATTTGCGAACTGTATTGTCGACGCCGACACCTTTCACGATCTAGCCACCAGCCGATCAAGAGGCACGTATTGCCTAGCCCCGACCTATATACGGCATGGCCGATGCCATCACGGTCATAAAGGGTACGTTCACATCGAGCGGAAGTGACGCCATGTGCAGGACGGCTTCTGCGACGTGTCGCGCATCCATCACAGGCTCGACCTTTTCCGTCCCGTCGGCCTGCGGCACGCCGCGGGTCATCTTCTCGGCCATGTCGGTCAATGCGTTGCCGATGTCGATCTGCCCGCAGGCGATGCCGAAGCGGCGGCCGTCGAGCGATAACGTCCGGGTAAGGCCCGTCACAGCGTGTTTGGACAGGGTATAGGGCGCGGAGCCGGGGCGGGGTACATGCGCCGAGACCGAGCCGTTGTTGATGATGCGGCCGCCCTGCGGCGATTGTCGGCGCATCAGGCCGAAGGCCGCGCGCGCGGCGAGGAACGTGCCACCGACATTGACGTCGAGAACCTGACGCCATTCAGCTACGGAAATTTCGTCGATGGGACGAGAGGCCACGTTTGTGCCCGCATTGTTGAAAAGGACATCGAGGTGGCCCCATTCCGCTTCAATACGCGCAAAGGCGGCGTCGAGCGCGTCCGCATCGGTCACATCGCAGGGCAGGACCAGTGCATCGTCCGCATCGCCTGCGGTTTCGTGCAGAACATCGGCCCGTCGGCCCATGAGCGCCGTGCGCCAGCCCCGGTCCAGAAAGAGGCGTGCGGTCGCGCGGCCGATGCCGCTTCCGGCGCCGGTGACAAGGATGGTCTGGGTCATGGTATCTCGCTTGAATGAAGGGCGGTGTAAGGGTCAGTAGAACACGCCGACCAGCCATAACGGTACGGCGGGTATATAAGTGACGATCAGCAGGACAAACACGAGCACCGCGATGAATGGAAGGTTGGTCTTCGTCGTAGCCCAAACGTCGGTCCTGGCGATGGAGCAGGCGGTGACCAGCACGCTCGCCACCGGCGGCGTCTGCTGGCCCAGCGCGATGTTCAGCGTGAGCAGGATACCGAAATGGACGGGGTCGATGCCGAGTTGATTGACCAGCGGCATGAAGATCGGGACCGTCAGGATGATCGCAGCCGCACCGTGCAGCACCATACCCACGAAAAGCAGGAAAACATTGATTATCATCAGAACGAGGAACGGATTGTCGGTCAGCGTCGTGATGGATGCCGCCAGTTTCTGTGGCATCTGTGTCTCGGTCAGGTAGAGGCCTAGAACGGCGGAAGATGCCACAAGCAGCATCACCACCGACGTCTGAAGCACCCCGTCAACCAGCGCGTTGTAGAGCTTGCGCAGGTTCAGCTCGCGATAGACCAGCAGGCCGATGACAAGCGCCGCCAGCACGGCGAGTCCCGCGCCCTCGGTTGCGGTGACGACACCACCAAAGATGCCTCCAAGGATGATAACGGGAAGCATCAGCGCCCAGACAGCCTCGCGCGTGGCGCGGCCAAGGCGGGACAGCGAGAAGCTCTCTTCGCGCGGAAGATCATAGCGGACCGCGAAGTAATAGCACATTCCCATCAGCAGCGAGGCCCCCATCAGGCCGGGCACGATGCCCGCCACGAATAGCTGCACGATCGAAGTGTTCGACAGCGCGCCATAGAGGATCATCGGAATCGACGGTGGGATGATGATCGCCAGCGACGCGGAAGAGGAGGTGAGCGCCGCAGCGAAGCGTGGAGAATAGCCCTTGCGCTTCATCGCCGGGATCAGCACCGACCCGGTCGCCGCCACATCGGCTACGGCCGATCCCGAAATTTCGGCGAAGAAGAGCGATACTCCGACGTTCACCATCGCCAGTCCACCGCGCACGAACCCGATCAGAGCCGATACGAAGGCAATGAGCCTGGTCGAGATGCCGCCAGTATTCATCAACGCGCCTGCCAGAATGAACAACGGAATCGCGATCAATGGAAAGCTCGTCGCGCCGTCGAACAGAGACAGGGCGGCATTCAGGAACCCCGGTGTTCCGTTCAGAAGCCAGACGCCGATCAGAGCGCTGGCAAGGATGGATACCGCGATGGGCAGGCCGATGGCGATCATTACGAACATCGACAGGAGTACGAAGGCTTCGGTCACGATCCGCGCCCCGCGCGCGATAGCTCTGCCTCGGCCCGCGCGATTTCCAGCGCGATCTCCTCACTCTCGGGATCTGCGCCCGCGCGCACGGATATCAGGCGTTCCGGCATTGTCAGGAGGCGGGCCAGCAGCATAAGCACCGCCGCGACCGGCAGGATTCCCTGCACCAAGGTGCGCGGCACGAATCGAAGAGTGGTCATCGTCTCGGATCCAAAGAAGTCCAGAATTGCCCATCCTCCCCAGGCAACGATACCGAAGGTGGTGAGGAAGATCACCTCGACCAGCCAGAAAAGACCCATGCGGAACGGTCCCGGAAGTCCGAACAGCAGGCCGTTGAAGCCCAGGTGCGCATTGCGCAGGACGGCCAGCGCCGCACCCGTGAAGGTGATCCAGGCCAGTAGAACGGAAGAGACTTCATCGTACCAGATCAGCGACGATCCTGAATAGCGGAAGCCGACACCTAACAGGACGATGCAGGCCAGCGTGACGATCATCGCCAACGTCGTTGCCTGCAACCCGAGATCGAGCGTTCGGATGGCCAGATTGCGCATGTGGGACGCTCCAGTGCGGGAAGGGGGCGGCGCGCAGATACGTCGCGCCGCCCTATTTCGTCAGATCCGGGTCAGGACCCGTCAGCGAGTGCCAAAGCCTCGTCGATCATGGCTTGCCCGTTCTCGACCTCGGTCGCGAACTTCTCATAGATCGGCTTGGAGGCATCGACGAAGGCAGCGCGATCAGCAACGTTCACCACCATCCCTGCATCCTTGAGTTTTGTCAGAAGCTCTTCGTCCTGGCTCGCACCCTGTTCGCGCGCCCAAACGGCGACTTCCTGCGCCGTTTCGGTCAGGATCGACTGGATCTCCGGGTCCAGCTTGGCGAATGTCTCTACGCCAACGGTAGGATAGGCGGGCGAATACACGTGGCCGGTCATCGAAAGGTACTCCTGCACCTCTTCGAACTTGGCACCCGCAATGTTGGTCAACGGATTTTCCTGTCCATCGATGACACCGGTTTGCAAGGCTACGAATACCTCGGAGAATGCCATTGGCGTCGGGTTGGCCCCCCAGGCCTCGAACATGGAAACGCGCCAAGAGGAGTTGGGCGTCCGGATCTTCAAACCCTCCAGATCGGCGGGCACATTGATCGGGCGCTCGTTGTTGGTAATCTGGCGAAACCCGTTTTCCCACACGGCGAGCGGGCGGTATCCCTTGGCCTCGGCCGCAGGGACGAGGGTATCGCTGAACAGCGTCTCATCCATCCGCGCCAGATGCTCACGGTCGGCCACAAGAAACGGCAGGTCGAAAATGGCATATTCCGGCGCGATTTCCGGCATGATGGAAGACGGCAGGGTCAGATGCATCGTTCCCAGCCGAATTTTCTGGAGCATGTCCTTGTCCTTGCCCAGCTGCGAACTGTCGAAGACCTTGACCTCCCCCAGATCGCCCAGCTTCTCGTTGGCGCGGCGCTGAAATTCGTAGGCCGATTGCCCTTGCAAAGAGTTTGGCGTGGCGGAGATGCCGAAGATGATCTCCTGCTGAGCCGCTGCCGCGCCGCCCCATGCGATTGCCAGCGCGACCAGCGCGCTCAGGTTCATCGTTTTCATTTCATCCTCCCTGAATGATCTGTTGTGGTCGGCGCTCGCCGACAGTCCTAGCTCCCGGCAATGGCTTTGGTGGTGCCGGTCTTCCCAGCGGCCCAGTCTGGCCGCTTCGTCAGCGCCGCCCGCAAATCTGCGCGCGCCGCGTCGTCGGTGCCCCTCTGCGTGGTGCGCTCCGCAAGACGTCGGCCAAGCGACAGCGCTGCCAGTGTCGCACCCGTATCGGCGATGCCCTGTCCGGCGATATCATAGGCCGTACCATGCGCCGGCGTGACGATGGGAAAGCCATAACCCGCTATCAGCGTTACTCCGCGGTCGAAACCGATCAGCTTCATCGCGATCTGGCCCTGATCGTGGAACATCGTCAGCACCGCATCGAATTCGCCCTTTAGCGCGCGCACGAACACGGTGTCCGATGGCACGGGGCCCGTTACCGCCATCTGATGCGCCCTTGCGCGCTCGACGGCCGGGAGGATGATGTCTTCGTCCTCCGTGCCGAAGTTGCGCCCGTCGCCCGCATGGGGATTAAGGGCTGCGACACCGATGCGTGGCCGTTCGAAGCCTGCATCCTGCATCACCTCCACGGTCAGGTGCAGGCTGTCGAAGATACGGTCCGCGTTCAACATCCCGGCCACGTCACGCAGAGGGATATGCGACGTCACGCGGGCATTCCAGACCTCGTCCAGCACGTTGAATTCCCGCCCCGACCGGGGCGCGTCCAGCACCGCGTCGACGAAGCCGATTTCGTCGACGTAGTCTGACTTGGCCATCCGCATCGCGGCCTTGTTGAAGGGAGTGAATGCAACGGCATCCGCCAGTCCCGCCTTCGCCGTCAGAAGGGCCGCGCGGAAATTCTCGAGGGCGGCGGCCCCGGACGACGCGGTAGCTGTGCCGATCATTGCATCGTCGGGATCGAAGGTGCCCAGATCAATCAATGCGTTACCGTCGATGGGGGCGCCCAGGGCATCGAGGCCGATGACCGGCAGGTCCAGCGTTACACCCGCTTGGCGTGCACCCAGTTCCAAGGCGCGCCGATCGCCGAAAACAAGGATGTCCGTTCCCTCGCGGGCGTCGGACAGAACGCGGGCCGCCAGTTCCAGACCGATGCCGCCCGCATCGCCAAGCGCCATCGCAATTCGTCGGCTGTCAGTCATAGGCCACTCCATTTGTATACAAAATACATAAATGATCTCGAATGACAAGTGGGATGCTGATAAGGGCAGGATAGGATCAGGAGATTACATTGCCCGACAATCATCGAACCCCGATCCAGACCATTCAGAAGCGGAGCTTGCATGATCAGGCCGTGGAGCAGATCCGTGATCTGATTATCGAGGGTCACCTGGAGCCTGGACACCGTATTGATGAAGCTGCACTTACGACCGAACTCGGCATCTCCCGCACTCCGTTCCGCGAAGCTCTGCGAACTCTTGCAGCGGAAGGATTGATCGAGATCCGTCCCTCACGGGGCAGCCGGGTAAGGAAGCTTTCCACCGAGGAAGTCCATGGTCTGCTTGAGCTGCAAGCCCATCTGGAAAGCCTGGCTGGTCGCCTCGCATGCGAGCGCGCTACGGATGCGGAGATTACCGGACTGCTCGACCTGCATGATCGGATGATCGTCCTCTACGAGGCCCGTGACCGGCTCCCGTATTATAAGTTGAACCAGGAGTTTCATACACGCCTTGCCGAAGTCGCCGGCAACAGTGTGCTGGCGGAAACGCAACGGAGCCTGCAGGCACGACTCAAACGTATCCGCTTCATCGGCAATCGTCGGCCGGACTTCTGGTCTGCCGCAGTGCACGAGCATGCAGAGATGGCCGAGGCACTGCGCGCAAGAGATGGCAGTCGGCTCGCCGAGACAATGGAACGGCACCTGAAGAACACCTGGGACCGCGTCCGCAATGTCATCAGCTCCGAAGACAGGTGAAAGCGAGTTGCTACAAGCTCCAATGTCAGACGCTGCAAAAAACGAGCGCTGGACTGTTCACAGAGCGGAAGCTGAGCCAGCTGACTGTTGTCAGCAACCTTCGGAACCGGAGGCGAACGTGTCGGATGCCTGGTTACTTTCGAAGTCTGATCGGCGATGACAGGTTTCGTCGGGCCTATGTCCTGCTACGTCTGGATAAAAGTTTCCGAATTTGTCCTTGCCCCCCATGTTCGGCGCAAATAGACGGGTCGGCGGAGACGTGGCCGAGTGGTCGAAGGCGCTCCCCTGCTAAGGGAGTAGGCCCGGAAGGGTCTCGAGGGTTCGAATCCCTTCGTCTCCGCCAGAGCCTTCTAGTTCAATGACTTAGAGGTTGGGAAGACAAGTGCGATACAATGTGGAGCACAAGCCCATGACGCTGTCGGCTTATTTTTCCACTTCAAGACACGGTGTTTACTATTTCCGCCTCCCCTTCCTCGGGCTGATAACACCAGATGCACAACAGTCTGAATGTCTCACAGAACGAAATGTCCTGACCGGGCTGGCGATTTTCATGGCGCAGAAAGCACGGGGAGGGTCAAACCAGATGCGGGAAAGCTCGTGGCTTTCTTACCGTATAGTCAGAGTATTTCGCCATAATGCGCTTATTGGCAGACGTAACGCTGCAAGATGCGAAGAGATAAAAAAGGAATGCAGGATTTGCCGCTCATGGGCTGAGCAAAGATGATAGTGAGCCCCATTGGCACGACGTGCAGTTTGAGAGCCAGCGGTTGATCGCCCGTCGCAACGTACTGTCCTTGTTGCTCAGCGTTGTACCTCGATCAGGTTGTTTCGCCGCCGTTCACCGCGATCATCTGACCGGTAACAAAGTGGGCTTCGTGTGACGCAAGATACCCCACCATCGACGCGATGTCTTGCGATTGTCCCATGACTCCTGCCGGGATTCGCGCTGCGCGCGCCGGGTCATCTTCAGTTTTATTGTCTTTGCGGATCTGGCCGGGGGATACGGTGTTTATTGTGATGCCCTTTGACGCAAACTCGGTCGACAGCGCTTTGGTAAGGCCCCAGACGCCATGTTTCGCGGCCGAGATCGGTGCGCCTTCGTTATAACCTTTGATGGCTTTCATGCCGGCAAAGTTGATGATGCGGCCCCAGCCCGCCTCCACCATCCCCGGCAAAAACGCCTGACTGGTGCGGAACACCGCAGTCAGGGCCACGTCCATGACGCCGTGCCAGTCGTCTTCGGTCATTTCGAGGAAGGGTTTGTGTGGTCGACGTGCGGCGTTATTCACTACGATATCAACACGACCAAACCGAGACAGCGCCGCGTCAGCGATAGTGCGGATTGCGTCTTCTTCGCCCATGTCCCCCATGGCGATCAGCGATGCCACACCTTCGGCTTCAACCGCCGCAACCGTTTCTTCAACGGCGGCAAAGTTGGAAGAGCCATTCACGACCACGTTGCAGCCCATCCGGGCCAACTGCACCGCAGTTGCGCGTCCGATATTCTGCCCGGAGCCTGATACAAAAGCTGTTTTGCCCTCTAACGCCCGATTGTTCATGATCTGCTCCCCTTCATTCCGCCCTGTTTGCCGGGCAACGAAACACGCGCACCAAGTTGCTTGGCGCGGCAGGGTTTGCCAGGAAAGACCAGATTGACTGGTCAAGGGGGTATGTCAATCAGTAGAAAAATGTTGACAATTGGCAGTTAACAACGCTTTCATCTTCCAATGGCGAGTGATGGCGTCTGCCTTGAACTCATTCACGCTGCATCAGGCACGGGTTTGGCGGCGCGCCCAGTTTGACGATTGCGGGTGCAGATGTCGCGCGGCAGCGACGGAGGAGATCGGTGGGAGGTAAGGGGCCGATCACAGCCACTGCAGGCAGAGCACACTGCAGGCTGCTAAAAAACTTCAAAGAAAAGGTGTGACAAGACTGAGTATTTCGACCGGAGCATATCAAGAAATATCGACCATATGTGCCGGGACTTCAATTTGACCATTGAGCGTCAAAACAAGATCACAGGGAGAACTTCACCATGACAAAAGAAATCAAAGTCGCCGACTGGCTGCCGCAGGGCATAGTTGCTACACTCACGGCCTGTTCTATTGCGCTTACAGCACCGGCCATGGCGCAAGAGACTTATCCGTCAGCCGACGACACGCTGGATTGGACGATCGCGTTTGGTCCGGGCGGCGGTAATGACATCATGGCCCGCACCATCATTGATATCCTGACAAAATACGATCTGTATCCGGGTGATATATCGGCTGAAAACCGCGCTGGCGGATCAGGCGCTGTCGGCTGGGGCTACCTGTTTGCTCAGGACGGTGACCCTTACGGCATCTCGACCACATCGGGAAGCTTTGTGACAACGCCGCTACAAGCTGATACCCCGTGGCAGCCCGAAGACTTCACGCCGGTCGCCCTTCTTGCGACGGATGATCTTGTGCTGGTTGTGAACGGCGACTCCGAAATCCAGAACATCGCCCAATTCATCGAAACGGCGAAGGCCGAACCGATGAATATCGGTGGCACCGGCACCGTGAACGTGGACTTCATCGTCCCGACGCTTTTTGCTGAAAAAGCGGGTTTCGAATTCGACTATGTGTCGTTCAACTCCATGGCGGATCAGACCACGGCTTTGCTGTCCGGTGCCCTGGATTCGATGGTGGGCAATCCTGGTGAGATCCTTGGCCTGATCGAGGCAGGGGAGCTGCGTCCGCTGGTCTATTCTGGCAACAGCACGCCAGCAGCGCTGGGTGATGTACCGACCATGGGCGACATCGGTTTCGGAATTGGCGTGTCGATGCCGCGCGGTCTCATCCTTCCGCCGAATGTACCGGCAGCGGCGCAGGAATGGTGGATCGGCACAATGCAGAAAGTTGTCGAAACACCAGAATGGGCGGAATACATTGCGTCCAACACGCTGACGCCGACTGTTATTTACGGCGAAGACTTCCGTTCCTTCCTTGTTGAGACAAAGAACGGCTTTGAAACCGTGCTGAAGTCAGTCGGAGCCATCGACTGATCATCTGGGTGACGTAACCGGCGATGCCGGTCCCAGCCGGTCGCGTTCGTCGCGACCGGCTAATCGCATACTGGAGGCGTGGACGTGAGGCTTGCATTTCTGCTGGTGGTTTTAGCTGGCGCGATTTTCTACACTTATATTGCCTTTGTCGACCTGTCGTTCATGACGCGCTCGGGCCGGTTGGGCCCCGGATTCTTTCCGCGTCTGGTGGGTGTGATCGCGGTCTTGTTCATTGCCTGGTCGGTTTTTGACGCCATGCGCGACCGCGATTCCACTGATGCGGGCGGGTCAAACTCTGCCTGGTCGGATGCCATTCTCTTGATGGCTCTTGCCGTTGGCTATGCTGTTCTGCTTCGCCTGTTCGGCGGGTTTGTGGCCACAGTCATTTACCTTGCCGTCGCGCTGGCGATCCTGAATCGTAGACGTCACCTGCAAAATGGCATTCTCGCCGTGGCAGTTCCGAGCGGCGTCTACCTGTTGTTTGACAGCTTGTTGAACGCGAACATGCCGCCCGCTCTTTTCGACATGCCTTTCTAATGCCCCCATCCCCAAATATTGCCGACTGGAACGAGACGAATGGACATCTTTAGTGACCTGATCATGGGCTTGTCGATCGCGATCACGCCAATCAACCTGCTCTATCTTCTTATTGGTGCGGTAATCGGGATGATCGTCGGTGTGATTCCCGGCTTTGGTCCTTCGGCTGGACTTGCGATCCTGCTTCCCATGACCTTCGGCATGGATCCCATCGGTGCGATCATGATGCTGGCGGCCATCTATTATGGCGCGATGTATGGCGGGACGATTACGTCCATTCTGCTGAACACTCCGGGGGAAAGCGCGACAGTCGCAAGTACGTTTGACGGCTTTCCGCTTGCGAAAAATGGGCGCGCCGGTCCTGCGCTTGTCATGCAGGCGGTGGCGTCATTTGTGGGGGGTACAGTGGGTGTCATCCTCATCACGCTGCTCGCACCGATGTTTGCCCAGGTCTCGCGCAGTTTTGGGCCACCGGAATATTTCCTGCTTGCCCTGATGGGAATGTTGACCCTGATCGTGATGATTGGAGAGAACTGGCGGCTTGGTATCATCTCGGCTCTGATCGGCTTTGCCTTGGGCACGGTGGGCGTCGACCTCGAAACCGGACAAGGACGGTACACGTTTGGCTCTGCCGAACTGATCGGGGGCATCTACTTCATTCCCATCGCCATCGGCTTGTTTGGTTTGGGCGAGCTGTTCTTCGCCTTCTACAGCGGCCTGCATCGCACGGGCACCGGCGGCATCGTGAATTACGAAACCGAGGAACGCTTCTGGCCGACTCGGATGGACTGGATTTCGACCCGCATGACCATGGTGCGCCATTCGATTTTGGGTTTCGTCGTCGGCGTTATTCCCGGCGCTGGCGCAACCATTGCGTCGCTGATGGCGTATTCCACCGAACGATCGCTTTCCAAACATCCTGAAAACTTTGGCAAGGGCGAGATGGCAGGTCTTGTCGCGCCCGAGACAGCCAACAACGCCGCGTCCTCAGGGGCCATGATACCGCTTCTGACGCTGGGTATACCCGGTTCGGCCTCGACGGCTGTGTTGTTGGCGGCGTTTGTGCTGTGGGGGCTGCGTCCGGGGCCATTGTTCATGGAGCAGAACCCGGAACTGGCATGGGGTCTAATTGCCTCGATGTATCTTGGGAACATGGCGCTTCTGGCGATCAGCATCTTTGCAATCCCGCTCTTCGTTCAGATCATCAAGGTTCCGTACCGCGTACTTGGTCCGACCGTGGTGGTGATCTGCGCGTTGGGAACGTTCAGCGTTAACGCGTCTTTTGTGGAACTGTATATCATGTTCGCCGCAGGGATCGCAGGATTCTTCATGCGTCTTTATGGGTTCTCGCCCGCGGCGCTTGTGCTGGCGCTAGTGCTTGGGCCTTTGGCCGAAGAGGCGCTTCGCCAGACGCTGGCGATCTCGCGTGGGTCGTTTAGCATCTTCATTGAACGTCCAGCATCGCTTTGGATCATAGTGGTGACAATTGTCCTGGTTGTGTTCCTGCCGCTCTTGAACCGATTTGGATCGAAGGCGGAGACCGCCAAGAAGTCGGGGATCTGACTTGCGAATTGAGGCGGAACACGCGCGCGTGCTTGCCTCAACCGCGTTTCACCGTGCCGGAGTAGCTGAGGAGGCTGCGCACACGGCCGCCGATGTGCTTGTGATAACCGAG
>Ga0207878_100509_pt1 | contig 11629 bp, 11 predicted proteins | sample LinPmetageLP41_FD_184053 | JGI IMG/M metagenome (GOLD analysis project Ga0207878, IMG submission 184053) | Marine viral communities from the Pacific Ocean - LP-41 (SPAdes) | ecosystem: Environmental > Aquatic > Marine > Oceanic | place: Pacific Ocean | collected 2010-08-27 | reverse complement strand
TGGGTCGCGCGGGGCAGACGGGCGAAGATCATGTTCGCCTGCGGCTCCCACTCCATCATCGCGCCAAGATCGCGCAGGCCGGTGGCCAGTCGCGCGGATGCGGCGTTGGATGCGCGGGCGTTCTTCAGCCACAGGTCATCGGCCAGATAGGCCATCATCTGCACCGACAGATAACGATGCTTTGACCATAGTTGCGCGCCGCGCTTGCGCCGCAGTTCCATTTCGCGGTGCCGGGCCGGGTCGCGTATTGCAATGGCCTCAACTGCCATACAGCCGTTCTTGGTGCCGCCAAAACTGACCATATCGAAGCCGCGCACCATATCCGCCGCGGAACATGCCAGCGCAGCACATGCGTTGGCAAAGCGCGCCCCGTCCAGATGAGTGGCGAAGCCGCCGTTGCGGGCCATCGTGGTCAGGTCGCGCAATTGGTCCAACGTATAGAGCGTTCCGGCCTCGGTCACGTTGGTCAGGCTGAGCGCGCCTTTCTGGACGTTGTGCAAGGATACACCTGTGCGCCCGATCTGTGCGGCCAGCGCGTCTGCGTCGATGCGACCGTCGGCCCCATCGACCAGCACCAGCTTCGCGCCGCCGGTGAAGAACTCGGGCGCACCGCATTCGTCTTCTTCGATATGCGCGATCCGGTGGCACAGCACCGCGTCCCAGGGGTTCACCAGACCGGCCAGCGCCAGCGCGTTGGCCCCGGTGCCGGTCGCGACGAGCAGGACCTCGGCTTCTGGCCAGTCGAACAGGGTGCGGAGTGCATCGCGCACGCCGGGCATCCAGGGGTCGTTGCCATAGGGCATCGCAGCACCGGTGTTGGCGGCAAGGATGGCATCCATGATCGCGGGGGCCACCGGGCCGGTGTTGTCGGAAGCAAAGTTCAGGTTCATCACGCGCCTCCCAACGGCTCCTCGATCACAAAATCCTCCCAATCGTCATCGTCGGGGACCAGCGTTTCGTTCACTGTCTCGTCTATCAAGGACGCGCCCGCTTTGTGTGGTGACATCGGGTCGCCGGTCAGAAGTGGATGCCAGGCGGGCAATTCACGACCTTCATGCAGGCGGCGATAGGCGCAGGTCTCGGGCATGAAATAGGCCGCCTTCGGCAGCGTCGCAGGGGTCAGCACGACGCATTCAGGGACATGCAGAAGCCGCAGGTCGTAGTTGGAGCATCTGCAGGTGCGGTCGTCGAACAGGCGGCAGGCGATGCGGGTCAGGGCGACTTCGCCCGTTTCTTCGTCTTCCAGTTTGTTAAGACAGCACTTGCCGCAGCCATCGCAAAGCGCTTCCCATTCCTTTTGGGTCAGGTCGGTCAGCGCGCGCCTCCAGAAGGCGGGCCGCAGTCCGTCGCGATCGATAGGGTCGGAACGAGGGTCAGAGGGCATTCAGCATCGCTTTCGCACGATCGGCGTCGGCCTTCATCTGGGCGATCAGCGCGGGCAGTCCGTCGAAATTCAATTCCGGGCGCAGATAGTCGACCAGCCCGACCGAGATGTGGCGGTCGTAAAGATCACCGTCGAAATCGAACAGGAATGTTTCGATATTCGGGGTATTTTCGCCGAACATCGGTCGCACACCAAGCGAAGAGACGCCGTGATATGCCCCCGCCTTCGGTCCTTCCAGCACGTCGACCAGCACGGCATAGACACCCAGTTTCGGCAGGTGCAGCCCGTCGACCGACAGGTTGGCGGTCGGATAGCCAAGATCGCGCCCGCGTTTTGCGCCGTGCAGGACGGGGCCTTCGATCCGGTGCCAGTGGCCCAGCAACTCGGCGGCGTCACGCGGACGACCCTCGGTCAGGGCGCTGCGGATGGCAGTGGACGACACCGGTGCATCACCGCCCAACAGATCGGCAATGGTCACATCGAAGCCAAGCCGTTCGCCGCCGTCGCGCAGGGCCACAACATCGCCCGCACGGCCCTTTCCGAACCGGAAATCCGCCCCGGTGACGACATGCGACAGACCCAAACCATTCGCCAGCACATCGGCCATGAAAATCTCGGCGGTGAGCTGGGCGATGGCGGGAAACGGCAGTTCGAACAGCAGATCAACGCCCAGTTTCGCCAACCGGTTGGACCGCGCCTCGGACGACATCAGACGGAAGGGCGCGCCGCCGGGGGCGAAGACCTGCCGGGGATGCGGCTCGAACGTGACGACGCCCAGCGGTGCGTCGCGTCGGGCAAGGTCAAGCACGTGCTGATGCCCGCGGTGCACGCCATCGAAATTACCCACCGCAGCCGATGCACCGCGCGCGTCGGCGGGAATGTCGTGATGGGTCCGGAAAATCCGCATGACCGCCGGGCTAGCCCGCCCGTTCAGGCGGTGCAAGCGGGCGGCCCGCTCGCGATGTTATTTCGACACGTTGACGGGTATCGTAATCAGTCGAACTTGCGCGACGGGGCCAGCACGACGGCCTCTCCCTTCAGGACTTTCCTGCCGTCGATGGCGCAGTGCGTTTCCATCGTAACGCGGCGTTTGCCAAGGTCCATGTCCACGACCGTCACCACTGCTTCGACCATGTCGCCGGGACGGACCGGAGCCAGAAACTTGAGCGTCTGTCCCAGATAGACAGTGCCGTGGCCGGGCAGTTGTTCCCCGATGACCGCTGAAATCAGCCCGGCAGTCAGCATGCCATGGGCAATGCGACCTTCGAATATCGTGTCTCGGGCGTAATCGTCGTCCAGATGCACCGGGTTATGATCGGTTGAAACTTCAGCGAACAATTCGATATCGCGGTCGGTGATGACCTTCCGCAGGCTGCGGGACATGCCGATTTCGATATCCTCGATGCAGATCGAGCCGCGCGGGGCGTTGTCGAGCATGGGGCGTCCTCCGAAATTCGTCATACGCAACATATACGGCAATGCCGCATCGCGGCAACATCATAAGTAATAATACTTCACAAAAGTTGCATAAATAGGACTTATATTACCGCAACGTTCCGATCACATAGGTCGGAACGATACCTGTTTCGGCCAGATACACCTCCAATTTCGCCGGATCGGGACTTCCGCCTGGGGCCGTTCCCGTTTCTGCGGCACCCAGTCCCCCCGAGATGAACAAAAGGTCCAGGTCTTCGCCCATTGCGCCCGCCGCATCAGTCAACGGTCCGTCACCGATGGCCAGGATCGCGCTGTCTGGCACATCGGCGACTGCCGCCAGCCGTCGTCGCGCCAAATCGTAGATCGGCGGATGCGGTTTGCCGAAATACAGACTCTCGCCCCCCATTTCGGAATAAAGTTCTGCCAGTGCGCCGGCACACCACTCCCGAACCTCGCCCCGGTCAACGACGATATCCGGGTTCGCGCAGAGCAGCTTCAGGCCGCGTGTCTTCGCTGCCAGAAACTCGGGTCGCATGACTGACGGGTCGGCCTGCGGGTCGAAGGGGCCGGTGCAGACAACGCCCTCGGCCTGATCCAGCGGAACGCGGGTGATAGTGATCGGGTCGGAGAGAATCGCCGGCGGCTCAAAGAACCCGAGGTCGTGATCGGGGCCCAGATGCCAGACCCTGGACCCCACAGCGCCCCGAAACAGCGCCAGCCGGGCTGAATCGCCGGAGGTCGCAATGGCGTCATAGGCATCTTCCGGCACACCGAAGCCCGCGATCTGTTTGGCCACACCTTCGCGGGGCCGGGGTGAATTGGTGACCAGAACGACCCTGCCTCCGGCGCGGCGATAGGCCGTCAGCGCCTCGACCGCGCCGGGAATCGCGCGCACGCCATCGTGGACGCAACCCCAGAGATCGACGAACAGTGCCTGATACCGGCCGGAGACCTGTGAAAGGGACTGGATGATCTGCATGTCGCGGCCTCGGCAGTGGGGGTCAATCGACCCCTACCTACAGGACGCGGGGGCAGGGTCCAGCAGTCGCGATTGACGGTGCGCAGTCAGACCCCCGTCATCGCCAGGCCCTGTGCTTCGGAGACGGTCAGATACGGGATGCGCGGTGCGCCAAACCCTGCACCGGACGCGGTCTGCGGGAACAGTTTCCCCATGTCGGATAACATCGTGCGCGTCAGATTGCGCCCGGTGGCGCGGGCGGGGTGATAGCTTTCGACCGGCAGGTTCCCGACCAAGATAGCTTCCTGACCTGAACAGGCGATGCCGTATACCGTCACCTCGCCCTGCGGCACGATGGCGGTGATGGAGTGGCCATCCTCGAAGGCACGGATCGGGGCGAAAGCCTGCGATCCGCCGATCAGTTTGTGGCAGCGCGGACTGTCGATCAGGATATTCGCATGTGCCCCCAGCAGGACATCGTGATCCGGGCCGGACGCGCCGAAGGCATGGGCGGCCACACGAAAGAACATCGGCCGCTCTGCCCCTGCGTCATAGCTGCGCGATCCGATCCAGTCGATCTGTGCCGTGCCGCCGCCGCGCACGGCAACGCGGTCACCGGGAATCAGATCCTCGATCGGGACAGGACCGCGAAGGCCGCGCAAAAGGGCACCGCGCGCGAAACTTGAGACGGCGGCCTCGATTTCGGGAGTATCGGGAAGTGCGCGACGGTCCCACGTGGCAAGGCCGCGAGTATCGATCCAAGACAGGTCATAGCTTGCCAATGTCCGGTGATCGGGCCCGTCAATGGTGTCGTGGGTCCCCGGAACAGGGCTGAACGAGGCTGAAGGAAGCCGTTGATAGGCAGACATGACGGGGCCGTCCTGGCGTTAGCAGTCCCCACCGCTGGCATCGGTTCTAATCGGTTCTGATCGGTATATCTACGGTGCAGCCTGAAACAATCGGTTTCCCAATGTCTTTTGGAGCGGGAATCTCCATGCTAGGCGGGGCCATGACCAATCAGACAGCGCCCCTCGCACAGCAGCTCGCCGCCGTCCGCAAAGCAATCGAAGCCGAGCGTCCGACAAGCGCGCGCGCGCTTTTGCGGACCTTGACCAAATCCTCTCCCAATTCCGCCGAGGCATGGCTGCAACTGGCCCGATCCGAATCCATGCTCGAAAATGCGGGGGCAGCACGGCTGGCGTTCGAGCGATGTCTGACGCTGGCTCCGAAAGAACCAATCCTGTGGATGGAACTCGCGATCTCGGAATCGCGCCACGGTCAGGGAAATCAGATCTTGAAACGGGCCCGGAAGGCCGGGCTGCCGCAGGCTTTGCTGAAAATGTTGCAGACGGCGGCGAAGGGGCAGGGGGCCAAGGCGCAGGGCACCGGAGGTGCGACCAGGGCCGACCTTGCGGCATTGGGCAAGGCTGCGGCCGGGGGCAACCTGCGCGCGGTCGAAACCAGGGCCGCACCGATCCTGAAAGCGCGGGCGGGGGCGGTGATCTGGGGAATCGTCGCGCAGGCCCGGGCCGATGCGGGCAAGTTCGCGTCCGCGGCCGAGGCGTTTCGGCAAGGTATCGCGCTGGAACCCTATGCCGTCGACCTGCGTCTGGGTCTCGTCCATTCGCTTGCCATGGAAACCGAAGTCGTGAAGGCCCTGGTCGAGGCGCGGCGGGCCGCACAGATCGCACCGCGTCTGACGTCTGCGCAACTGGTCTACGGACGGATCGTGCTTCAGGCCGGGTTGGCCGACAGGGCGATGGCCATCGCCGAGCAGGCCCTGCGTGTCGATCCGAACAGCGATGCCGTATTGGCGCTTGCCGCTGAAACGGCGATGCAGGTCGGGCGTCATCGCGATGCAATCGACTACGCGCGAAGGCGTAGCAAAGCGTCGACCGAATACGACATCCTGCTGGCCCGTACGCTCAGCACCGATGGGCAGCTGGACGAATCGCTGGCGGTTTATGATGCCCTGATCGCCAGGCACCCGACCGATGCGGCGGCTTTGGCAGGGCGCGGACAATTGCGCCAGACACTGGGCGACATGACCGCGGCGGAAGCGGACCTTCGCGCGGCAATGGCTGCCGACCCGACCGAGGGTTCCGCTGCGCGGGCCCTGGCCTATGGCACGAAACTTTCGGAGGACGATCCGGCGGTCATTGTAATGAAAGATGTGCTCGCGCGCGAAGAGATCGGACCTCAGCTCCGCCGTCAGCTGGATTACGCGCTGGCCCGCGTATTGCAATCGTCGGACCCCGCTGCCGCCTCCGCGCATCTTGCATCCGCCAACGCCTCGATGTTGCGGACCTTTCCATACGACGTGCGGCAGTTGCGCGAGCGGCAGGAAACCAGCACCGACCGCGAATGGCCGATCCTGCGCGCGGCGCTGGCGTCCGGTGTCCGCAGCACCTCCGAGGCCGCGCCGATCTTCGTCACCGGCCTGCCCCGGTCGGGCACTACGCTGGTCGAGGCGATTATCTCGGCCCACCCCATGGTAGCCGCCGGGGGTGAACTGGGCGTGGTCCGACGCAGTATCATGCCATTGGCCAGGCTTCTGGCGGAAGGCGGGACCCCGACCGAGGCCGATCTTACGGCAGCAGGTGACGCTTATGCCGACGCGGCCTGTCACGCCGCCGGTCAGACGCCGGACGGTCACCACCTGACCGACAAGTCGATCTTCACCTTCATGGATATCGGCCTGATTCAGGCGATCCTGCCGCGTGCGAAGGTCGTCGTGGTAACGCGCGATCCGCGTGACATGGGGCTGTCGATCTGGCGCAACCATTTCCGCGAAGGCACGCATCGCTACGCCGCAAGTCAGCCCGCAATCGCCGATCAGGTCGAGATGTTTCGCGATGCCATGAACATCTGGCAGAGAGACCTGCCGGACGCATATCATCGCATCGACTACGACGCCCTTCTGCAAAACCCGGAGGAGCAGGTGCGCGCGCTGCTGGAGTATCTCGACCTGGAGTGGAATGAGCGGGTGATGTCGTTCAACGAACATGCGGGCCGGGTCCAGACCCTCAGCTTCGCGCAGGTCCGACAGCCGCTCTACAAATCGTCCAGCGGCGGCTGGAAGCGCAGCGCGGAGGAAATCGCCGAACTGATCGCCGCACTGGATGCAAAAGGGCTGCTGCCGCCTGACTGACCTGCGGGCACCAGGTACGGGTCAGTCGATGGTGGCGATATCTTCGATGGCTTCGGTCAGCGTCAGATCCGGGTTGAATTTCCCATTGCGGAGAAACGTCAGGATCTGCCCGATTACAATTGGCTGATTCATCATGAAGGTATGCGTCACCGACATTTCGATGTGATCATCCATTCCGACCACACGGGTGGAGGCGACGGAGACCTTGCCATCGTCCGGGCCGGGCAGGACCGATGACCACAGCGGGTTCAGGCTGCGCGTGCCCGCGATCACCCCGACACCGGGCCAGACCGGACCCAACCGCGTCGGCAGACCATCTGTGCCCAGTTGCATCCCCGAAGGGCCGTTGATCCATTCGAAGGCGGCGACCTTGCCCATGCGGTCCACGATTTCGGAGCCTTGGTTCGGCGGTGCCAGCATCACGGTGCGTCCCATTCGCGGCAAATCGTTTTCGGCCATCCATGCCCGGAGCAGAATGCCGCCCATTGAATGGGTAACGAAGTTTATAAGCGGACTTGTTCCACAGCTTCGTATTGCGGAGGGCAGGGTCTCAGCGGCCAGCGTCTCGACCGTGCCCGACGTGCTGTCATAGTCGCTGTTGACCACGCGGTATCCCTGCGCAAGCAGCGTCTCCTCCAGCACCAAAAGGGAGGCATCGGTGCGCGCAAGCCCATGCAGCAGAACGACACAATCCGGCACCCGTCCGGAGATGCTGTCCGATTGGGCAAGCAAGGGCAAAGGGATCGCAAGGGCGACCAGGAGGAGGACGAGCCGCATCACTCCCATTATCTAGTATTGCGCTGAACCCCACGCCAGCCTGCCCATCAAGCTGCGCCGCGAGGTTCAGGAGGAGACGGGTCTGAAGATCCATGTCGACGCGCCCAGCCTGATCAACGAATATCACTCTCGCGCGCGATTTTCATCGGGTCGAAGTGTTTTTCCGCTGTCATCTTGCCAGCGGGGAACTCCGCGACGACTGGCACGACCCCGAAGGTGTGGTGACGCGCCGCCGCTGGGTCAGCCGCGATCAGATGACGGGGTCGTCCTTCCGGCCCGCCGCGCTGCCCAGTGTGTCATGGGCCGACCCCGATGCGCCCGCCTATGACCCTCTGGAGCCTTTGCACGAATAGCGCGAGCCCGTGGATTTCGCCCCGGTCCGGATTGTCGCCAATCCGATCCCCGCCAGCACCAGTCCGCCTGCCGCCAATGCCCGCGCGCCCGGCACCTCGCCCAGCAGGATCGCGCCAGCCAACGTGGCGATGACCGGCACGATCAACTGTGCCACGCCCGCCGTCGCCACGCCCATCTGCGGCAGCACCCGAAACAACATGGCGTAGCCGATGCCCGACGCGATGCCGCCCGACAGCGCCGCCATCGCCGCCCCGAACGGTGTCACCGCCGCGCCCCACCACATCGGGGCGGCAAGGGCGAACAAGGCCGTGGCGATCAGGAAATTCCCTGCGCTGCCGGCCAGCGGTCGCGGCTCGAACTTTCCGGCGAAGGAATAGGCAGCCCAGGCAAGTCCGGCGACGATCATCAGGCCTGCGTCCATTGGGTCAGTCCGCACCGTGCCGCCCGGCAGAAGCAGCCAGACCAGCCCGGCCAGCGCCAGCCCCATACCGGCCAGTCTGACCGGGCCGCTGCGTTCGCCCCGCGCCAGAGACAGAGCGAAGAGACCGATTTGCACGGTGGCGAACAGGATCAGTGCACCAATTCCTGCATCCAGCGTGCGATAGGCCAGCGAAAACCCCAGCAGATAGACTACCAGTGCGATCGCCGCGCCCCACCGCCGCACTCCGGTCACGGTTATCCCGCGCCGTGCGGCCAGGGCCGCCAGCACGACAGCACCCGCCGCGACCCGGATCGCGGCAAAGGCCAGCGGATCGGTCCCGTCGACTACGCCCGCACGGGTCAGTAGCGAGTTGGCAGCCAGAAAACACAGGGCAAGCGCGGTGAGGAGGACGAGGGGCATGGGGCCTTGGTGCGGCGCGGCGGGGCGAAAGTCGAGGGTCCGCTGTGCCCGCTCCCCGCACGGCCGGTTATTGATTGTCCGCGGCAATTCCGTCGCCTTCGCTGGCCGTGACGGACGGGTGGGCGGTGCGACGTCCCGCATCGCTCAGACTGTAAACCCCGACCGATATCTTCATGAACCATCCGTAGTGGTCATCGCGCATGATCGCCGTCGCCCGCCCCACGCCGGTGGCGTCCTTTACGTCCCGTCCCCGACACGCCCCGTGCGCAGCCAAATATGCTGCCACCAACATCGCATCCTGCCGATAGGCCGTCACCAGCCCCACCCGCGTTGCGCCGCCATCGTTCGGGTCGCCGCGCCGTGTTGCGAATTCGCGCAGCAGGCGTTCCTTGGGCTTTTTCGACAGGCGCGGCCGGAACGGCCCAGGATCGCAATGCACCGTCACCAGCCCGTCACGCAGCCGCACCGTCAGAACGCCCAGACCCAGCCGCCGGGCCAGCTTGAGATTGGCTTTCAACGCCGTCCAACCCCGTCGTCCTGCCACATCGGGAACGGCCAGATAGACATGCGGTGTGACGGCCTGCCGGTCGATCCCCTGATGGATCAGGGCAAGGCTGAAAGCGGTCTTCAGCTCCACGATCACGGGTGGCTCGTCTTCGCGCAGCGCCATGACGTCTGCGGGCCCGATCTCGGCCTTTACGGTATAGCCCTGATCTTCCAGAAACACCTTTACGGGGGCGTAGAGATCGGTTTCGCGCATGGGGTCTCTGGCGGGCATTACGATGGCAGAGCCATCTTGCCGCCTGCCAGGGTTGGATGTGCTGCGAGGCGGGCGACCGTGGCCGACAGAAGCGTGCCGAAAGTTGCGGGAGCGGTGGGTCGGTAGATGCGGGCTTCGAGAGTGATCTCGCGTGCGGGGGGATAGGTCGCATTCAGTCCGCAGAAAACCCAATCCTTACCGCGCCGGTTCCAGGTCGCAAAACAGACGGTCAGGAATGCCGGAGCCACACCCTCCGGCATATAAAGGTATTGAACGATGGGTCGGGTGTCCCCCGGGCTCACTTCTGCACGCAAGGCCGGTTGCCGAAAGTATTCCGGCACGAGATTCCGGCTGCCCAAACGTTTCGGAGTTTCTTCTGGTCCAAACGGATATGCCGGATTGCTCGGGCGCTGGCTGATGGAGAGTACACTGCCCTGAGCTCCGGGCAACAGGTCTGACAGGACGATGTTCTGAATCGACCTGATCGAACTCAGCGGCAGGAAGCCGTTTATTCGCCCGGCGTTGCGGGGCGGCTCGCCCAGAAGGAACGTCCGCGACCCGATCGCGACCGTGAAATCTTCGCTGTCGGCTGCTTCCTGCGCGGCAGCAGGGGAAACCAAGGCGAGAACGTTCATGACTATCGCAAGCGGTAGCGTCGCACAGTGACGAAAAAGCATGAATGACCTCGAACAGGGGAAGGGCGTACGTGCCGGACCGCTATAGCACCCGAACGCGCTTTCGCCACTCCCGGCGGTCGGCCCCCCGTGACAATCGGAGCGGCGCAGGTTATGGCCCCGCCCGACCCTGATCGTACACCGATTTTCAGCACGGACCCCCGCAATGACCACCCTTGTCTTCGGCCACAAATCCCCCGACACCGATTCCACCGGCAGCCCGATCGCATGGGCATGGTACCTTTCGGAGTTCATCGGCATCGAGGCGACGCCCGTCCTGCTGGGCGAGCCGAACACCGAAGCCCTGTGGATGCTGAAGAAATGGGATCTGCCCAAACCGCGCATCATCATGGATGTCGAGGCCGGCCAACCCGTGGTCATCGTCGACACCAATAATCCGGCGGAATTACCTGCGGGCATCAATGCCGCCGATATCCGCGCCATCATCGACCATCACAAGCTGGTCGGCGGTCTGGAAACAGTGGGCCCAATCGACATCACCATCCGTCCGTTGGCCTGCACGGCGACAATCATGGCGGATCTTATGGGCAGCGCGCTGTCAACGGCGCCCGACGGAATCAAGGGTGCAATGCTGACCTGTATCCTGTCGGATACACTGGCCTTCCGCTCGCCCACCACAACTGACCATGACCGGGTCTTGGCCGAGCGTCTGGCGGCTGACCTGTCGGTCGATATCCCGGCTTATGCGTCCGAAATGTTCGCCGCGAAATCCGACGTGTCAGCGTTCTCTGAAGCCGAGCTTCTGCGCATGGACAGCAAGGAATATGAAGTCGAGGGCACCAAATTCCGCGTCTCGGTCCTGGAAACCACCTCGCCCGAGGCGATCTTGTCGCGCAAGGACGCGCTGATGGCGGCGATACCACAGGTGGCCAGGGAGGATGACGTGACGCAGGTTTTGTTGTTCGTGGTCGATATCCTGGCCGAACAGGCGACGCTACTTGTGCCCGATACCCTGACCAAAGCAGTGGCCGAAGCCAGCTTCGGAGTGTCTGTCAACGGCGACAGCGTGGTTCTGCCTGGCGTGATGAGCCGTAAGAAACAGATTATTCCGGCGCTCAAGCTCTGACGGTTCAAGCTCTTTCATGATGACAGGAACGAGAAATGACCCGTTTTCTTGTTCTTTTTGAACGGTTCGCTTTTCAGATTTCGTTCTGAATCTGTCCATAAGCCAGCATGGCAAACAGACCTGTGCCGCCTAGAATATTGCCGATCAACATCGGCAGGATATGCTTGCTGAAAGCGGTGAGAATTCCCAGTTCTCCGCTGACCACC
>Ga0207878_100508_pt1 | contig 11633 bp, 8 predicted proteins | sample LinPmetageLP41_FD_184053 | JGI IMG/M metagenome (GOLD analysis project Ga0207878, IMG submission 184053) | Marine viral communities from the Pacific Ocean - LP-41 (SPAdes) | ecosystem: Environmental > Aquatic > Marine > Oceanic | place: Pacific Ocean | collected 2010-08-27 | reverse complement strand
TTTATTTATGTGAGTTTTGAGAAAAACAGATGTATTATGAGAAAATATTCAGCAAAAGAGTTAAAGGCTTTAAATAGTCAGCTCAAAGGGATAGATCCCTCAGAAATTATAAGATGGGTGCTAGTTAATAGTGAAAGGCCGGTGGTAACCACCAATTTTCGTCCATATGAAGCGGCCATATTACATGCAGTTACAAGTGAAAAACCAAATACCACTATTATTTGGTGTGATACCGGATACAATACTCCGCAAACTTATATACATGCAGATCAGGTAATCGAAAAGCTTCAATTGAATGTTAAGTTATACACACCAAAACAAACGGCTGCTTACAGGGATGCTGTTAATGGTGGAATTCCAGATGTGAATAGTCCTCAGCATGAGGTGTTCACAAATCAGGTGAAGCTTGAGCCTTTTAAGAGAGCTATGGCACAGCAGCAGCCAGATGTTTGGTTTACAAACTTACGAAAGGGACAAACCGCTTTTAGAGATAGTATCGATATTCTGAGTTATAGTAAGGATGGTCTTTTAAAAGTAAGTCCATTTTATCACTGGAGCGACGAAAAACTGGATGATTATCTTAAAAGTTATGAGTTGCCAAATGAATTTAAATATTTCGACCCTACCAAAGTATTAACTAATAGAGAGTGTGGCTTACATGCTTAGCTTAAAGAAATTAATGATTAAAAGTCAAGAAAATAATACTCATTTTACGTGTATGCGCCATTCATCGCACACTTAAAAGCCTGTTTTATAAACCGAATTATAAAAAAGTCCTTTTAAGTCAGAAAGCTAAAAGGACTTTTTTTATTTAATGAGTTTTCAAATGTGTAGGCTGTTATGCTGAACTTGTTTCAGCATCTATTAAGAACATTTTGAAAGTCTCAAAATAAAGAAATTAAAATAAAAGATCATGCAAAGTTTTAGAACCGAAATCGAAAATCCTGTTGTTGAAAAAGACATTATAGATCTAGAGAAAAAGATAAGGTTATTCCGTGAAGGTAAAGCCGATGAAGAGAAATTCCGAAGCCTGCGTCTGGCACGTGGTGTTTATGGGCAGAGGCAGGCCGGGGTTCAAATGGTTCGTATAAAACTGCCATTTGGTAAAGTTACTTCGGAACAATTGCATAGAATTGCCGATGTTTCTGATGAATATTCCAAAGGCCGACTGCATATTACCACCCGCCAGGATATACAAATTCACTATGTGAGTTTAGATAGAACTCCAGAACTATGGGCGCAGCTGGAGAGAGACGATGTTACCCTTCGTGAAGCCTGTGGAAATACAGTTAGAAATATTACTGCTTCTCCAACCGCTGGGGTAGATCCCAAAGAGCCTTTTGATGTGTCACCTTATGCTCATGCGGCTTTTCAATTCTTTCTTCGGAACCCGATTTGTCAGGAAATGGGTAGAAAATTTAAAATTTCATTTTCTTCCTCAGATGAAGATACGGCGCTTAGTTATATCCATGACCTTGGATTTATCGCCAAACAAAAAGACGGAAAACGTGGCTTTAAGGTAATGTTGGGTGGCGGTCTAGGTTCTCAGCCAAGACATGCAGATGAGTTATACGATTTCCTTCCTGCTGAAGAAATTATTCCACTTATTGAAGGTGTTTTAAGAGTATTTGACCGTCATGGTGAACGCTCAAAAAGATTAAAAGCCAGGATGAAATTTCTAATTAAAGATATTGGGAAAGAAGCATTTATGGAACTGGTGGAAGAGCAAAAAACCGCACTTTCTCAAAAACAGCCAGAATTCGAGATCGAAAAATTTGAAGCCGCTCCGCCATTACAGGATGTTGAAGTTCCTTCCGTAGAAATTGAAGATCAGAAAGATTTTGAGACCTGGAAGAATACAAACGTTTCTGCACAAAAGCAGGAAGGATTGTTTGCTGTGGGAATTCGTGTTCCGCTAGGTGATTTTTATACCGGTGGCGCGAGACAGCTGGCCGACCTGGTGAAAAAGTATGCCGGCAATGAGATCAGGTTAACGTTGAGGCAGGATATTTTAGTTCGGCATATACGTGAAGAATTTCTGCCTTTCTTTTATTCAGAATTGAAAAAGCTGGGCTATGCTGAAACCGGTTATAATAAAACGGTAGATATCACGGCGTGTCCGGGAACAGATACCTGTAATCTTGGGATTGCCAGTAGTACCGGTATTGCCGATGTCCTGGAAGATGTTTTAAAAGAAGAATATCCGCAGTTTATTAACGGAAAGGATATCACCATAAAAATCAGCGGTTGTATGAATGCCTGCGGGCAGCATAATATGGCTGAAATTGGTTTTCAGGGAATGTCTATCAAAGTTGGAAAAACAGTGGCTCCGGCCCTGCAGGTGTTGCTTGGCGGCGGTACCATAGGAGATGGCCAGGGTAGATTTGCAGATAAAGTGGTGAAGGTTCCCAGTAAACGTGGGCCGGAAGCTTTACGAGTACTTTTAAATGACTTTGAAGCAAATTCAGAATCAGAAGAAAAGTTCGCGGAATATTATGACCGTAAAGAGAAGACCTATTTCTACGATCTGCTGAAAGATCTGGCAGATACCTCAAATCTTACTGAAAATGATTTCGTGGATTGGGGACATGAAAAACCTTATATCAAAGCTGTTGGAGTGGGTGAATGTGCCGGCGTGGTAATAGATTTGATCGCAACCTTGCTTTTTGAAAGTGAAGAAAAGATTGATAACGCGAAATCTGCGTTGGAAAGAAAAGACTGGGCAGATAGTATTTACCACTCTTACACTTCTATAGTGAATTCCGCTAAAGCTTTATTGATTGCTGAAGACGTGAAAACGAATACACAGGCCGGGATAATTGCCCAATTTGATGAACTTTTTGTAGAGACCGGGAAAATTGAATTAGCTACAACCTTCAAGGAATTTGTTTATCAATTAAATGAAAATGAGCCATCCCAGGTTTTTGCAAATAAATATTTAGAAGATGCGCATTTATTTCTGAAAAGAGTAGATGCATTTAGAACAAAGGAGGTACAAAATGTATAATTCACCAAAATTAAGTGTAGTAGGAGCAGGTCCGGGCGATCCAGAGTTGATCACGATCAAAGCGGTAAACACCTTAAAAACTGCCAATGTGGTTTTGTATGATGCACTAATCAACCGGGAATTGCTGGAATATGCGCCACAGGCAGAGCATATTTTTGTAGGGAAACGTAAGGACAAGCATCGTTTTCCACAGGAAGAGATCAATGAGCTAATCGTGAAATATGCCCTGGAAAGAGGTCACGTGGTAAGACTGAAAGGCGGTGATCCTTTTATCTTCGGAAGAGGTTCAGAAGAGATTAATTATGCCAGAAGTAAAGGTCTGGAAACCGCCGTGGTTTCAGGAATTACCTCTTCTATCGCAGTTCCAGCAAATAGTGGAATTCCTCTTACACAAAGAGGAACTTCAGAAAGTTTCTGGGTAATTACAGGAACCACTACTCAAAGAAAATTGTCTAATGATGTTCGCCTGGCGGCGCAGTCTACCGCGACAGTCGTAATCTTAATGGGAATGGGAAAACTGAAGGAAATCGTTGAGGTTTTCAAAGGCTTTGGAAAAGAAAACATTCCGGTGGGTATTATTCAGAATGGAACCACGGTGAATGAGCGATCTGGTTTTGGCACTATCCAAACTATTGAGAAGATAGTGTCAGAAAAACAACTGGGTGCACCGGCAATTATTGTAATTGGGGAAGTTGTAAAAGAAGCGAATGCGTTGCAATCGGTTTTTCAGAATGTGAAAGCTGTTCCGCAGGAGTAGAAATTAGTGAAAATAGGAGCTGCTTAAAATAAAGAACCGCTATTCTGAGCAAAGTCGAAGGGCAGTCGGAATGTACAAGTAAAAATAAAATGGAAGAAAGAAACGAATTATATCCTGTATTTCTAAAGGTCAACAAACTGAATATCCTGGTGGTTGGCGGAGGAAATGTGGGACATGAAAAATTACATTTTCTGTTCAAATCCAGTCCCAATGCCAATGTTGAGGTTGTTGCCAAATGGTTTTTACCTGAAACGGAAGAATTGGCTAAAAAGCACGGTGCAAAACTCACCAAAGGCAGGTATAAAAGAAAATATCTTAAAAAGAAACATTTTGTGATCGCAGCAACCAACGATCCTAAATTAAATAAAAGAGTGTACAAAGATGCGAAAAAACGATACCTACTCGCCAATATTGCAGATACACCAGAGCTTTGTGATTTCTACATGGGAGGAATTGTAAATAAAGGGCATGTGAAAATTGCCATTTCAACCAATGGTAAATCACCAACCACAGCCAAGAGATTACGGCAATTTTTTGAGGAAGTAATTCCCGAGAATGTAAATGAAATGGTTGAAAATTTAAATGAATACCGAAAGTCCATCAAAGGTGATTTTGAAGCCAAAGTGGAGCAAATGAATACAATAACAGAATCCTTAATCGTAAAAAAAGAGAAAAATGATTAAAACAGACATCCTGATAATAGGAGCAGGACCTACTGGGTTGTTCACCGTTTTTGAAGCGGGACTCCTCAAGCTAAAAACACATTTAATTGATGCTTTACCACAACCTGGAGGGCAGTGTTCAGAGATATATCCTAAAAAACCCATATATGATATTCCGGCATTTCCAGAAATTCTTGCCGGTGATCTTGTAAAAAACCTGATGGAACAAATTAGGCCTTTTAAACCCGGATTTACGCTGGGCGAGCGGGCAGAAACTATAGAAAAGCTTGACGACGGTACTTTTATTGTGACTACAAATAAAGGAACACAGCACCATGCCCCGGTTGTTGCAATCGCAGGAGGTTTGGGATCTTTTGAGCCAAGAAAACCACCTATTGCAAATATCAACGATTTCGAAGATAAAGGAGTTTCTTATTTTATTAAAGATCCCGAAGTATATCGCAATAAGAAAGTAGTGATTGCCGGTGGTGGAGATTCTGCTTTAGACTGGGCTATCTATCTGGCTGATGTTGCTGCAGAAGTTGCACTGGTACATAGAAGAGAGGAATTTCGTGGGGCCTTAGATTCTGTAGAACGAGTTTCAGAACTGGCAAAATTGGGGAAGATTGAAATGATCACCAATGCCGAGGTAGTTGGCTTAAAAGGAGAAAATGAGTTGGAGCAGGTTGTGATTCGGCATAAAGACAAGGCTCGCGGAGAAGAATTTAGGGATGTTGACGATTTTATTCCGCTGTTCGGGCTTTCACCAAAACTTGGTCCTATAGGCAGTTGGGGATTGGAGATTGAAAAAAATGCTATTAAAGTTGATAATTCTTACGATTATCAAACCAATATTCCAGGAGTTTACGCCATTGGTGATGTCAATACGTATAAAGGTAAATTAAAGTTGATCCTTTCCGGTTTCCATGAGGCCGCCATTATGTGTCAGAGTGCTTATCAGCGAATTTTCCCAGATAAGAAATATGTGTTGAAATATACTACTGTTGGTGGTGTGGAAGGATTTGATGGAACAAAAAAAGAGGCAAAAAAGGAGGTAGTACAGAGTATCGGAGTTTAATTAGCCAATTATACTGCTTGCTGAATCCTGCGGAATTGATTTTTCGCAGGGTTTTTCAGCATTGCGTTATCCTGAATTTATTCAACGTAGTTAAATAAGTTAGGTTTAAAGCAACCTCTTATTACTAACAGAAGTAGCAGAATTCCTATCTTTGATGAAAATTTGGAAATATGAAGGTCAACCTGAAAAGACTCAACGATAATTATCTCTTTGAAACGAAAAATGAGCGTGGCGATACAGTACTTTTAGATAACAAATCTGAGGAGGAGCCAAAAGGTTCAAGCCCCATGGATCTCATCCTGAGAGGAATTGCCGGTTGTAGTAGTATTGATGTGGTGATGATTTTGAAAAAGCAACAACATGAGTTAGACGATATTCAGGTTGAGGTGGAAGGTTTTCGTGAAGACGGTGCGATACCAAATGTTTTCAAGAAAATTCATCTGGATTTCCTTTTGAAAGGAGATATACCTCCCGCAAAAGTTGAAAGAGCTGTGAAGTTATCGATGGATAAATATTGTTCCGTGGCTAAAATGCTTGAGAAGGCTGCAGAGATTAGTTATTCCGTTAAATTAAATTCTGAACAGATTTCTTAGAAAATTATCTTAAAACATTGCAATTAGGCGCATTATAACTGTATATTTGGCCTGTAAGTTCATTTTTTACCAACATTCGTTATCAAGAAAGGTTGAGGGATTAGACCCTGTGAAACCTTAGCAACCCTCCTTTGGAGAAGGTGCTACCTTCTACTGAGTTGAACTCGGATAGATAACAAAAGACTTCCTTTTCTGTCTTCTTTTTTTGATAACGTTTATTTTATAAAACATGTCAAAATTAGAAGAATTACTCTCAAAAAAAATATTAATACTAGACGGTGCCATGGGAACCATGCTTCAGGAATATAAATTTTCTGAAGAGGATTTCCGCGGAAAACGTTTCGCAGACTGGCCGGTTTCTCTTCAGGGAAACAACGACCTTTTATCTATTACCCAACCTGAAGCCATCGCAACGATTCATCGTAAATATTTTGATGCCGGAGCCGATATTGTAGAAACAAATACCTTCTCTGGAACCACGATCGCTATGGCCGATTATAAAATGGAAGATCTGGTTTATGAACTCAATTATGAGTCGGCAAGGATTGCTAAAAAAGTGGCAGAAGAAGTAACGGCTGAAAATCCTGATAATCCAAGGTTTGTAGCCGGTGCTATAGGCCCCACCAACAAAACTGCCAGTATGAGTCCAGATGTGAATGATCCCGGTTACCGGGCGATTTCATTTGAAGAGCTTAAAATTGCATATCACCAGCAGGCCCAAGCACTGATTGATGGAGGAGTGGATATTTTACTGGTGGAAACAGTTTTTGATACCTTAAACGCCAAAGCGGCACTTTTCGCGATCGAGGAATTGAAGGAGGACCTTAATATTGATATTCCCGTGATGGTGAGTGGTACCATAACCGATGCCTCGGGGAGAACGCTTTCAGGCCAAACAGCGGAAGCTTTTCTAATTTCTGTGTCCCATATTCCCTTGTTGAGTGTTGGATTTAATTGTGCTCTGGGAGCAAAACAATTAACTCCACATCTTGAAGTTTTAAATCGGTATTCAAAATCTGGAATTTCGGCCTATCCAAATGCCGGATTACCAAATGCCTTTGGGGAATACGATCAGGATGCAGATGAAATGGCCACGCAAATTACGGAATATCTGGAAAAAGGTTTGGTGAATATTCTTGGCGGTTGCTGCGGAACCACTCCAAAACATATAAAAGCCATTGCAGAAGCAGCTGCGAAATACGAGCCTAGGAAAATTGATTTAAAAGAGGATTCTCCTCATGCTGAACTTGGGTCAGCATCTAATTAGAAAATATCAGAATAATTTAGATCCTGAATCAAGTTCAGGGTGAGCGAACACAAAGAATATAGAATGTCAGAAATAAGATCTTTAAAGCTGTCCGGACTCGAACCGTTGGTGATCACTCCAGATAGTAATTTTGTTAATGTAGGGGAACGAACCAATGTCGCCGGTTCAAAGAAGTTTCTTAGACTCATCAAGGAAGATAAGTTTGATGAGGCTTTAGAGGTAGCCCGTGAACAGGTAGATAATGGAGCTCAGATTATCGATATTAATATGGATGACGGCCTTATCGAAGGAAAAGAAGCGATGGTTAAATTCCTGAATTTGGTTGTTGCAGAACCAGATATTGCCAGGGTTCCTATTATGATAGACAGCTCAAAATGGGAAATTATAGAAGCCGGGCTTCAGGTAGTGCAGGGAAAATGTGTGGTAAACTCTATCAGTCTTAAAGAAGGGGAAGAGGAGTTTATTAGCCATGCGAAAAAAATTAAACGATATGGCGCAGCGGTAGTCGTTATGGCTTTTGATGAAACAGGCCAGGCCGATAATTACGACCGCCGAATTGAAATTTCAAAACGTTCCTACGATATATTAGTAAATCAGGTGAAATTCCCTCCCGAAGACATCATTTTTGATCTGAATATTTTTCCGGTCGGTACGGGGATGGATGAGCATAAGAGAAATGCTATAGATTTTATTGAAGGAACGCGTTGGGTAAAGAAAAACCTTCCGCACTGTAGTGTTTCTGGTGGAGTAAGTAATGTTTCCTTTTCTTTCCGCGGAAATAATCCCGTAAGAGAAGCGATGCATTCGGTGTTTTTATATCATGCCATCCAGGCAGGAATGAACATGGGAATCGTAAATCCTTCGCTGCTGGAAGTCTATGATGAAATTCCTAAAGATCTTTTGGAGCATGTGGAAGATGTGATTTTTGACAGAAGAGAAGATGCCACCGAGCGATTGCTTTCTTTAGCTGAAAATGTAGTTGGTAAAAAAAGGGAAAATAAAGTAGATCTTTCCTGGCGGGAGAATCCATTACAGGATAGAGTTACACATGCGTTGGTAAAAGGCATTGATGCTTATATCCTGGAGGATATCGAACAGGCACGGTTGGAAGCAAAAAGACCTCTGGACGTTATTGAAGGTCATTTAATGATTGGGATGAATGTGGTTGGAGACCTTTTTGGAAGCGGAAAAATGTTTCTCCCGCAGGTAGTAAAGTCAGCAAGGGTGATGAAAAAGGCCGTTGCGTATTTGCTGCCATACATTGAAGCAGATAAATCTAACAAAAGACAGTCTGCAGGTCGTATTTTAATGGCTACTGTAAAAGGAGATGTACACGATATTGGTAAAAATATAGTGGGCGTTGTTTTGGGTTGTAATAATTATGAGATTATAGATCTGGGTGTAATGGTGCCATCAGAAAAGATTATTGAAACCGCAAAATCTGAAAATGTTGACGCGATAGGCCTTAGCGGGCTTATAACTCCGTCGCTTGATGAAATGGTTTTTCTGGCCAAAGAGATGCAACGGCAGAATTTTGAAGTGCCCTTACTTATTGGAGGTGCTACAACTTCTAAAGCACATACCGCAGTGAAAATAGATCCACAATATCATTTTGCGGTAGCCCATGTAAACGATGCTTCGCGAGCTGTGACCGTGGTTGGCGATCTATTAAAAGAAAGCACCCGCGAAAAATATAAAAGTGATCTTAAGACCGAATATGATAAATTCAGAATAAACTTTAAGAAGCGTAGTAAAGTAAAAAGCTATTTAAAGCTTCCGGAAGCCCGGCGAAATAAATTTAAAATTAACTGGAAATCTACCAATATTACCAAACCTAATCAATTAGGAGTTCAGGTAATAGAAGATTTCGATTTGAAAAAGCTAGAGGAATATATAGACTGGTCTCCGTTTTTTAGAAGCTGGGATATGCATGGCCGTTATCCCGATATTCTGAAGGATGAGAAAGTAGGCGAGCAGGCGCAAAGTCTTTTTGACGATGCCCAGGTTTTATTGCAACGTGTTTTGAATGAAAAACTGTTGAAGGCGAAGGCAACTTTCGGTTTGTTTGAAGCAAATTCTATAGATGATGACGATATTGAAGTGAAATATAAAGAAGCTTCAGAAGATAAAAAGATCATTTTCAGAACCCTTCGGCAGCAACTTAAGAAGTATGCTAAAAAGCCAAATTTCGCCCTGTCAGATTTTATAGCGCCAAAAGAGAGCGGAATTCAAGATTATATAGGATGTTTTTGTGTCACCACAGGTTTCGGAACTCAGGAACTTGCTGCTAAATTTGAGAAAGATTTTGATGATTATAATTCTATTATGATCAAGGCACTGGCCGATAGACTTGCGGAAGCATTTGCAGAATACTTGCATAAAGAAGTGCGGCAGAATTACTGGGGATATGCTTCCGAAGAAAATCTAAGCAAAGAAGAATTAATTAAAGAGCAGTATAAGGGCATTCGTCCGGCGCCCGGTTACCCCGCCTGTCCCGATCATCTGGAAAAACTCAGTATCTGGGAATTATTGAAAGTCGAGGAAAATATTGGGGTGAAGCTTACCGAAAGTCTGGCAATGTGGCCGGCAGCAAGTGTAAGTGGATACTATTTCGCTAATCCTGAAGCCAGGTATTTTGGTTTGGGAAAAATGAAAGACGATCAGGTAAAAGATTTTGCCAAAAGAAAAGGAATAGATTATAAAAAAGCCGAGAAATGGCTAAATCCGAATATCGCTGATTAGTATCTAGTATTGAAAAGTGAGCTTTCGGCTCAAATGAATCACAAGAATCAACGTCATTCTGAACTTGTTTCAGAATCTAATGAGAAGCTGAAATCGAAGATTCAACATAGTTAAACAAGGTCAGCTTGACGAAAATATAAAATTGCGAAAGCTGAGAATTAGTGATAATTAAAAAGGAATAGGCTTAGAGCTTATCGCTGAAGGCCGATAACAAATAATGCGTTAGGGATTGAAGCGGCATCCTTTTATGCTCTTGCTGAGCTTTTCGAAGTATGAGTATAAAAGATAAGCGGAAAGCCCGGCCTGAAAGGCAACGCCCAAAAAGTGAAAAGAAATAATAATTAAATGAAATAAAAGACCTGGAAGCTCTTAAAAACCATACAGGTCTAAGTATAAAATATAAAAATGAAAGTTACCGAACATATCGAAAAAGCAAAGGGGAAGACCTTGTTTTCTTTTGAAATAATACCGCCTAAAAAAGGAAAGAATATTCAGGAACTCTATGATAATATAGATCCATTAATGGAATTCAAACCTCCGTTTATTGACGTGACCACCTCACGGGAAGAACACGTGTATGTGAATCGTGATGGACTTTTTGATAGAAAGATCACCCGCATGAGACCGGGAACCGTTGGGATATGTGCGGCGATCAAACATAAATACAATGTAGATACCGTGCCGCATGTTCTTTGCGGTGGATTCTCCAGAGAGGAAACAGAGTATCTCTTAGTAGACTGTCATTATTTAGGAATTGATAGTGTAATGGCGCTACGCGGAGACGCCATGAGTCATCAAAAATATTTTGAACCTTCAAATGGCGGCCATCCCTACGCCTGCGATTTGGTGAAGCAAATAAAAAATCTGAATGAAGGGAAATATTTACATGATGTGATTGAGGCCGACGACAAGTCTGATTTTTGTATTGGTGTTGCTGGTTATCCTGAAAAACATATTGAAGCTCCTTCTTTAAATTCAGATCTTAAAAGGTTGAAAGAAAAAGTAGATGCAGGGGCAGATTATGTGGTGACCCAGATGTTTTTTGATAATTCAAAATATTTTGAATTTGTAGAAGAAGCTAAAAAAGCGGGTATTAATGTGGCCATTATTCCTGGGATCAAACCTATTGCGATTCCAAGGCACCTTCAGCTATTGCCACAGGTCTTTAAAATTGATCTTCCAGAGCCATTAATTTCTGAAGTTGAAAAATGTAAAAATAATAAAGAAGTAAGGCAGGTTGGAATTGAATGGTGCATCCAACAATCCAGGGAATTAATGGAGGGCGGCGCTCCCGTTTTACATTATTATTCCATGGGTAAGAGTAGCAATATTGAGCAAATAGCGAAAGCGGTATTTTAATTTCTACAAGTTGAAAACTTCCCGGCGTTTTTTTCGTAAATATGTTAGATTTGCTGCCATATGAAAAGAATTACCCCCTGTCTTTTATTTCTGCTCAGTTTTATTGTTCAGGCACAGAATGAAAAACCTGAAAAATATTTTTCTCTGGATGCGAACTATTTTTATGGA
>Ga0207878_100507_pt1 | contig 11644 bp, 10 predicted proteins | sample LinPmetageLP41_FD_184053 | JGI IMG/M metagenome (GOLD analysis project Ga0207878, IMG submission 184053) | Marine viral communities from the Pacific Ocean - LP-41 (SPAdes) | ecosystem: Environmental > Aquatic > Marine > Oceanic | place: Pacific Ocean | collected 2010-08-27 | reverse complement strand
TGTTCACCCCAAACTGGATCGTCCAGTACCTGGTCCAGAACTCCATTGGCCGCCAGTGGCTGCAGACCTACCCGGACTCCCCACTCAAGGGCGAATGGGATTACTACATCGAGCCCGCCGAGCAGGAACCCGCGGTACAGGCTCAGCTCGACGCCATCACCCCGGCGAGCCTCGACCCCGAAAAGCTCAAGGTGCTCGACCCGGCCTGCGGCTCCGGGCATATCCTGGTCGAGGCCTACAATGTCCTCAAGGGCATCTATACCGAGCGCGGTTACCGCACCCGCGACATCCCCAAGCTGATTCTCGAGCGCAACCTGTTCGGCCTGGATATCGACGACCGCGCCGCCCAGCTTGCCGGCTTCGCATTGTTGATGAAGGCCCGCGAGGATGACCGACGTATCTTCAGCCGGGGAGTGCGTCTCAACGTATTGTCGCTACAAGGCACCCAGCACCTGGACGCCAAGGCGCTATGGCGCAACCTCAACCTCACCGGCGATCAGGACAAAGGTGCTATCCGAGGCATATTCGACAACGAAGAAGAGCTTGCTACGGGTAACAGCACCTACAAGGCCATCGCCGATCTGATAGAACGCTTCCAGGACGCCAAGACCTTCGGCTCGCTGATCGAAGTGCCCAATGCCTTTGAAACCCCACTCAAGACCCTGCTCATTGACCTGATCGAGCTGGAATCCCATGGCGACACGATGCAGAAAGGCGCCGCCAAAGCATTGCTTCCTGTCGTGCAGCAGGCGTGGGTATTGGCCCAGCGATATGATGCCGTAATTGCCAATCCGCCGTATATGGGCAGCAAGGGCATGAATGCTCAGCTCAAGGGCTTTGCCAAAAATGCTTATCCCAATAGCAAGTCGGATTTGTTTGCGATCTTTATGGAGCACGCCTTCAGCCTGCTGGCACCGCTTGGCTACAACGCCCAGATCAATATGCAGTCGTGGATGTTCCTCTCTAGCTACGAAAAGCTACGTGAATGGCTGCTCGATAACACCACCATTATCACCATGGCGCACCTTGGCGGCAGAGCATTTGACAGTATCAGCGGCGAAGTTGTCTCCACCACCGCTTTCGTAGTGGAAAAAACTGCGAAACCAGAATATCAAGGCGCCTATATCAGGCTGGTTGATGGAAAGTCGGAGACCGAGAAAAATCGCATGTTGCTTGAGGCGATCCAGTGACAGTTTCTCTTGCCGAGCTCGGCCTCGCCTATCGCAAAGCCAAGGTTGACCTCTACTACTCGACCCATCCGTCGCTGTTCGCTATTGCCGACTACGAAGCCAACTTGACCGCCAATCTGGATGGCCTGCATCAAAGGATCAACGGCGAGAGCGAAACCTGGGTTGAAGAACCGGGCTTTCTCGGCGACTGGATATTGGCTCCTAAGACCATCAGGCCTGCCGACACTTCAAAAGGCGCTAGGAACGACTCGGGGCTGATTTTTGCCTCGCCAGAAGATGAGTGGGTCAATATGGCGACCTCTGACGCCAAGCCCACCGCCGAGTTCCGCCTGATGGCCCGCTGCAGCATGGATTTCCATGTGCTCTCGGCATTATGGATGATGGAAGTTGGCGACCTCTACGATAAACAGTTGAGCGCCAACGTCCACGGCAGCCGCTTGCGGCGTAATCGCCACGAGGATATCAACAAGCTGGCATTGGGCTCGTTCAAGCCTTATCTCAAACCCTTCCGCGACTGGCGCGATGGCGGCATCAAAGCTATGCATTCGGCCTTGGCCGACAAGAAAAAGGTGCTGGCCCTGACCGCCGACGTTAGCAGCTTCTATCACGAGCTCAACCCCGGTTTTATGTTCGATGAAGACTTTCTGGCGCTGGCGGGTATCAAGCTGAACGGGTCCCAGGACAAACTCAACCGCCTGTTCATCAACGCGCTAAAAGCTTGGGCACAACGGACGCCACTCAAAAAAGGCCTACCGGTCGGGCTACCGGCTTCCGCAGTAGTCGCTAATGCCGCCCTGACCCAGCTCGACCAATTCATCGAAAGGCAAGTGGTGCCACTGTATTACGGCCGCTATGTGGATGACATTCTGTTGGTCATGGAAAACACCAGCGACATCAAAACTGCCGAGCAGTTTTGGGACTGGATCTTCAAGCGCCCCCAGCGGCCGGGTTTATTCGATTGGGAGAATAAAGACGACCCAAAGAACAAGTGCATTCTGTTCCAGCCGAGCTGTTTAACGGACAGCCGCATCGCCTTCGAAAACGCCAAGAACAAGCTATTCGTCCTCTCGGGGGAACCGGGCACCGCCCTGGTCAACGCCATCTCCGAACAGATCAGCCAGCGGGCCAGTGAATGGCGAGCCCTGCCGAACCTGCCGGACTCACCCGGCACCGTCGCCACCGACCTGCTCAAGGCGACCAACCATGCCGGCGAGCAGGCCGATAATCTACGCAAGACCGATGCCCTGACCCTGCACCGCGCTGGCTTTGCTCTTAATCTACGTGATTACGAGGCCTATGAGCGGGATCTGCCCCCCGAGGCTTGGGAAAAACACCGCCACGCCTTCTTCAAGGCTGTTACCGACCACCTGATGGCCCCGGTCAAGTTCTTCGAGCTGGCCCAGTATTTGCCGCGCGTCATCCGCATGGCCACCGCCTGCGAAGACTTTGAGCATCTAGGCAAGATCCTCAAAGCACTGGATACCTTGGTTAAAAAAGTCGATAAAAATTGCTTTCTGGACGTAAAAGCTTCGGGCTACTTGACCTTGGATACCCAGCAGCGCTGGCAGCAACCCTTATATGAAGCCGTGGCCGAAAGCATCATCGCAGCCTTCCCGCCAAGCCTGAGCAAGGTAGGTGCAGCTTGTTGGGATAATAAGTTAGATACAGGGTGGCGGGGCACAGTTGATTATGTTTGGCCGCTTGCAGGGTTTGATGATTTTGCTCAAAGCAGGCAGCAGATTAAACAACAACAGGCCCGTCTGTTCAGCTGCGATCTAGCCCATATTCCGCTGCGATTTATCGGCCTGCCAAAGGAAATGGTCAATCAGCGTGGCATTCCGAAACGCCGTAGCCTCACTATGGCCGAGGTGCCAGACCTGCTTCCCGACGGCATGCTCAACGGCATCAGTACGCTTGCAGGCTGGCTCAAGTTTAGACACGGTATTCCCGCCGGACTGATCTTCGCTACCCGGCCCTTCAGCCTCAACGAGCTCTACCTGGTCACCCCGGAACCCTTCAACGCCAACCACCGCACCAGTCTGGGAAACGTGATCAAGGCCCTGCGCGGGTTCGATCTGACCGAGCACAAGATGCCGCACTGGGATAAGCACAAGGCGCTACACATTCCCGATGGCGACCCCAAGCCCAAACAGACCATCGCCGTAGCCAGTTGGCAAACTAAAGATGTTAGCTTCATTGCCGCCGTCATGCGTCAGCCTGACCCCGATAGCCTTCGCCGCTATCAGCGTCTCAATCGTCTGATCAACGAGTTGATCTCTCGACCCGATGGAGCGGGCTATCTAGTGCTACCCGAGCTGGCCATGCCATCGCAGTGGTTCATGCGTATCGCCGACAAGCTCAAGGGCCGTGGCATTTCTCTGATTACTGGCGTGGAATACCTGCATGCGCCGAAAAAGCGTGTGCGCAACCAGGTCTGGGCCTCTCTCACCCACAACGGCCTCGGCTTCCCCTCACTCATGCTCTACCGGCAGGACAAACAGACACCCGCTCTTCACGAAGAGCAGGAGCTCTTCCGCCTCGCCGGCCTGGCAATGAGTCCGGCACAGGAACAGAAGTGGAAAAAGCCACCCATCATCCAGCATGGCAGCTTCCGCTTTGCCCTGATGGTTTGCAGCGAACTGACCAACATCCGCTACCGCGCCGATCTGCGTGGCGAGGTGGATGCCCTATTCGTGCCGGAGTGGAACAGCGATACCGATACCTTCAACGCCCTGGTCGAATCCGCTGCGTTGGATATCCACGCTTACATCATCCAATGCAATAACCGTCAATACGGCGACAGCCGCATTCGCGCGCCCTACAAGGATCGCTGGAAACGCGACCTGCTGCGTGTGAAGGGCGGTAACCACGACTACTGCATCACCGGCGAGATCGACATCCTTGCCCTACGTCAATTCCAGTCCAGCCACCGCTCGCCAGCTAAAGGCTTCAAACCCGTCCCCGATGGATTTGCAGAGGATATGGCGTATGAAAGAACAGCATTGCCCGGAGGGGAAGCCTGATGAGTCAGCAAGAAAAAAATGATATGAGTCAGTATTTCTACCGCGCCTCTGCGGCAGATTTTATGAAGATTCCGGGAAGTCCGGTGGCATATTGGGTAAGTGAAAAGACACTAAAAATCTACTCAGGGTTCGATCTACTCAAAGAACACGCGCACCCACGTCAAGGCATGGCGACTACGAACAATGAACTTTTCTTGCGGCATTGGTTTGAAGTTGAGCGATCGAAGTCTGCCTTTGGCCTTTCGCCTGAAGAAGGGAAAAAGTCCGATAAAAAATGGTTTCCGATAAATAAAGGAGGGGAGTTTAGACGATGGTACGGAAATAACTATTTTGTCGTGAATTTTGAGAACAATGGGAAAGCGATTTGCGACTATATCGACGGTACGCCGGGAGTTAAAGTCAAGTCTAATGGCCGAGTTATTAATCGAGATCGTTACTTTCACGAGGGGTTAACTTGGTCCACGATTTCGAGTGCCGATTTTTCTTTGCGTTACTCACCTAAGGGAAGCCTCTTCGAAACTAAAGGGGCAATGATTTTCTTTGACGATCAGACAGAAACCAAAGCCGTTTTAGGATTGCTGAATACGAAGATCACAAGCCATCTTTTGAAAGCTACTAGTCCAACAGTGGACTTTCACGAGGGCCCGGTTGGCAGGCTTCCAATCTTAATCTCAGGCTTGACGGTCAACTCAGCATCTCGGGAGAGAGCAGAAATTGCAGTTTCCTATGCCAAATCAGACTGGGACGCCTACGAGACTTCTTGGGATTTCAGTTCCCATCCGCTGCTATTTACTAGCCAAAAGAACGGTGCGCTGGGTGCAATTTATGCCTCTCTGCGCATCCATTGGCAGACCATGACTGGAGAGATGCGCCGGCTTGAAGAAGAAAACAACCGTATCTTCATTAGAGCCTACGGCCTACAGGATGAACTGACGCCTGACATTCCACTGGAAGAAATTACTCTCACATGCAACCCCCATTACCGTTATGGCGGGCACCGAAGCGAGGAAGAGTTGGAAGCCTTACTGCAATGTGACACCCTGCGTGAGCTGGTGTCCTACGCCATAGGCTGCATGATGGGGCGTTATTCGCTGGACACGCCTGGCTTGATTTTGGCAAGCCAAGGCGAAGCCTTCAGAGATTATCTCGCCCAGATCCCTGAGCCCAGCTTCGCACCGGATGAAAATGCAATCATCCCGCTCACCGACCAAGAGTGGTTCCCAGACGATGCCACCAACCGCTTCCGTGATTTCGTGCGCATCGCTTGGGGCGAGGAGCACCTTCAGGAAAACCTCGACTTCGTTGCCGAGAGCCTTTGCCTACACGCCATCAAGCCCCCTTCTCAGAAAAGCGGGGGCGAGGCTGCGCTGGATACCATCCGCCGCTACCTGAGTACGCAGTTCTACAAAGACCACCTGCGCACCTACAAAAAGCGCCCTATCTACTGGCTGTTCAGCTCCGGCAAGCACAAGGCCTTCGAGTGCCTGGTTTACCTGCATCGCTATAACGAAAGCACCCTCGCCCAGATGCGCACCGAATACGTCATCCCGCTAACTACCAGGCTCGGCAGCTACGTCGATAAGCTGGAACAGGACAAGGAGGCCAGCGCTTCCGCCGCCGAAGCTAAGCGTATCGAGAAGGAACTGAGCAAGCTCTACAAGCAGCAGGCCGAGCTCAATACCTTCGATGAAAAGCTTCGCCATTACGCCGACCAGCGCATCTCGTTGAATCTGGACGATGGCGTGAAGGTGAACTACGGGAAGTTTGGGGATTTGTTGGCGGAAGTGAAGCAAGTGGTGGGGAAATAGCCATGAGTTACATCTTTGGCGACAATGTTTCGTTTGTGAAAAACGAGAACCCGGACTTGTTCAAGGAGTATATATATGCTGAGAAAAATGTCTACTCCCACCCGTACCTAACGTTCAACAGGCTTAGGGTGATTTATGAAGAATTGACCAATCGGGCATGTGATAAATTATCTTTAGATGGTTATAAAAACGAGGTGTTTGCCAAGAGGCTAATAAGGTTGAGGGGGAGAGTTCCTGACAGCTTGATTCGAGGCGTGGAGAGTCTAAGGCCTATTTGCAACGCTGCTTCGCATCAGTTAATGAACTCGGAAGTTAAGAGCAATGAGAAATTGATTAACCAGGCATTGAAAGGTCTTTCAATAGCCAGAGATTTTGCATATTGGTACTACTTTAAATTAGTTAAAAATGCTGAGTTCTCTTCTTTGCCTGAGTTTGTTAATCCACCCTCAACGTCTTTTGAAGAAGAGTTACGATGGGCCCATGAGGGGGATGCTTATGCTGCGCTAGCAGTATCGGAACATCATCGCCATATGGCTTTGTATGATGGAGATAAAAAAGACTACCATGAGAGTTTGTTTAAGGCTTTTCTTGACTATTCCTGTGACAAGGGGGTGGTAGAGGCGCTTGAGTGGAAATCCACTCTGCTAACTTCACTTGGTAAAAATGTGGATGAAATAAGGGAAGGTATTGCGATTTGTGATAGGCTGATAAAATACGGCATAGTCATTAATTCATATCACAACAAGGCTGTTGCTTTTGCAAGAATGAATAGGAAGCATACGGCTATAAATTTCCTGAAGAAAGGGGTTGATGCTGGCGATCCATACGCCATCAATTTCTATGTCCAATGGTCTAGTTACCCTGAGAACGATATTAATCTATCACAAGATGAATGCATTAGATTGCTGGAGAAAAGCGTTAGTATTGCCTTTAATGGCGAAGCTGCTTATTACTTGTCTATTTATTACCAAAATTTAGGAGAGCACTCAAAAGCAATTGATCTGCTTGAAGACTCAGTTGAGAAAAGTGCAGATAAAAGAGGCCTTTTAGAGAGTCAGTTGGGCAAGCTATTGATCAACCAACGGAGAGACAAGTCTCGCGGAATTCAATTTTTAATAAGTTATGCAAGGAGTTCGTTCCATGCAGCTATATGTGCAGTTGAAGATCTATTGTCAGTTGACTGTTTTGATGTGGCGCTAACGCTCTTTATGGAAAGTTTTAAATCCGCTAAGGATGTTGATATTGTTGAAAATAGGGAAAGCATTGATGGCTTAAGGAGTGCTCTTGTTGATAAGTGTTATGAAGATGAAAAAACTTTGTTTTTCCTTGTGCATTGTTTAGATGGTCTAGATTGAGCTTTAAGGCGTTTAGGGTGGGTGATAGATGAAAATATTCTCCTTATTTTGTGCAGTCTTTTTTCTTTTTCAACCGCTGCGTTTTCACCCGATAGCTGGCAGGTTGGTTATAGTTGTTATAAGCCAATAAAGCCCTTTGAGTTTACGTCTTAATGGGAGGGAGATATGTTCAATTATAAGGTGCAGGAGTATAAGTATTGTATTGAGAATTTCGTCAGTGACCAAGAAGAGGTAATAAGGACCCATTCCAGAGCTCTGGATGAAGCAATTGACGAATCGAACAATTTTGTAAATTTTGAGTTAAATATGTAATCTTGGTGCTTTTTAAGCTCTCAAGCCATGAGCAGGAATTATCATGCAACTCAATCAACTCCAGCAGGGCCTGCAGCAAGCCTCCTTTGGTGACGGTCACCGCCTGGTCTTCTGGTATGACGACCCCGGCCACTTTGTCGATACGCTGGATGAGCTCTCACTCGACGGCGTCCAGATCATATTGAAGACCATCTCGTCAATAATCTTGAGGCAATTGAGAAGGGTTTGGAGTTAGTTGCGCGACAATTTGTTACGGAAATAGGCCGGATCGATATATTGGCTCGTGATTCCCGCGGCAACCGGGTCGTAATCGAACTCAAAGTTGGAGAGGCGAAGGACTCGTCGGTGGGGCAGGTTGCGCGATATCTCGGATGGTTCGGGAAGTTGGACGGGAAAGATTGCAGAGGAATTCTCATCGCAAGTGGCTTCCCTGAAGGGGTGCGATACGCAGCATCCGTCTTTCCGAACTTGAAGCTACTTGCTTACAAGGTCCATTTTAGTTTTGACGATTCGGGGCTGTGAGTTTGAGGATGGCAATCCCGAACAAGGCACTCCAACCGACCGCTCAACCGCTTCGCGACTCCAAATTGGCGCGTGAGCCGGGCGTTAGTCTGCTTTCGGGGCATCACAGTAAAATAACGAGGAATGACGATGTTATGGTGCGCGAAAATGACTTCCTCGCGTAAATGCATTTGAAACATAAATGGTAGAAGTATTGATGAAACTAAAAAATATCGAAGAGCTTATTGATAATTACGGAGAGATCACCATCGGCAGAGTTGGCTCCGTTCGCTGTGGTGCCACAGCATGTAATGAAACCGACTGTCTTGCGATGTTAGTCAGGCGGCCTGATGAATCGTTAGAGGATTTGCTGGCGCGCCTTGATTCCGCTATTGAGGATGCCATCAAACACGAGGTATTCGTGGATGAAATCAATCAATAACGCGCAACGTCAAGGAGTAGCTATGGTAAACCCCATCGGCCGCTGGCGCATCACCTGGATGGAAACGTGGGATCAGGATTTTGTCGATCTTATCGAGCCTGGCCACTTCCGGTTCGATGAAAATGGCCTTGGCTATTTTATCTTCGGGGCTGTCGAAGGCCAGATTGACTACCGCCTTTCAGATGATGACCAGCGCATCGAGTTTTCCTGGTCGGGCAATGATGAAGGCGATGAGAAATCGGGCCGTGGCTGGTTTGAGCTTGTATCCTCAGATACCGCCAAAGGACACTTTTTCATCCATTGCGGAGATGAATCGGCGGTGGAAATGAGTCAACCGGCCTCTTGAATTCAGGCTGTTCTAGCCAGCAGGGGAGTGGTGGCAGGGATCAATATGACCTATAATAAGTCCTGAATATGGGCCATATTTTGGAGACTCTTATGCGCCAGGTTCTCGCTGATTTTTCCGTAAGTATCTCGGAATTAAAGAAAAATCCATCCTCGCTTCTCTCGCAGGCCAATGGCTCACCCATTGCTGTTTTGAACCACAATAAGCCAGCTGCTTACCTGATCCCCGCTGATACCTACGAGGCTCTGATGGATATGATCGAGGATTACGAGCTCGGCAAGCTTGTCGAGGAGCGCCTGGGGAGCAAGGAGCAGGCAGTGCCGGTGTCCTTGGATGACTTATAAGCTCAAGTTTCTACCGATTGCCCTTAAAGAATGGGAGAAGCTGGGAGGACCGGTTAAAAGCCAGTTCAAGAAAAAGTTGGCGGCAAGGCTCGAAAATCCCAGAGTTTCAGCCGATAAGTTAAGCGGATACGAGTCAGTTTATAAAATTAAACTGCGATCGGCCGGTTATCGGCTGGCGTATGAAGTGATTGACGATGAGTTGGTTGTTTATGTCCTGGCGGTTGGCAAGCGGGATAAAGGTAAGGTGTACTCCGCCCTCAAGGGTCGAAAATAATTGTCTATCAAACCTATGTTCTGGATGATGGCGATTATTATTCGCCCACTATGTTATCTGAAGTCAATCGGCAAGGAGGCTAAATGCAGCTCGACCAACTCCAGCAGGGGCTCCAAAACGCCTTCTTTACTGACAACCACCGCCTGGTCTTCTGGTATGACGACCCCGGCCACTTTTCCGACACGCTGGATGAGCTCTCACTCGACGGCGTGCAGATTCTTAATATGGCCGGGCAGTCCACGTTCGGTGTGAAGCTGCGCCTGGAGCTGGATGAGCCCGAAGTACGTACGCTGCTTTACTTCCCCTACGCCGAGCCGGCGCCGGAGGATGATTGGCTGCTGGACATCAAGCTTTATTCGCGGCGCTTCTATGCCGATCGTGTCTCGATCATCTTTAATGAGCTGGGCTTGACGCACCACTACCTGCGCGAGCATCTGGCCCAGCGCCAGGCGTTCCTGGGCAGCCAGAAGCGTATCAATGCACTCAAGCGTCTGGTGCAACCGGACAGCGATGAGGAAGCTCTGGATCTGGCGATGATGGCGGCGGTGGTGGGTGCCCAATCCACCGATGTGGCGTCGATCCTGTTTCATCTCGCCGAAGAAGCGGTCGAGGCTGATCTGGGCCTGGAAGCCAACCCCGCGGCACTGGTCGAGATGCAGAAATACGCGCTGGTGCCGGCCCTGGTGCGCGCGCTGCAGGCCGAGGTGGGCTATCCCGCCGCCCAGACGGAGCCCGGTCTTGAAAAAGAAGGCGGCGAGGCGCCGCTGCAGTTCGGCCAGCTGATGCTGCGTCTACTGGTCACCGGTTATTGCGAGAGTATCTCCGAGATTCCCGACTGGGCCCGCGGCACCGCGATAGCCTCGGTCAATGCCCGTGCGACGGCTCGGGCGCTGCTGTCGCGCTGGCGGGACAGCTCGCGATTCTATTCGGCGTTCGATGGCATCTCCGGCTGGGTGGGAGAGGCGCTGCGCATTCAGGACAAGATTCGCGAGGTGCCGGTGGAGGTGCTGGCCAACGTCGCTACCTTCGAGGCGGTGGAACGCCAGATCATCGTCGACCTGAGTGGAGCTATTCCCCAGGCCGACGGCCGCGACCTGGCGTTGCTCCGTGGCATCATTGCCAGTCGCCTGGATGGCTATTGGGCCTCGCGCCACAAGGATGACGACACCCGCCAGCGCTATCGGCAGCTTTATGCCGCGCTAACGGCGGCCATCGAGCTGTTCGCGTTACGCCAAAAACATGCGCAAGGCTTTCACTTTCCCAGTGTCGAGGCGCTGTATCGCGCCTACTGTGATGAGCTTTACCAGTTCGACACCACCTACCGCCATTATGTAGTGGCTTCCGACCAGGCCAGCGTCGAAATCCTCAAGAAGCTCGATGAGGCGGTGGAGGCGTGTTACGACGCATGGTATCTGGGCCAGCTGACACGTAACTGGAGTGAACGGGTCGAGGCCGAAGGTCGCCTGCAACAATGGCAACTGCCCAAAATCCCCAGTCAGCAGCATTTTTACCGCGATATCGTGCAGCCGCGGCTGGATACCCAACGCAACAAGCGGCTGGTCGTGATCATCAGCGACGCTTTCCGCTATGAAGCCGCTGAAGAACTGCGCGAGCGTATCAATCAGAAGCGTTACAGCGAGGCGACACTGACCAACCAGTTGGGGGTGGTGCCCAGCTACACCACATTGGGGATGGCCTCGCTGTTGCCGCATCGTGAACTGGCCTATCAGCCAGGCAGTGACAGCGTGCTGGTGGATGGCCAATCGACTCAGGGCACTGCCTCGCGCAGCCGTATTCTGGCTCAGTCTTTGAATGACCAGGCCATGGCGATCACCGCCGAAGCGCTAAAGGGCTGGTCGCGTGACGCCGGCCGTGAGGCACTCAAGGGCAAGCAGCTCGTCTACGTTTATCACAACGTGGTAGATGCCCGGGGCGATACGGCCAGTACCGAAAGCGAGACCTTTGCCGCGGTGGAAGATGCCATCGATGAACTCGATCAGCTTACCCGCAAGGTTCTGATGCACTTCAATACCAGCACGGTGCTGATCA
>Ga0207878_100505_pt1 | contig 11684 bp, 12 predicted proteins | sample LinPmetageLP41_FD_184053 | JGI IMG/M metagenome (GOLD analysis project Ga0207878, IMG submission 184053) | Marine viral communities from the Pacific Ocean - LP-41 (SPAdes) | ecosystem: Environmental > Aquatic > Marine > Oceanic | place: Pacific Ocean | collected 2010-08-27 | reverse complement strand
TATTCTGGTATGAAGGAGTAAGGAAATGGGGTTTAAAAAGTCATCACAACAGGTTAGCACACCACGAAGACGATTTGTTCAAGGCTTAATTGCAGGAGGTGTACTTGCTGCTTTTCCGAGTGTATTACATGCTGCATCATCTTTAGTAGCAGGAACAATAACAGGCACTGTGCCCGAACTTAGCGGCAAAGTAATTGATCTGGTTATAGATGAATCGCCGGTTAACTTTACTGGCGTAGTACGTATGGCGACAACTATCAATGGCTCTATACCCGCCCCTACCTTGCGCCTCAAAGAAGGCGATGACGTTACTATTAGAGTAACAAATAAGTTATCAGTACCGAGTTCAATTCATTGGCATGGCATTATTTTACCGTATCAAATGGATGGCGTACCTGGTATCAGTTTTAAAGGCATTATGCCTGGCGAAACCTTTGTTTATAAATTTAAATTACAACAAAGCGGTACATATTGGTATCACTCACATAGTGGCTTTCAAGAAATGACTGGCATGTACGGTGTATTAATTATTGAACCGCGAGAAAAAGATATTATTAGTGCAGATAACGAGCATGTTATTCAATTATCTGATTGGACTGATGATGACCCAATGGCGCTGTTCCGCAAATTAAAAATACAGAGTGATGTATTTAACTTCAATCAGCCCACTGTTCCAGAATTTTTTGATGACGTTTCAAATAGCGGTGTTTCGAATGCTTTGCAACGCCGCAAAATGTGGAATCAAATGAGAATGAATCCTACAGATTTAGCTGACTTATCTGCATCAGCAATGACCTTTTTAATGAACGGTAGTACGCCAATGTCAAATTGGCGAGGAATGTTTAAAGTTGGAGAAAAAGTAAGACTTAGGTTTATTAATGGCTCAAGCAATACTTTTTTTGACGTTCGTATTCCCGAACTAAAACTAACAGTTGTACAAGCTGATGGGCAAAACGTTGAACCAGTGACAGTTGATGAATTTAGATTCGGCCCTGGTGAGACCTACGACGTAATTGTTGAGCCTAAAAATGATGCCTATACGATTTTTGCTCAAAGTATGGATCGCTCTGGTTACGCAAAAGGAACTTTATCAAGCTCGCCTAATATTGATGCGCCAGTACCTGCACTTGACCCTGTTGAATGGTTAACGATGACCGATATGATGGGCAATATGACCCACGGCGGTGAGCATTCTGCAATGGCAGGTATGGCTGGCATGTCAGGTATGAACTCTAAAGAAATGGATCATAGCGCTATGGAGCACGGTGCAATGGCGATGGATCATAGCAAACATGGTATGTCTGAAAACCCATTGGCAGTTGCCAGCCCTAAAGTGCGTCATGCCAAAACGGAGTATGGAGCTTCAGTTGATATGCGCGTTGATATGCCTAGAACAAATCTTGATGATCCTGGTATTGGTTTACGTAAAAATGGTCGCCGTGTTTTAACACTTGCAGATTTACACTCACTTGAAGGGATCACTAACCAGCAAGAGCCAGAAGCTGAAATTGAGTTGCATTTAACCGGAAATATGGAACGTTATAGCTGGTCATTTGATGGCTTAGAATTTGGTAAAAGCACGCCAGTGCATATGAAGCATAACCAACGTTTAAGAGTTATTTTACAAAACGATACCATGATGACGCACCCTATGCATCTGCATGGTATGTGGAGTGATTTAGAAAACGAGCAAGGTGATGTGCAAGTGCGACGTCATACAATACCTGTTCAACCCGCACAAAGAATCAGCTTTTTAACCACCCCTCACGATGTAGGGCGCTGGGCTTGGCATTGCCATTTATTATTCCATATGGATGCCGGCATGTTTAGAGAGGTAGTCGTATCATGAAACAATTAAAACTATCTAAATCATTTAGTTTATTAATGTTAACTGGGGCTTCATTAATTAGTTTCCCTTTATTAGCGCAAAGTGAAATGGCACAAATGAATAGCGCTAAGATGCAACCACAAGGAGGAAGTGCACCTAAAGATGCAAGAGACCCCCATGCTTACTCTGCGGGAACAACTTTAACAGAAGGCCCATATGCGCTTGAGGGCAATGAGCGATTAACACTCGCTGATGAGCATCCATTTTACGCATTACTAGGCGATCGTCTTGAATATAACGAGCAAGCAAACGCAGGTGTATTTGACTTACAAGCATGGTACGGCACTACCTTTGATCGATTGGTAATTAAAACCGAGGGTGATTTCAGCGAAGGAAGTATTGAAGAAAACCAAACCGATATTTTATGGGGTCATGCCGTATCAGCATATTGGGATACTCAAGCAGGTGTTCGTCTTGATTACAATAAAGAAGGTGAAAATCGGCAATGGTTGGCTTTTGGCTTACAAGGTTTAGCCCCTTATTGGTTTGAACTTGATATGACAGCATACGTAGGTGAGCGAGGCAATACCGCATTTACGTTAGAGGCAGAGTACGAACTACTACTCACGCAAAAGCTAATTATACAACCGCGAGCCGAAATTACACTTTATGGCAAAAACGATAAACAAAACGAGCTTGGAAGTGGCCTATCAAGCAGCGCGATTGGCTTTAGGGTTCGTTATGAATTTACACGCCAGTTTGCGCCCTATATTGGCGTTGAATGGAGCAATAAATTTGGCAATACCGCCGACTATGCCACATCAAGTGGACAAAGTAGCAACAACACCGCATTTGTTGCGGGTATTAAATTTTGGTTTTAATCATTTTAAATAAGAGGTAATTATGAAGTTTTTTAACTCTGCAGTAGCCATTTTAGGTTTAGTGCTTACATTTTCCGCATCAGCGCATATATCACTCAAGCAATCAATACCTGCACAAGAAGCCATGTTAATGCAAGGACCAGAGGAACTTTCGTTAATTTTTAGTGGTGAAGTAAGGCTAGCAAAAGTCATCATCAAAGATGAAAAAAATAAAACAATAAACTTTGATTTCAAACCCAGCGCCACCCCAAGCACAGACTTTAATTGGTCATTACCGAGCCTAGCCCAAGGCACTTACACGGTTAAATGGACAGCACTGGGTGGTGATGGACATAAAATGACTGGCACGTTTAGATTTATGGTACATAAAAATGAATCGCATAAGATGATGCAAGAACAATCTAATACCCACAGCAAACATAATCATTAAGTAGCAACATCATGCAATTAAGTGAATGGTCAGTGCTCTTACTATTATTAAAACTAGCAAGCTATATAGCAATTGTAGGGCTTGCGGGCACTTTATTAATGCGCTTTATGTGTGGCAACAGCAATGTTGCAGAGCATCACTTAATTAGCTTTCATCAGTTCTTAAAACGTTGGCAAATTACGTGTGTAGTTACAGGTAGTATTGCTGCACTTTTACAAGTACCTATAGAAGCTGGAGCAATGGCTGAATCAGGCTTTATGGGAATGTTTGACCCCTTTATGCTTGAAATTGTTTGGCAATCAGTCATAGGTGACCAAGCAAGGTTTAGAATACCAGCGCTTATTATTGCTCTAATTAGCGCATGTATGTGGAATGTGGAATCAGATGATAACGTAGCAGGTTATAAAAACGGTGCCGTTATACTAATCATGCTTGGGTTTATCGCTTATAGCTTCACTTTTACTGGGCACAGTGCAAACGAAAATGGGTTAGTGAAAAGTATTTTAACCTTTCACCTTATTGCCATTGCGAGCTGGTTAGGGTCATTGTGGCCGCTTTACAAAAGCTGCACTTTACTACCTACCAGTGAAGTAAAGCGGTTAATGCATTACTTTGGTCAACTCGCTATTGTTATTGTATTTGTACTACTTATTTCGGGCTTAACTCTGCTCCTGCAGTACCTAGAGTCATTTTCTGCATTGTTTACATCAGATTATGGGCAACTAATTTTATTAAAGCTGTTACTCGTCAGCGCGATGCTGCTCCTAGGTGCATGGCATAAGCTTTTTTTAGTCCCGCAAATCACTCAACAACACCATATAAGTATATTAAAACGCTCGATTACTGTTGAAATAGTAATTGCCCTGTTTGTACTTATTACAACAAGTGTATTTACCACACTTGTTGGTCCGCCTATTTAACGATTAATAAAAAGGGAAACGTATGTTAATTAAATCCTTTAATTTAAAAATTTTATTGCTACTAATTTTTAGCACTGTTAGTTCTTTTACTGTTAGTGCACATGACGATGAAAAATATTCAAAAAAAGGCAAGGCCTTTGTCAATGTTGATAGCGAGGCTGCAAAAACAGTCAGCCTATTTCATGCATCTCTAAAACAAGGTAATCGCGAAGCTGCACGTAAATTACTGGCCGACGATGTCATCATTTTTGAAGGCGGAAGTGTTGAGCGTTCTGCAGATGAATACGCGAAACATCATATGATAGCGGATATGAAATTCTTAAGTGCTGTTAATAGTGAACTACTAGAGCATCAAGTTTACACAAATGGAGACATAGCTTACTCAATTTCAAGAAGTAAAACTCAAGGAAAGTACAAAGGAAAAGATATTAAGTCTATGGGAATGGAATCAATCACATTAAAAAACACCGATACAGGTTGGAAAATCACTCATATTCATTGGTCAAATTAAGGAGTTAACAATGCGAGTAATCTACATTACCTCAGCGTTATTTTTATCATTAACTATGTCATTTTCGGCGATAAGTATCGAAAAACAACATAAAGCATTAATAACTTATGAGAATTCAGAAAAACCTAAAATTGAGCTTACCGTTTATAAAAGTAAAAATTGTGGATGTTGTAATAAGTGGATTGCTCATTTGAGCGAAAACAATATTCAAACAAAAGCAATTAACGTCAATGACATGGGGACGATTAAATCTCAGTATCAAATAAAATCAAATATGCGGTCATGCCATACAGCCGTTTCAGCCGATGGATTTGTATTTGAAGGTCATGTTCCCGCCAAACATATAAAACAGTTTTTAGCTGAACAACATCCTGAAAAGACGATAGGGCTCTCTGTTCCCGCTATGCCTGCTGGTACGCCAGGTATGGAAATGGGCGATCGCTTTTATAAATATAATATTGAAATGCTTACGCACGATTTACAGCAAAATACTTATAAGCATATTAGCAAATACGCTGAGCAGTTTTAACACTTATGGCACAACTCTTGATGTAATATTAAACATTGATTCAATGATTAAATATATAGTGGGTTTACGCCTAATAACCTGTAAGAATTACCCATTGGTATAAATGATATACAAAGTAAATGATAGAAAGGAGCCATCTAATGTCGCAGTATTTAAAGTTTTTCTTAATGATAGCCACATCAACATTAGTCATGTTTGTACTGATGTATTTGAATACTTATCAGCTAAGTCATGTTTTTTTTAGTGAAACTCGCACTTATATGGCGCTTTATATGGGAGCCATGATGGCAGTGATAATGCTACTTTTCATGCTCAATATGTATAAAGATAAAAAGAAAAATATAACAGTACTCATTGCTAGTGTTACCGTATTTGCGGGAAGTTTATTTTTAGTTCGATCACAAGCGACTGTTGATGATAGCTCATGGATGTCGGCGATGATCCCACATCATTCAATTGCAATACTCACCAGTGAAAGGGCAAAAATCAAAGATAAGCGAGTCCAAGAGCTTGCAACAAATATTATTGAGGCACAGCGTCGTGAGATTAAAGAAATGCAGTGGTTACTAAAGGATATAGAGAAAAATGGCCTAGCAGAAACTCAGGAGCAAGCACAATCTAGGACCGTACCGGATTTTAATGCTAAGTAAAATTTTATACCAATACATAAAAGGGAGCTAAACATGAGTAAATCAGCCCAACTTTTTAGAATGGCCACAGATGAGCATATTTGTCCGTTTGGTTTAAAATCAAAAGACCTACTAGAGCGAGAGGGATATACAGTTGATGATCAGCTATTAACTTCTCGAGAGCAAACAGATGAATTTAAAAAACAACACAGTGTAGAAACTACACCTCAAACATTTATTGATAATAAACGTATAGGTGGCTATGACGACTTACTCGATTACTTTGATAAGCCAAAAGCTGGGCAAGAAGGTACAACTTACACGCCCGTGATTGCGATTTTTTCGGTTAGTTTTTTGCTTAGTGTGGCATTTAGTTTTGCAGCGAATAATAGCTTATTATCAATGCAAACCGCTGAACTGTTTGTAGCCCTAACAATGGCAGTGTTAGCAATACAAAAGCTTCAAGACTTATTTAGCTTTACTAATTCATTTATAACCTATGACTTAGTCGCTATGAAAGTAGTCAGGTACGCCTATGTTTACCCATTTTTAGAAGCATTTGTTGGCATTGGAATGATAGCCGGATTACCAGCCTATATTATTGCCCCTATTTCATTGTTCATAGGTGGGGTTGGTGCTGTTTCAGTGATAAAAGCAGTCTATATAGATAAACGAGAGTTAAAATGTGCGTGTGTAGGCGGTGACAGTAACGTACCACTAGGGTTTATCTCCCTAACAGAAAACCTGTTTATGATCGCTGCCGGTATTTGGATGTTTGTTAAGTAAACAACAGCTTTAATTTAAAAACATGATGATGTACTAGTGTGATTACCAAGGGATTATGTCGCTCTAATTACCGAGCGACTTTGTCGTAAATAGCATATCAGCTGTACTAGCTCATATCAGATCTCACAGTTTAAGTGAATAAGTTTAGACTTCATCAGGCAGACTGCTATGAGCGAGAAGCAGACGTCCATACAAACTCGTTTTTGGACAGTAATGAGTTAAGCTGAAGGGCGGTTCGGTGCCATAACCGGACATTAAACGACTTTGTAACCAGCCAAGTAATGAGTTGCCTAAAATTGTGTAGTGAAACCTAGCCAATTGTTACGTGCCCTTGTTAATTGACTTATTAGGCATACTTTTCTCAATACTATCGAGCAAGGAAAGTACGTCTTCAACAAAGCACTCTAGGACCACATCTAATGTCCAAGATTTTTTATATTCAACGCCTTTAAATTGAACCGCAATCTTATATTTAGGATCAATAAGTTCGCTAGGTGGAACTGTTTTGGAAAAAGAATCTGCATGAATAATTTTATCGCAGACCTGCTTAAGAGTTGCAGGTTTCTCTATTAACTTATCATCGAAATATAACCATGATGAATTTGGTAATTCCAAATTCGGTTGATTAATTGTACTTTGATAGAGATTTACTCTAATTGCAATTACTAGACTAAGAAGGTTGCTAGACACTAAATTATGTAAAGTATCTTCAACATTTTTAGACATAACTAATCTAGAATTTTCTGATGAAAGACTACTGGTTGTTAAATCTAATCCATGACAGATTAAACACAAGCGCCTAATTTCATTAAAGTCTTGCTTGTGCTGACCGAAGATATCGCGCATTTACTTTCCTGTAAGCCTAATGAGTTGATCGCGTATATATCTGCTCGTGTCACTCTACTTTTCTACTTGATATAGTTTTAACAAATTACCTAATACATTGCTATCAAATAGCTTCCTATTATTTTTAAATAAACCTAAAATGGTTATGCTCAATCAACCTCAATTCAAAACATTCAACAAACTATTAATCACCGAAATAACGGGGTTACTTTTATACGGCATGGGTATAGCAATTTACCTACACATAAATGACCCAGATAAATACCTATCACCAAACTCCGAAGAAGCAATGCCTCAATTGTATGTAGCGCCCAGCAATAAATTAAAGGGAAACCTAAGTACAGAGTTTTTTGCTAATGTAAACTAGGCTTATTACACTCATATTATTACTGAGTCTGAGTACATACAACTCACGCATAATTACAATCTAATTATGCCGAACGATTTAGACCTGGAATTCAAACCTAGCAAACAACTATTTCATAAAACGTAGCTTAACCACCAAAACACTAAACCATAACTTTAAATCCAATTTAAACCCTTTTTAAATTTAACTGAGCGTGTTTAAACGGTTTTGAGCGAAAAACATACCACAAAATAAAGTAAGGCGTTTATAATCACTTACAGGCGCTTACAGGTTTTTAATCTTTTCGCAAAAGTTGTACTAAATAATAAGCCCCTTGATGGAGCTTAGGCCGTTTTCGCTATTCTACAAATCACTCAGTGTAAATTTGACGCCAGAAGGCTTAGTTTCTTTGCGATCATAACGGTGTCTATCAAAGTGTTTTTTATAGCTAGTGTCATGGAGGTTTGCATGAACCACTTCTCGGTGAGGTATGGCAATAGCAAATTTTTTGTAGACTCCCAGTTTACTTTTCTTTTCAACACCCTCATCAATAGCGTCGAACTCTTCGTTTAAGATATGTTCTATAACAGGCTTATAATCAATCAAATAAATAAGGTCTTTCTTTTCATTACATCTGTAACCACTCAAAATAGGCAAAAGGTGAATATCATTACTATCAATACCTATTTCAGATATATAGCCTATATACACCTTATCATTTGATAAAGTAAATGCGATAGGTAAACCGTATTCCCAAGAGTTAAATGCAAGGTGGGTAAACTCTGGTGTTAAGTCTTTTCTAGCAGCCTTCTTCCAACTGTTGAATGTTGGGTTCTCTTGTCTTTTTTTAGCGACTTTATATTTTAGCCTAGGAATAAACCAGCTAAAGAAAAATGTAAAAAAAAGCACAGATATTAAGTTTACCGCTTCAAAGTCCTGTCCAACCGATGGCGATAAAATATTTAATTGATTCCGAAACCATAACCCAATTGATTGGGCAATGCTAAACTGCGCTATTGCAGTAGTAAATATATAAGAACATATAAAAAGCAATAATCCTGTCGAAGCTGCTAGCAAAAAGGTATGGTAGCCCTTTGAAGCATCATACTTAGGGTAAAGCTTATAGTTTGTTTTTCTGTAAATATGCCCAGCTATCGTGATAACCAGTATGAATATAACGGTAGGTTTTATCATAATTTCCCTATAAAAAAAGCGCCTTAGCGGCGCTTTCTTTTACTAACTTTGTCTTACATAAGCTCTAGCATGTCTTACCTGGTCTTTAACGACATCACTCTTTGAGAGGGAATCTAAATCAGCAATAAAATACTTTCCACCAGAAACCTTTACTTTAATTTCGTCTGTATTTTCTTTATACGTAAAAAATTTCTTAATAAATCTAAACATATTACACCTCCATTAAAAGGGAAGTGATCCCTTAACCCAACCAATCGTCACAATCTCCTGTGCGACAGTCACAACTACTTAAATTGATATTAGTAATATAATCCACAAATCAACCATTTTCAATAATAACAGTTGGACAATGCAGTGATAGTCTTGACTTTTCCTAGTAATCATTAAAACCCATTCACTATTCAAGAAATGATTCAGCCAAACTTTCCTAAAAGAATATTTATAGGATACAATGATCTACTTCAAAGGTACTTCGATAGGCATCATCACTGCACTATTATCTGGCTTATTTTTTTCTTCTACATGAATTGCAAGTGAAAGGTACATAATCGAATTTCGAGCGAGCTTCATCAACGTCATGAGCCTTGATTCAAATTCACTCTCTTTTATCAGCACAGAATGACTTGAAAGCTTTTGGTGCTCATAAATTTTTGACCGTGTTTGACGCAAACCTTCATCAAGTAATTTTTTTTTGGTCTCTAGTTCGGCTTTAAGAGTTATATTATGAGCCTTTTTCGCCGAAGCAATTTTACCATACAGCTCTTGAAGTTGTTCTTCAAAGTCATCTATACCATCATTAAGCTTTTCAAGCTGTGATTGCTTAAAAGCTTTATCTGATTGAGTTAGGGTATAACCAAAATCATCAACAATCTTTAAAGAACGATGTTCTATAGCATTTCTAATATCAGAAAATGCCTTTGCATCAGGATCAAGCCACTGACTAACAGAAGTCGAGTCTTTCACATCTCGAATGTCTTTCAGGATGTAGAATAAGGCGTGGATAAAGCAATTCTGACTACCTTTAAGCTTATTGTGCGGTTTCCAGTTTTTACTGCTGTTAAGTTCACTAAAGATACTGTCAAAGCTGATTTTATGATCATACTTGATATCATTCAGATCAAAAAAGCGATTAATAAAGTAAGCAATTTTATCAAATATTGAGTAAAGCGTTCTGAACGCGCTTTTATAATGACTAGCTTTTAGATTGGTAATGGAGTGTGACATATCATCAATGTGAGGATATGTTTTATTGAAGAAATGCGTATGGTCACTAGGTATGTTTCTAGCCGAAAAAATTAAATAACGCGCATAGCAAAAATCGTTCTTTAATTCATCGAAGTTTCCATGATACATAAGCTCTTCATGCATCGATAAAGCGAAGTTTATTTGTTGAGAAAAAGAGGGGAGAGTCATAATGTCTTGATAGACAATTTCAGATACGCAAACGTCATTTAAATCATTGATAAAAAGCTTGTTATCTCCACACCACTTTAAATATTCTCCTTGCTTTCTTGTCTCAATTTCCTCTTCAAATGACTCAAAATAGTCAAAATCTTCTGGTTTAAAAGTATCTTCAAACCATGCTTTAAAATTCATAAAATTGCTGTTTTCTGAATAAGCAATTCTTTGCTCAGGATGAAGCTGTTCAAGGCTTTCAATACCTAAATTTATGAGTAAGTATGCAGTAAAGTAGTGGTAGTGCTTATGACTAGGATCGTAAACATTACTCGCAAGAAAAAGCTCGTTGTTTGCTTTAGATATTATAGACACAGGGTTTTGTATGCAATTAAGGGCATTATCCCATAATGGAATACAGCAGAAAGCACGACCTTGAGAACTTAGCTTATTGCCTAAATTGGTTTCAATGCAGCTTTGTAGAAAAAGTTCTTCATCAGTTGGAAAGTTGATTTGTCGTATGACGTATAGAGCTTTTCTGAAAAATATAACGGATTTACTTAGTTCATCAGAAAACCAATCTAGTTTATGGTAGCTAAAAATCGCTGCTGAACAATTACCCAATATATAGTAAAAACGAGCTTCATCAACGAGATTTTCAAACTTATAATCAACGCCTAACAACGATTCTAAGAACGTTTTAATCTTTTCATGATCATTAGCTATCAAAAACTCATCAGCCTTCATTGACAGCTCTTCAAGAGCAGTTGAATTCAAGACATTTTCTGACATACATGTAGAGCGCCGTTAAATTAATTTCACATCATACTAACGCATTGAGAATTTGTATTCACTTTATATCCATAAGTCATATATGCCAATGGTCTAAACTAGCTTAAACTGTGATTCTAACTATGTCATTAGCTTAAGGGTTGCGCGGTATTATGCTATTCCAACCCCGTTGAATCCTTACTGACATTACGAAATGTAAGTCAAGTGACGAATTGGCTAAGCTAGTTCTTAATCGATCGCAACTCACTTTGGGGCAAAAACGAGTTGGACTGCCGAGCTTTCATTAGATACCGACTTATAATCTTAAAGTACAAAACGGAAGTAAACTTCCGGTTTCTAACCCAATATTGCTATATTTCGGAAGCAAACTTCCGTTTATAGGGATTCAAAGGTAGTTATCGGAAATATACTTCTGTTTTTTGAAAGCGTTAACCTAGATAGCTATATGAGCCATTTTTTGGGTCTTATTTGAGCGAAAAGCAGACATTGACCGTTAATCGTTTCAACGACGGCAATTAGCCATACGTTGCATGTTTGCTCCCTTACTGGTTTTACGATATCCAAAACCGACATAACGACCATTAAGCAAATACCAAA
>Ga0207878_100504_pt1 | contig 11687 bp, 11 predicted proteins | sample LinPmetageLP41_FD_184053 | JGI IMG/M metagenome (GOLD analysis project Ga0207878, IMG submission 184053) | Marine viral communities from the Pacific Ocean - LP-41 (SPAdes) | ecosystem: Environmental > Aquatic > Marine > Oceanic | place: Pacific Ocean | collected 2010-08-27 | reverse complement strand
CGTAAGCCAGGATAATTAAAAGAACAAGCAAGAAAGGCCAATCTTTCATAAAGAAAAGCACCACTGCCAGGATTATGGCAATTGTAAAAAAGATTTTAATCAGTTTAAAGATCAAAGGCTTTGAATAAGAATTAATCCGTGGTTTTTTCCTAAATATTGATTATAAATCAAAATATTCCTGGGATTATCGCAATTTAAAGTATTCAATTTAAATATCTCGGGAATCTTATTCTCTTTCAGTATTTTAGATGCAAGAAATAGTGCATAAGAAGAAACGGAGTTATTATCTCCCACCAGATGCTTAAAACCTAGCTGGCATTTCTCTGAAAACATTCCATTTTGGAGGGTATCGTAATAATGATCAAATCTTGAATCTCCATTTTTCCCTAAAATAACAGCGTCTATTTCTGTTATCTTGATATTATTCCTTTCAAGGAAATTTTCAATTTTAGCGTTTAGCTCTGAAGCCGCCATTGAATTGATGATCTCAACATCTTTTAATTCAGTGAACGATTCCGGAGTTTTTTTAGAAGTTATAGAAAAAAAGGCTGCAGATTCTGAAATTATCGTTCCGGAAGTTTTAGATGCATATAGATCAATATTGTTAATATTGTCACTCTTTATCTGACCATCCAATTTTTGAAAACCGGTAAATTCGTTTGAAATTTCATCAACGCCGCCTACCAGAATATTTTTAACATGCTCCTCTTCCAATTGAAGTATGGCATCTAAAAGGGCACTTTCAAAAGAAACAGCATTCTGGCTAAAAGTCATATTATGCCCTTTACACTTTAGATCCAGCGCGATCTGCCCTGCTACCGTATTATGGGTGGACTGAATAAACGAAGTTGGGCTCAACAAACCTTCTTCAGACTCCAACATATGGGTCATAAACTTTTCTGTATCCTTCATGCAACCCTGTCCTGTTCCTACAAGAATGGCATCTGGCATTTCAATTTTCGCTTCTAATAAGGCCTGCTTAGAACAAAAAAGAGCCATTTTAACAGCTTTGGACATTCGCCTAAGCATAACTGGTTTTATCAGAGATTTGAAATCCAATTCTACGGCCGAGAGAATATTTTCTTTATATTGTTTGGGATTCTCTGTCTCAAAAATAGATTCAGATTGAGGAGAAATAGATGATATTCCATTGATATATATCTTACCCATCTTTCTGAAAAATTAAGGAAGTACAATTTCCACCAAAGCCGAAAGAATTAGAAAGCACGGTACCTATTTGCTTATTCTGAAGTTTTGATACCGGAATTAAACCTGTTTCATACATTTCAGCATTAAAGTTCAGGTTAGGAAACATGTTTTCTTTTTGAATTGAAAGTAAACTAAAAATAGCTTCTATAGCACCGGCTGCTCCCAGCGTATGCCCCGTAAAACCTTTTGTAGAACTAAAATCAGGTACATTATCTCCAAAAATTCGTTTTAAAGCAACACTTTCTGAAAGATCATTATTCTTTGTGCCCGTCCCGTGCGCATTGATATAGTCTATTTCAGAAGCTGAAATTCCAGCTTTATTCAATGCTTTAGAAATTGCCTGATAGGCTCCTTCGCCATTTTCCGAAGAAGCGGTTTGATGAAAAGCATCGTTGGCATTTCCATAACCTGAAACCCTGCCTAGAACTGGCTTATCTCTAATGACCGCTTCAGCTTCCAGCAATAAATATCCCGCAGCTTCTCCTAGATTTAGTCCGTCTCGGTTATGATCGAATGGCTTGCTTTTCTGCGGGGAAAGTATCTTCAAAGAATTAAATCCGTTGAGAGTGAATTTCGTTAAGCAATCACTACCACCAACGATCACACGTTTCAGTTTACGGGATTGTATCATTCTAGCACCCATCATAATGGCATTCGCAGCAGAAGAACAGGCAGTACTAATAGTTGTAACCGTTCCGCTTAGATCAAAATATTCTGCAATCTTTTCAGTGGTAAACCCAGGATGTTGAGCCTGGATATATTTTTGATACTCCGCATTTTCTGAAAAATCATAAAAATGCTTTTCAGTCATATCAATTCCACCAATACTGGTTCCGGAAATAAAACCGGTATCCTCAGGAAATTGATCATACTTAGAATTATTGAGCAATTCTTTAATGGCATGAGTTCCAAGTAAAGCAGCACGGGTATAGGAATGAGTTTTGGGTAAATCAAGAATTTCACTTAATTCCGCATTATTCAGTTTTATTTCCCCTACAAGTAAATTTTTATAGCTTGTAGGAAGGATTTCAGGAAAACTAATTCCGTCTTTGCCAGATTGGAGCGAATTAAAGCTTTCTTCAAGATTTACTCCAATTGAAGAAATAATTCCCATTCCGGTAACGGCGACACCTTTCATAGATTAGCGAATCCTGTTTTTTTCAATAAAATCTGCCATGCTATTAATAGAATTAAAAATCTCTTTTCCCTGGTTAGGATCGGTAAGTTTTATGCCATAATCCTTTTCTAAAAGCACTATAAGCTCCAGGGCATCAATACTATCAAGGCCAAGGCCATCTCCAAAAAGATGCTCATCATTCTCAATTTCACTCACCTCCATATCTTCAAGGTTAAGCTGTTGTATAATACTTTGTTTTAATTCGGTATGCAGGTCACTCATGTGTAGGTAAGTATAATTTCTTTAGCTCTTCTTCGTTAAAATCGGTTCTTCCGCTACGGGCAATTTGCCACAAAAATACATCATATTCATTATTGTGCAAGTTAACCCAACCACAAAGCACATTATCTGTTTTTTTTTGCTGAAATAAGGCTTTTGTATAATCTAAATATATAGTTGGATCAAATTCTTCGGAAATTAAAAAAATGTTTTCAGACTTAAGCTGATGCCTTATGCTAATCTCTCCCAACATGATATTTGGTAAGGTATATACAAAAAGTGACGGAGAAGGAAATTCACCCATGGTTCCGGCATAGGCCTCATCTGTTTCCAGGCTGGAGACAGAATTGGCAAAGACCAGGGCAGTTTTTTTATCGGGAATATTACCTTCTGTCAATAATTCAACTCCTAAATATACTAATTTAGAAAGGCTATCCATTTTAAAGAATTTCGGGTATTTAAGATGCTCTTCCTTATAAATAGTTTTTAAAAATTCAGAAAGACTGGCATCAGGATCGGCTTTAAAAAAAGGCTTTCCATTTTTGATTATTTTAGAATCTCGAATTATGACTGACTTTGTTATGAATAGCTCTTCACTCATAAACTTTCCTTTTTTAAAAGCATCGCCAGGTTACAACCTCCAAAACCGGAGGCTGTTTTTAAGGCTATTTTCAAGTCTTTACCTTGATGGTTCTCAATAACATTCAAATCTTTTGAAGTTCCAGATTCGGTGAAATTGTGCGAAGCAAACAATTCGTTATCGAGAAGGCTATGTTTGGTTAATATACTTTCAATTAAAGCTGAAGTCCCTAAGGTATGACCGTAATATCCTTTAAAACTGTTTACTGGAACATTTTCCAGTCCCGCTCTATGAAATGCTATAGCTTCCATCTCATCATTATAGATCGTGGCAGTTCCATGTGCTGAGAGATAATTTATCTGAGAAGCTTCCACCTTATTTTGCTGAAGCAATCTGGAAATACTTTGATACAAACCTTCACCGGTTCTACTGGGGCCAGAAATATGGTTCGCATCATTTGCAGTTATTGCATCAATATATTCAATCTTATCTACACTATTTGAAGTATCTGGGCCAATTAAAACAGCTGCGGCCGCTTCACCGAGACTTACTCCCTGCCTGTCTTTTGAAAAGGGACGGCAAGGTTCGGGACTAATGGCCTGAAAAGATTGAAACCCGGAAAGCACAAATTCTGAAACCAAATCTCCGGCAGCGACTATTGCATTAGAAAATTTTCCAGTTTCAATAAAATCATTTGCTGTTTTTATAGCAAGTGCTCCGGAAATACAGGCGTTTGAAACAACGATTGGCTTCATTCTAAAACCGAAGAAATCGGCAATAATTTTGGCCATTTTCCACAGAAATAATCTATCTGATGGGAATTGAGTTTTGCCTAACTGATCAATATTTCCTTTTGTGGTTGAGATCACTAATCCTGTTTGAGCTATATTTAAATCTGGATGTGTTTTCAATACTTGCTGAATGGCAAGGATAATAAGTTTCTCAAGCTTCGTATAGTCAGTTGGGTTGCCAATTTCACCGAATCTCTCATCGATAATTAAATCATTGATCAATCCGGCGAAATATCCGTTTTTAAAAAACCTTGAATTATTTTGAAATTTTAAAGCTGATTCTGAATTCCTAATAGCTTTCAGATTTTCTTCAGTACTAAAACCTATCGGCGAAATTATTGAATCACTTAAAAGATAGTTCCTGCTCATTTAATCAATCCCATTTTCTTTTTCCAATCTAAGAAAAACGACGGATTGTTAAGTACCAATTCTGAATTTTTATCGGTAAAAACCTGGGTGGTTTTACCAGTACAAATTAATTTCTCAGAGGAGAATATTTTATATTGGAAAATAATCTTAGCCGCTTTAGAATTTATAAAACTGGTTTCCACTTGAAATTCATCTCCATATTCAAGCGGCAGTTTGTGCTCACATTCCGTTTTTACAATGGGCATTGCAAAACCATATTTCTTGGCATCCAGATAAGAAATGCCATGTTTATTACTAAAATCTTCGCGGCCTTCTTCAAAATATTTAAAATAGTTTCCGTGCCATACAATCTGTAACGGGTCACATTCCTGAAAGCGCACTTTCATTTTTGTAGTAGTTTTCAAACCAAAATCACTCATTCTACCGTCACAGTTTTCATTTCTGAAGTTGCGATCACCACTCCCTTTTCATTTTCTGTTCTTGCTGATACTGAAGTTACGTTCATTATTTCGTGCAGGATCTCCACATAAGTCATCAGTTTCTCGCCAACTTCAGGCAACCCAAAGATCTCTACAGTTTTAATAACTCCAATAAATCCTGTTTTAGGTTTTGTTTGTCCGCTAAGTGATCCCTGATATCCTCTGTGTAAAGACATGCTTTGAGCCATATGCTCTATAAGGCCGCATTCTGCAAGTTTATTTTCATCCAGTAATAGATTATTCTTGGGTACTGTGAACCCGGTAACTCCTGTAAGAGCAGTATATTCAAATAGTGTATCTACAAAAACAAAAGGTTCTTTTTGCGGAATTAAATTTATAATCTCCTCATGCGAGGTAATTGGGTGATGTAAAAGATTTTCTGCCATTTTAACTAAAATCGTTCCAGTAATCGTAGTAGTTATACCACTGATGAGGATATTTTTTTACCATTTTTTCAAGATCGTTAAGATAAGATTTTAATATTTCCTGAGAAGTAAACTTTTCAGGTTTATAAGGCCTGGCATAGAAATGATAGTGGAAATTCTTTTCCCTCATTAGATGAACAAACAACACCGGAATCTTATTCCTTCCTGCAAGTTTAAATGGTCCCTGCGGAAATTTCACCTGTTCTCCAAGAAAACCTGCTTTATAGGTTTTGGAATGTTTCAAATATCTATCTGCCGCAAAAACAAGCAATTCGTTATTTGCAAGAGCTTCCTTCATTTTAAAAATATGACTAAGATTCTCTTTCAATACAATAATCTTAACTTCAGGAGTACCAGTAACCGATTCCAGATAATTCTTGATTTGGCGATGTTCAAAATCTGTAACTACCAGATTCACTACGGCATCTGAATGTCTTTCTTCAAAAAAATGTTTGGCAAGATTGAAATTCCCAATATGAGCAGTCAATAGAATTCCGCCTTTATTTTGTTTCAGAAGATTATCAATATGCGCTACGCCATCAAATTCAAAGGTGAATTTATGCTTTAATCCGTTAGTAATTGCAATCCTGTCCAACTGAATCCTGCCAAATGTAAAATAGCTTCTATAAACATTAAAAGCTGCATTAACTGGAGAATAGCCCAACCTCTTTCTAAAAAGATAATAGGTGCTTTTTGTAGAATTAAAAGAGAAAAAGATAAAATATAAGGCAACGAAAAGAAGAACAAAATAAGCAGAATAAAGCCCGGCCGTTTTAATTATCTGCACGTAGACCCTCATGCCGAAAAGTGTACCGCGGGATTTTCCATTCCAAGTTGCCATAATACTATGAGTATACCCCCCCGTTAATGTTAATCACCTCTCCGGTGATATAGGATGCTTTATTGGATGCCAGAAAACTTACCAGATTGGCAACTTCTTCCGCTTCCCCAAAACGATTTAATGGGATATGCTTTTTTAGTTCATTTTCATCAAAATCTTTGGTCATATCACTTTGGATAAAACCAGGTGCCACTGCATTTACAGTCACTTTTCTCTTACCAATTTCCTGAGCAAGTGCCTTGGTTGCAGAAATCATTGCGCCTTTTGCCGCTGAGTAATTTACCTGACCCGGGTTTCCTTTTAACCCGGAAAGAGATACGATATTAATAACTCTACCGTACCTGCTTCTTAGCATATCTTTCAAGACAGCCTGGGTGACATTATAAAATCCAGTTAAACTGGTATCAATCACTGAATTCCAGGCTTCCTTATTCGTGAAAATAAATAAACCGTCTTTAGTAATCCCTGCGTTATTTATCAAAATTTCGATTTTCGCATCGGAATTCTCAGATTTCCATTTTTCAATGGAACTTCGAGTCAAATCGCTATCAGCAACATCAAATTTCAGAATACTACATTTTACTCCCAGATTTTCAATTTCTAACTGAGTTGCTTCCGCAGCTTCGGTATTTGAATGATAATTAAGCAGGATATTATAATTGAGATCTGCAGCTAGTTTCAAACATATGGCTTTCCCTATTCCTCTGGATCCCCCTGTTACCAATGCGTACTTCATAATTAGTAGGCTTCGTTATTTCTCAAATATTCTTTTAAAACTCTTATTTCTTCATATAAAGGTCTGTCTTCCTGAACCTGCGGAATTATCTGTCTTAATTTCTCAAGTTTTAATTTTGTAGCTGAAGCTAATTTATCATCAAAATCCAGATAATATAGGGCCTGAATGATTGTAGCAAGCTCTGTAGAAAGCACTTCAAAACTATTGTCAATGACCTTTTTTGTCATATTTGCTGAATTCGCTCCCATGCTCACAATATCTTGATTATCGTTGTTGTTTGGAATACTATGAACATACATAGAGTTTGAAAGCATCTGATTTTCAGCAGTTGTAGAAACCGCGGTAAACTGAGCTCCCTGCATTCCAAAATTCAGTCCCAGTTTTCCCATATTTACAAACGGGGGAAGAATATTATTCAGTTTAGAATTCAGAAGATAATTCAATTGTCTTTCTGCCAGCATGGAGGTTTTAGTAATTGCAAGTCGTAATTTATCCATTTCTAGAGAAACATAATCTCCATGAAAGTTCCCGCCATGATATACGTGTTCTGTCTCTACATCAATAATAGGGTTATCGTTAGCAGAATTTACTTCTTCAATTAAAATTTTCAATGAATTATCTAGCGTGTCTGAAACTGGCCCAAGTATTTGCGGAACACATCTTAAACTATAATATTCCTGTACTTTTTCTTTAAAGAAGCTGTTCTTATCGGCTCCGTTGGTATAAAGATGGTCATTACGGTCACGGGTAAGCTTTGAATCTAAGAGATGTTCTCTCATTTCCTGAGCTATCTTTTGTTGCCCCCTATGAAGCTTAGAAGCGTTCAGTTCTTCTGACAGATGGTCATCATAAGCCTGAACAATTTCATTGATTACTGAGCTACAATAGACCGCCCAGCCTAATAATCGTTTTGAATAAATAAGATTTACAATTCCAATCCCAGTCATTGCAGACGTCCCGTTCATAATAGCGAGACCTTCTCTTATTTTTATTTCCGCCGGTTTAATTTTAAGTTCCTGAAAAACTGTTTTTGTATCCTTTCTTTTTCCTTTATAAAAAACTTCCCCTTCACCAATTAGAACCAAGGCCAAATGTGCCAGTTGAACAAGATCTCCTGAAGCTCCTACCCCACCATGCTCAAAAATCACCGGAGTGATATCTTTATTAATTAATTCAACAAGAGTTTCAGCAACAGATCTATCTATTCCGGATTTTCCTAGACATAATGTATTTAAACGGGCAAGCATTAATGCCTTTACATATAAAGGCTCCATAGGAGCTCCCGCACCAGAGGAATGACTTCTAATAAGATTTAACTGTAATTTTATCTTATCATCCTCAGCTATCTTATATTGAGCCATAGGGCCAAAACCGGTGTTCACTCCGTAAATGATCTTATTTTGTGAAAATTTCTTTAGAAATTCAAAACTTATATCAAGTCTTCTTTTGGTCTCTTCACCTAATTCAATTTCCTCATTTTCAAAAAGAACGTGATAAAAATCGGTAAATTTAAGTGCATTATCTAAATTCAGCATATACCTTTTCTGCTAGTAATTATAGGTTTGGGATGGCTGTTAAAGCTTTTAACAAATGTACTATAATTAATAGAAAACACTATGAAAGAACAGGTTTGTATTCTATAATCCTTCTAAGAGAATTTAGATAATCTAGCCTGATTTTAATAGAATATAAATTTAACCTTACCAGATTGCCCCTGAATTTAAATAATGGTTAGGTCTATCCAGAAAATTAAGGAGTTCAATTCCAGAATCCTACATTTGAACAGATTAGTTTGATACCAAAGACGTTGTAAGCGAATGTTAGATCTAAAATTTATATTCACTTTTTAATCACCTTCGTCACCTATCATTTTAATCGTTTGCTTATATCTCAGAAAAAGTCCTGACAAAACTGTTAGGGCTTTTTCATTTATTTTAATTACTACAATTGCCAGTTTCTCTTTAAGTTTGCTATCTACCTTCCTATCATATGAAGAATAAAATTAAGGACATTGTTATAATTGGTGCCGGGCCTTCCGGGAGTGTGGCTGCAGGATACCTAGAAAAACAGCAGGCCTCTATATTAATCCTGGAGAAACAAAAGTTTCCGAGGTTTTCTATTGGAGAAAGTTTAATACCAAAGTGCATGGATAACTTTGAGGAAGCAGGCTTCTTGGAGGCTCTAGGATTTCAGAAATTTCTGAAGAAATATGGAGCGCGTTTTATTAGAAATAATGAGATTGCTGAATTTGATTTCAGTAAAAAGTTCGGAAATGGTTGGGATTGGACATGGCAGGTTCCCAGAGCCGATTTTGATAAAGCACTCACAGATGATCTAATTTCCCGTGGTGTGGAGATAAAATTTGAAACTGAAGTAACTTCAGTTTCTCGAGGTGACGGCCTTTGGAGAATAAACATCAGTGATCGAAAAGGAAATACAACCAAAATAACCTCTAAGTTTATTATAGATTCCAGTGGAAATGGTAGGGTTCTTGCCAAACATTTAAATCTGGAAGCTCCTCCAAAAATATATAACCACTCTTCTATTTTCACACATATTAAAGAAAGCTCAAGACCTAATGGCATTGAAGGAGCGCAAATAACTTTTGAAGTTTTAAATACCAAAACCTGGTTCTGGTACATCCCTTTTTCAAATGGAGATTCCAGTCTTGGTTTTGTTGGCCCCAATTCCTGGTTTAAAAATTTTGAGGGAAATAATGAAGAGGTTTTTAATAGCATGCTCAGAGAAACTAATTATTATAAGGATAGATTTGATAGCTACTCCTTAAAGTTTAACCCGGTAAAATTCAGTAATATCTCGAAAAATGTAAAGTATATTCATGGTGAGGGATTTGCTTTAACAGGTAATTCAGCCGAATTTCTAGATCCTGTCTTTTCTTCCGGAGTTGCATTTGCTACAGAATCTGGATTATTAGCGGCTAAACTCGCGCTTAGAGAGAATAATGGTGAAAAAGTAAATTGGGAATTAGAATATTCTCGTCATATTAAAAATGGAGTTGATGTATTCTCTACCTATGTAAAAGAATGGTATTCAGGTAAGCTTCAGGAAATATTTTTTCACCCTCACCCCAATCCACAGATTAAAGAACAAATATGCGCGGTGTTGGCGGGATATGTGTGGGATAGCAAAAATCCATTTGTTAGAAATCACGCTAGAATACTTGAAAATCTTTATCAGTTAATCCAGAAAGAGAAAATAGTTTAATTTGTTTTTTTGACTTAGACCATTGAAGCAAAGTATTTTAAATTAATCGGTGAATTTGTGCAGCTAAATTAAACCGAAAAAAGGATTAAAAGGTTTGGAAGGTATGTAAGTAAAAGTTACATTTGCAACCGCAAAAATACTTGCGTAGTTCTTAAAAAACGGAGAGGTGGCAGAGTGGTAATGCAGCAGCCTGCTAAGCTGTCATCCTTCGGGATGCCCGGGTTCGAATCCCGGTCTCTCCGCAGACATTTTTTAGTCTTGGGTTTTTAATCTCTTTTCCACTGGAAAAACAGGGTTAACTTCCCTCCGCTTCCCGGCTGCTTTTTAAAAGTAATTTGGAACGGAAAAGGCTAAAAAATAATTGAGTTTCGGGGTGTAGCGTAGCCCGGTTATCGCGCCTGCTTTGGGAGCAGGAGGCCGCAGGTTCGAATCCTGCCACCCCGACTTTTAATGTTTCATTTGACATTAAATAATGCCTAAACAAATGATTTTCAATGCTTTAATAAAATTGAAGGTCATTTGTTTTCATTTAAAACCATCCTTAAAGTGACCTAATCGGTCACCTATTCGGTTACCTTTTTTTTCTTAACTTTCTGTGTCCTATCAGACTTTTTAAAGTGATTTGATTTTCGTTTATCTCAATTTATTAACTTTTAAAAGAGACGGCAATGGAAACAAAAATCACATTCAGTATTTTATTCTGGCTCAATGTTACAAAATCTAAAAATGGTGTTGCGCCTATTTATGCAAGGGTAACAGTAAATGGACGTAGAGCGGAGATCAGTTTAAAACGGAGTTGCCCGGTTGATTCCTGGGATCACGATGCGCATAGAATTAAAGGCCGAAAGGCAGAAAAAATAACTATTAACGCATATTTGGATAGAACGTATTCCAGATTACTGGATTGCCAGGAAACCCTTCAGAAAGAAAACAAGCTTGTCACCGCCAAAGCTATTAAGTCACGTTTTTTAGGTCTGGATGATACCAGTAAAACACTGCTTGATATTCTTGATTACCACAATGAGTACATGAAAGATGTTCTAAAACCGGGTACTTTAAAAAACTATACGACCACAGAACGCTATCTGAAAGATTACCTAAAGAAGGAAGTTAGAACTTCCAATGCTTATCTTAAGAACCTGTCCTATTCTTTTGTGATTGATTTCGAAAAATATCTCAGACGGAAAAAAGATAAAAATGGAAAGCTTCAACTAACCAATAATGGTATTATGAAGCATATGGAGCGGTTCAAGAAACTATTGAACCTAGCTATAAAATTAGAATGGATGATAAAAAATCCTTTCCGGGACTATAAGATGAAATTCAAAAAATTTGACCGAGCTTTTTTAAGCACGTTAGAGCTCCAAAAATTGGAAGAAACTATATTTACCAGTATCACCTTGGAAAAGACGAAGAACATCTTCCTATTTGCCTGTTATACAGGTTTATCTTATGTTGATGTAAAGAAACTTTCTAGAAATCATTTAGTGAAAGGAATTGACGGGAGAGACTGGATACATTGTATTCGGGAAAAGAGTCAGACTTCCATGAAAATCCCTTTATTGGAAAAGGCTAAGACAATACTGGATAAATATCCTAACAATCAAGAATCTGAATTCTTATTACCTATATATTC
>Ga0207878_100501_pt1 | contig 11782 bp, 9 predicted proteins | sample LinPmetageLP41_FD_184053 | JGI IMG/M metagenome (GOLD analysis project Ga0207878, IMG submission 184053) | Marine viral communities from the Pacific Ocean - LP-41 (SPAdes) | ecosystem: Environmental > Aquatic > Marine > Oceanic | place: Pacific Ocean | collected 2010-08-27 | reverse complement strand
CGCCGGCGAGCCGGACATGGACGAAACCGATCTCGACGAATTGATCGATCGTCTCGAGCGCGGTCAGGACTGACGCGCAGCGCCCGCCGAAACGACAGACGCCGCACGAATTCGTGCGGCGTCTTTTGTCGTGCCGTGCCGTGCCGTGCCGTACCAGCTCAGTCTTGATCGCTGCGCCAGAAATCGCGAATCGAGGCGATACCCTGAGCACCGACCGCGCGGGCCTGACTGGCATGATGGCGTGTCATGCCGCCTAGCGCGAAGACCGGCATCGCGGCCGTTTCCACCATCTGCTGGAAGTCGTGCCAGCCGATGGTGACGGCATCGGGATGCGACGGTGTCGGCGCCAGCGGTGACAGAGTGACGAAATCGCAGTCGATCGCACCCGCCTGAACCAACTGCTCGTCACCATGCGTCGAGGCGCCCAGCCATTTGTTGCCGGGGATAGGGCGATGCTTGAGCGCCATCAGCCGCTCGCTGGTCAGATGAATGCCGTCGGCATCGACCCGTTGCAGCCATTCGGGATCAGCGTTCAACAGCAGCTTGGCCCTGTAGCGCCGGCACAGTTCCAGGGTTTTTTCCGCCCTTGCCTGATAGGCAGCATCGTCCAGGCCTTTCGCGCGCAGCTGCACCAATCGGACATTGTCTTCCTTCAGCGCCCGTTCGAGCCGCTGCAGAAAGACCGTATCGTCCGCCTCTTCCGCGGTAATCAGATACTCCTGGGGAAGCGCCACCGCCTGCAAAATCGGCAGGTTGGCCGCCGGGAACGGATAGTTGGGCAGGTCATCCACATCGACCCAGCGCACCGGCTGCCCTTCCCGACCGTAGGGATCACCGTCATATTCACGCACCTGCCACACGTCCAACAGGATATGCTTGTCAGGGTATTCATGGTGCACCCGGATCAGCGGCTGGGCGCGCAGAATCTGAATGCCGAGCTCCTCGCTCAGCTCCCGCTTAAGCGCCTCCAATCCGGTCTCGTAGGGCGCCAGCTTGCCCCCGGGAAACTCCCACAGACCGCCCTGATCGGCCGTTGCCGGGCGCTTGGCGATCAGCACCCGTCCGTCGCCGCGAATGACGGCTGCTGCCGCTACATGGACCCGTCTTTTGATCATTTTGCTCAGTCTCTCGTACCACTGCAGTGTTTACGCTTTGTCTCGAAAATGCCTGCGCTCGCCGATTTTTTCAGTCAAAGCTTACCCTTGACCCGCGAGGTCGACATGGCGCGCATCGTCCGGAATCTCTCAACTGCGGTAATCCGCGTTGATCGATACGTAATCGTGGGATAGATCCGAGGTCCAGACCGTCGCGCTGGCCGTGCCCCGACCAAGCCGAATCCGGATAGGAATCTCCTCCTGGGCCATGACCCGGCTGCCGATCTCCTCGGTATAGCTATCGGCGCGCCCGCCGTGTTCGACCAGGCGTTCGCCGCCGAGATCGATGACGATACGCTCGACATCGAGGCCTTCCACAGGCGCGCGACCCACGGCAGCGAGAATCCGCCCCCAATTGGCATCGCAGGCGTAGAGCGCGGTCTTGACCAGCGGCGAGTGCGCCACCGTGAACGCGACCGCGCGGGCCTCGTCGACATTGGCCGCCTGTTCGACGTCGAGCGTGACGAACTTGGTCGCCCCTTCGCCATCGCGGATGATTGCCTGGGCCAGCTCGGTCAGCACCGTCGTGAGCGCCTCACGGAAACAACGCTCGTCCTCGGCGGACTCGACACCCGCCCCGCGGCCCGTGGCGATCAGGGTGCAGGCATCGTTGGTGGAGGTATCGGAATCCACCGTGATCGAATTGAACGAGACCTGGACCGATTCGCTCAGCCACTGTTGAAGCTTCGACGCCTCGACGGTCGCGTCGCAGGCAACGAAACCCAGCATGGTCGCCATGTTGGGCTGGATCATGCCCGAGCCCTTGCTGATGCCGTTGATCGTGACGGTGCCGCCGCTGAGCTCGACCTGAGCCGAAGCGCCCTTGATCCGGGTATCGGTGGTCATGATGCCCTCGGCGGCCAGTGCCCATCCGGCCTCGTCCAACGATTCCAGTGCCGCCGACATGCCGCCGACGACGCGCGCCACCGGCAGAGGCTCGCCGATCACGCCGGTCGAGAACGGCAGTATCTGAGCGGCATCGACCCCGGCCAGATCGGCCAGCGAGGCACAGCAGCTTTCGGCATCCTGACGCCCGCGAGCACCGGTCCCTGCATTGGCGTTGCCGGTATTGATCAGCAGGTAGCGCGGCGCGGACTGCTGCAAGTGATCACGCGCCACCTGTACCGGCGCGGCACAGAAAGCGTTACGCGTGAACGTCGCCGCGACCGCAGCGCCCTCCGGTATCTCGATCACCACCAGGTCGCGCCGATCCGGCTTCTTGATCCCCGCCATCGCCGTGCCCAGGCGCACGCCGCCGATGGCGGGCATCTCCGGGAATATTGACTTACCTACGGCCATCTCGATTCTCCTTGAAAGGCCCGACTGGTGCCGAGCCCGCAACGCTTCAGCTGAGCGTGCCGTGGCACTGCTTGTATTTCTTGCCGGAACCGCACGGGCAAGGATCGTTACGGCCGACCTTGGGGCTCTCGCGACGGACAGGCTGGGCACTCTCGTCATCGGCCCCGGTTTCCGGCTCGGCCCCTCCGGCTGTCTGCTGGGCGGCGGCCACCGCGTCTTCATGCACCGATTGACTGGAGGCCTTTTCGCGCTCGAGCGCTTCGCGACGCTGGCGTTCGAGATCCTCGACCTCTTCCTGGCGGCGTACCTGGACGTGGCTCAGAATTCGAGTGACGTCGTGCTTGATGTTGTAGAGCAGCGACTGGAACAGCTCGAACGCTTCGCGCTTGTACTCCTGCTTGGGGTTTTTCTGCGCATAGCCCCGCAGGTGGATGCCGCGGCGCAGGTGATCCATCGACTGCAGGTGTTCCTTCCAGCGGGTGTCCAGCACCTGAAGCATCACCTGCTTCTCGAAGCGTCGCATCATGTCGCCACCGATCGCCTCGACCTTGGCGACATACAGCCCGCGATGCTGATCGTGTAGACGCTGGCGCAGCACTTCTTCGTTGAAGTTGTCGTCCTCTTCCGCCCACTGCACCAGTGGCAGGTCGAGATTGAACTCCTGCTTGAGCTGATCCTGAAGCCCGGCCAGTTCCCACTGTTCCGGCAGGCTCTGCGGCGGTACGTAGTCGGAGATGGTCTGCTCGAGCACCTCTTCACGAATGCTGGCGACATTATCGGAAATCTCGTCGGCGGCAAGAATGTCGTCACGCTGCTCGTAGATCACCCGACGCTGGTCGTTGGAGACGTCGTCGTACTCCAGCAACTGCTTGCGGATGTCGAAGTTGCGCCCTTCGACCTTCTTCTGCGCGCGCTCGACCGCATTCGATACCATCTTGTGCTCGATCGCCTCGCCTTCCTCGAGCCCCAGGGCGCCCATCAACCGCTGCACGCGGTCGGAGCCGAACAGGCGCATCAGGCTGTCTTCCAGCGACAGGAAGAATCGCGTCGAACCGGGGTCGCCCTGACGGCCGGCGCGCCCGCGCAGCTGGTTGTCGATACGTCGCGACTCATGGCGCTCGGAGCCGATCACGTGCAGGCCGCCGGCTTCGAGCACCGCGTCGTGGCGCTGTTGCCACTCGGCCCTGATCGCTGCGATCTGTTCTTCGCTCGGATTCTCGAGCTTGGCGACCTCGGCCTCCCAGTTACCGCCCAGCATGATGTCGGTACCACGACCGGCCATGTTGGTGGCCAGGGTGATCGCACCGGGGCGGCCGGCCTGGGCGATGATTTCCGCTTCGCTGTCGTGCTGCTTGGCGTTGAGCACGTTGTGCGGAATCTTCTTCGCCTGCATCAGCTTGGAGAGATATTCCGAAGTCTCGATCGACGCGGTACCCACCAGCACCGGCCGGTTGGCTTCGCGCTGGGTATTGACGTCCTCGATGATCGCGGCGTATTTCTCTTCGGCACTGAGGTAGACCAGATCGTTGAGATCCTGGCGCGCCAGGGGACGGTTGGTGGGGATCACCAGCACGTCGAGACCGTAGATGTGGTTGAACTCGAAGGCTTCGGTATCTGCGGTACCGGTCATGCCCGCCAGTTTTTCGTAGAGACGGAAATAGTTCTGGAAAGTGGTGGAAGCCAGCGTCTGACTCTCGCGCTGGATCGATACCCCCTCCTTGGCCTCGACTGCCTGGTGCAGCCCTTCCGACCAGCGCCGCCCCGGCATGGTGCGGCCGGTATGTTCGTCGACGATGACCACGTTGTCGTCGGCGACGATGTAGTCGACGTCACGATGATAGAGACAGCGCGCACGCAGTGCGGAGTGGATGTGCTGCAGCAGGCCGAGGTTCTGCACGGCATAGAGCGATTCATCGGCTTTCAGCAGGCCCGCTTCGCGCATCAGTTCCTCGACCTTCTGATGCCCTTCCTCGGTCAATTCGACCTGCTTCTGCTTTTCGTCGATCAGGAAGTCGCCGGTACTCGGGTCTTCCTCGTCGCTGCACTGCTCGAGCTGCTTGGAAAGCGTGTGGATGGTGCGATAGAGCTCGACGTTCTCTTCCACCGGGCCGGAGATGATCAGCGGTGTCCGTGCCTCGTCGATCAGGATCGAGTCGACCTCATCGATGATCGCGTAGTGCAGCGGGCGCTGGACCTTGTCCTGCATCGAGAACGCCATGTTGTCGCGCAGGTAGTCGAAACCATACTCGTTGTTGGTGCCGTAGGTGATGTCGCAGGCGTAGGCGCGGCGCTTTTCGTCGTTGGGCTGACCGGAGGCGATGACGCCGACGCTCAGTCCGAGAAATTCGTAGAGCGGACGCATCCAGTTGGCATCGCGACTGGCCAGGTAGTCGTTGACCGTGACCACGTGAACGCCCTTGCTCAGCAAGGCATTGAAGTAGACCGCGAGGGTTCCGACGAGAGTCTTGCCTTCACCGGTCTTCATTTCCGCGATTCGGCCGTCGTTCAAGGACATGCCGCCGACCATCTGGACATCGAAATGGCGCATGCCTAGAACGCGTTTACTCGCTTCGCGGACGGTAGCGAACGCTTCCGGCAGCAGCGACTCGTGCTTCTCGCCGTCAGCGAGGCGCTGGCGGAACTCGGCGGTCTTGGCCTGGAGCGCGACATCGTCGAGCGCTTCGAAAGTGGCTTCCAGTTCGTTGATCGCCACCACCTGCTTGCGCATGCGCTTGACGTCGCGATCGTTCTTGGAGCCGACCAGTTTATGTAGCAATCCATTCAACATGATGTGGTTCCTGCCTAACTCTGTTTCTCGTACTGCGCCGAGGCAACGACACGACAATAAGAGCCGCGTCGGCTGCCGATGAGATGAAACGTATGACCAGAGATCAGGCAGAAACCGGCGGACCGCGGCGGGAGATGACATCCAGTGCGGCGCTGAGGGAGATAGCGGGTTCGATATAAAACGAGCGTCGCGCTCGGGCCGCCGCGGCCTGCGGATGAACGGGCCGCTTGGCAGCCACGCGCGCGACGCGCCGGGATTCCGCGCGAATGGCCTCCGGGGCCATCAGATAGACCTGGGTCAGGCGCTCGGCCAGCCGCAATGCCTCGGCGTGGAGCAGACCTGCAGGCAGCAGACAACCGACCAGCACGCTGGCCAGCCACCAATGGGCTCGCTGCCGGGGGCGCCAGATGGCGCCGCGCTGACCGGACTGCGCTTTGGCCGAAGTCATGCTGTCGACGAACTCCGCGTCGTGATAGGTTTAGCGGGACATTTCCCACTGCGTGCAGGCCGATGAGTATAAAGGCTAAGCGTTTACGAGCCCAGCCCGTTTCCCGACTGCTGGAACAACCCGGCGGGCTGGGTGACGTCATGCGCATGGCGACACTGATCGAACGCGCCCAGACGCATCTGAGGCGTCAGCTGCCGCCGGATGTCGCCGAGCATCTTTACGTCGGTGGCTACCGCGACGGCGTGCTGACACTGATCACCGATCGCGCCGCGTGGCTGACCTGGCTGCGTTACGAGCAGCCGCGCCTGCTCAAGCTATTGCATCAGCTGCCGGGATTCGAGGCGATCATGAAATTTTCGCTGAAGGTGCGCCCGATCCGCCCCGTCAAGGCAGTGCCGCGCCACACGCGACGCCTGTCGGCGGCCGGCGCCGAGGCGCTCTCCCACTGCGCGGAAAACCTCGATGACTCCCCACTCAAGCGCTCATTGAATCGACTGGCGTCTCATGCCGATGCGCCGTCCGAGTCTGCCGACGAGCCCTCGACGTAAGGCGGAGACGAGCTTGACGTCCGTACGAGCTGAGCGCACGAGCCGCCGATGATGACCTCCGTAATTTCCAACACGCAGACACGACGACGCCGATCCGAAGATCGGCGTCCAACCCAGTGGCACCCTCGGCCGCGTGAGTGAAAGATCACGACTGGCGTATTACGCCATGGCAGGCGCTGCATAAGAGATAGGCGCAGACTGGGTCGACTCTTCGAAGGTCACGATTTCGTAAGCCTCTGGATGAGCCAGCAGCTCGCGGCAGAGCTGGTTGTTGAGTCCATGGCCGGACTTGTAGCCCTTGAACTCGCCGATCAGACTGCAACCCAACTGATAGAGGTCGCCGATCGCATCCAGCATCTTGTGCTTCACGAACTCATCGTCATATCGCAAGCCGTCCTGATTGACGATGCGATAATCGTCGACAACGATGGCATTGTCGAGACTGCCGCCCAGGGCCAGATTCTGTGAGCGCAGGAATTCGAGATCGCGCATGAAACCGAAGGTTCGAGCGCGCGACACTTCCTTGACGAAGGAGGTAGTAGAGAAATCGACGCTGGCCGTCTGCTTCTGCTGCTCGAAGACGGGATGGTCGAAATCGATCGCGAAGCTGACCTTGAAGCCGTTGTGCGGCAGGAAGGTCGCCTGCTTGCCATCGTCATTGACCGTGACTTCGCGCTTGATACGAATGAACCGCTTGGCCGCCGACTGCTCGGCGATACCCGCCGATTGAATCAGAAAGACGAACGGCCCGGCGCTGCCGTCCATTATCGGCACTTCCGGCGCGCTCAGCTCGACATAGGCGTTGTCGATACCCAGACCCGCGAACGCCGACATCAGATGCTCGACCGTGGCTACCTTGACGCCATCCTTGGACAGCGCGGTGCACAGATTGGTATCGGTAACACTCTCGGCGTGAGCCGGAATGTGCACCACCGGGTCGAGATCGGTACGCACAAACACGATGCCCGTGTTGGGCGCCGCAGGACGCAGCGTCAGATACACTTTCTCTCCGGAATGGAGCCCCACGCCGGTGGCGCGGATCGTGTTCTGCAACGTTCGTTGTTTGATCATGGCATCGACCTAACAGTCAAATGGTTTGGAAACGGTGTTCACTATAACACCAAACCAATAGCCTACCAACCATATCGACGTTACAGAATGATGATCGGCAGCTTAAAAAGCTATCAATCAGCCTGACGCCGCAGGAACGCCGGAATGTCCAGATAGTCGTCCATATCCGAAGACTTGCGTCGGTCCTGCTGGGGCTTCTTCGCCGCGGCTTCCTGCTCGGCACGCGCTGCCTGCTGGCGCATGACCGCCGGCTGCTGCAGCTTGCGATAGTCGGTCGTTTCCGGACGTGAAGCCGCAGTTTCGCGAGGAGCCGCCTTCTCTTTCTGCGCGTCGAGACCTGCAGCAACGACCGTCACCCGCAGCTCATCGGACATTTCCATGTCGATGGAGGTACCCACGACAATGGTGGCATCCTGTGAAGCGAATTCCTGAACCGTTGCCCCCACATCGTTGAACTCACCGATGGAGAGATCCGGACCGGCCGTAATGTTGACCAGGATGCCGCGGGCGCCGTGAAGGTCGATATCTTCGAGCAGCGGGCTGCGAATGGCCTTTTCAGCCGCTTCACGCGCACGGTTTTCACCCGTCGCCGCGCCGGTGCCCATCATCGCCATCCCCATTTCCGACATCACCGTGCGCACGTCGGCAAAGTCGACGTTGATGATACCGGGGCTGGTGATCAGCTCGGCGATTCCCTGGACTGCGCCCAGCAGCACATCGTTGGCGGCGCTGAACGCGGTCAACAGGCTGGCATTCTTGCCCAGCACCGACAGCAGCTTCTCGTTGGGAATGGTGATCAGCGAATCGACGTACTCGGAAAGCTCCTTCATTCCCTCTTCCGCCGCGCGCATGCGCTTCGGACCTTCGAACGGGAACGGCCGCGTGACGACAGCGACTGTCAGAATGCCGAGTTCCTTGGCCACCTGGGCCACGACGGGCGCGCCACCGGTTCCGGTACCGCCACCCATGCCGGCAGTGATGAAGACCATGTCCGCACCCTGCAGCATTTCCGCGATGCGCTCGCGATCTTCCATCGCGGCCTGACGTCCAACATCCGGATTGGCTCCCGCGCCCAGCCCTTTGGTGATCTCGCCACCCAGCTGCAGTACGGTCTTGGCCGCCACGCGCTTGAGCGCCTGGGCATCGGTGTTGGCGCAGATGAACTCGACGCCTTCGATGTTGCTCTCGACCATGTGGTTGACAGCGTTGCCGCCGCCGCCGCCGACACCGATGACTTTGATGACTGCACTACTAGAAGGTGCGTTATCTACTAGTTCGAACATTGCCCCGTCTCCAAGACCGCGTGCGGCCTGTCAGAAATTTCCTTTAAACCAGCCTTTGAGTCGCTCCAGCGTCGAAACCTCATCCCTGGTTGCGCGCCGGGGAAGCAATTCTTCCCGTTGAGGCTGGGCTGATACTGCGCGAGAGTGCTTGGAATCTTTCATTCCGTAGAATAGCAAACCAACGCCTGTCGAATAAATCGGGTTACGCACCACGTCCGCCAAGCCGCGGACGTTATACGGGCAGGCGATGCGGACCGGCATGTGGAATATCTCCTCCGCCAGCTCCACGACCCCCTCCATGCGAGAGGTGCCCCCCGTCAGCACGACACCGGCCGCCACCAGATCCTCATAGCCACTGCGGCGCAACTCTTCGCGCACCAGAGTGAAGAGTTCCTCGTAGCGGGGCTCCACGACTTCCGCCAAGGCTTGGCGCGAAAGGTCCCGCGCCGGACGATCGCCGACGCTGGGAACCTTGATCATTTCATCGCTGCTCGCCAGTTGTGTCAGCGCGCAGGCATATTTGACCTTGATGTCTTCGGCATACTGGGTCGGTGTCCGCAACGCCATCGCGATGTCGTTGGTCACCTGATCGCCGGCAATCGGGATCACCGCGGTGTGTCGAATGGCGCCCTCGGTAAATACGGCGATATCCGTCGTGCCACCACCGATATCGACCATGCACACGCCGAGTTCGCGCTCGTCCTCTGTCAGCACCGCATGACTGGAGGCGAGCTGTTCGAGGATGATGTCGTCGACTTCCAGACCGCAACGTCGCACACATTTTTCAATATTCTGCACGGCGTTCATCGCCGCCGTCACCAGATGCACGCGCGCCTCGAGGCGTACGCCGGACATCCCGAGCGGCTCGCGGATCCCCTCCTGGGTATCGATCGCGAACTCCTGGGGGATGACGTGCAGCACTCGCTGCCCTTCCGAGATGGCACGGGCGCGGGCGGAGTCGATCACGCGCTCGATATCGGCCTGCGCGACTTCACGCTCCTTGATCGCCACGACGCCATCGGAATTCATGGAGCTGATGTGGCTCCCGGCGATACCGACATACACGGAATGAATATCACAGCCGGCCATCAGCTCGGCTTCTTCCACGGCACGCTGAATCGACTGAACGGTTGATTCGATATTGATCACGACACCCTTCTTCATACCACGAGAAGGATGTGAACCAATCCCGGCGATTTCCAACCCGCCATCGTCGGTGGGTTGCCCCACGATGGCGACCACCTTGGATGTTCCGATATCCAGCCCGACCACCATGTTGGAAGCGTTGGATTGTCCTGCCATAGGTCGGGGTCGCTCCTCAAACTTCACCAGTAAACCGATAAAAATGGGCTAACAAAGACTCGCGCTTATTATAGGAACAAGTCGACCTTTTTCACCAGCCCATCACTGAAACAAAAGCCACATTAAGCTCTTTTTCTTTAAAAGGGAAATAAGGAAGGAGGCTCGCGGCTATTTACAGCCGCGAGAAATAACAGAATGGGCCAATAGCAGTATGTCGACGAGGGTCGGACGAGGCCAAAGTCCTGCGACTGTTTCCGTCCAACTGCCGAGTGATGTTCTCCAGGATGCGCCAGCCGGGAGATCGAGGCCATCTTTACGAACCATGATGACAAGGACTAATCATCGGACGTCGCGGTCGTTTCACCATGGCGCGCCACTGAAACTCCGTTGGGATAACGCAAGTCGATGTAGCGTATCTGCGACGCTTCCTCACTTAACTGTCGCTTCCATGCAGCAATAAAACGAGCCAGTCGTGCGTCCAAGTCGGTACGTCCCAGAATCACCCACACGCCATCATTGACTTGAAAACGCCAGGCGCCTCGAGGTTCCAATCTCAACTGGGTGATCGACAGTCCGAGATTGGACAGCGTACGGCGCAACGAGTCGTAATAACCCAGCACTTCTCGACCCGATCCCTTGGGGCCGCCGAGATCAGGTAGCCGACGACCCAGATCGGTCACAGGCCCAGGGGCAAACGACTGTCCCCGGCTGTTGAGCAACCGATCATCATTCCAGCGGGCGACTGGATCCTGTTCGTAGAGCACGAAGCGCAGAGTATTCGGCCACTCCCGCGAGATTGTCACTTCTCGAAGCCACCCGATCTGACGCGCTTCGTTGCGCAGATCGGTCAAGGATAGAGACAGCCAGGTGTGTCCCCTCACCAGTGGCGCCAATTCCTTCTGCAGGTAACTCGCGCTCACGTAATTCAGGTCGCCGCTGATCGACACCCGTTCGATGGGCTTGTCCAGCCATAACCACAGCGCCCTGCCGCCGGCACCGATGAGCACGACGAGCATGAGCACACCCAGTAGCGTACCCCGCGCGTTCGCGTTCATGTCGATCGCCCCATACTCACGTCGTCGCGCTCATTGTCGATCCTCGGTGACTCGCTCAAAGGTCTACCTCGTCGAGGTGGAGCGCACTCTGGGCGAGTCGCTGGGAAATGCCGCCGATATCACCGGCGCCCTGCGTCAGCAGAATGTCCCCCGGGCGCAACACCCGCGACAGGATCGCCGGCAGAGCCGACTTCTCTTCGATGAACAGCGGGTCGACCTGGCCCCGCTGGCGAATCGATCCCGCCAGCGTCTTGCCTTCGGCTCCCGGAATCGGCGCTTCACCGGCCCCGTAGACATCCAGCAATAGCAGCGTGTCGACGCCGGAAAGCACGCGCACGAAATCCTCGTAGAGATCGCGGGTACGACTGTAGCGATGCGGTTGATAGACCATCACCAGACGACGCTGTGGCCAGCCAGCCCGCACCGCACGAATCACCATCTCGACTTCCCGCGGGTGATGCCCATAGTCATCGACCAGCATCACCTCACCGCCGTGGGGAAGCGAATAATGGCCATGAACCTGGAACCGCCGGCCGACACCTCCGAACGACGCCAGCCCCTTGACGATATCGTCGTCGCTGACGCCCGCATCGGTGGCCACGGCGATCGCCGCCAGCGCGTTCAGCGCATTGTGGGTACCGGGCATTGCCAGCGTGATGGTCAGCGAAGCCAGGCCATCGGGGCGTTCCGCAACGAAGCGGATGGTTTCGGCCGTCTGCTGAAAGTTCTTCACCCGATAATCGGCCTCCTCGCTGAAGCCGTAAGTCACGAACTGGCGTTGAACCTGGGACAGCAACTCCCGCACGTTGTCATCGTCGAGACACAGCACGGCAC
>Ga0207878_100500_pt1 | contig 11832 bp, 9 predicted proteins | sample LinPmetageLP41_FD_184053 | JGI IMG/M metagenome (GOLD analysis project Ga0207878, IMG submission 184053) | Marine viral communities from the Pacific Ocean - LP-41 (SPAdes) | ecosystem: Environmental > Aquatic > Marine > Oceanic | place: Pacific Ocean | collected 2010-08-27 | reverse complement strand
CGCCGGCGAGCCGGACATGGACGAAACCGATCTCGACGAATTGATCGATCGTCTCGAGCGCGGTCAGGACTGACGCGCAGCGCCCGCCGAAACGACAGACGCCGCACGAATTCGTGCGGCGTCTTTTATCGTGCCGTGCAAGCTCAGTCTTGATCGCTGCGCCAGAAATCGCGAATCGAGGCGATACCCTGAGCACCGACCGCGCGGGCCTGACTAGCATGATGGCGTGTCATACCACCCAGCGCGAAGACCGGCATTGCTGCTGTCTCCACTAACTGCTGGAAATCGTGCCAGCCAATGGTAACCGCGTCGGGGTGCGAGGGCGTCGGCGCCAGCGGCGAGAGTGTGACAAAATCACAGTCGATCAAACCCGCCTGAACCAGTTGCTCATCACCATGAGTCGATGCGCCCAGCCACTTGTCAGCAGGAATGGGGCGCCGCTTGAGCGCCATCAATCGCGCGCTGGTCAAATGAATACCGTCGGCATCGACGCGCTGGAGCCATTCGGGGTCCGCATTGAGCAGTAGCCTGGCCCCGTAGCGATGGCACAACGCCAGAGTCTTTTCTGCCCGTACCTGATAGGCGGCGTCGTCCACCCCTTTTGCGCGCAGCTGCACAAGACGGATGTTGTCTTCCTTTAACGCACGCTCCAGCCGCGCCAGGAAAGCGTCATCGTCGGGGGCTTCAGCCGTGACCAGATACTCCTGGGGTAGCGCCACCGCACGCAGAATCGGCAGGTTGGCAGCTGGGAAAGGATAGTTGGACAGGTCATCGACTTCGACCCAGCGCACCGGCTGGCCTTCCCGACCATAGGGATCGCCGTCGTATTCTCGTACCTGCCACACATCCAGCAGAATATGCTTGTCGGCATATTCATGATGCACTCGAATCAGCGGTTGGGCGCGCACGATCTGGATACCAAGTTCCTCGCTCAGTTCCCGCTTGAGCGCCTCGAGCCCGGTTTCGTAAGGCGCCAGTTTGCCCCCCGGAAACTCCCACAAACCGCCGTGATCGGCGGTAGCCGGGCGCTTGGCGATCAACACTCGTCCATCGCCTCGAATGACAGCCGCTGCCGCTACATGGACCCGTCTTTTGATCATCTTGCTATATCTCTCACACCACTGCCGTGTTTAACGTCGACGCGCTACCCATGGATAGCGCTCGTCGTCCGGATAGCACCAATCGTTCAGATAGCACTAATCGTTTAGATAGCACCAATCGTTCGAGTAGCACTCAACTGCGGTAATCCGCGTTGATCGATACATACTCATGGGATAGATCCGAGGTCCAGACCGTCGCGCTGGCCTCGCCCCGGCCAAGTTGAATCCGGATCGGAATTTCTTCCTGTGCCATCACCCGGCTGCCGATCTCCTCGGTATAGCTGTCGGCACGTCCACCGTGTTCGACCAGACGTTCGCCACCGAGATCGATGACGATACGCTCGACATCAAGATTCTCCACCGGCGCGCGTCCAACGGCGGCGAGAATCCGCCCCCAGTTGGCATCGCAGGCGTAAAGCGCAGTCTTGACCAGCGGCGAGTGCGCCACCGTGAACGCGACCGCGCGGGCTTCGTCGACGCTGGCCGCCTGTTCGACGTCGAGCGTGACGAACTTGGTCGCGCCTTCACCATCGCGAATAATCGCCTGCGCCAGCTCCATCAGCACCGTCGTCAGCGCCTGGCGGAAACGCTGCTCATCATCAGCGGACTCGACGGCCGGCCCGCGGCCCGTAGCGATCAGAGTGCAGGCATCGTTGGTGGAGGTATCGGAGTCCACGGTGATCGAATTGAACGATACCTGAACCGATTCGCGTAGCCACTGCTGCAGCTTCAACGGTTCGATGGCCGCGTCGCAGGCGACGAAACCCAGCATGGTCGCCATGTTGGGCTGGATCATGCCCGAGCCCTTGCTGATGCCGTTGATGGTGACGGTACCGCCGTTGAGCTCGACCTGAACCGAGGCGCCCTTGGGCCGGGTATCGGTGGTCAAGATACCCTCGGCCGCCAGTGCCCAGCCCATCTCGCTCAATGATTCCAGTGCTGCCGACAAGCCGGCCGCAATACGCTCCACCGGCAGCGGCTCACCGATGACGCCGGTAGAGAACGGCAGTACCTGATGGATGCCGACCCCAGCCAGATCCGCCAGCGAGGCGCAGCAGCTCTCGGCATCCTGGCGACCGCGAGCACCGGTCCCGGCATTAGCGTTGCCGGTATTGATCAGCAGATAGCGCGGGGCGGACTGCTGTAAATGATCACGTGCCACGTGTACCGGCGCGGCGCAGAAGGCGTTACGCGTGAACGTCGCCGCGACCGTGGCCCCTTCCGGCACCTCGATCACCACCAGGTCACGGCGATCCGGTTTCTTGATTCCGGCCATCGCCGTCCCCAGACGCACGCCCCCGATGGCTCGCATCTGCGGGAATACTGACTCACCTACGGCCATCTCGATTCTCCTTGAAGGGCCCCGACTCGCATCGAGACCACGTCGCCTCAGCTGAGCGTGCCGTGGCACTGCTTGTATTTCTTGCCGGAACCGCACGGGCAAGGATCGTTGCGGCCGACCTTGGGGCTCTCGCGGCGAACCGGCTGAGCAGCTTCGTCACCGGTTTCGGCTTCCGGCTCAGCCCCTTCGGCCGTCTGCTGAGCGGCGGCCACCGCGTCTTCATGCACCGACTGACTGGAGGCCTTCTCACGCTCCAGCGCTTCGCGGCGCTGGCGTTCGAGATCCTCGACCTCTTCCTGGCGACGCACCTGCACGTGACTCAGAATTCGCGTGACGTCGTGCTTGATGTTGTAGAGCAGCGACTGGAACAGTTCGAATGCTTCGCGCTTGTACTCCTGCTTCGGGTTCTTCTGCGCATAGCCACGCAGGTGGATACCGCGGCGCAGGTGATCCATTGACTGCAGGTGTTCCTTCCAGCGGGTGTCCAGCACCTGAAGCATGACCTGCTTCTCGAAACGTTGCATCATGTCGCCGCCGATCGCGTCAACCTTGGCGACATACAGCCCGCGATGATGATCGAGCAGGCGCTGACGAAGCACTTCTTCGTTGAAGTTGTCGTCCTCTTCCGCCCATTGCACCAGCGGCAGATCGAGATTGAACTCCTGCTTGAGCTGATCCTGAAGCCCGGCCAGCTCCCACTGTTCCGGCAGGCTCTGCGGTGGCACGAAATCAGAGATGGTCTGCTCGAGCACCTCGTCACGAATGCTGGCGACGTTATCGGAAATCTCATCGGCGGCGAGAATGTCGTCACGCTGCTCGTAGATCACCCGGCGCTGATCGTTGGAGACGTCATCGTACTCAAGCAACTGCTTGCGGATGTCGAAGTTGCGCCCTTCGACCTTCTTCTGCGCCCGCTCGACGGCATTCGAGACCATCTTGTGCTCGATGGCTTCGCCTTCCTCGAGACCCAGAGCGCCCATCAGGCGCTGCACGCGGTCGGAGCCGAACAAGCGCATCAGGCTATCTTCCAGCGACAGGAAGAACCGGGTCGAACCGGGGTCACCCTGACGCCCGGCACGCCCGCGCAGCTGGTTGTCAATCCGTCGCGATTCATGGCGTTCGGAGCCGATCACGTGCAGGCCTCCGGCTTCGAGCACCGCATCGTGGCGCTGCTGCCACTCGGCCTTGATCGCGGCGATCTGCTCCTCGGTAGGGTTCTCGAGTTTGGCAACCTCGGCCTCCCAGTTACCCCCCAGCATGATGTCGGTACCGCGACCGGCCATGTTGGTGGCAAGCGTAATTGAGCCGGGTCGGCCGGCCTGGGCGATGATCTCCGCTTCGCGGTCGTGCTGCTTGGCATTGAGCACGTTGTGCGGAATCTTCTTCGCCTGCATCAGCTTGGAGAGATACTCCGAGGTCTCGATCGACGCGGTACCTACCAGCACCGGTCGGTTGGCCTCGCGCTGGGTATTGACGTCCTCGATGATCGCGGCGTACTTCTCTTCGGCGCTGAGATAAACCAGGTCGTTGAGATCCTGACGCGCCAAGGGACGGTTGGTGGGGATCACCAGCACGTCGAGACCATAGATGTGGTTGAACTCGAAGGCTTCGGTATCCGCGGTACCAGTCATGCCCCCCAGTTTTTCATAGAGACGGAAATAGTTCTGGAACGTGGTAGAAGCCAGCGTCTGACTTTCGCGCTGGATCGATACCCCTTCCTTGGCCTCGACCGCCTGGTGCAGACCTTCCGACCAGCGCCGTCCCGGCATGGTGCGGCCGGTATGTTCGTCGACGATGACCACGTTGTCATCGGCGACGATGTAGTCGACGTCACGATGATAGAGACAGCGGGCACGCAACGCGGAATGAATGTGCTGCAGCAGGCCGAGATTCTGAACGGCGTAGAGCGACTCCTCGCCTTTCAGCAGGCCAGTATCGCGCATCAGCTGCTCGACTTTCTGGTGGCCGTCCTCGGTCAGTTCGACCTGCTTCTGCTTTTCGTCGATCAGGAAATCACCGGTACTCGGGTCTTCCTCGTCGGTGCACTGCACCAGCTGCTTGGAGAGCGTGTGAATGGTGCGGTAAAGCTCGACGTTCTCTTCCACCGGGCCGGAGATGATCAGCGGTGTCCGTGCCTCGTCGATCAGAATCGAGTCAACCTCATCGATGATCGCGTAGTGCAGCGGGCGCTGAACCTTGTCCTGCATCGAGAACGCCATGTTGTCGCGCAGGTAGTCGAAACCGTACTCGTTGTTGGTGCCGTAGGTAATGTCGCAGGCGTAGGCCTGGCGTTTCTCGGGGTTGGGCTGGCCGGAGGCGATGATGCCGACGCTCATCCCGAGGAATTCGTAGAGCGGGCGCATCCAGTTGGCATCGCGACTGGCCAGGTAGTCGTTGACCGTGACCACGTGAACGCCCTTGCTCAGCAGGGCGTTGAAGTACACCGCGAGAGTTCCGACCAGAGTCTTGCCTTCACCGGTCTTCATTTCCGCGATTCGGCCATCGTTCAACGACATGCCGCCGACCATCTGGACATCGAAATGGCGCATGCCGAGAACGCGCTTGCTGGCTTCGCGGACGGTGGCAAAAGCCTCCGGCAGCAGTGCTTCATGCTTCTCGCCGTCGGCAAGGCGCTGACGGAACTCGGCGGTCTTGGCCTGGAGCGCGCCATCGTCGAGCGCTTCGAAAGTGGCTTCCAGCTCGTTGATCGCCACCACCTGCCTGCGCATGCGCTTGACGTCACGATCGTTCTTGGAGCCGACCAGTTTATGTAGCAATCCATTCAACATGATGTGGTTCCTGCCTAACTCTGTTTCTTGTACTGCGCCAAAGCAACGACACGACGATGAGAACCGCGTCGGCTGCCGATGTGATGAAACGTCTAACCAGAGATCAGGCAGAAACCGGCGGGCCGCGGCGGGAGATAACGTCCAGTGCGGCGCTGTGGGAAATAGCAGGTCCGACATAGAACGAGCGTCGCGCTCGGGCCGCCGCGGCTTGCGGATGGATGGGGCGCTTGGCAGCAACACGCGCAACACGTCGGGATTCCGCGCGGATGGCCTCCGGGGCCATCAGATAGACCTGGGTCAGGCGCTCGGCCAGCCGTAATGCCTCAGCGTGGAGCAAACCTGCGGGCAGCAGACAACCGACCAGCACACTGGCCAGCCACCAATGGGCTCGCTGCCGGGGGCGCCAGATGGTGCCGCGCTGACCGGACTGCGCTTTGGCCGAAGTCATGCTGTTGACGAACTCCGCGACGTGATAGGTTTAGCGGGTCATTTCCCACTGCGTGCAAGCCGATGAGTATAAAGGCTAAGCGTTTACGAGCCCAGCCCGTTTCCCGACTGCTGGAACAACCCGGCGGGCTGGGTGACGTCATGCGCATGGCGACACTGATCGAACGCGCCCAGACCCACCTGAGACGCCAGTTGCCGCCGGATGTCGCCGAGCATCTCTACGTCGGCGGCTACCGCGACGGCGTGCTGACACTGATCACCGACCGCGCTGCCTGGCTGACTTGGCTGCGTTACGAGCAGCCGCGTCTGCTCAAGCTTTTGCATCAGCTGGCCGGATTCGAGGCGGTGATGAAATTCTCGTTGAAGGTACGCCCTATTCGTCCTGTCAAGGCGGTGCCGCAGCAACCCAGACGTCTATCACCAGCGGGTGCCGAAGCGCTATCCCACTGCGCGGAAAACCTCGATGATTCGCCACTCAAACGCTCGTTGAACCGACTCGCGTCCCATGCCGATGAGCCAACCGGATCTCAAGACGGACCAACCTAGTCTCAAGACGAACCAATCGGGTCTAACGACGAGACCTCATCGTGAGGATCCGTAAAGCTGAACAATGACTTGGCTAGCACCGATTCTGGCGCAGAAACGAATGAGCAGAAACGAAGACGCCGATCCGGAGATCGGCGTCTGAGCAATGGCAATATCTGACCACTCGGCAGCAACGTCAGCCTGCAACGATCGCGATTGGCGTATTACGCGATGGCAGGCGCGGCATAAGAGATTGGCGCAGTTTGAGTGGACTTTTCGAAAGTCACGATCTCATAGGCTTCGGGATGCGCCAATAGCTCCCGGCAGAGCTGGTTGTTGAGTCCATGGCCGGACTTGTAGCCCCTGAACTCACCAATCAGACTGCAACCCAGCTGATAAAGATCACCGATAGCGTCCAGCATCTTGTGCTTCACGAACTCATCGTCGTAGCGCAGACCATCCTGATTGACGATGCGATAATCATCGAGAACGATAGCGTTATCGAGACTACCGCCCAATGCCAGGTTCTGTGATCGAAGAAACTCCAGATCGCGCATGAAACCGAACGTCCGTGCACGGGAAACTTCCTTGACAAAAGAAGTCGTCGAAAAATCGACACTGGCCGTCTGCTTCTGTTGCTCGAAAACGGGATGATCGAAATCGATCGCAAAGCTGACCTTGAAGCCGTTATGCGGCAGGAAGGTCGCCTGCTTGCCATCATCATTGACCGTGACTTCACGCTTGATACGAATGAACCGCTTGGGCGCCGCCTGCTCGGCAATACCCGCCGACTGAATCAGAAAGACGAAAGGACCGGCGCTACCGTCCATGATCGGCACTTCCGGCGCACTCAGTTCGACATAGGCGTTATCGATTCCCAAACCAGCAAACGCCGACATCAAGTGCTCGACTGTAGCCACCTTTACGCCATCCTTCGATAGCACGGTGCACAGGTTGGTGTCGGTAACACTTTCGGCGTGAGCCGGTATGTGCACCACCGGGTCGAGATCGGTACGCACGAACACGATGCCCGTGTTGGGCGTCGCGGGACGCAGCGTCAGATACACTTTCTCTCCAGAATGGAGGCCCACGCCGGTGGCGCGGATCGTGTTCTGCAACGTTCGTTGTTTGATCATGGGCATCGACCTGACAGTCAAATGGTTTGGAAACAGTGTTCACTGTAACACCAAACCAAAGGCCTACCAACCATATTGACGTTACAGAATGATGATAGGCAGTTTAAGATAGTATCAATCAGCCTGACGCCGCAGGAATGCCGGGATGTCCAGATAGTCATCCATGTCCGACGACTTGCGTCGATCCTGCTGCGGCTTCTTCGCCGCGGCTTCCTGCTCGGCACGTGCGGCCTGCTGACGCATCACCGCCGGCTGCTGCTGCAACTTGCGGTAATCTGTCGTTTCCGGACGTGAGGCAGCAGTTTCTCGAGGCATCGCCTTCTCTTTCTGCGCATCCAGACCGGCGGCCACGACAGTGACCCGCAGCTCGTCGGACATCTCCATGTCGATGGAAGTCCCCACGACGATAGTGGCATCCTGCGAAGCGAACTCCTGAACCGTTGCGCCCACGTCGTTAAATTCGCCGATGGAGAGATCCGGGCCGGCGGTAATATTGACCAGAATGCCGCGTGCACCATGAAGATCGATATCTTCCAGCAGCGGGCTGCGAATGGCCTTCTCGGCAGCTTCGCGCGCGCGGTTTTCACCAGTGGCTGCACCAGTACCCATCATCGCCATGCCCATTTCCGACATCACCGTACGCACGTCTGCAAAGTCGACGTTGATGATACCGGGGCTGGTGATCAGTTCGGCGATCCCCTGGACGGCGCCCAGCAGCACGTCGTTGGCGGCACTGAATGCGGTTAACAGACTGGCATTCTTCCCCAGCACCGACAGCAGTTTTTCGTTGGGAATGGTAATCAGCGAATCGACATACTCGGACAGTTCCTTCATGCCCTCTTCCGCCGCGCGCATGCGCTTCGGGCCTTCGAACGGGAACGGACGAGTGACGACCGCGACCGTCAGAATACCGAGTTCCTTGGCTACCTGAGCGACGACGGGTGCGCCGCCGGTACCGGTGCCGCCGCCCATGCCGGCCGTGATGAAGACCATGTCTGCACCCTGCAGCATTTCCGCAATGCGCTCACGGTCTTCCATCGCTGCCTGACGACCGACGTCCGGATTGGCCCCCGCGCCCAGCCCTTTGGTGATCTCGCTACCCAACTGTAGAACGGTCTTGGCCGCCACACGCTTGAGCGCCTGAGCGTCGGTATTGGCGCAGATGAACTCGACGCCCTCGATGTTGCTCTCGACCATGTGGTTGACAGCGTTGCCGCCGCCGCCACCGACACCGATGACTTTGATGACTGCACTACTAGAAGGTGCATTATCTACTAGTTCGAACATTGCCCCGTCTCCAAGACCGCGTACGGCCTGTCAGAAATTTCCTTTAAACCAGCCTTTAAGTCGCTCCAGCGTCGAAACCTCATCCCTGGTTGCGCGCCGGGGAAGTGAGTCTTCCCGTTGAGGCTGGGCTGATACTGCGCGAGAGTGCTTGGCGTTTTTCATTCCGTAGAGTAGCAAACCTACCCCTGTCGAATAAATCGGGTTGCGCACGACGTCCGCCAAGCCACGGACATTGTACGGGCAAGCGATGCGGACCGGCATGTGGAATATCTCTTCCGCCAGTTCCACGACCCCCTCCATGCGAGAGGTGCCCCCCGTCAGCACAACACCGGCCGCCACCAGATCCTCATAACCACTACGGCGCAGCTCTTCGCGCACCAGAGTGAAGAGTTCCTCGTAACGGGGTTCCACGACTTCGGCCAGTGCCTGCCGGGAAAGATCCCGCGCCGGACGATCACCGACGCTGGGAACCTTGATCATTTCGTCGCTGCTCGCCAGTTGTGTCAGCGCGCAGGCATATTTGACCTTGATGTCTTCGGCATACTGGGTCGGTGTACGCAACGCCATGGCGATATCGTTGGTGACCTGATCGCCGGCAATCGGGATCACCGCGGTATGGCGAATCGCACCCTCGGTGAACACGGCAATATCTGTCGTGCCTCCACCGATGTCGACCATGCACACGCCGAGTTCGCGCTCATCCTCGGTCAGCACCGCATGGCTCGAGGCCAGCTGCTCGAGAATGATGTCGTCGACTTCCAGGCCGCAGCGCCGCACGCATTTCTCAATATTCTGGACGGCATTCATTGCGGCCGTCACCAGATGCACACGAGCCTCAAGGCGTACCCCGGACATCCCGAGGGGTTCGCGGATCCCCTCCTGGGTATCGATCGCGAACTCCTGCGGGATAACGTGAAGGACTCGCTGACCCTCCGAGATAGCACGGGCGCGGGCTGAGTCGATAACGCGCTCGATATCGGCCTGCGCAACTTCGCGCTCCTTGATCGCCACGACCCCATCGGAATTCATGGAGCTGATGTGGCTACCGGCGATACCGACATACACGGAATGAATGTCGCATCCGGCCATCAACTCGGCTTCTTCCACGGCGCGCTGAATCGACTGAACGGTTGATTCGATATTGATCACGACACCCTTCTTCATACCACGAGAAGGATGCGAACCAATCCCGGCGATTTCCAACCCGCCATCATCTGTGGGTTGTCCCACGATGGCGACCACCTTGGATGTTCCGATATCCAGCCCGACCACCATATTGGAAGCGTTGGATTGTCCTGCCATAGGTCGGGGTCGCTCCTCAAACTTTACCAGTAAAACAGATAAAAATGGGTTAACAGAGACTGATGCTTATTATAGGAACAAGACGACCTTTTTCACCAGCCCATCACTGAAACAAAACCTACATTAAGCCCTTTTTTTTAAAAAGGGAAATGAGGAAGGAGGTAATCGCCTATTTACAAATTCAGAAATAACGGAGTTGACCGACAGCCGTAATGGAGAGCTAGGCTCGACAGGGCTGATACCTTGCAATCCACTCAATTTCTCACAAGATAACGTCCCTTCGAGGGCGCCAGCCAAGGGCCCACAGCTGGCTTTCCGAACCGCGAAGATGCGCACTAATTATCTGACGTCGTAGTCGTTTCACCATGTCTTGCCACCGAAACGCCATTGGGATAACGCAAGTCGATGTAGCGTATCTGCGACGCCTCTTCACCTAACTGTCGCTTCCATGCGGCAATAAAACGAGCCAATCGAACATCCAAGTCGGCACGTCCCAGAATCACCCACACGCCATCATTGACTTGAAATCGCCAGGCACCTCGAGGCTCCAGCCTCAATTGGGTGATCGAAAGTCCGAGATCCGACAACGTACGGCGTAACGAATCGTAGTAACCGAGCACTTCTCGACCCGACCCCTTGGGCCCGCCAAGATCAGGCAGACGGCGACCAAGATCGGTCACCGGCCCAGGTGCAAACGACTGCCCGCGGCTGTTAAGCAATCGATCATCATTCCAGCGGGCGACCGGATCCTGTTCGTAGAGCACGAATCGCAAGGTATTCGGCCACTCCCGCGAGATCGTGACTTCCCGCAGCCAGCCAATCTCGCGCGCTTCATTACGTAGGTCGGTCAGTGACAATGAGAGCCAGGTATGCCCCCTCACCAGTGGCGCCAGTTCTTTCTGAAGATAACTCGCACTCACGTAATTCAGGTCGCCGCTGATCGAGACCCGCTCGATCGGCTTGTCCAACCACAGCCACAGCGCCCTGCCGCCAGCACCGATGAGTACGACGAGCATGAGCACACCCAGCAGGGTACCCCGCGCATTCGCGTTCATGACGCCCGCCTCATGTCCACGTCACCGTGCCCATGGCTAATAATCCTCGCTGCCCCCTTCAAAGACTCACCTCGTCGAGATCGAGCGCGCAATGGGCGAGTCGCTGGGCGATCCCGCCAATATCACCCGCGCCCTGAGTCAACAGAATGTCTCCAGGGAGCAATACTCGTGACAGGATCGCCGGCAAGGCTGACTTTTCCTCGATGAACAACGGGTCGACCTGGCCCCGCTGACGAATCGATCCCGCCAACGTTTTGCCCTCGGCTCCCGGAATCGGCGCTTCACCGGCGCTGTAGACATCCAGCAACAGCAGCGTGTCGACCTCGGAAAGCACGCGCACAAAATCCTCGTAGAGATCGCGGGTGCGGCTATAGCGATGCGGCTGATAGACCATCACTAGACGACGCTGCGGCCAGCCCGCTCGCACAGCACGGATGACCATCTCGACTTCACGCGGATGATGCCCATAGTCGTCGACCAGCATCACCTCGCCACCGCGAGGAAACGAATGAGGAAGCGAATAATGACCATGCACCTGGAATCGACGGCCGACGCCTCCGAACGACGCCAGCCCCTTGACGATATCGTCGTCGCTGACGCCCGCGTCGGTGGCCACGGCGATCGCTGCCAGCGCGTTCAGCGCATTATGGGTACCGGGCATTGCCAGTGTGATCGTCAACGAAGCCAGGCCGTCGGGGCGTTCGGCGATGAAGCGGATGGTCTCGGCCGTCTGCTGAAAGTTCTTCACCCGATAATCGGCCTCCTCGCTGAAGCCGTAAGTCACGAACTGGCGTTGAACCTGGGACAGCAACTCCCGCACGTTGTCATCGTCGAGACACAGCACGGCAC
>Ga0207878_100499_pt1 | contig 11860 bp, 13 predicted proteins | sample LinPmetageLP41_FD_184053 | JGI IMG/M metagenome (GOLD analysis project Ga0207878, IMG submission 184053) | Marine viral communities from the Pacific Ocean - LP-41 (SPAdes) | ecosystem: Environmental > Aquatic > Marine > Oceanic | place: Pacific Ocean | collected 2010-08-27 | reverse complement strand
GCGCCGCTGTCGCTGGTGGTACGTTGGCCGCTCAGCTCGACACGGACAGAGCCGTTGCACGAGGGCGTCCAGGTGGATAGGCTTTCACCCATAGCGGATGGCTCTCTTGGGTCAGGTTCTTGCCGGACACGCTGATTTTTCAAGAGGATACCATCCGCTATCTTCGTTTTCAGGCCGCTCTCATGAATAAGCCGGGCCCATTCCTTTCTGGATCGTCAATATTCGGAAACTGAATTAAGAAATTTCGTTAACAAGCTGAATAAAGCTAAATTTTCTTGGCTTTGTGCCGTTTAACTATCAATACGTATGGAAGATATGGCGTATCAGCAATAGCGGAAGATGAGGTCGAGTGATGAGGATGACGGCGAGGGATCGAGCGGAACCTCTCATAAAAAAGGGAATATCTCCCAACAAGAAAAGTCTGGCAGCACTTGCCGAGCAACATGGAATGCCATTAGGCACCCTCAAGACTCGGGTAAAAAAGCTGACGGATCGAGGTGTTGATAGAGAGAAAGCCATCCAATTGGCGCTCGAGAGTCCGATAGGCCCCCAAGGGCGTCCCAGACTTGGATAAGGCCAAATAGAAAGGATAGACGCCACTCACTGCGAGTGGCGTATTTTTTGCAACGGTAAACTCTGACTATTGCTTGCTTTTCGAAGCATCACCACTCGGAAGCGCTCTTTCCACCTCGTCTGCGATCTCCTCCTTGACGAAAGTGTCCTCGCGCTTCTGCATATCGCTGGTAAAATCCGACCTTTTTCCGACGACGGCCCCACATGAAGTGCAACGAACCTCCTGATCCGGCGTATCGCCTGAAGGGACATCGAGGGATGGCTGGCCGCATTTGGGGCAGCGAGTGATAGATTCTGTCATGAGGCGTCTCCTTTCCTAGACTGTCCTTCTCAGCGTAGTAGATCTACTGCAGATTCGCGCTTCGCCCACCTGTCATTCAAAGACCGGAACTCGACAGGTTGGATTACGGGAGCCTATAAAGGATTATAAAACAATCACTTGGAGAGCGGTTATCGACACTAGGGAAACGGGGATGGAGCGGGTGAAGGGAATCGAACCCTCGTCTTAAGCTTGGGAAGCTTCTGCTCTACCATTGAGCTACACCCGCAATGGTTTTGATAGTAAATCCAAAGACTTAGACTTGCAAGGCCCGGCATTGCTCATAACAGCTTTAGAGAGACTGTCATTTTCCATCAGATAAGAGAAAGCCCGGCCGTACATCGCTAACCGCCCGGGCTTTCAGCACACGCGCCCAACCTGAAGGTCGTGGATTGCTATACCGTTTCCAAGACGCGTCATCTCTTATGGTTTTCCCTATTCGCCATCTTTAGTTAAAATCAACTTGATAAATAAACAATGATGAATCTTTAAGCTTAGACATTTGTTATCTACACAGCCTTATCATCAGTATTGACGTGCCGATTGAATGCTATGTCTGAATATTGCAGAATGCCTGATCGGGAACCATCCTGCGCCTAATTGACCGAGGCTTATCTTGACCAGGCCTCTATTGACCAGGCCTCTATTGACCGGATTAATTGAACCTATTATTAGCAAAATTTAGTGTTATCCAACCCCTTCAGCGTTGGGGTATTCCGTTCACACTCAATCATATAATAGTTTGCAAGACCGAGATCGAAGATTCAATGCTCGACAAAAAAATCCCGACCGAAGTCGGGGAACCAAGGATCTACAACGAGCTAGCATCATAGCGAGATACAACAAAAGCCAATAGACCCTAGAATCTGGTTTCCTTGTAAGAGATTGCCGACATCATAAGATATGCTTATATGCATGAATGATGTCGAGAATAATCGATCTATCACTCATACGCGATTACGACACGACATCACGCACCCGCTCCCAAGCATGTTCGAGGTGTTCACTCAGCGCAGCAACCAATGCGGGTGCTTCCCGCCGCTCGAGTGCTGCAATCATCGATTCATGCTCGGCAACTGCCGCCGCCCACTTCTCCTGCCCTTCGTGTCCGATAAACCGCACGCGCTTGAGCTTCGATTGCAGTGAGGCGTGAACCTGGATCAGCGACTCGTTGTGACTCAGCGCTGCGATGGCAGAGTGAATGCGCTGATTGGTCTTGTAATAATCGAGCCGATTGCCCTCCCGATAGTAATCCAGCATCTCGTTATGAAGCTTTCGAACTCCGGCAATCTCTTCCTCGCTCGCTTCGGCACAGGCCAAGCGCCCCGCCAGCTCCTCGAGCGTGCGGATCAACACCAGCATGTCCTGGATATCCTTGGCCGAAAATTGGCGAACCGAGGCGCCGCGCTGCGGTGTCAAGTCAACCAGGCCCTCACTCGCCAGGTAGCGCAGGGCTTCCCGTAACGGCGTTCGCGATACGCCGAGGCGCTCGCACAGCGGTCCTTCGTAGATGCGCTTACCCGGCTCGAGTTCACCTTCGATGATCATGTCACGAAGGTGGCTGGCAATCGCATCATGAAGCGAATGCCGGGTGATCGCGGAGCGAGGCGATGACGTGGCGGACATGGCTGTCTTCTTCATGAATTGGGACCGGCTGTTGAAAATGGTGCATTGAATGGCTCGATTCAGCTTAGAAGCGCTCAATGATGCACGCCTCGGCGAAAAGTCTGATGTCATCATACTGCGCCTTGACCGGCTCCTGCCTCAATACCAACGTATAATGTATACATTTTGAATTTGAGCGCAATCTCCTCTCAACCAGGTACTTCCTACGAAGTACTGCCCTTACGACGAGGAGACATCATGGCTCTTTCCCCATCGCATCACGACGCATCCGAACTGCCGATCATCGCCCTGGCGATGGGCGACCCTGCCGGTATCAGCGCGGAGTTAACAGCAAAACTGGCCGCGGACGACGCCGTCAATCGCGCCGCACGTCTGGTCATCATTGGCGATCGCCGAATCTTCGATGAGGGCGCCCGCGTCGCGGGTGTCTCGCCAGTGCTTCAGGCCGCCCATGATGGCGACGCATTGTCGAACATCGAGTCACCGGCGTTTTGGGATATTGGTCATCTGGCGCTGGAAGCGGTCGATCAAGGCCAGGCCACCCCGGCCGGCGGTGAATTCGCCTCAGCCAATTTCCGACAAGCGCTCGCGCTGGCTCACAGTGGCCAGGTCGACGCGGTCTGCTTCACCCCGTTCAACAAGAAAGCCATGCGCTACGCCAACCCTGGCTACGACGACGAAATCCGCTTCGTGGCCGATGCCATCGGCTTCGAGGGCAAGGCGCGGGAATTCAACATCCTGGAATCGGTGTGGAACGCTCGCGTGACTTCACATATTCCACTGAAGGATGTCGCCGCGGCGCTGACGCCGGAATCAATCATCGAAGAGTTGACACTGACGCACCGCTGCCTGCAGCAAGCCGGGCATGATCATCCGCGGATCGCCGTCGCTGGCCTCAACCCCCATGCCGGTGATGGTGGCAGCTTTGGCATGGAAGAGATCGACATCATCGAACCGGCGATCCGGCGCGCGCGTGAACAGGGCATGGATGTAGAAGGCCCTTTCCCGGCCGACACCGTATTCCTGCGTGCCGTGAAAGAAGGCTTCCACGCGGTGTTGACCATGTACCACGACCAGGGCCAGATCGCGATGAAGATGATGGGGTTCGATAGCGGCGTGACGATGCTCGGCGGCCTGCCGTTCCCCGTTTGCACCCCCGCTCATGGGACGGCCTATGACATCGCCGGCCGCGGTATCGCCGACCTCGGCGCCTCGCGTCAAGCCCTGCTATTGGCAGCACGCATGGCAAGCCGAGCCCGCCAGGCGGCAGCTGGCTGAAGTTTCATCGTTACCGGCGCTGGCCGGTACGCTGAAAGGTAGTGACTCGTACGACTCACCCATGGATCGCAAGCGATTTACACAAAAGCAATAACGCAAGAAACGACAGGAGAAACGCCATGTACAAGCTCAATTCTGTTTCCACATCTCCGCTAAAGCCCCTGGCCTTGTTTTTTACTGCGCTTACCGTCTCCGGTAGTGCGCTGGCCTGGCAACCGGATCGCCCCGTCGAGTTCGTAGTGACATCCGGCGCTGGCGGCGGCACTGACACCTTCGCACGCACGGTGCAGTCGATCATCGGCAAACACCAACTGATGGATGAATCGATCATCGTCTCCAACAAAGGCGGCGGTAGCGGTGCCGAGGGCTACGTCTATTCGGCGTCGTCCAAGGATGATCCTTACAAGCTGACGTTCGGTACCAACAACGAGTATCTGCTACCCGAAGTCGGGGAAATGCCCTATGCCGCCGAGGACCTCCAGCCGGTCGCGGCAATGGCCATGGATGAATTCCTGATCTGGGTCAACGGCGACGCCGAGTACGCCAGCGCCAAGGATTTCATCGACGCCGCCAAGCAGAATCCTGGCAAGGTGCAGTTCGCCGGCAGCCAGTCCAAGGACACCGATCAGACGCTGGTCAGCATGATCGAGGAAGCCACCGATACTGACTTCCGCTACGTGCCCTTCAACGGCGGTAGCCAGGCACTGGTTCAACTGGCCGGTGGTCATGTCGACGCCAACGTCAACAATCCCAACGAGAACCTCGGCCAGTGGCAAGCCGGCATGGTCAAACCCCTGTGTGTATTCAGCCCGGAACAACTGCCCAAGGGCGAACCCGTCTATGAGGGCAAGGGCTGGGGTGATATTCCCACCTGCCAGTCCCAAGGCATCGGCATCAGCGAATACCGCATGCCAAGAACCATCTGGCTACCCGCGGGCGCTCCTCAGGAAGCCGTCGACTACTACCAGGAACTCTTGAAGAAGGTCAGCGAAACACCGGAGTGGAAGGAGTACACCACACGGACGGTTCAGACCAGCCAATTCCTTACCGGGGACGAGCTCGAACAGTACATTGACGACAATGCCAGTACCGTCAAGAAGGTCTTCGAGCAGGAAGGCTGGAACGCTTCCTGAGTCGATGTCGATCGGTAGATGGCGGTATCGATTGATGTCGATTGACGTCGCAGGGCAGCCTCGCGCTGCCCTTCTTTTCCACAGGGGGAACAGCATGACCCACAACGGCATTTCCCGTTACAGCATGGAGATCGCCACCGCGTTACTGACCGGCGGCATCGGCGTGGCGATCTGCTACGGCGCCTGGCAGGTCGGCACCGGGTGGACGCCCAGCGGGCCGGATTCAGGCTACTTCCCGTTCTGGATCGGCGTGCTCGTCGTCGCCGGCAGCCTGGTCAACCTGCTGCGCACGATCATCGGGCACCGCCACAAGGACGAAGTCTTCCTTGACGCCGCCCGGCTCAAGTCGCTGGCCCGGTTCACGTTACCCATCATCGGCTTTGCCGTGATCTCTCTGCTGCTGGGGCTCTATGTCGGTACCACGCTCTACGTGTTGTTCGCCATGCGCCTGCAAGGTCATTACGCCTGGTGGCGGTCGCTGGCCAGCGGTATCGCCATCAGTGTCTGCTTCTATCTGCTGTTCGAGCTCGTGTTTCAGGTGCCGCTATTGAAAGGCCCGTTGGAACACGCGTTCGGCATCTATTAAGCGTCCGTCTTCAGGGAACCGCACCATGAACAATCTTTCGCTGCTGATGGACGGCTTCGCCACCATCCTCACCTGGAATCACCTCATGATCATGGTGATCGGTGTGATGCTGGGTATGCTGGTCGGCGTGCTGCCAGGCCTGGGCGCGCCCAACGGCGTCTCGTTGCTACTGCCGCTGACTTTCACCATGGATCCGGTATCCGCCATCATCCTGTTGAGCTGCATGTACTGGGGCGCGCTGTTCGGCGGCTCCACTACCTCGATTCTGTTCAACATTCCGGGTGAGCCCTCCTCGGTTGCCACTACCTTCGATGGCTACCCCATGGCGCGCAACGGTGAAGCGACCCGCGCGCTGACGCTGGCGTTCATGTCCGCCGGTCTCGGCGCCCTCGCCGGCGTGGTGATGATCACCCTGCTGGCCAACTGGGTCGCTCAGTTCGGTCTCAAGTTCTCGTCGCCGGAATACTTCGCCGTCTATTTCCTGGCGTTCTGCAGCTTCATCGGCATGAGTTCCAGCGCACCCTCGAAGACGCTGGTCTCGATGATGCTGGGGCTGGCCTTCGCCACGGTAGGCATGGATAGCGTTTCCGGCGGTCTACGCCTGACCTTCGGCATTCCCGATCTGGTCAAGGGCATCAGCTTCCTGGTCGCGGTCATGGGTCTTTTCGGTATCGCCGAACTGATGGTGACGACCGAGGAGGGCCTGAGCTTCAAGGGCATCAAGAGCCGGATCCGGATCATGGATATTCTGCGCACCGTGGCTGAGCTGCCGCGCTACTGGGTTTCGCTGGTTCGCAGCATTCTGATCGGGATCTGGATGGGCATTACCCCTGCCGGCCCCACCGCCGCCTCGTTCATGAGCCACGGCATCGCCAAGCGCTTCTCCAAGCATCCCGAGCGCTTCGGCAAGGGCGAGCCCAACGGTATCGTCTCACCGGAAGCGGCGGACCATTCCGCCGGTACTTCTGCACTGCTGCCGATGTTGGCACTGGGTGTCCCGGGTTCGGCCACCGCGGCGGTGATGATGGGCGGACTGATGATCTGGGGCCTCACGCCGGGGCCGATGCTGTTCATCACGCGCCCGGATTTCGTCTGGGGCCTGATCGCCAGCATGTACCTCGGCAATGTGGTCGCAGTCATTCTGGTGCTGGCAACGGTGCCGCTCTACGCCTCGATCCTGCGGGTTCCCTTTGCCATCATCGGGCCGGTCATCGTCGCGGTCATCTTCACCGGTGTGTACCAGGTCGCCAACTCCACCTTCGATTTCTGGCTGCTGCTGTTCTTCGCCCTGCTCGGCTATCTATTCAAGAAGCTCGACTACCCTGTCGCACCGCTGGTATTGACCATGGTGCTCGGTCATCGCGCCGAGGAAGCCTTCCGGCAGTCGATGGTGATGTCCGACGGCTCGCTGACGGTGTTCTGGTCCAATTCGCTGGTGACCACGATCATGGGTCTTGGTGTGCTGATGCTGGTATGGCCACTGATCTCCAAAGTGGTCGGGCTGCGCGGCTGGCGCCAACGACTGCATCGCCAGAAGCCCGAGAATCACAAGCCTTCCACGCCCGACTCTCGCGCCTGACACTCGCGCCTGACTCTCGGCCCGCGTCCCATTCGAGGAAAACGCCCATGCATCTTTCCCACTATCTCGATGGTGGCGAGCCCATCCGTTGCTGCGTGATCGGCGCCGGCGGGTTCGGTCGCAGCTTCGTTGTCCATGCACGCCACTTGGCGAGCATCGACGCCCGGATCGTGCTCGATCTCGATCCCGACCTCGCCGCCAAGGCGCTGATCGATGCCGGCGTAGAGCCGGGGCGAATCCGCCATTGCCGAACGCCTGCAGAAGCCAAACGAGCCTGGGATGGCGGCGACTGGATCGTCAGTGACCGGCTCGAGGCCGTGATCGAGCTGCCGCTGGACGTGGTGATCGAGGCCACCGGTCATCCCGAGGCCGGTGCTCGCCACGCCGCCCTCGCGATAGAGGCCGGGCACCATGTCGCGTTGGTAACCAAGGAGGTCGACAGTGTGGTCGGCCCTGGGCTCGCAGCCATGGCTCACAAGCGCGGCTGCGTGATCAGTCCAGTGGATGGTGATCAGCCGGCGCTGGCAATCGGTCTGGTCAGTTGGGCCGAAACGGTAGGGCTGGAAATTCTGGCTGCCGGGAAATCGAGCGAATACGACTTCGTCTTCGACCCCGTCGCCGAGACAATGACCAGCAATGGCCGTCGAATCTCGGTGCCCGGCTTCGGGGAACGCTGGGACCTGCCCGCCGGGCTGGACAGCGAGGGCCATCATCAGTGGGTAGCGGATCGCGCCCGAATCGCTGGCGCGCTGCCCCAACATGCGGTGCCGGACCTATGCGAAATGGCGATCGTCGCCAACGCCACCGGCGTGCTGCCGGATCGTCCGGCACTGCATTACCCCATCGCCCCTCTCAGCGAGATTGCCGAGCTATTCGTACCGACCGCCCAAGGTGGACTGTTGACACGAACGCCCGCGCTGGAGGTATTTCACTGTCTGCGCCGTCCGGATGAGTTCAGTCTCGCCGGCGGCGTATTCGTGGTCGTACGGGGTCATGACCAGGCCAGCTGGCAAATGCTGGCCGAAAAAGGCCATCTGGTCAGCCGGCGCGGCGACAGCGCGATGCTCCCGCTACCGCGTCACCTGCTCGGGCTCGAAGCCGCTACCACATTATTGGAAATGGTACGCCGCGGCGTCCCCAGCAGCGTCAGCCAGCCGAGGCCGCATGTCGATCTGATTGCGATGGCCGAGTCGGATCTTGCCGAGGGCACCACGCTTACCGCTCATGGTCACCATCACAGCATCGACAAGGTGTCGTCGGCGCTGGTTGCCGCCAGCCCGCTCGGCGACGACGCGCCGCTACCCTACTATCTCGCCGCTAACCGGGTGTTGATTCGTCCGGTTCGCGCCGGCGAGCCCATTCGCCTGCGCGATGTCGCGATCGACCAAAGCTCATACCTGTGGAAGTTGCGCCAGACTCAGGACGCGCTGTTCTTCGCCTCGGCGATGACTCCGACTCACGCCGCTACCGAGACATCGAAATGACCTCTGATCTTACCGATTGGCCAATCGCCGCCGCCATGCTGCCTTTCTCCAACCGGCTGCCGGATGGCTCTCCGCTTCAGGATGCCAGCGCCGAGCAGTGGCAACCTCTGTTTCAGGAGATCGCCGAGGCAGGCTTCGACCGCGTCGATCTATCCGACAACTGCTTTCGCCCTGGGGACCTGTCAATCGGTCAACTGGACGCACTTTCCAGTGTCATCAAATCAGCACGTCTCAAACCCAGCTCGATCTCGGTGGTGCGCTCAAGCGTGATCGACGAACGCTACGGTGATGACCACCTCGCCTACAGCCATCGCTCGCTGGACGCTGCCGCCAGACTCGATATCGGCACCGTTTCGATCGGCTTGCACCGGCCACTGACCGAAGCACAGCAACGCCAACTCTGGTTCTGGACGGTCGAAGGTCACCGTGACGACCCGGAAGATCGAGCGCAGTGGCAGAAGGCAGTAATCCGCATCCGCGAACTCGGCCAGCACGCCGCCGAGCTGGGTATCGTGCTGTCGTTGGAGATGTACGAGGACACCTATCTCGGCAGCGCCGACTCGGCCGTCGCCATGATCGAGGAGATCGGTCTCGAGTCGGTGGGATTGAATCCGGACATCGGCAACTTGATCCGCCTGCACCGTCCGGTGGAGCCGTGGCTCGAAGCCTTTCGCAAGGTGCTGCCGTGGTCGAACTTCTGGCACGCCAAGAACTACATGCGCGACGAGGATACCGAGCGCGGCCACTATGTCGCCTTCCCTTCGCCCATGCAAAGCGGCCTGATCAATTATCGACAGGCGATGAAATTAGCCGTCGAAGCCGGCTTCCGCGGCGTACTTTGCCTAGAGCACTACGGCGGTGACGGCCTCAGCGTCTGTGCGGCCAACCAAACCTATCTGCGTGAGCAGGTGCTGCCCGCCTGTCGACACGTCACACCGGGCGCCAGCCGGGTCAGGCAACCGCCACGCGATTAGATGGTGCATGATCGTCAGCGAGCTTGGTAAGCAAGTCGACGTTTTCGATGATGCGCTATCGGCCCCTCGGCGATTCCAGGCCCATGCCGAGCGCTGCAAGCCAATATCAGACCGCCGGATGAGATAAATCATTATCGTGTCGATGCTCCGCGCTTCGGGTGGAGGCTATGCTCAAAAGCTAGCCACCACTGCGAGGCGTCATGAACGTCACCCATCTCGAACACGCCATCATCGCCATGGGTATTCAATGCCTGTTGTGGCCATTCGTCGGCCGCTGGGTAGGCGGCTCACTGATCGTCGCGGTATTTTTGGGTCGTGAGATCGCACAGCACGAATATGCTGGGGGCGGCGCCAACCACGTCGGCTACTTCTACGGACTGTTCCATCATTGGTCGCTGGATTCGACCTTCGATGTTCTCACTCCCGCTGGCGCTTGTGCCTTGCTGGCCCTGATCGTTTCAACCATTCCACTGTGGCGAACGCTGAGAAACCAACGAACGAACTTGGCCAGTCGTAGTCAATCGTGAAGGGACTTCCAGGAGATACCGAATGGGACTTCGCTTTCGTCGTACATTGCGGTTGGCGCCAGGGCTGCGAATTCGGCTCAACAACCATGGACCGACGCTTTCGATCGGGCCACGCGGCGCCAACCTGAACTTCAGCCGGCGCGGCATTCACAGCCACGCCGGCGTGCCCGGTTCCGGGGTCTATCATCGTCAATCATTGTGGGAACGAAAAACGCGGATGGGGAAATCGGGGAAGACGAGGCGTTAACAGACAAGCGTCGAAAAAACCCGGTCCGAAGACCGGGTAAAGTACGCAGGGGATTATCCCCAACGCCATTATCGATCGGCTAGCGCGTCACAACAGGTTGAATTGTCTCGTCAATCTGAGGGAGATTACTCCGGTGTCACCGACTCCCCGAGGCAAACTTCAGCCCCATTTCGACATGCAGCGCGGTCGTATCATAAAGCGGCAGATCGCAATCCTGCTGCCTGAGCAGCAACGCGATTTCCGTACACCCCAGAATCACACCTTGCGCGCCCTGCGCCTGAAGCTTGGCGACGATCTTCTGGTAAACCTGCCGCGACGATTCGGTGATCACGCCATGCACCAGCTCTTCGAAGATGATGCGATGAACGCTATCCCGATCTTCCCGAGACGGCACCAGGCAGGAAACCCCATGACCGTCGAATAGCCGGCCTCGATAGAAATCCTGCTCCATCGTGAACCGCGTCCCCAGCAGGCCGACCTGATCGATGCCATCCGCACGCAATCGTGAACCGGTGCCATCGGCAATATGGAGAAAAGGAATGCTCAGCGCCGACTCTATTCCGTCGGCCACCTTGTGCATGGTATTGGTCGCCAGCAACAGGCACTCGGCACCGGCAGCTTCGACCTGATGGGCCGCCGACGCCAATGTCTCCCCAGCCTTATCCCAGTCACCGCTTTGTTGCAGCGCCTCGATCTCGGCGAAGTCGACGCTGACCATGGCGATCTTCGCCGAGTGATACCCGCCGAGGCGCTCGCGTACGCCCTCGTTGAGCAGCCGATAATAGCTCTGCGTGGATTCCCAGCTCATGCCGCCTAATACGCCGATGGTTTTCATCACGACTCCGATCCTGTTGTCGACTGAACCGGTTTATCACAGATCGGCGTGAGCCGCGTCGTGGCCGGCTTACCAACGACAAGGTGAGATTCGCGAAGCGATCCGGCAGCACGCCCAACGCTCGGCCGAAAAACTACGCAAGCAAGGCTCACTGTGCCGGGCCGTGCTCGTATTCCTACGCACCAATCCCGCCATCAGAATCTCGTCCAGCACAACCCCAGCATGATCATCGAACTGGACCACCCCACCGACGACGGCCGCACCATCGCCGGCGCCGCTATTCAGGTACTTGACCGCCTGCACGCACCGAATATGCGTTACATGAAAGGCGGCGTGATGTTGATGGAGATCTGCGACCGCGCCACCGAACAGCTCTCCCTGCTTAACGCGCCACGAAGCGACGCCGACCGAGAACGCAGCGAGAAGCTGATGGGCGTGATGGACGAACTGAATCAGAAGATGGGGCGCGGCACCGTCCGGATCGGCACACCCAGCGCCGGCGCCGCCTGGCACCTGCGCTGCGCGCATCGATCGGCGCGTTATACAACGAGGTGGAGTGAGATTCCAACAGCTAGCTGTCGGGTCCCGTGTGATTGACAACCCGCTTGGTAAATAACTCTGGCCGTTTGGCCTGCCATTCCTTCATTGCTGCGATCGGTGATAGATGGTGCAGCGCCTTCTGCGGAATATGGTGATTGT
>Ga0207878_100498_pt1 | contig 11879 bp, 17 predicted proteins | sample LinPmetageLP41_FD_184053 | JGI IMG/M metagenome (GOLD analysis project Ga0207878, IMG submission 184053) | Marine viral communities from the Pacific Ocean - LP-41 (SPAdes) | ecosystem: Environmental > Aquatic > Marine > Oceanic | place: Pacific Ocean | collected 2010-08-27 | reverse complement strand
CCGCTTCGTCGACCTTGGCGTGAGAGTCGACGATCGCCATCTCGGCGGTGCCGTTCATCTTGAAGGCGGTAAAGCCCTCGTCGACCAGCGCCTTGGCGCCGGCACCGACATCACTGGGCCTGTCGCCGCCGGTCCAGGCGTACATGCGCATCTTGTCGCGACAGGCACCGCCCAGCAGTTGATGAACCGGCACCCCGAGATCGCGCCCCTTGAGGTCCCAAAGCGCCTGGTCGATACCGGCGATGGCGCTCATCAGGATCGGGCCGCCACGATAGAAACCGGCGCGATACATCGTGTTCCACAGATGCTCGATACGGTGCGGATCCTGACCGACCAGATAGTCGGCAAGCTCATGCACGGCCGCTTCGACCGTCGCCGCACGACCCTCGACCACCGGCTCGCCCCAACCGTAGCAGCCCTCGTCGGTCTCGATTTTCAGAAACAGCCAACGCGGCGGAACCTGCCAGGTCTTCAAGCGGGTAATTTTCATGGTTCACCTTTGCTCTTTATTCAGTTCGTCATTTAATTCAATTCGTCATTCCGTTCGGGCATTCAGCTCGGCATCGGGAGCGTCATAGGGAGCGGCATCGGGAGCGGCATGACGATCGATGGCGGGTTCTCGACCAGATCCTCCATCCCGAGATCGCGGCCGGTGCGCTTGAGCACAGACAGCGCCGCCTTCGCAGCCTGCTGCGGCTGGCGCAAACGAATCGCCTCCATGACCCGATAGTGACGCGCCATGCTGTCATCGAGATCCTTGGCGCTATGCAGCGTAGCACTCTGGTTGGAACGCTCGACGATCAGCGCAATGGCGGGTTTGAGGACATGACTGATCTGGGCCCAGATCAAATTGTGGGAAGCGGCGAAGATAGCCTCGTGAAAAGCCACGTCATAGGCGTTGTGGCTCTGCCCCTGCCAGTGCAGATCCTCGCACTCGAGCGTACGAAGCATGCCCTCATAGGCAGACTCGATGACGAGCAGATCCGAAGCGGTAGCATGCGTCGCTGCCAGACCCGCCACGAAAGGTTCAACGGCCACGCGAAAAGCGAAGACTTCGCGCTGCAGAGCCGGATTGGGCTTGGCGTAGCGCGCCATCCAGGCACTGACCTGCGGATCGAGCAGATGCCAGGCCGAAAGCTCGCAGACCCGCGTGCCCTGCCCCGAGACCCGCACCAGCAAACCGACATTGACCAGTTTCTGTAGCGCACTGCGTACCGTGCTGCGGCTGACCCCGAAGCGCTCGCAGAGATCGACCTCGCGTGGAATCGTGGCACCAATGGCATACGTACCGCTGAATACCGCTTCGGCGAGCGCTTCGGCAATATCCGGCCGCTGGCTGCGGCCTGTGGCGGCAATGGCGTCATTCATCGGACTTCATGATTCCTTGTAGGACCAGACACGACTTATGTCCGACATAGAATCAACCAATCGCTAGCGAATTACCTTTAGACTTTGGTCGTCAGGCTTAGCAAAAGGGCCGGTCTCGACGACCAGCCCTTTACGTAAACCGTTTGCTTTCAGGAAGCTAACTACGAATCCGTGCCTGAACCTGAAGCCAGGCTCGTCTCGCGCTGTCGCAAGAGCGCCCACAATAGTACCAGCCAGAACGGGTAGACCATCACCCCGCTATTATGGCCCAGAAAGACCTGGGACAGGCCGAAATCCATATAGGTCACCGGTAACAGCATCCCGGCTACCGCAATGGCCTTGAGCGTAAGATCGTCACTCGATAAGCGGCTGCCGAAGAGCTTCAACGGCAAGAGATAAAGCGCCAGCAAAGCCAGCAGGCCGACGATCCCCCGCTTCAGCCAGGCATCCAGATACTCATTGTGAACATACCCATAGTTACCGATGACCGCAGGCGCCTGCTTGTTGGCGATCAGGCGATCACGGGCTCGCTCGTAGCCTGAATTTCCCCAGCCAAACAGCGGTTTCTCGGGTATCAACCTGACCGCGGCCTGCCACATGGCGAACCGCGCTCCCAGAGAACTGCGCGTCTTATCCTGCTCGACGTATTGCTGCACATCGGAGACCGCTTGATCGACACGCTTTTGGACCCCGAACTGAGGAACGGCATACACCGTGACACCCCCCGCGATGACCAATCCACAGACGATGGCCAGCCAACGGCGGGAAGCATAACGGGCATAGGCTCGATAGAGCACCAGTAGTACAAAGGGAAACCCGACCCAGCCCCCTCGGCTACCTGACATCAGCGAACCGAGAATGCCCGCCACCGCGCCCAGCGCCAATAAAGCGAACCACGTTCGCGCTCGTGGCTGTATGCAGGCCCAGCCCAGCCCCGCCAGGCACAGTACGCCGAACAGCATGTTAAGGTCGCCAAATTGTATGACTTGCGTATAACCGCTGGCCCTGGCCACGCCTTCCACGAGTTTTTGCCACAGCGACCAGCTACCCGAAGCGATAGCCCCTATGGCAACACCGGACCACAGGACCGACAACTTCGGCGGATGGGTAATCAACCAGAACAGCACCGGCACCGCCAGCAGGAACCGGCTGGGCTTGTCCAGGCCGCTCGAGCCCTGGCCATCAACCAGCGCCCGCGCGGCTGCAATCAAGAAATACGCCAGTAGAATCGCGATGATCGCCCAGTCCTGTCGGTTCAGTCCGAGCCGCGGCCGCGAGAACAGCAGCACCGGCGTCGCCAGCAATAACAACGCTGGCCCCAGCGAATAGCCGGTGGGTATGACCAAGGCGATAGCGCCCATCAAAAACACGGCAGTATTGGTATAGGCCGAAGCCACGGCGCTGCCTACGCCACTCCTGCGATACGTCATCGATACGCTAACCACGAACCCTTCCCTTAGCCAAGACCATTTTGCTGGTCGATAATGCCAGTCGCAGGATTATACGGTCGCAGCAGCTCGATATCGATTGGCCCTTTACTGCTCTGCTTATGGCTACAAACCTTCACCCCGAATAGCCATGGGGATTTTCCGACTGCCACTTCCAGGTATCGCGCATCATGTCCTCCAGGGAGTGTTGCGCGGTCCAACGCAGTTCCTCCCTGGCCTTATCGGCATTCGCCCAGAACGCAGGCAAGTCGCCGTCTCGGCGCGGTGCAAAACGATACGGCACCGCCTGGGCCGTGAATACAGCCGTCGCCCATCATACTGCGTTCGGATGGACAAACCCCCTGATAACAGTCAATGCAATAATTCTCAGATCGAGCCACAACGACCAGTTGTCGATATACCAGAGATCATGTTCTACACGTAGCCTCATCCTTTCGACATCCGCCGTCGCGCCTCGGAGTCCGTTGACCTGAGCCCAGCCAGTGATTCCCGGCTTTACTTTATGCCGTTTCATATAGGACTCGACCATATCCTTGTAATGCTCATTGTGCGCCAAGGCGTGCGGGCGCGGCCCAACGATCGACATGCGGCCCTGCAACACATTGTAGAACTGCGGCAATTCGTCCAACGATGTGCGCCTGAGAAAGGCACCGAACTTCGTCACTCGCGGGTCTCCCTGGCGGGCCTGGGTAACGGCCCCGCCGGCCTCTGTATGCACTTCCATCGAACGGAACTTGTAGACCTTGAAATGGCGGCCACTGCTGCCCATGCGGTATTGCTTGAAAAGGACCGGTTCCGAGGACTGCATTTTTAAAATCAGCGCGATAACGGCGCAGACAGGCAACGACAAGAGAAGGAACAGTGTGCCCAGCACCAGATCCTCAATCCGCTTCAGAAAGCGCGACGTCTCGCCCATGGACGTAACGCTCAGATCGATCGCGAAGTGGCCCGCCACCTGGCTGATACGGTGATTGAGGAGCCGCATATCCTGAAACTCGGGGATGAAGCGGACTTCCGCGGTCTGGTGGCGCAATGCGTACATGACCTCACGCACCGTTCCGCCCATTTCGAGCGGCAAACAGAGCCACACCTCGCGAGCCCCTGAGTCCTCGACACGCCTCGCGAGACGATCGCAGAAAGTTGAATCGGTCGTTCCCTTCAAACGCTGCACGCCGGCAATCGAGAAGCCTTCTCCCGGCATCTCGCGCATACCTCTGGCAACATTGAGCAGGTTTTGCGAAGGCCCCACGAGAAAAACACCCCGCAAATTCTTGCCCAGCAGCCTCGCGCGTTTGAGGAGAAGCATTACGAAGACACGGAAACCAGCGGCCAGACCCAGCGAGAACAGTAAGGTCATTCCCAACCATAGCCGCGAATAGCCTACCGACGCTTCGGCCAGGTAGATGATCGATGCCGCCATCAACGCGACAGTGACCCAGACCCCAATCAGTCGAAAAAGGATTCGGGCCAGGCCTGTGGTACGCCAGCGCACATAGGCACCATCGATGAAATTGGCCATCACCACGAAAATGGCGATGATCACCATGCCCAGCAGGAAGCGATCATGTACATCCGGCGTACCAAACCGTATGCAGTGGGCCAGAAAGCCTGACAACAGCACGGCCCCGGCATCGATCAGAGGTACGAATATTTGAGCCGGATATCGCTCGGTAATATTTCTCTGTTGTTTCGAAACGCTCATCGGCCGTTTAAGTCATCTAATGACGGAAATCTCAGCGCCTCAATAACTACACGACGCGCAGCACGATGGTATGGTACTTAGAACAAGGGGGGTGTATCCAGACTGTTTTTTTACTGACTCCAGCGCCCATCTTTCATGTACGGATAGGCAAGGCTAGCCATGGCCAGATTGACCGGTCCATGAGGATGCGGGTTCAGTCACCGAAATCGGGGGTCAGTTACGTCACGCCTTCGGGCAAGTGGCTCCCCATTCACCGTAATGAGAAAACCATCTTCCTGCGAGACCATGTTCATCGCCAGGTCTTCATCGCCCAGCGCGTCCTGCAGTCGTGCAATCAATCCATGAAAGAGCGCGAGATTGGTTTGCCTTTTCAGTAGCACATGGTCTCGCGGGACCACTGCATTGCCATCATGAAGCAATTTCTCAACCAGATGATCCAGAGCGGTCGCTTTAGCCACGGGGCACCCATTACGACAGGCTTGTTGACGGAAGGAATTTAAACTGCTTGGTCAACGCACACCCACTCTTCATGAATACAGGACTCCCCTATTAATGTAAAGTTTGGTATCAAATCGCATACCAAAGGCCATGCCGTGACTGCCGCCCATTGAAATCCTTTCCCAACAACCGGCTCGACGCCGCAAAGCTCACGCTATGGCCGGTTGGCGGCTTGCCAGTACCGGATTGATGATTCGGAGACCATGCCGTGGGTCACGCCGATCTCTATGGCCGCCTGTTGAAAGGCACGGGCCAGCGCGGGCTGATGGCAAAGATGCAGACTGCGGATGATGCGCGAGATGCGCAGATGGTTGTGCCCGCCGCGCTTCAACCAGATATGCTCGCGCAGACTGAGTTCGGCAAGCGCCTCAATACGATGGTCGTCGCGCGACAGGCCAAAAAAGGCCAGCATCGTGTCCAGCGACTTGCGCTGGCGCGATCTCAGCTCGTCAGATTCCGCAAAGGCAACCTGCTCCGCCTCGCCCAGTAGCGGGGCGAAGCCATTGAACCGCCCTGCCTCAGGAATCGGAAACAGCCACTGGATGTAATCGTGAGTGTGTTCCAGCCAGAAATGCGGCAGTGCCCAGATATCCTCGATAGACCGGCCCTTGTGATCGAGGCCCTGGCCCAGGGTGAAGGCAATCAATCGGCGCTCATTGTCGCTCACGGGGCTTTTCCTCAAGTTTTCCGTAGCCTGACTTTCTCACGGGCCCAACTCACCAGCTCTCGTCATCGTAGGTATATTTTTCGATCAACTCATCGGGCAGGGACTGAAGCTGTTTAGCCAAAGAACGACCTCCCACCATGAATACATAGCCTTCTGTCTCGGTGAAATCCAGTAAGCGATATCCTCTGTCGATCATCTCGATATCTAAATTGGTAACCAAAGGGGGGGGGGAAGTTCTTTCTGCCTGCAATCGCTTTAAATTCATTCTTACTCAGCTTGTAAGCCCCTTTGCGCTTGTCTTCACCGGATTTATAGAGTTTGATTAGGGTCTCGATAATGTCTGTTTCTTTTTGCATATTTTTTCTTCAGGTCAATGGCATACAGTTTGATGGTAATAAACGCTTAATGCTCTTGCTTCGGCAGCTCCTGCTGCAACGCATTGGCATACGCCTTGCGCGCCGTCTGGTAAATAGCCAGCTGCTGTTGGAAGCGGGCGATTTCCTGATCGGTCACGCGCAGGTTGGCGACTTGGCTGCGAGCATTTTCGGACAGGTCCGCCAGGTTGTATTCGGTGCCGTCGATGGTCACGGTCTGATTGGCTTGGGTGGTGGTTTCCGCCATGAACAAGACTCCTTAGTCGTCAATAAAAAATAATCATCAATAAAAAATGCACCCCAAGGGTACGGGATCAATCCCCGAAATCGAAGATGAGATCGTCCTCGTCATCGAAGACGTGATCCAGGTTTTCGCGGGGCGGTTGCTGCGCAGCGTGCTTTTCATGAAATTTAGCCCGCTCGGTCAACTGCGAGAGCTGGCTCATCGAGAATAACTGAGCGTAGGCCAGCGCCAGCGCACCGTGCTTGCGCAAGTCAGCGAAGGCGTCGGCAGCCAGCGCGTTGAGCGCCTTCTCGTTGATGCGATACAACCCCTGCACATTCAGCGGTTCCTGGCCTTCGCCGTGCTCGATCTTGAGCGGCCACGGTTCGATCAGTCCGGTGTCACCCAATAGCTGACTCGCGGCGTGGGTGGCCTGGCGGCTTTTCTCGCATTGGGTGAGGAAATCCAGCGTCTGCTGGACCTTCTCGCTCAGGTTGCCTGCTTCATCGAACAGCGCCTCGGCATCGGAATCATCGGTCAGGCTTGCCTGATCGATCGCCAGCACCTGTTGGCCGCCCTCGGCATTGTCATGGGTATTGGCAAGGGCGAACGGGTGTCCCCGCAAGCTCGAGGGCACGTAGCTCGCCAGCCAGCGGCCGTCAGGGTGCACGTAAAGATTACGCTCCCCGCCCAGCCCGGTCAGGGCCACCGGTTGATAACTTTGATGAGCGCCTTCGCCCTGCTGGATGAAGCCCAGCGCATAGTGCGGCAACAGCTTGGTCAGTTCCGCGATCAGCACAGGCACGACCTGCTGCTGGGCGGCGAAGCCATAGCCCTGACGTGGCATGAAAGTCTTATCGGCGTGTTCGTTACGGGATACCGCGATCCATTCCGGCATGCTGACTCTCTCGCGTGATACATGAAGCATCCATGGTAACAAAACCCAGCTTACGCCGGGCCTGACACCGCGAACTCGACGCCCGAACTCAATGCGCGAACTCACCGCCCTCACTCACCGTTCTCACTCCACGCCCTACCGGCACCGCTTCCACCGCGTCGCGCAGGCGTTCCTGGCTGAGATGGGCGTAGCGCGAGGTGGTGCGAATATCCGCATGACCGAGTAGTTCCTGGACCTCGTAGAGCGAGCGCCCGGCGTTGACCAGAAAGCTGGCGAAGCTGTGGCGAAGATCGTGCATGCGCAGCGCCGGTAATCCGGCCTGAGGACGGGCGGTGTTCCAGCTGTGAAAGACCGAGACGAAGGGCCGCCCGGTGCGCGGATTGGCGAAGATCGGCTCAGTACATGCCTTCCCCGCGTAGTCCTTCCACGTCGGCCACCGTCAGCCCCGTGGCTTCCGCGATCTGTTCATCACTGAGCACGTCCAGCTTGATCAAATTGCGGGCGGTTTTTTCGATACCTCGTTATTCGTCCATGCAAGCGATCCAGCGGCTCAACCGCTGTCGGAGATCATTCAAGCGATCCTCTGAGACCGTGCCCAGCTGCCCCAAGAGAAGCGAGCCGTCCAGCACGGCAAGACGTGAGAGTCGAAAGACGCTGGCCACCTTGAGACCAGAGCCCGCAAACTCGTCATCGTCTGGCCTCAGCACCCAGTCGAGAGCTGGCTCAGCCTGATGCAACCGGAAGGAAACCATGCAGACAAGCCAGTCATCCTGGGCATGATCGAGCCGACGCAGCAAGAGTACCGGTCGCTTCCTGCTCTGTGTCAGATCGGTATAAGGGAACGGCATCAGCGCAATCTGACCAGCATGCTTCATTACCAGCGTTCCTTGAGATCGTCCTAGGAGTAGAGATCCGGTTCGTCTTCCAGCCCACGCATGGCTTGCTCGACACTCATGGTACGAAACTGTTGCTCAGACCAGTCGGCCGGTTCGCCATGCTCAGCATCCCCGTAGCGCGCCTCCAGGAACGACACAAAATCAATCACCTCCTGCTGACGGAAGGCAGGAAGACGGCTGACCCTGGCAATGAGTTCTTCAATCTGCATCGATTCTACCCCAATGGGAACCCTCGTCGTTATACTCAAAATAGCACGGCAGTCACTGGCTTCTGCCTGCCCAGGGCCTCCCGCAACTCGCTCAATACTCAGTGAGGCGGCGATGAAGGCCTCCGGGTCGATGCCCAGCCGGTCGAGCAGCGTGGGGGCGCTGGCAGCGGCCGGTGATCTCGACCAGTTCGAGATACTCCTCGAAGGCAAACGGAATGGCGTGAGAAAGCCGAGCGGTGGCGTCGAACGGCATGGTCGAACGCTTCAATGGCCGTATCAGCGACGTGCTGGCGACGCGACGGTACACGTCAGGTGAGGACCTGGAACAGACGCTCAAGCGCTACTGCTGGCTGTACAATCGCCATATTCCGCAGAAGGCGCTGCACCATCAATCACCGATCGCCGCGATGAAGGAATGGCAGGCCAAACGGCCAGCGCTATTTACCAAACGGGCAATCAATCACGCAGGACCCGACAGCTAACTATTAATGCAAGACATTTTTACGGCTCATCACCTTTTTCGTTCAGATGAGCGTACAGATCTTCAGGCTTGTTGATTTTACTAATATCAATATCGCTGCCGTATTTTCGATTGAGTACTCCAGCGGCAAATTTAACCACATCACATAATATAGGCTTCACAAAGACATCATCAGGCACCTTAGCACCAACAATGTTGGTCATCCATTCTTTGACTTCAACCATGTTGGCCAGCTCGACCTTCTCTCTTACTGAAGTATCCGGCTCGCCGAAAGCACGTTCGAATAATTCAAAAAAGGTTTCCTTGATGACACCATCCAGCAACATCAATGCCTGTTCTTTTGTAATAGTGTCCGGTATTTCCGGATCAGAAAGAACATTACTGTAATTAGTGTTACTCATACCCCTCCCTAAGCGCTCGCTATCATACGGACAGCCACGTCAGTGCTTATTCTCGAGGCGCAGCTGGCTAACTTCCTCAACGGCCAGACCGGTAATCTCCGCGATTATCTGGTCTTCCATCTCGGTGCGAGCGATCAGGTGACGAACGGTCTCACGCTTTTCTTCCAAAGCGCGCAGCTCGGCCTCTTGACGGCCTTCTTGACGGCCTTCTTGACGGCCTTCCTGGCGCTCTTTCTGCGCCCAGTTTTCGAGATTTTCTGCCAACATGTCTTTATCCTCCACCAAGCTGTTGAGCCGATCCAGATCGATCTCAGCCCCGAGCCACTGCAGATGACGCTTGAGCCAGCGGGTGATGATCACGTCGATACGGTCCTTGTTCGGAGTGGCCTGGATGATCGCCACAATGCGGTTCACCGCCTGTTGCAACGCCTGCCGGTCTACAGAGGCCTTTTCGATGTCGAATACACCACTCAGCGGTGTCTGACGTAAGCCCAACTCCTCGTCAGTGTAGCGCCCTTCATCGACCAGATAATAGCGCAGGTGTGGCTGGTAAACCTTCAGAAAGCTCGGCGGTTCCGGCTGCACCATGTCGTACACGTCCTGCCGGGCGGTCCAGCGCTCCGAGCCATTGTAGAGCACGATGGGCAGCACCGGCGGAAGCCCCTCGCTGGGCGTGGTGGCCTGCGTCTTGAGCAGGTGGTCATAGAAGCAGGCGACGTAGTGCATCAGCCGGATCGGCATGGTGCGATCCACAGAGGACTGAAATTGATGTGCGCCATCCATGGCGCCCACCCTTCGGGCGCACTGAAGTGCGTCCAAATTCATTCCCGATGAATTTGTCTAGCAGTATGTACAGGAACACCCGCTGAGTAACGCCCTGCCAGGTGATCTCCACCGACCACACCACGTCCTCGAACTTTTCCTTGAACAACGGCGTGATGTAGTTTCCGCTATGGTTCTTGAGCGTGGCAAAGTCCATCAGCTCGGCGATCTCCGCGGGCGCAAAGCCCTCGATCAGCTGCTGGACGAACTCGGGATAACTAAACAGCTCCTTGTAACCGGTATCGTGATGTTGACTCGCCATACGCGCTCCTGTCTCGATCCTGGAAGCCTACGCGAAGCGCGGGGAGTTGGCAGCGGCCGGTGATCTCGACGAATGCCGGCTCAGTGCGTGCCTTCCCCGCGCAGTCCTTTCACGTCGGCCACCGTCAGCCCCGTGGCTTCGGCGATCTGTTCATCACTGAGTACGCCCAGCTTGATCAAATTGCGGGCGGTTTTTTCGATACCCTGTTGTTCGCCTTCCCGCTTGGCCTCATTGAGAAACGACACTTCATCCCGCAGCGCCCGTTCCCGCACAGACGCCAGCCGACGGGCTTCCTCATCGGCGCTGAGTTCGCGGATACGGCTCATCGCTTTCTTGTCCATTTCAGTGCTTGAACATTTCGTCCAGACTGTCAGCAAACAGAACCTTTTCCATCCAACCTTTCACCTGCTCGTGATCGGCTATCTCAAGTCGAGCCTCTACCCACTGAGGAGGCTCGCCAAATTTGAGTTTGATTAGAGAGCGAAGATTTTCGCCAGCTTCTTCGCGCTTCGCATCATTCAAAAACGACACTTCATCCCGCAGCGCCCGCTCTCGCACAAACGCCAGCCGACGAGCTTCCTCATCGGCACTGAGCTCACGGATGCGGCTCATCGCTTTTTTGACCGGTTCATGAGCAACATTGGCCATGGTGAGTTCCTCCTGCCAGTGCTTGAAGAAAGTGATCCAGGCGCGCAACGGGCCTTCCGGCAAGCCCAGGCGATCCGCCTTGTTCAGTTCGATCAGGTTCATCTGCAGGATGTTCCCCAACGAAATAGTCGGCTGGCGTTCATCACGCATTTCAAACCGCCATATCGACTGCTCGCGTTCGGCGCTTGTCGCCGTGAACAGATCGAAGTCCAGCAGATGCAATCCGACCGTCGCCCGCAGCTCCTGATAGTCTTCGCCTGCACTCAGCTGGCTGCCCAGCATACGGGCCAGATAGAACAGGCCCCGCTTGTGCCAGGCGCCGTAGCGGCGTACCTGTACTTCGACATTATAGCAGTGGCCTTCGCCATCACGGGCCAACACGTCGAGGATGATGTATTTGCCAGTGAGCTCACTGGCTTCGATGTTGGGGTTCAACACTTCCACCGAGGTGATATCGGGCAGGTCCGGGCGCAGGTCGTTGATCAGATCCACCAACAGATCCGGGGCTTCGGCAAACAGCCGCTTGAAGACGTAATCATTGGTGGGGTCGAGTAACTCGCTCATGCGGATGCCTTGCAGGGTACTCTTGTGGGAGGGGCTTCAGTCGCGATTGTGTTAACGCGAGCGTCACGCGATCAGTGCGTGCCTTCCCCGCGCAGTCCTTCCACGTCGGCCACCGTCAGCCCCGTGGCTTCCGCGATCTGCTCATCACTGAGTACGCCCAGCTTGATCAGGTTTTGAGTGGTTGCGCGCTTGGCTTCCAGCTGACCTTCCAAATGACCTTCTTCACGACCTTCCCGTTTGGCGTCGTTGAGCAGCGACACCTCATCCCGCAGTGCCCGTTCCCGCACAAACGCCAGCCGACGGGCTTCCTCATCGGCGCTGAGTTCGCGGATACGGCTCATCGCTTTCTTGACCGGTTCATGGGCAATATTGGCCATAGTGAGTTCCTCCTGCCAGTGCTTGAAGAAGGTGATCCAGG
>Ga0207878_100497_pt1 | contig 11929 bp, 11 predicted proteins | sample LinPmetageLP41_FD_184053 | JGI IMG/M metagenome (GOLD analysis project Ga0207878, IMG submission 184053) | Marine viral communities from the Pacific Ocean - LP-41 (SPAdes) | ecosystem: Environmental > Aquatic > Marine > Oceanic | place: Pacific Ocean | collected 2010-08-27 | reverse complement strand
CTGCTTTTTTTTTATTTAATGTATTCTGTAATTATTTCTTCTCCTTCACGGGTTTCTCAGGCTCATTAAGTTTCTTACTCATTTCCATAGAAATGGAAGACCTGTCAAATGTTATTTTTCCCGCTCCGGTTTCAATCACCACCGAATTATTTTTTTCGCTGAAATCAATAATTTTACCGTGCATACCGCTTTTGGTAATAACCCGATCTCCTTTTTTAAGCTCGGCAGCAAAATTCTTTTCTTGTTTAGCTTTTTTCATCTGCGGGCGTATCATAAAAAAATACACTACCACAAACATTAAAATAATTGGCGCAAACTGTGTTAATTGATCCATATATGCTTTTAGCTAGCGTTTTCGTCAGCTTCTACAAAAGCTTTAATTTTAATTTGTTCTTTTCCTGATTCTGTATTTGCAGATACAGTAACTGTTTTAGTAACCTGTCCGTTTCCAGACCCGTTAAATTTAACCAACAACTCGCTAGAATCCCCAGGAGCTATTGTTTCATTCTTAGGATATGTTGGCACAGTACAACCACAAGAACTGGAAGCATTGGTAATCACTAAAGGAGCATCTCCTGTATTCGTAAATTTAAATACGTGTTCTACGGCAGTACCTTTGGCAATATTTCCAAAATCAAATTCTGCTTCTTCGAAAGAGATTTCAGGATATACTGTTTCCTTAGCATCGCGCTCTGCAGATGCCTCAACGTTTTCAGCTTTTACTTTATCTGAGGCATTAGCGTTATCTTTACATCCGGTGAACAGCATTGCCCCTACTGCTGCAAACATCAAAATTGTTTTTTTCATGGTGAAGTTATTTTGTTTAATTTCTAATTGATAAAAATAATAAAATTTCTTAACTACATAAGACCTCTTCCGGTTTTATTTAATTTGTCATCTACTTGATATTCTTTTGATAGTTTATCAAGCACACCATTAATAAAGATGCTGCTCTTAGGTGTACTGTATTCCTTAGCAATTTCAAGATATTCATTGATGGTGACCTTTACCGGAATACTGCTGAATTTCAGAAATTCACAGATAGCCATTTTAATTAAAACCATATCTACTTCAGCAATTCTGTCTTTATCCCAATTTGGAGTTTTTCCAAGCATTTCTTCAGATAAATCCTCATCATTTAGATAGGTCCTTCTGAAAAGCTTTACAGCAAATTCCTTGTCTTCCTCATTCTTAAAAAGCTGCGTAATCCTTTTCTCTCTACCGGTAGATTCTTTCATTTTCTGAAGAAACTTTAAAATAGCTGTATTCACCAAAGGAAGATCATCTACCCAGGTAAGCTTTTTATCTTCCAGATATTCGTAAAGCTTATCATTTGGAGCAATAATCTCTTTAAAAATATAGATAATAAAATCCCTGTCTTCCTTGAAACTACTCTCCCGTGTTTCCATATACTCCTGGTACACAAGGCTGTTTCTAATCTCATTCCAAATGATGGCAACATATTCATCATCCTGTTTCCAGTGATTTATTTTATGTTTTTCCAGCGCATCCTGGATACTTTCATTTTCATTAAGAATATGAAATACCTGATTGTCTAAAAATTTGCGATTAGGATCTTTCTCCTCGTTAGTAGCTAAATGCTTTTTTTGTGATTTTTCTAAATAGGTTTCTGCATGTTCTCTTATCTCAGTGATTAAACTGATTTTAAGTAAGAATAGATCATACATCTCCTGCATACTTTTGAGCAGAAATTTTTCTTCTGTAGCAAGGTTGTCATTCTGGCTTTGGTTAAAAGCGTATAATGACTGCATTACTTTAACCCTGATATGTCTTCTTGTCAACATAATTGTAAAAGAACTTTTAGAAATTAGAAAGGGCGAAAGAATTTCTCTTTCGCCCTGCAAAAATATCAATTAATTAGAACTGACTAATTTAATTTTTGATTTTTTCTATCCTCAATTCTCTGTTTTGCGATTTGCAATGCAGCGAAGTGAGTGGTAATATCATCTTTAGAAGCTTTTTCAAGAATTCTCAAAGTGGTATTATAAATATTTTCAGTCTTACGCATAATTTCCTGCTTATCGTAATTCTCAAGTTCAGCGTACACATTTATAATTCCACCGGCATTGATTAGAAAATCGGGAGCGTAAACAATCCCTTTTTTCTGCAGAATTTCTCCGTGAGAAACTTCGTCTGCTAACTGATTATTCGCAGCACCGGCAATGATATCAACTTTAAGTCTTTCAATCGTATCATCATTAATAGTTGCTCCTAAAGCGCATGGCGCATAAATATCCATATCTGCTCCATAGATATCTCCATCTCTGAAAATACGCGCTCCATATTTTTTACTTACTTCTTCAAGTCGATCTTCATTAATATCCGTAAGATAAACATTCGCTCCTTCACCAGTAAGATATTCTACCAATGTTTCACCAACATGTCCAATTCCCTGAACCAATACTTTCTTTCCTTCAAGATCATCAGACCCATATTTGAATTTAGCAGAAGCCTTTATCCCCATAAACACCCCGTAAGCCGTAATTGGTGAAGGGTTTCCCGCACCCCCTTTAGATTCGGAAATTCCGGTTACATAAGGGGTAACCTCACGAACGGTATCCATATCTGCAGTTTCCATTCCAACATCTTCAGCTGTAATATATTTACCGCCCAAAGAATGAACAAATTCACCAAATCTCTTCATAAGCGCAGGAGTTTTATCAGTTTTTGCGTCTCCTATGATCACCGCTTTTCCACCGCCAAGATTTAATCCTGTAATAGCACTTTTAAAGGTCATTCCCCGGGAAAGACGTAAAACATCGTTTACAGCCTCCCATTCACTGGTATAATTCCACATTCTAGTACCTCCTAAAGCAGGTCCTAAAACCGTGTTATGAATACCAATAATTGCCTTTAAACCTGTATCTTTGTCGTTGCAAAAAACGATTTGCTCGTGTTCATCAAACGACACCTGTCCGAATACCGGAGCAGACTTTTTTAGTTCATTTGCATTTAGAACGTCAACTTGCATAATTTACTGATTTTTAAATTATTCAGATTTTGAATTTGATCAAAAATCTGCTGCAAAAATAATAATAATTTAAAAAGAAGTGATTTAAAGCGTGTTAAATTACAGAATTCTCAATTAAAGTAAAATATCCTGAATGAAAAACCTTCAGCATCTCAATAAATATTTTTATAAATACAAATGGAAATTATTGATTGGTTTGGTCATTACCATCGCCGCCAGAATATTTGCCATTTATTATATTCCTCTTATTGGTAAAAGTACCGTGATTATTGAAAGGTACATTAGTGGAGAAGTGAGCGATATTGCTACATTAAAAAGTGAGCTTGCCTATAATATTGCGTTAATTGTAGGGACTACCCTTATTGCTGCATTTCTTACATTCCTAATGCGCCAAACGTTTATCGTGGTTTCCAGGCATATGGAGTATGATCTTAAAAATGAGGTTTTTGAGCATTACCAAAATCTTTCTCTTAATTTCTATAAAAAGAACCGCACCGGTGATTTAATGAACCGGATTAGTGAAGATGTGTCTAAAGTAAGATTATACCTGGGTCCGGCCATTATGTATAGTGTTACTACATTCACTTCAACTATAGTGGTACTTATCTTTATGATCCAGGCAGCGCCAGAGCTTACTTTATATACGGTTATTCCTTTACCCATACTGGCTTTTTCAATTTATAAATTAAGTGTAGCAATCCATAAAAGAAGTACAGTAGTACAACAGTATTTATCAAAATTAAACACTTTTACCCAGGAAAGTTTTAGTGGGATTGCCGTTATTAAATCCTACGGAATTGAACCACAAACCAATACCAATTTTACCGATCTTTCCAACGGAAGTCGTGATAAGAACATTGATCTTGTGAAGGTTCAGGCATTCTTTTTTCCATTGATGATTTTATTGATAGGAATCAGCAATATTATTGTGATCTATATTGGTGGTAGACAAATTATTTCTGGACAGATTGCCAATATTGACGTTCTTGTTGAATTTATCCTGTATGTAAACATGCTTACATGGCCGGTTGCTTCCATTGGCTGGGTAACTTCGCTGGTGCAGCAGGCTGAAGCCTCACAGGAACGCATCAACGAATTCTTAAGTGAGAAACCAGAAATCACCAATCCTAAATTAGAACCAGATACTATTAATGGAGATATCGCCTTCAAAAATGTGAGTTTCACCTATGATGATACCAATATCACCGCATTAAAAAATGTCTCTTTTAATGTGAAAAAAGGAGAGACTCTGGCTATTATAGGGAAAACCGGATCTGGTAAATCCACAATTTTAGAACTTATAGGAAGACTCTACGATATAGATCAGGGTGAAATTCTTATAGATGATCGCAATATTGAAAGTCTCAACCTTGAAAGTTTACGAGAAAGTATTGGGTATGTTCCACAGGATGCTTTCTTGTTTAGTGATAGTATTAGGAACAACATCAAATTTGGAAAGACTGAAGCTACCGAAGAAGAGATTATAACCGCAGCCAAAAACGCTTCCGTTCATAAGAATATTATGGGCTTCAGCAAAGGCTACGACACCGTATTGGGAGAAAGGGGAATTACACTTTCCGGCGGACAGAAACAGCGTGTGTCTATTGCAAGAGCCATCATTCACGAACCGGATATACTGCTTTTTGATGATTGCCTTTCTGCAGTTGATACTGAAACAGAAGAGGAGATCCTCAATAATCTTTTTCATATCTCTAAAGATAAAACCACCATTATTGTAAGTCACAGAATATCTTCAGCAAAAAATGCCGATAAAATTATTATCCTGGAAGATGGCCAGATAGTTCAAGAAGGCACGCACCAAAAGCTATTGAATACCGAAGGATACTATAAAGAACTCTACGCAAAACAATTAAATGAAAAAGAAATGTGAAAATTTTTTGTTAGATGTTAAAAATTTTTAGATTTTTGGTCTCCACAATAACAAACCAATAAAGAATCTATTTTATGAGCGACAAGGGAATGATGGAGAAAGAAGAAATATTCTCTAAAGTTTTAAGAGCGGGAAGAAGAACTTATTTTTTCGATGTGAGATCCACCCGGGCAGACGATTATTATCTTACAATCACAGAAAGTAAGAAATTCACCAATGACGATGGCTCTTTCTACTACAAAAAACACAAGATCTACCTTTACAAAGAAGATTTTGATGGTTTTAGAGAGATCCTTGAAGAAATGACCAATTATATCATCAACGAAAAAGGAGAAGAGGTAATTAGTGAGCGTCACCAAAAAGATTTCAAAAAAGAATATGATGATGACGATGATAGCAACAATAAAGCTACTTCCACTTCATCAAACGCTGAGAAATTTACCGATGTAAGTTTCGACGATATATAACAAAACTACTTTTAGTAATTTCAAACCGTCCCATTTAAGGACGGTTTTTTTTATCTTAGGCTTTTCAAAACCAAAACAATGCGAATTACTACCAGTCTTCTTCTTCTATTTTCCTTTCTCCTTACCCAGGCTCAAAATGAAGAAATCACCTTAGATTATTATTTGCCATCAGATATTTCTTACAATTCTGAAATCCCCACTCCGCAGGAAATTGTTGGTTTTGTTCCGGGAGAATGGCACGTAAGTCATGACCGGCTTTTAATGTATATGAATAAACTGGCAGAAGTTTCCCCGCGAATTCAAATTGAAAATCGTGGGTTCACATACGAGGGAAGACCGCTGGTTTTACTTACTATTTCTTCGGAAGAAAATTTGGCCAACATAGAAAATATCAGAAAAGAACATGTGGCATTGGTAGAAAAAAATTCTGGAGAATTGAATACGGAAGAAATGCCTATTGTTATAAATCAGGGCTTTTCTATCCATGGAAATGAGGCCAGCGGATCAAATTCTGCCATGTTATATGCTTATTACCTGGCTGCTGCTGAAGGAGAGGAAATTGAAAAAGCATTAAATAATACCATTATACTTCTGGATCCCGCATTTAATCCAGACGGATTACAAAGATTCGCGTATTGGGCAAATACAAATAAAAGCGATAATATAAATCCAGATCCTCAGGATCGAGAATACAATGAAGTATGGCCCGGCGGAAGAACCAATCATTATTGGTTTGATATGAACCGCGACTGGTTACCCGTTCAGCTCCCGGAATCACAGGCAAGAATTGCCACTTTTCACAAATGGAATCCCAACATCCTTACAGATCATCATGAAATGGGATCTAACTCCACCTTCTTTTTTCAGCCGGGGATTCCTTCAAGAACACACCCGCTAACTCCGAAGATGAATCAGGATCTTACCAGGGAAATAGGAACCTACCATGCCGAGGCTTTCGACGAAATTGGATCTTTGTATTATACAGAAGAAAATTATGACGATTTCTATTATGGTAAAGGCTCTACATTTCCAGATATTAATGGAAGTATCGGGATCTTATTTGAACAGGGCAGCTCCCGGGGTCATGCTCAGGAAACTGAAAATGGCATCTTAACTTTTTCATTCACCATTAGAAATCAATTTACCGCTGCACTTTCTACGCTTGAAGCTGCCCAGCAGATGAGACGGGATATTCTCAATTATCAGCGTAAGTTTTTTAACGAGGCCAGAAATTCTGCTGAATCTGGTGCCTATGCGTTTGGCAATTCCCAGGATCCGGTGAGTGCCTATAAACTGGTTGAGATTTTAAAAAGACATCAAATAGAAATCTACGAACTTGGAAATGACTTTAATAATCAAGAAGAAAATTTTGAAAAAGGTTCCGCATATATAGTTCCTAAAAACCAACGCCAGCAAAGGCTTTTAAAAGCGATGTTCGAAAAACGAACTGAGTTTAGAGACAGCCTTTTTTATGATATTTCTGCCTGGACATTTCCGCTGGCCTTCAATCTCGATTTTACTGAAGATGCCTCCATGAAAAATGCCGGAAGCCTTATCGAAGAGCTTTCCATGCTTTCTCCAAAGCTTCCTGCAGAAAGTGACTACGCTTATCTATTAAACTGGAATAATTACCTGGCTCCTAAAGCCCTAAATAAAATTCTGGAAAAGGAAATTCGTGCGAAGGTTGCGATGGATGACTTTTGGTTAGATGGAAAAAAGTATGGTTATGGCACTATTATGATCCCGGTTCAGAATCAAGAATTAGACAAAACCGAATTGCATGATTTTCTAAAAGAAGTTTCAAAGGAAAGTACTGTGCAAATTTCTGCCATACAAACCGGAATGACCAAAGGTATTACTCTTGGGAGCAATCAGTTTAGAGCGATCAAAGCTCCACATGTTGCAATTATCGTTGGTGGACCAATTAGACCTTATGATGCAGGTGAGATATGGCATTTATTCGATCAGCGGTTCGATATGAAAATTACAAAACTCGATGTGAGTGATCTATCAGGGACAGATCTAAGCAGGTATACAGATATTATACTTCCGGGATCCTGGGGAAGTGGAATAGACGAGAAATTTGCTCCAAAATTAAAAGAATGGACCAAAGAGGGAGGTACCATTATCGCTTACCGTAATGCGGTAAACTGGATGAAGAAAAATAAATTTATAGATTTTAAAAGTAAGGAGAATAAAATGATCGCCAAAGACGTGAATTTTGGAGAGCGTGGTGATTTTCGAGGCGCCCAGGGAATTGGAGGCGCTATTTTTGAAGTTGAACTAGACAGAAGTCATCCCATCGCCTTTGGATATAAAGATGATAAAATAGCAATGTTTAGGAATACGACAATTTTTATGGAGGCAGATGAACAAAGCTATAATAACCCCATTCAATATACCAAAAAGCCCTTGTTAAGCGGTTATATAAGTAAACCGAACCTGGACTCTATTGCCAGAACCGTTCCCTTTAAACATGAGAGCCTTAGACGTGGAGAAGTAATTTTATTTACTGACAATACCAACTTCAGAGCTTTCTGGTATGGAACCAATAAGCTGCTAATGAATGCTATTTTCTTCGGAGATGAGATGTAATGTTGGGTTCATAGTTTAGGGAAATTTTAATAGTCTTGTTTCAAATTTAGATAACTTTGTAAAAGACTTATGCTTAAAAAAGTATCCCAGGGTCTTTGTTTCAGGACTTTTTGAGCTAAAATTATTCACTGCATGCTAAAAATTATTCTTCATTGAAATTTTCCGGATTCAGAAGCTGGCTCAAAAATGAAAGGTTTTTATCTAACCTCAACCGATTTTCATTCCTTTTAAGCCTGGTAACCATACTGGGTGTTCTTTATGATCTTGGTTTTAGGCATGCTGAATATGAAGAAGAACAACTAAGTCATTTTTATTTTGGAACATTGATCGTTGGAGTCTTTGCAATTCTTCTTCGCTACTTTATTTTTAAGGTCCGGTTTCGGCTGAAAGTTAGATTTTTCGACAGTATCCTCGGAACCCTCTTTGTGTTGCTGATATTTATAAAAATTGAAGGAGTTCTGGAAACCTTCCCTTTCATGCAGTTCATGAATAAAATGGTGTATGTTTATCTGGCCGCTCTTATTTATTTTGTTAGGGAATTTTCTACGATTGAATTCCGTTTTAATGGAGAACACCTCAATCCTGCCCAGTTGTTTATTGCGAGTTTTCTACTCATTATCTTAGCGGGAACCGCTTTATTGCTGCTGCCAAGAGCTACCTATGAGGGAATAAGCCTTCTGGACGCTCTTTTCACCTCTACAAGTGCCGTTTGTGTGACCGGATTGATCGTGGTAGACACAGGCTCCTATTTTACGCTTTTTGGCCAGACTATTATTTTAATATTAATGCAAATTGGCGGACTAGGAATTATGACCTTCGCCAGTTATTTTAGTTATTTTTTCAGAGGGCAGACCTCTTATCAAAACCAGTTGATGCTGAAGGACGCAACTAATTCTGAAAAAATAGGAGAAGTTTTCAACGTCCTCAAAAAAATCCTTTTTATCACTTTTATAGTGGAATTGTTGGGTGCTATTTTTATCTATTTCAGTCTTAACAATTCTGAAATCTCTCACATAGGTCATCGCTTATTCTTTTCAATATTTCACGCCGTAAGTGGCTTTTGCAATGCCGGATTTTCCACTCTGGAAAATAGTCTTTATGAACCAGATTTTAGATTCAACTATCCATTACACCTGGTTATCGCGCTTCTATTTATTCTTGGAGGAATAGGATTTCCAATTGTTCTTAACATTTATAAGTACTTAAAATACAGTATTAAAAATTTGTATCTAAAAATTAAAAATAAAACACCACTACCCTATTCTCCCTGGGTGATTAACCTCAATACTAGAATTGTAATTGTAACCACCATACTATTGTTAAGTATTGGAACAATTGGATTTTATGCTTTTGAATATAATAACACCCTAGCAGAACATAATTGGTTCGGGAAGATTGTGACCGCCTTCTTTGGTGCTGCAACCCCACGTACTGCAGGTTTTAACACTGTAGATGTAAGTGCCTTGAATTTTAGCACCATTATGCTCATGTTCCTGTTAATGTGGATTGGTGCTTCACCGGCTTCTACAGGGGGTGGTATAAAAACAAGCACTATAGCGCTAACAACACTCAATTTTCTTAGCCTTGCAAAAGGAAAAGACAGAATAGAAGTTTACAGAAGGGAAGTCTCACAAGCGTCGGTAAGACGGGCATTTGCGATTATCTCATTATCCTTAATGGTTATAGGGTTTTCTATATTCCTAATCGCGACTTTTGATCAGGATAAAACACTTTTAAGTATTGCCTTCGAGTCATTTTCAGCCTATAGTACGGTTGGACTTTCTACCGGAATTACCGCCGATCTTTCATCGTACTCAAAAGTAGTTATTATCGTTACAATGTTCATAGGTAGGGTAAGCATGCTCACGCTTTTAATTGCCATGCTAAGACGTGTGAAGCATTTAAATTACCGTTATCCCAGCGATGAAATTTTAATCAACTAAAAGAATTATTATGAAATATATAGTGATTGGACTGGGCGTTTTTGGAGCATCTATAGCTGAAAAACTAGCCGAAATGGGGAATGAAGTTATTGGTGTAGACATCAGTATGAGTAAAGTGGAAGGTATCAAGGAAAAGATCACTCATGCCGTAAGTCTTGATGCGACCGACATGGAAGCGGTTAAAAACCTACCTTTAGATGATACCGATATTGTAATTATTGGTATTGGTGAAGATAAAGGCGCAAACATAATGGCTGCTGCTCTTATGAAACAAATGAAAGTAAAAAGACTTATTAGTCGCGCGGTAGATCCTTTACAACGCATGGTTTTAGAGACTATGGGTATTGATGAAATAATTCATCCAGAAAAGGAAACGGCAGACAGGTGGGCGCAAAAACTGAACCTGGAAGGAGTAGTAGACAGTTTTGAGCTGGATAGCGACTTTAGCATTGTTGAAACAAGAATCCCTAAGGAGTATCACGAAAAGACCATCAAAGAATTAAATATCAAGGAAGAATTTGACATTATTGTGCTTACCACGATGAATGTTTCCAGTTCAAAAAATGAACTTGGCGCCAATACTGAAAAAAAATCGGTTCAAGGAATTGCAAGAGCCAATACCGTCCTGTATAAAGATGAAATTATGGTACTCTATGGTCACAATAAGGATATCAAAAAACTTCTAGAGGAACACCGGAAGTTTAAAGACGGAATATAATCTAGGCTATTATTGATCCGTTTGGCATTTTCTGGTCTGGAGAAAGAAGAACAACATCCTTATTCTCTCCAAGCACTCCAAGCACAAGACATTCACTTTTAAATCCTGCAATTCGTTTTACGGGAAAATTGATCACTGCAATAATTTGTCTTCCCGGTAACTCTTCGCGAGTATAACGCCTTGTGATTTGGGCTGAAGATCTTTTCTCCCCTATCTCTTCACCAAAATCAATTCTTAGTTTATATGCCGGGTCTCTGGCTTCCGGAAATGCTTCTACAGAAGTAATAGTACCCACTCGCATCTCAACCTTTTCAAAATCGTTCCAGTTAATTTCTTCCATCTTTAATTTTTAAGAAGATGAAAATAGAGAATATTCAGCATTATTATTTAATTTTAAGAAAAAAGATGTCACGTACCGCTTCTAATATGATTAATCTGGGCACTAAAGCTCCAGATTTTAAGTTAATGGATACCATTACAGATCATCTTATCACCCTAGATGAAGTTAGAGGGGAGCGTGGTACTTTAATTATGTTTATTTGTAACCACTGCCCTTTTGTAAAACATGTAAATGAAGAAATTGTGCATATTGCCAACGAGTACAGGCAATTGGGCTTTGGGTTTGCTGGAATAATGAGCAATGATGTTGAAAATTATCCGCAGGATCGTCCCGAAATGATGAAAGAACATGCTGCAAAACACCAATATTCATTCCCCTACCTTTTTGATGGAACCCAGGAGATCGCCAAAGCTTATGACGCTGCATGTACACCCGATTTTTTTCTTTTTGATGACAACCTAAAACTGATCTATCGCGGACAGTTAGACGACAGCAGACCAGGAAATGGAATTCATTCCAATGGCAGAGATCTTAGAGAAGCTATGGATGCCATTTTAAATAACCGAAAGGTTAGTGAACCTCAAAAACCCAGTATTGGGTGTAATATTAAATGGAAATTATAATTTAATTGTATATCCGTTTTTTGTAGTCATATGGTTCAGGGTATAAATTTATAATGTTATGATATCCTGAAATAAGTTTAGAAGGACGTAATTTATCAGTTCATGAGACTTAACAGACAGTCAAATTAATTTAACTGAACCTTTTAATTTTAGGATATTATTTTCTTTAATTTTATAATCCTATAGATTTAATAGACTATTTATTATTAATAAAAAAATACATTGATTATGAGTGAGTTGAAATTAGGAGACAAAGCCCCAAACTTTGATGCCGAAACTTCGGAAGGAAAAATCAATTTTCACGATTACCTGGGAGATAGCTGGGGAATTCTATTTTCGCATCCTGCAGATTATACCCCG
>Ga0207878_100496_pt1 | contig 11935 bp, 9 predicted proteins | sample LinPmetageLP41_FD_184053 | JGI IMG/M metagenome (GOLD analysis project Ga0207878, IMG submission 184053) | Marine viral communities from the Pacific Ocean - LP-41 (SPAdes) | ecosystem: Environmental > Aquatic > Marine > Oceanic | place: Pacific Ocean | collected 2010-08-27 | reverse complement strand
GTTCTTTTTTAATATTCAACGGAGGTAAAATCCTCAAAAGCTTTTTGTTTGAAGAGGCTCCTGTAAAAATCTGATATTCAAATAACAGTTCTTTTCTAAGCGCAGCGATTTCAAAATCGAATTCCAATCCTATCATCAAACCTCGTCCTTTGATCTTTTTAATTTCTGAAATTTTAGCAGCCTCAGCTTTTACAAATTCTGATATCTCAATTGCATTATCCATCAAATGCTCTTTTTTGATAATTTCCAAAACTGAAATTCCCGCAGCGCAAGCCAGGTGATTCCCACCAAAGGTTGTTCCCAGCATTCCGTATTTCGGTTGAATTTTAGTGTCGATCAAAATTCCGCCGATAGGAAATCCATTCCCCATTCCTTTTGCCATGGAAATAATATCGGGTCTGATCCCATGTTTCTGAAAAGCGAAAAAATCGCCTGTTCTTCCGTAACCTGACTGTACCTCATCGGCAATAAGCATCACTTTATTTTCTTTACATAAATCTGCAGCCGATCTATAAAATTCTGCATCTGCTTCATCAAGTCCGCCCACACCCTGAATCACCTCAAAAATAATCGCAGCCACATCGCCTTTTTCGATCTCGGTTTTTAAGGATTCAGTATTATTAAAAGCCAGTTTAGTTACTTTATGACCATTATTGAATGGAGCTTTTATAGATTCATTGTCAGTAATAGAAACCACGCCCGAAGTCCTTCCGTGAAAAGCATTTTCAAAATAAATAACCCGATCCTTTCCCGTTTGAAAGGACGCTACTTTTAAGGCATTTTCATTCGCCTCAGCTCCTGAACTGCATAAAAACAGGCTATAATTTATGAGACCGGAAACTTCTTCCAGTTTATCGGCCAGTTTCTTCTGTAAAGGGTTTTTAATAGAATTGGAGTAAAAGCCAAGTTTTGCTATCTGATTCTGGATTGCTTTCACATATTTTGGATGTGCATGACCAACCGAAATTACAGCATGACCGCCATAAAGATCCAGGTACTTCTTTCCCGACTCGTCAAAAACATAGCAGCCCTCGCCTTTTATCGGTGTAATATCATAAAGCGGATAAACATCAAATAATTCCATAATTACTGATCTGAGATGTTATTAATTTTTTTAAAAGAAGCCTGGATTCCTTTGATGAGCGAAGAACTGAGTCCGTTATGCTCCATCTCGTTCAATCCTTCAATCGTGCAACCCCTGGGCGTTGTTACTTTGTCAATTTCTTCTTCAGGATGCTTCCCGGATTCTATTAAAAGACTCGCCGCACCCAGACAGGTTTGCATAGAGAGCTCCTGAGCATCTTTCGCATCAAAACCGAGTTGTACAGCTCCCTGAGTGGTTGCGCGTATTAAACGCATCCAAAATGCGACTCCACTGGCACAAATCACCGTGGCTGCCTGCATTTTATTTTCAGGAATAATAATGCTTGTTCCAAGTCGGTTAAAAATAGCTTCAGCAATAGCGATCCTTTTTTGGCCTATTTCGTTGCTGCATAAACAAGTCATTGATTTTCCAACAGCAATTGCGGTATTGGGCATGGAACGAATAATAAAATAATCTTCCCCTATGATGCTTTCCATTCGCGGAATTTTAAATCCGGTAACGGTTGAAATCAAAACATGTTTATCTGTCAATTCATCTTTGATTTGTTGTAGAATTTTTTCAAATTGAGTGGGTTGAACCGCAAAGATCAAAATATCTGAATTTCGTACCGCCTCCAGATTATCTGAAGTTACGGTGACTTTTGAATATTCTGAAAACTCCTGAATATCCTCCACTTTCCTTTTGCTGAGATAAAGGGTGGTAAAGGCGTTATTAAAGATGAGTCCTTTTGCCATGGAAACCCCCAGATTTCCTGCACCGATAATTGCTATTTTCATAACTCTTTTTTTTATGTTTTAGCGTCATCCTGGAATTGATTAACTCCGTTAAATCTTCGATTTCAGGATCTAAAAAGAAGCTGAAACGAGTTCAGCTTGACCGATTGTTAGAAATAATTAGCTTTTAAACCCAGTCCCATTTTCTCATCCAACCCAAACATTAAATTCATATTCTGAACCGCATGCCCGGAAGCTCCTTTCAATAAGTTATCAATTACGCTGGTAATCAGTAGTTTATTTCCAATTTTCTGCAATCTCAAAAGACATTTATTCGTATTTACCACTTGTTTCAGATGCAAATCTTCATCAGTTAAAAATGTGAAAGCAGCATCTTTATAATATTCCTGATACATTTTTTTTGCCTCTTCCAGATCTCCTGAAAACTTAGTATAAGCGGTAGCATGAATTCCTCTTGAGAAATTTCCTCTGTTTGGAATAAAATTCACCTCTTCCTCATAATCTGGTTGAAGTTGCTTTAAACTCTGACCAATTTCATTCAAATGCTGATGTTCAAAAGATTTATATGCTGAAAAATTATTATCTCTCCAGGTGAAATGGGTGGTTTCTGAAAGTGAGGTTCCTGCGCCGGTTGCTCCGGTTACCGCATTCACATGAACATCCTCTTTTAATAGACCCTTTTCTGCCAGCGGAAGAATTGCCAAAGTGATGGCGGTAGCAAAACAGCCAGGGTTTGCAATAAAATCAGCTTTCTTAATTTGCTCTTTATTCATTTCCGGAAGTCCGTAAACAAAAGAATGATCTTTAGATTTCATCCTGAAATCTGTACTGAGATCCACAATTTTTGTCTTTGCTGAAAACTGATTTTCAGCAAGGAACTTTTTAGAATTTCCATGTCCCAGACATAGAAAAATCACATCGGCTTCTTTATTTACCTGGTTGAAAAATGTAAGATCAGTTTCTCCCACAAGATCCTGATGAATTGCCGAAACGGGTTTCCCCGGTTGCGAAGTACTGTAAACAAAATTTAGATTCACCTCAGGATGTCTTAAAAGAATTCTAATCAACTCCCCGGCCGTGTAACCTGCTCCTCCTATAATTCCTGCTTCTATCATGAATCCTGGTTTACGTGTTGATATATCTTTCCTGCATTGGAAAGTATCTTGATAAATCCTTTGGCGTCGTCTGCCGTCCAGGCTTTATTTTCTTCTCCGTAGTTCCCAAAACTACTGTTCATAAGATCATTTGGAGATTTAATTCCGTCCAAAGTAAACCTGTAAGGCTGGAGCGTGACAAATACATCTCCGGTTACTTTGTCCTGGGAGCTTTGCAATTGAGCTTCAAAATCACGCATTACAGGATCCAGATATAATCCTTCATGCAAATGCATTCCATACCAGTTAGACGTATAATCTTTATGTTGCAATTGCCATTTACTAAGCGTATGTTTTTCTAATAAATGATGGGCTTTAATGGTGATCAAAGCTGCGGCGGCTTCAAAACCAACCCTTCCTTTAATTCCAATTATTGTGTCACCTACATGAATATCCCTACCAATAGCATATTTAGAAGCAATATTTTCCAGGATTTCTATATTTTTCTCCGGTAGATTCTCCTTCCCATCGATGGCAGAAAGTTCTCCTTTAGTAAAACTCAGTTTAAGCTGACTGGGTTCTTTTTCACTTAATTGCGAAGGATAAGCTTCTCCGGGCAATGCTTTTTCTGATGTCAAGGTTTCGGCTCCACCAACACTGGTTCCCCAAAGTCCTTTATTTACAGAATATTTAGCTTTTTCCCAGTTCATCTCTACACCTTTACTTTTAAGATATTCAATCTCTTCCTGTCTTGAAAGTTGGTTATCCCTTATTGGAGTGATGATCTTAATCTCTGGCGCAATGATTTGAAAGATCATATCAAACCGTACCTGGTCGTTACCGGCACCGGTACTTCCATGAGCGATATATCCAGCTCCAATTTTCTTGGCATAATTTACAATCTCAATGGCCTGTATAATTCTTTCAGCACTTACCGATAATGGATAGGTGTCATTTTTCAGCACATTCCCGAAAATCAGGTATTTCACCACTTTCTTATAAAAGGAAGAAATCGCATCGATATTCTTATAACTGGTTGCGCCAATTTTTTTAGCATTCTCTCCAATATTCTTGATCTCTTCTTCTGAAAAGCCTCCGGTATTTACACTTACCGCATGAACTTCAAAATTTTCTTCTTCAGATAAATATTTCGCACAGTAAGAGGTGTCTAATCCTCCACTGTATGCTATAACTACTTTTTTCATTTGTATATATTCTTCTAACGTCAAGCTTAACTTGTTTCAGCTTCTCTAGATCCTGAAACAATTTCAGGATGACTACCTATTTTAATAATTATTCCTTTTCAGCTTTTTCCTTTTTATAAAAAAGCGTTTGTTTAATATGTTTTAATCTTTTAAAAGCCTTATCGTTAAACTTGCTGATTGATTTTTGAACTTTCTTCGTTTCTTTTTTCTTTTCGGGATCATACAACATACCAGTACACAGACACATTTTACGTTCAGTTCTGGTTAGAACATCATAGTTCTTGCAGGTCTGGCATCCTTTCCAGAAAGTTTCATCATCGGTTAATTCTGAAAATGTGACTGGTTGATAACCCAGTTCATAATTGATCTTCATTACCGCCAATCCAGTGGTGATACCAAAAATCTTAGCATGCGGATATTTAGTTCTGGAATGTTCGAAGATTACCTTTTTGATCTCTTTAGCAAGGCCATGATTTCGGTAATCTGGATGAACAATAAGACCCGAATTTGCCACATATTTATCGTGACTCCAGGATTCTATATAGCAAAAACCAGCGAATTTATCTCCCTCTAAAGCGATCACAGCATTTCCTTTTTCCATCTTGTTAATGATGTATTCAGGAGTTCTACGGGCAATACCTGTCCCACGCACTTTGGCCGATTCCTCGATACTATTACAAATGATCTCAGCGTACGAAGCATGAGATTTATTAGCAATGTGAATTTTCATCTGCTAAAATTTTATATTTAAAAAAGTGTTTTGATCTGGGTTTTTGAGAGCGGAACCGGACTCACCTAAGTTCCATAGATATATAGACGCACTTACGTGCGACGGGGGAAACGGCGGCGCATAGGAGCGATATCAGTAAATTTTCTGATATTAAGTTTATATGCTATGCTATTTATGTAATTCAAAGTGGAAAAAATCAAATAATATTAAAAAGAAAAGGGTTTCTGGGTCACTGCCTAGAAGCGGCGGGGCCTACAATTGAAACGGGGCAATATTATTTGTTTGATCGAAATCATATTTCAAATGTACACAAATTTTTAATTCACAAGAACTTCCTAGATCAAAAATTGAAATAAATTTGGATTATCATTTAGATACTCTCCGTAAAAATTCTTTTTTTTCATTCTATCTACCAGGGGTTTAAAATCATTTGGATCTTTTAATTCAATACCAACAACGGCAGGACCGTTTTCTCTATGGTGTTTTTTAGAATATTCAAAATGCGTGATATCGTCATTTGGTCCAAGTACTTTAGCAACAAATTCTTTTAAAGCTCCTGCTCTCTGCGGAAAAGTGATTACAAAATAGTGCTTTAGGCCAGAATAAAGCATCGCTCTTTCCTTAATTTCTGCCATTCTGATGATATCATTATTGCTTCCGCTAACTATACATACCACGTTTTTACCCTTAATCTCTTCAGCATAAAGATCAAGTGCAGAAATAGCCATAGCTCCGGCCGGTTCCACTACGATCGCATCCTGATTATAAAGATCAAGAATGGTCTGGCAAATCTTGCCTTCCGGAATCGTGATCATCTCATCAAGATTCTCTTTACAAATCGCAAAATTTCTGGCTCCTACTTTCTGAACTGAGGCTCCATCAACAAACCTTTCAATATTAGCCAACTCTATCACCTTTCCTTCTTTCAGTGAAGTTTTCATAGAAGGGGCGCCTTCCGGCTCAATCCCGATAATTTTAGTATTCGGAGATAATTTTTTAAACATCGAGGAAACACCGGCAAGTAACCCGCCGCCTCCTAAAGGCGCAAAGATATAATCTATGGGCGCATCGGTTTGCTCTAGAATCTCCAAAGCAATGGTTGCCTGACCTTCAATTACTTTCTCATCATCAAACGGATGAATAAATACGAGGCCCTCCTCGGCCATATGATTCATAGCGCTTTTAAAAGAATCATCATAAGTATCTCCTTTTAACACCACCTCAACCCATTCACCTCCAAACATCTGGGTTTGCTCTACCTTTTGTTTGGGCGTGGTGCCAGGCATATAAATCACTCCTTTAACTTTTAACTTATTACAGGCAAAAGCGACTCCCTGAGCATGATTACCGGCACTGGCACAAATCACTCCTTTTTCAAGTTGTTCTTTCGGTAAGCTAGAAATCTTATTATAGGCTCCTCGAATTTTGTAAGATCTCACCTGTTGAAGATCTTCTCTTTTCAGCATCACATTCGCCTGAAAACGTTTGCTGTAAGTAAAAGATTCGGCCAAAGGTGTTTTTAATACAACTTTGGAGATTCTTTCAGCAGCCTGTTTTACAGCTTCGTGCGTTGGTTTGTATATTTTATCCTTTTCCAGCAGCGTATCCATTATGCGTATATTTTCTTCATTGCAGTCATTGCGGTTCTTAACTTCGCTCCTACCTTTTCAACCGGATGATTTCTAAGATCATCGTTCACTTTAATCAATTTCTGATTATCTACTCCATTACAATCTGTTCCAAATTTTTTGCCGGCTACCTCAGGCTCCAGAGAATTCACATAATCTTTTACCAATGGTTTTGCTGCATGATCAAATAAGTAGCAACCGTATTCCGCAGTATCGGAAATTACACGGTTCATTTCGAATAATTTCTTTCTTGCGATCGTATTGGCGATTAACGGAGTTTCATGAAGAGATTCATAATAAGCGGACTCTGCAATAATCCCGGCTTCCACCATTGTTTCAAAAGCCAGCTCTACTCCTGCTTTCACGAAAGCCACCAGTAAAACTCCTTTATCAAAATACTCCTGTTCTTTTATTTCTTCGGAAGTAACTTCTGTTTTCTCAAAAGCAGTATTTTCAGTGGCTGCCCGCCAGGTTAATAATTCCTCGTCATCATTTGCCCAGTCTCTCATCATTCGGCTGCTGAATTCTCCTGAAATAATATCATCCATATGCTTTTGAAAAAGCGGACGCATTTTTTCCTTTAAATCTTCAGCGATCTCATTCGCTCTCACTTTAGCCGGATTTGAAAGCCGGTCCATCATATTCGTGATTCCCCCATGTTTTAAGGCTTCAGTAATTGTTTCCCATCCGTATTGAATTAATTTCGCGGCGTAAGAAGGTTCAATACCTTCAGCTACCATTTTGTCAAAAGTTAGAATAGATCCAGTTTGAAGCACACCACATAAAATAGTTTGCTCCCCCATAAGATCTGACTTTACTTCAGCAACAAAAGAAGATTCCAGCACTCCTGCTCTATGGCCGCCCGTTGCATAGGCATATGCTTTGGCCCAATCCAGAGCAATTCCCTGAGGGTCATTTTCAGGATGAACGGCGATAAGTGTTGGCACCCCAAAACCTCTTTTGTATTCTTCGCGGACTTCAGAACCCGGACATTTAGGCGCTACCATAATTACCGTAATATCTTCACGGATTTTCATTCCTTCTTCCACAATATTAAAACCGTGAGAATAAGATAATACCGCATCTTTTTTGATATGTGGCTGGATGGCTTTAATTACCGAAGTATGTTGTTTATCTGGAGTAAGGTTAATTACAAGATCAGCCTTCGGAATCAATTCTTCATAGGTTCCTACTTTAAAATTATTTTCAGTAGCATTCTTCCAGGACTGCCGCTTTTCTTTAATCGCTCCTTCCCTTAAAGCATATGAGATATCGAGTCCGCTGTCGCGCATATTAAGTCCCTGGTTGAGACCCTGCGCACCACAGCCTACGATCACTATTTTTTTATCTTTTAATGCAGCCACTCCGTTGCTAAATTCATCCTGCTTCATAAATCTGCAGGTTCCAAGCTGAGCTAATTGTTCACGTAAAGAAAGGCTATTAAAATAATTGGTCATGATAATGAATTTGTGGTATTAAATTTTTCGAGTATTCCTGATATTGGCATTTCATTTTTGGTCACCGCAATGGTTCCCGATCTTACGAATTGCATTAATCCGTATGGTTTCAACTTTTCATATAAAGCATCAACTTCGGTACGCTTACCGGTTTTTTCTATCACAAAGAATTGTTTGGTTACGGTTACGATTCGCGCATTGGTTTCCTTTATAAAATCCTGAATATTGTGATCGTCTAAAAAATCTTCAGATTTGATCTTATATAAGGCCGTTTCCTGATAAATAGTTTCGACATCGGTATGATAAAAAGCTTTGATCACTTCTATTTGCTTCTCTATCTGGCCAACAATTTTCTTGATTTGTTCTTCTGAGACATTTACAACGATGATAAAGCGCATGACCTCGTTCACCTCACTGGGCGAAGCGGTGATACTTTCAATATTGATATGCCTTTTTAGAAAAATGGCCGCAATCCTGGATAAAAGTCCAAGATTGTTTTCAGTGTATATAGATACTGTATAATTCTGCTTTTCCATTACTCTAATAGTATTTCTGAAACTGCTGCGCCCGTTGGGATCATAGGGAACACATTTTCTTCCTGTTCAACTTTTACCTCCAAGAAATAAGCATCCTCACTTTCCATCATTTCTCTTACCGCATCTTTTAACTGACTTCTATCGCTAACCTGTTTTGCTTTGATATGATACCCTTTGGCGATGGTTATAAAATCTGGATTTACCATCGTAGTTGAGGCATAGCGTTTATCAAAAAATAGTTGCTGCCACTGTCTTACCATTCCTAAGAAACCATTGTTTAAAAGCACAATTTTAACCGGCACTTTGGTTTGAAAAATAGTTCCCAACTCCTGAATGGTCATCTGGTACCCCCCGTCACCAATCACGGCAACAACATCTTTATCGGGTTTGGCCATTTTTGCTCCAATGGCTGCGGGAAGCGCAAACCCCATGGTACCCAATCCGCCTGAAGTCACATTGCTTCGGGTACTGTTGAATTTGGCATATCTACAGGCTGCCATTTGATGCTGACCAACATCTGAAACGATAATCGCATCTCCTTTAGACTGGTTATTGATCTGTTGGATCACCTCAGCCATTCCTAATTCTTTTTTATTGATATCAAGATTGCCTTTAATCACCTTTTCATATTCAGTCTTATACATATCCTTGAACTTTTGATGCCAATTTTCATGCGAATTAGGCTCAAGTAGCTCCAGTAATGCTTTCAGGCTTTCTTTTACATTTCCTAAAACAGGATAATCTGCTTTTACATTTTTATTTATTTCGGCAGGATCTATTTCAAAGTGGATCACTTTAGCCTGTTTTGCATATTTTTCCAGATTTCCAGTAACCCGGTCGTCAAAACGCATTCCAATGGCAATTAAAACATCGCACTCGTTAGTAAGCATATTTGGCCCGTAATTTCCATGCATTCCAACCATTCCAACATTCAACGGATGATCTGTAGGCAATGCTGAAAGACCTAAAATGGTCCATGCAGCAGGAATTCCGGCTTTTTCAACAACTTGTTTCAATAAATCTTCTGCCCCGCCAAGGATCACTCCCTGCCCCCAAACAATCATGGGTTTCTTTGCCTTATTTATAACCTCTGCAGCACGTTCAATCTCCAATAGGTTTAACTCTGGAAAAGGTTTATAACTTCTAATTCCCGAGCACTTCTTATAGCTAAACTCTAAAGTAGCAAATTGCGCATCTTTAGTGATATCTACCAACACAGGTCCTGGTCTACCCGATTTGGCGATATAAAAAGCTTTCGCAATCACTTCCGGAATCTCTTCTGCTTTAGTAACCTGATAATTCCATTTTGTAATAGGCGTAGAAATACCCACAATATCGGTTTCCTGAAAAGCATCGCTTCCCAATAAATGAGATCCCACCTGGCCTGTAATACAAACCATAGGGGTTGAATCTATCTGGGCATCAGCAATTCCTGTAACCAGATTTGTGGCTCCCGGACCCGATGTTGCGATGGCAACACCCACTTTCCCTGAGACTCTTGCATAACCCTGAGCAGCATGTGTAGCACCCTGTTCATGTCTTGTAAGAACGTGGTGAATCTCTTTCTGATATTTGTACAGTTCATCATAGACGGGCATTATTGCCCCTCCGGGATAACCATAAATAGTTTCTACACCTTCCTCAAGCAAACATTTAATCACCGCTTCGGCTCCCGAAACAGTTAGGGTGTCTTTTGTGCTTACCTTTTCAAAACTTGCTGTTTTAACATGCATAATTCACCGTATTAAAATTCATCGGTTACGCAGCCTTCTGAAGCCGATGCAACCGTTTTAGCATATTTGTACAGAACTCCTCCTGTAACTTTAAGTTTTGGAGCTTTCCAATGCTCCTTTCTTTTATTTATTTCTTCATTTGAAAGATGTGCTTCAATGGTATTTTTTTCAGCATTAATGCTTATTTCATCACCATCTTTAAGAAGTCCTATAAGACCACCTTCCTGTGCTTCAGGAGTGATATGTCCTACTACGAATCCGTGGGTTCCTCCTGAAAACCTTCCATCAGTAATCAGGGCCACTTCTTTACCGAGTCCGGCGCCCATAATTGCAGAAGTAGGCTTTAGCATTTCGGGCATTCCTGGTCCTCCTTTAGGACCCTCATAGCGAATCACAACAACATCTCCTTTTTGAACCTTCCCGGAAGAGATTCCATCATTAGCTTCAAATTCACCGTTAAACACTCTTGCTTTTCCTTTAAATTCCAATCCTTCTTTTCCTGTTATTTTGGCAACAGAACCTTCAGAAGCCAGATTTCCGTATAAAATTCTGATGTGTCCGGTGGCTTTAATTGGTTTTTCCACAGGATGAATTATATCCTGATCGTCCGGTAAAGGCTTTACATCCTCAAGGTTTTCAGCAATCGTTTTACCGGTAACTGTCATACATTCGCCATGAAGCAATCCTTTTTCAAGCATATATTTCATAACTGCGGGGATTCCCCCAATGCGATGAATATCTTCCATCAGGTATTTTCCGCTAGGTTTCAGATCTGCCAAAAATGGCGTTTCTTCACATATTCTTTCAAAATCTTTTAATCCGAAATTGATATCAGCCGCTTTAGCGATCGCTAAAAAATGTAATACCGCATTGGTAGAACCACCCAGCACCGTTAATAGTCTAATGGCATTTTCAAAAGATTTTGCAGAAACTATATCTTTTGGTTTTAAGTCTTTTTCCAGCAAATATTGCATCGCCTCCCCTGCTTTTACACTTTCCAGAGCTTTTTCAGGTCCTGTTGCAGGATTAGAACTATTAAAGGGAAGACTCATTCCCAGTGCTTCAATTGCTGAAGCCATGGTGTTTGCTGTATACATTCCGCCACAAGCACCAGCCCCAGGACAGGCTTTTTCTATAACCTGCTGATATTCTTCTTCCTGCATTTCACCTGAAACCTTCGAACCCCAGGCTTCGAAAGCAGAAACAACATCCAGTTTTTTACCATTAAGACAACCTGAGGCGATAGTTCCTCCATACACTAAAACAGAAGGACGATTGAGCCTTAACATTGCCATCAAAGCACCAGGCATGTTTTTATCACAACCAACAACAGTAACCAGCCCGTCATAAGACATCCCTCCAACCACAGTTTCCATAGAATCTGCAATAAGATCTCTGGAAGGCAGAGAATATCGCATTCCTGGAGTTCCCATCGATATACCATCACTCACGCCAATGGTATTAAAAATGAGTCCATTCAATCCCGCTTTTTGAGTGCCTTTTTTAACCTCTCTGGCAAGATCGTTTAAATGCATATTACAGGGATTACCTTCATAGCCTGTGCTACCTATCCCAACAAATGGTTTTTTAAGGTCTTCCCTATTTAATCCTATCGCGTGAAGCATTGCCTGCGAAGCAGGTTGAGAATCACTTTGTGTTATTGTGCTGCTGTATTTATTTTTCATTGTTGTTTTCTCCATAACTAAATATTAA
>Ga0207878_100495_pt1 | contig 11980 bp, 11 predicted proteins | sample LinPmetageLP41_FD_184053 | JGI IMG/M metagenome (GOLD analysis project Ga0207878, IMG submission 184053) | Marine viral communities from the Pacific Ocean - LP-41 (SPAdes) | ecosystem: Environmental > Aquatic > Marine > Oceanic | place: Pacific Ocean | collected 2010-08-27 | reverse complement strand
ATCAATCCTCACGAGGATATCTCGAGCGCGCTGGAAACACTGATCCACGGCGCCGGGTTCGCCCGCGCGAAAATCCACGGCATCGGCAGCTTGATCGGTGCAGTGTTCGACGGCGCACCGCCGATGACGTCGCCCATATCCGAAGTGTTGATCCCGCCGGGCGCGATCTGGAATGGCGCGCTGCATCTGCCGATGGAATGTGTCGACCCGGACAACGGGCAATACGCGGGCCTTCTGACGAAAGGCCGCGCGCCGGTCTGTGTGACGTTCGAAGTAATGATCGTTGCCACCTGATATGAAAACGCCGGTCGAACCGCTTGGGTCCGTCCGGCGCGAAAGGCTTTGATCCGCAGATCAGTGCAGGTCGAAGCGATCCAATTCCATCACCCTGGTCCAGGCGGCGACGAAATCGTGGACGAATTTGTCGCCCGCGTCGGACTGGGCATAGACCTCGGACAGTGCCCGCAGTTGCGAATTCGACCCGAACACCAGATCGCAGCGCGTCCCTGTCCAGCGAGCTTCGCCCGTCTTGCGATCCCGACCTTCGAAAACCTGCGCATCGTCGGACGCGGGTTTCCACTCGGTCGCCATATCCATCAGGTTGACGAAGAAGTCGTTCGTCAACTGACCCGGACGATCCGTCAGCACACCGTGCGATGTACCACCGTAGTTCGCGCCAAGCGCTCGCAAGCCACCGACCAGAACCGTCATTTCCGGTGCCGACAAGGTCAGAAGTTGTGCCCGGTCGATCAGCATTTCCTCGGGTGAGACCTTGAATGTCTGTTCCTGATAGTTGCGGAAACCGTCGGCTTTCGGCTCCAGAGGTTCGAAGCTCTCGGCATCGGTCTGCTCGGCGCTGGCGTCGGTGCGGCCCGGCGTGAAGGGCACATCAACGTCGTGACCTGCATCGCGCGCGGCCTTCTCGACCGCCGCAGTTCCGCCCAGCACGATCATATCGGCCAGTGACACCGGCTTGCCGAAATCGCTGCGGATGCTGTTCAGCACGTCCAGTACCTTGGCCAGCGTGTCAGGCTGGTTGACCTCCCAATCCTTCTGCGGCGCAAGACGGATGCGCGCGCCATTGGCCCCGCCCCGTTTGTCCGAGCCACGGAACGTCGAGGCCGAGGCCCATGCCACGCCGACCAGTTCGGATGTGGTCAGACCCGACGCGAGGATTCGGGCCTTGAGGTCCGTGACATCATCCGCACCGATCGGCGCATGATCGGCGGCGGGAATCGGATCTTGCCAGATCAGATCCTCCTGCGGGACTTCCGGCCCCAGATACCGAACCTTTGGCCCCATATCGCGGTGCGTCAGCTTGAACCAGGCACGGGCATACGCATCGGCAAATACGTCGGGGTTCTGATGGTAATGCGTTGAAATCCTAAGATACTCCGGGTCCATCTTCAACGCCATATCGGCTGTGGTCATCATTGGCGGGTGCTTGACCCCATCCAGATGCGCGTCCGGCACGGCATCGGCCATGGCCCCGCCCGCAGGTTTCCACTGATGCGCCCCGGCAGGCGATTTCGTCAGCTCCCACTCGTTGCCCAGAAGGGTGTCGAAATACGACATGTCCCAGGTAATCGGCGTAGCCGTCCACGCACCTTCGATGCCCGATGTCGTGGTATGCGCACCGTGTCCGGTCTCGAAGGCGTTTTTCCAGCCGAAACCCATGTCCTCCATGCCACCTGCTTCCGGTTCCGCGCCGACAAGGGCCGCGTCGCCTGCGCCATGCGCCTTGCCGAAGGTGTGGCCACCTGCGACCAGTGCGACGGTTTCCTCGTCATTCATCGCCATGCGGGCAAAGGTGTCGCGGATGTCATAGGCCGACTTCAGGGGGTCCGGGTTGCCGTTTGGGCCTTCCGGGTTGACGTAGATCAGACCCATCTGCACGGCGGCCAGCGGGTTCTCCAGGAACCGCCCCAACCCGTCCTCGCCCTTATCATAGCGAACATCCTTGTCGCCCAGCCACTCGTCTTCGGTGCCCCAGTAGATGTCTTCCTCGGGCTCATAGATATCGACTCGACCGCCGCCGAACCCGAACGTCTTGAAACCCATCGATTCCATTGCGACATTTCCGGTCAGGATGAACAGATCGGCCCAGCTGATCCTGTTGCCGTACTTCTGCTTGATCGGCCACAGCAGACGCCGCGCCTTATCCAGGTTGCCGTTGTCGGGCCACGAATTCAGCGGCGCGAACCGCTGACTGCCCGAAGTCGATCCACCCCGCCCGTCTGCCGTGCGATAGGTGCCCGCACTGTGCCACGCCATGCGAACGAAGAACGGACCATAATGGCCATAATCGGCTGGCCACCAGTCCTGACTGTCGGTCATCAGCGCGGTCAGGTCGGCCTTGACGGCGGCCAGATCCAGTTTGGCGAACTCAGCGGCATAATCGAAGTCCGGCCCCAGCGGGTCGGACGCGGGCGTGTTTTGATGCAGAATGCTCAGCTTCAGCTGGTTCGGCCACCAGTCGCGATTGCTGCGGGACTTGTTGGTGGCGTGCATCGAGACGCCGTGAATGACCGGGCACTTGCCGCCTGCGCTGTCGGAACCGTCCATGATACTCTCCTGCTGTATGTTTAAGGTCTGGGCGAGCGTTATCCGCCCCATCTGCCCCGCATCTAACAGCAACTTTCGATTGATATAAGTTGCATTTTCCTATGCCATCAATAACTTTAACTTATGGCGAACATTACCCTCAAACAGTTGCGCTATTTCGAGGCATTGGCCCGTCACACGCACTTCGGACATGCGGCAGAGGCCTCGGCCATCTCCCAGCCGGCCTTGTCCAGCCAGATCAAGGATCTGGAGGCGACGCTGGGAACGCAGTTGTTCGAGCGCAACCCCCGGCAGGTCCGGTTGACGTCCTTCGGCATCCGGTTCCGCGACCGGGTCCGCGATATCTTGCGCAGCGTGGATGAATTGGGCGATCTGGCCCGCGTATCGAAAGGTGCGTTATCGGGACGGCTGCGGATCGGGGTGATTCCCACCATTGCTCCTTACCTGCTGCCGACCCTCGTGCGCAGCCTGACCGCGACCTATCCCGACCTCGATCTCGATATCCGCGAAACGATCACCCCGCGTCTGATCGACGATATAGCGGACGGCCATCTGGATGCGGCCATTGTCGCTCTGCCGGTGTCTGAGCCTTCGCTGACCGAGGTCACGCTGTTCACCGAAGATTTCGTTCTCGTCCGCCCCGAGGCTGACGGCGACCGCCCGATGCCCGCCCCGGATCAATTACAGCATATGCGCCTGTTGCTGCTGGAAGAAGGCCATTGCTTCCGGGATCAGGCACTGTCGTTCTGCAAAATACCCACCGCGCGCACACGGCACGGGCTGGACGGATCGTCGCTGTCCACTTTGGTGCAGATGGTCGGCGCCGGGCTGGGCGTCACGCTGATCCCGGATATGGCGGTGCCGGTCGAAACCCGCTCGGCCCCGGTCGCCATTGGACGGTTTGCCGAGGCGCAGCCCAATCGAACCGTGGGCATGATTTGGCGCAAGACCACGCCGCTGGCCGATCATCTGCACGAGATGTCTCAGGTCGTTCGACGTGCCGTCACCCCCTGAACGCTGCCCTATACTTCTGGGCGTAATGGGCGTAGGGACCGGCGCTTGCCGCCCTGACCGCAGGGCAATCGAAAGGCCATCCCCATGAAAAAAGCCCTCGCCGATGCGCTCGAGGCGCGTGGTTACGACACGCTCACCCCTGTTCAGCAGGCCGTGCTGGAACCCGAACTCGACGGCGTCGACATGCTGGTATCCGCGCAAACCGGCTCGGGTAAAACACTGGGCTTCGGTCTGGCCATCGCGCCCACGTTGCTGGGCACCGCCGAACACTTCCCAGACGCCGGCGCGCCGCTGGCCCTGATCATCGCGCCGACCCGCGAACTGGCGATGCAGGTGAAACGCGAGCTTGACTGGCTCTATGACAAGGCAGGGGCTGTCATGGCCTCGACCGTCGGCGGCATGGATATGCGCGACGAACGGCGCACGCTGGCCCGCGGCGCGCATGTCGTCGTCGCCACGCCGGGCCGTCTGCGCGATCACATCACGCGGGGGTCCATCGATCTGACGGAAATCCGGGCTGTCGTTCTGGACGAAGCGGACGAGATGCTGGATCTGGGCTTCCGCGAGGATCTGGAATTCATTCTGGGCGAATGCCCCGAAGCACGGCAAACGCTGTTGTTCTCGGCCACGGTACCCGCCGCTATCGCGAAACTTGCCGAATCCTATCAGCAAGAAGCCGTGCGGGTCGCCACGGTCAGCGCGCGTGAACAACACGCCGACATCGAATACCACGCGCTGGACGTGTCGCCGCGCGATGCCGAAAACGCAATTATCAACGTGCTGCGATTTCACGAGGCCCCGAACGCCATCGTCTTCTGCAACACTCGCGCCATGGTGAACCGCCTGACGACGCGCCTGTCGAACCGGGGCTTTTCCGTCGTAGCGCTGTCTGGCGAATTGTCGCAGGCGGAGCGCACACACGCCCTGCAAGCCATGCGCGACGGACGTGCGCGGGTCTGCGTGGCGACAGATGTTGCCGCGCGGGGCATCGACCTGCCGAACCTCGATCTGGTGATCCACGCTGAACTGCCGACCGGGTCGGACACGTTGTTGCACCGGTCTGGCCGGACGGGCCGCGCCGGACGCAAGGGCGTCAGTGCCCTGATCGTGCCGCCGTCGGCCAAGAAAAAGGCGCAGCGCCTGCTGGGCTGGGCCAAGTTGTCGGCGACATGGGGCGTTGCGCCCTCCGCCGATGCCGTTCGTGACAAGGACCGCGAGCGTATGCTGGCCGACCCGGCCTGGCACGAGGAGATCACCGAGGACGAGGAACAGGCCGTCAACGACCTGGCCACGCGGTTCACCCCGCATCAGCTTGCCGCCGGATATCTGCGCCTGAAGGCCGAACGTCAGACTGCGCCCGAAGACCTATCCGCAGTGTCATCCAAGCATACGCCTGACCCGCGTCCGGAATTCGGCCCCTCGGTGTGGTTCGCCATTCAGGGCGGGCGCAGCGCGCATCAGGACCCGCGTCGCCTTTTGCCGATGCTGTGCAAGGTCGGTGGTCTGACCCGCGACGATATCGGCGCGATCCGGATTCGGGACGAGGAGAGCTATTTCCAGATTGCCGATGTCAAAGCCTCGGCCTTCGAGAAGGCCCTGGGCCCCGACATGATCGGCGAAGATGGCCTGACGATCCGCCGCTCCGAAGCGCCGCCTGCACAGGGAAAGCCGTCTTACGATCGCGGCCCCAGGCCGGGCAGCAAGCCGTATCAGGGCAAACCCCAAGGCACGACCAAGCCGGTCGAATGGAACGACGACCCGGCCCCCCGCACGCGCAAGCCAAAGCCTGAGCATCCGAACGCCAAGCCCCTTAAACCTCATGCGGAACGGCCCGAGGGCGTTGTCGAAGATTTCAAGCGGCCATCGAAGCCAGGCAATAAACCCGGCGCGAAACCGTGGCAGGGCAAGCCAGGCGGCAAATCTGGTGGCAAGCCGTTCAAGGGCAAACCGGGTGGCAAGCCAGGCACCGGCGGCACCCCGGTCGGCAAGCCCAACAGCAAGAAGAACAAGGCGCGGGCGGCGGCGAAAAAAGCTGGCGAAAGCTGAGCGTATTTCTGTGTGGACGGCGCAGTCCGTCACAACATCCGGATGACCTTGGGGTCCAGCGCCAGCACATACCCCTGCCGCGTGATATTGCGGATCAGAAGGTGCGTCACGATCTGGTTGCCCAGCGTGTCACGTAACCGCTTGATCCGGGTCGCGCCCGCCGCTTCCTCGCAATCGCTCTCGGATTTACCGGTGATGACCGCCTCGATCTGGGCACCGGTCAGCGTGTCCCCGTCCAACCGCGCCTCGGCCAGAACGGCCAGCGTTTCCATTGCCGCATCGGTCAGCTTCAACTCGATATCGTTCAGCATAACGGCGTTCTCGGCGCGGGCCAGAACCAGCGACGTGACCTGAATTCCTGACCGCTCGATCTCGCCCATGCGACGATTCAGCGTGACGATCGCAAGCAATAACACGACGCAGGCGATAAGAAGGGCCGTTGCGAACACCAGCAGAACGAAGATGATCACCCGGTAGCTGGTCAGAACCTCGGAAAACGCTGTGCCCGACTGGGCCAGCACTTCCAGAAGGCCGATCTCGGCGCGGGTGGTCAGGTCCGATTCGATGAAAAGCTGCTCGACCCGCAGGTTGAACGCGTTCGCGTTCGGCAATGTCGCAAACAGAAAGATTGCCGCCGCCAGCAGGATCGCGACGATGGCGGCGATTCCCAACCCGATGACCTTGTTCGACGCCGCGCGCGTTTCAGTAACGGAGGAAGAATTCGCCGGCACTTGCTTTCCTTTTCTCAAGGCCATCTTCGTCGTCGAAGACAGAGATCACCTGCAACAGCTGCCAACCATCGTCCAGCCTGTCGCGCAATGTGGCGGCAGCGGATGAGGTATCGCAGGCATCATCGGGCAATTCGACGACACCGTAATGCAGCCGCAGGGGATCGTCCTGCTTGGCCTTGTAGTCGGCATAACACGCTGCAGAGGCGGGACCTGCAAGCACGAAAGCCATCAAGATCAAAAGTGCGCGTTTCATGGAGTCCTTGATGGGGCATAGACGCTTGGCAAGCAATGACGGTCGTTCCGTTATCTCATGACACCGCACCGTCATTGAGCGTCAGAGCATCAAGGATAACGGTCTGTCCATCAACCAACTGGAGGTCTGTCATGTTTCGCACAACGCTAGCTGCCATTCTGTCCATGGCCCTGTCATTGTCTATGATCGCTGTTCCCGCCGCCGCCGATCAGCGCAGCTATGCGCATAATCACGATAACCAGAACAGAAACATCGCCATCGGTGTCGTAGGCGGCCTTGCCGCTCTGTTGCTGCTCAAGCGCGCCGCCGATCGCCGCGAGGAGAAGGAAGCCGCCCGTCGCGCCGCCACCGTCCGCCGCGATAACCGTAACGAACGAAATGACCGAGTCTTGCTGGGTCGTGACCGTGACCGTGACCGTGACCACCATGATGATAACGATCGCGGGCGCAATCAGCGGAACGCCAAGATTTTACCGGAAAGCTGCTATAGAACGTTCCGCACTGATCGCGGCACAGTTTCAGGCTATGGCGCGCGCTGCATGCAGAATGCGGTCGCCCGGCCTGCTATCTTGCCACCGCAATGCATCCGTCAGGTTCGCACCGACCGGGGTGCGCGCAACCTGTACACTGCGCGATGCATGAGCCGCGACGGCTGGACCTCCCGCACCGCACGGCGTTGACGCAATCGCGTTGACCCACCGCCGGAGCGGGGGCAGGGTCGGCTTCATGTCGATCCTGCCCCTGGACTACCTTCATGAACGCGCGGCCTTTGACCGGGGCGCGCGTTTCGTTGTCGGCCTGGACGAAGTCGGGCGCGGTCCCTGGGCCGGACCCGTTGTCGCCTGCGCTGCCCGCCTGATCGGACCTGCGCCAGCCGGATTGAACGACAGCAAGAAGCTGACGGCGAAGCGGCGAGAGGCTTTGGTGCCGTTTTTGCTGGCCTGCTGCGATGTCGGCTTCGGCGAGGCGACGGTGGCCGAAATCGACGCCCTTAACATCCGGCAAGCCACGCATCTGGCCATGCGCCGGGCGGTGGAGGCCCTGCCAACACTACCCGATCACCTGTTGATCGACGGCAATGATTGCCCCGCCTGGGTCGCCTGCCCCTTCGACCTGATCATCGGCGGCGACGGACTTTCGCCATCAATCGCGGCCGCGTCGGTGCTTGCCAAAACACGGCGGGATCAAGGCATGGTGGCGCTGGCGCAACAGCATCCCGGTTATGGATGGGACAGCAACGCAGGATACGGCACCAAAGCCCATCAGGACGGACTGGCCAAACATGGCGTCACACAACATCATCGGCGTTCCTTTGCCCCAATACGCAAGATGTTGTGTTCCTGACCCTGCCTTAATCTTGCCTTTCTTGCCCGCTGGACGGTGAACCAACCGCCCGCCATTCTGGCCGGACAACAACAAGGCGCCCCGTCAATGAGGGTGCCGTTCGAGGCGACAGACAATGGCAAAACCCACACCGGAAGCCCCCGTGCTTCCGCTCGATACCATCATGTCCGGTGACTGCGTGGCAGCGATGAATTCGCTTCCCGAAAACTCGGTCGACCTGATTTTCGCAGACCCCCCCTACAATCTGCAACTGCGTGGCGATCTGCACCGTCCGGACAATTCCCGCGTCGATGCCGTCGACGATCACTGGGATCAGTTCGAAAGCCTGAAGGCCTATGATGCCTTCACGCGTGGCTGGCTCAAGGCGGCCCGACGGGTGTTGAAACCCGATGGCGCGATCTGGGTGATCGGGAGCTATCACAACATTTATCGCGTCGGCGCAACGCTGCAGGATCAGGGATTCTGGATCTTGAACGACGTCGTCTGGCGCAAGACCAACCCGATGCCGAACTTTCGCGGCAAACGCCTGACGAATGCGCATGAGACGATGATCTGGGCGTCAAAGTCCGAAGGGTCGAAATACACCTTCAACTATGAAGCGATGAAGGCCCTGAACGAAGGCGTGCAGATGCGCTCCGACTGGACCTTCCCGATCTGCACCGGGCACGAACGTCTGAAAAATGCGCGGGGCGAAAAGGCTCATCCGACGCAGAAGCCCGAATCGTTGCTGCATCGCCTGCTGATCGGCTCGACCAACCCCGGCGACGTGGTGCTTGACCCGTTCTTCGGAACCGGCACGACCGGCGCGGTGGCCACGATGTTGGGTCGCCATTTTATCGGCATCGAGCGCGAAGAAGAATACCGCCAGATCGCCGCCGAACGCATCGCGCGTGTCCGCAGTCTTCCGCCCGCAGCACTGGAGGTCTCGACGTCCAGGCGCACCGAACCGCGCGTGCCGTTCGGGCAGCTTGTCGAACGTGGAATGTTGCGTCCGGGCGAAGAACTCCAATCCGGCAATGGCCGACATCGCGCCAAGATCAGGGCCGACGGCACGCTGGCCGGTGAAAATATCAAAGGGTCGATCCATCAGGTCGGCGCGGCATACGAAGGCGCGCCCAGCTGCAATGGCTGGACCTACTGGCACTTCAAGCGCGAGGGGAAATCGGTCTCGATCGACATTCTGCGCCAACAGATTCGCGACGAGATGATCAAGCCCGACTGACGTTGCGACCCAGTTACCGCCTGCGTTCCCTGCCCAATGTCCGGGGAACGCAACTTGCCCCTGTTCCCGCTTGTCGGGTTCAGGGGTTTTTTTTTAATGCACCGGAAAACAGGCGAACTTCACGGCATATAACGAAAAGCGCGCCCCCGAAGGGACGCGCTTTCCAGAGAACCTTCTGGTTCCGATGGCCCGTGAGGGCCGTCGAAATCAGTCCGACGCAGCGGCAGCGGCCAGCAGAATGATGGCCAGGATCGGAACGATGATGCCGGCGGACGAGGACGAGGTGTCCTCGACAATGACGACGGGCTCGACCGGAGTCACCGGAGCGATACCGCCGGCGAAGGCGGTGGTGGAAGCAACCGACAGAGCGGCAGCGAGAGCGAGTTTCTTCATAGTATCCTCCAAGATACGCCAATGATGAGGCGAATTTGCCAAATCTTAAGGCACCCAAGACTGTACCTCGTAAGACTCGTTAAGCAGCTATGCCAAACCTTTGCAACGCCCGGACAACGCGCGTGCGATCGCTTTCGCTCGGGTCTTGTCAAATTGGCAACACCTGTGTTCCGGCCTCCGACGCAAAGCGTATCCAATTGATATCCCCCGTCATACGAATCGACAAAGCCAGGATGGTGAAGGGCATTTCTTCCTGCACTGGTCTCTCCGGGCTCCCGACGGGTGTCGCGTCGACCCCGCTGACCGAAGTCCGATCGGGCCATGTGATCGAGACTCCTGTCAGGAATGGACATATTCTTCCGAAGGCAAAATCCCGTCACAGGCGCGATGTTTCGCCTTTCGAAGACGCGATCATGGCATTTGCCTCGCCGGACGCTCCGATATACTCCGACGTGACACGAAAGACCTGGGGACGCCGATGAACCGCCGCACTGCATTGATCCTGCTCGCTTCCACCGCGCTGGCCGCCTGTGCGCCGACGCCGACGCCACCCGCGCTCGGCCCCAACGGCAAGCCGCTGCCCAAGCTTTACCGCATTTCCGATACCGACGGGCGCCGACTGCCGTTCCGCGCGCTGGATGCCGTGAATGCGCTGCGTCAGGCGTCCGGGGCACCACCGCTGACCCTGGATGCCAAGCTGACGGCCGCTGCCGAAACCCATTCCCGCGATATGTCGTTGCAGAACCGCCCGTGGCATTTCGGCTCCGACGGCTCGTCTCCCATCGATCGAGCGCGCCGGGTCGGCTTCGATGGCCGCCTTCTGGGAGAGGCGATCTCGGAAACCTATGAGACCGAATTGGAGACAGTGGCCGCCTGGTTACAGGAACCCGGACCGCGCCGCGTTCTGCTGGATCCGAACGGTCGTCGCATGGGATTTGGCTATTTCCAGGAATCCAACGGCAAAATCTGGTATACGCTGAACGTCGGCACCTGATCGCCACGAAATATTCGAATCGCGAACGGGGCCCTGCGGCCCCGTTTTTTTGTCAGAACTTCGGGATGTGATTCAGGCGTAGATATCCACCGGCGTGCCATCGCGCACCGATGCGTAGATCACCTTGATCTCCCGATTGGTGACCGCAACGCATCCGGCCGTCCAGTCGCCGCTGTTGGCGCGCCGCTTGTCGCCCCACCCGTGAACGAAAATTTCGCCTCCTGGCTCCTTCCCCATTTCCGCAGCATAGGCGCGATCGGCCTCGTTCGGATAATCAATGCCGACCGACAGAAAATACGCTGAATTGGGGTTACGCTTGTCGACGGTGTAACGGCCTTCGGGCGTCTTGCCGTCGCCTTCGAACTGCTTGGGCCCGACGGGGGCAAAGCCAAGCTGGATCTTGTATTGTTCCAGCATCGTGTTGCCGTTGAACAGCGCCAGCTGGCGCGATGATTTCTGGATCACGACTCGCGTGACCTCAGGCCCGTCATAGGAAATGAACTTGCTGCCGCATCCCGCCAGAAGGGCGGTCGAACCGAGACCCAGTGCCAGCGCGCCCCGACGTGTATAATTATTCATATCTGCCTGCCTACCTGCACTCTGCGTTGCATCTATAAGGCATGTCTTACAGCAATTTGGCACAGCAAGGAACGCCTCATGTTTGCACGATCCCCGAATCGCGGTCGCGCTGCAACAGGTTCGCCAGACCGCTGCGGTAATCGGGGAAGCGCAGGGTCACGCCCAGGTCCGCCTTGATGCGATCATTTCGCACCCGTTTCGATTCAGCATAGAAGCTGCGCGCCATCGGGCTCATCTCGGCTGCTTCAAAATCCACTTCCGGCGGCAGCGGCAGGCCCAGCAGTTCGGCAGCATGGCCGATCACATCCTGCGGTGGAGCCGGATCGTCGTCGCACAGGTTATAGATCGCGCCGGGGTCGGGCCGGGCGATGCTGGCCATCAGCACCTGCGCGATGTCATCGACATGGATGCGGCTGAAAACCTGACCCGGTTTCACGATACGCCGGGCGGTGCCGTTGCGAACCTTTTCGAACGGCCCACGACCGGGCCCATAGATCCCGGCCAGGCGAAAAATATGCAGGGGCGCACCTGTTCTGGCCGCCAGATCCTGCCATGCCGCCTCCGCCTCTACCCTAAGACGCCCGCGGCGGGTCGTGGGGGTCAATGGCGTGTCCTCGTCTACCCAGCCGCCGTCATGATCGCCATAAACACCCGTCGTTGAAAGATATCCGACCCACGCCTTTGACCCCAGATGCGTCTCTAACATTGGCAGATACGCATTCAGGACCGGATCGCCCGTCACGTCCGGTCCGGCGGAAATCAGAACATGGCTCGCCCGTGCCAGCGCAGTGTCCAGCGGCGCACCGAAGATCACCGGCTGCACGCCCTCGGCGCGTAAG
>Ga0207878_100494_pt1 | contig 12013 bp, 12 predicted proteins | sample LinPmetageLP41_FD_184053 | JGI IMG/M metagenome (GOLD analysis project Ga0207878, IMG submission 184053) | Marine viral communities from the Pacific Ocean - LP-41 (SPAdes) | ecosystem: Environmental > Aquatic > Marine > Oceanic | place: Pacific Ocean | collected 2010-08-27 | reverse complement strand
TGTCCATATCCTGCTTCGCCACGTGATAACCGCTATCGTCACGAGTCACCATGAACAGTGATTTACCATCGGGCGAGAAGCGCCCGTCAGAATTGTAGTTACCGGTAAATGTGATTCGCTCTGCCTGCCCGCCACGTGCCGACATGCGATACAGCTGTGGTGCTCCACTACGATCGGAAGTGAAAATCAGCGACTGCCCGTCAGGTGTCCAGTCCGGCTCGGTATCGATGGCACGGTTATTGGTCAAGCGATCGAGTTGACGCGACGCCAGATTCATCACGTAGATCTCGGGCTGACCATCCTTGGACAAAGACATTGCCAGTTTGCGACCGTCCGGTGACCAGGCCGGTGCACCGTTGATGCCACGGAACGAGGTCAGTCGGACGCGTTCACCTGAGGAGGTATTCTGAACGTAGATGGCGGAATTGCCGGACTCGAATGAGACATAGGCAATCTTCTTGCCGTCCGGTGACCAGGCCGGCGACAGGATCGGATCATCGGAAGAGAGAATCTGCTGACTGTTGTAGCCATCGGAATCGGCTATATGCAGCCCATAGCGGCTATTGTCTCCGGCCCCGCTGGCTGAGATATAAGCGATGCGGGTCGAGAACGCGCCACGAATACCGGTAATCGCTTCGAAAATCTGATCGCTGATGTAGTGAGCACTGGCCCGTAGATTACCATCGGAGGACGTCAGTGTTTCTCCCAGCATGCGCTTGCCGCCGAGAATATCCATCAGCTCGTACTGGATACGATATTGATCGCCCAGTGCTTCTATCTTGCCGACCACGAGATAGCGAGCATCGACGCGTTTCCAGTCATCGTAGAAAACGTCTTCGCTGCTACTCGGCAGCGAGACGAGCGAGCTACGGCTGATCGGTGAAAATTGACCGCTATGTTCCAGGTCATCGCTGACGATCTGTGCCACATCCTGTGGTAACCCGCCCTGCCCACTGAACTCGAACGGTACGACGGCAATCGGCGTTGCCTGATCGCTGCCGCGAGTGATTTCGATGGTCAGATTCTGCGCCTGGGCGGTAGCCGTCAGGCACATCAATGCCATTAGCGACGACACTAACCAACCGGTAGCCAGGGTTTTCCATCCTTGAGGCATCCAACGTTTCATCACTGTATATCCCCGGGGGTGAATTTGAGATTGAAGTCGCGAAACCGCCGCTGCAGCCCCGCATCGAGTTGCTGCAGCTCACGGAAAGGCGCCGCGGCTTCTACGGCCTGTGTCGCCGAACGATCGAAGCTGGAATTGCCACTGCTCCGAGTGATGCTGGCTGCCAGCAACTCACCCGACGGTCCGAGTCTCACTCGGACTTGCGCTACCAGACCATTGCCCGCATTGGCCGGCAAATGCCAGCGATCCTCGACGGCTCGCTTGACCAGATTGATGAAGCTGTTCGAGGCCTGATCGGATTGCTGGGCATTGGCGATCCGTTCCTGTTCATTGGAAATCGAATCGCTTAACGCATCTGCAGCCGCTTTTTTCGCTGCGGCCTCCGCTTGGCGTTTCTTCTCGGCTTCTTCAGCTTTGCGTTTTTTCTCTGCCTCGGCCTTCTTCTGCTTTTCGGCTTCGGCTTTTTTCTTCTCGGCTTCTTCAGCTTTGCGTTTTTTCTCTGCCTCAGCCTTCTTCTGCTTTTCGGCTTCGGCTTTTTTCTTCTCGGCTTCTTCAGCTTTGCGTTTTTTCTCTGCCTCGGCCTTCTTCTGCTTTTCGGCTTCGGCTTTTTTCTTCTCGGCTTCCGCTTGGCGCTGCTTCTCAACTTCTGCCGCTTTCTGCTTTTCTGCAGCGACCTGCTGCTTTTTCGCTTCGGCCTGACGCTTGGCTTCGGCGGCCTGTTGCTGCTGTTCGGCCTCCGCGCGTGCAGCGGCAGCCTCTTTCGCCGCCTGCTGGCGACGATCGGCAGCCGCCTCGGCCTGATCGGAAGCCGCCTGACGCTCGGCTTCCTGCTGTTGTACCTGTTCTTGGGCTTGCTGTTCGGATGCTCGTTGTGCTGCTTCCTTCGACTGTTGTTCCGCCGCCTGCCGGGCCGCTTCCTCGGCCTGGCGCTGGGAAGCGCGCGCGCGCGCTTCCTTGGCGTACTGAGCCTGATCCGTTGCGGTGACATCACTGACCAGCGTCGCCTGCACCACGGACGAGGAGCTCGGCGTCGGTTCGCTCTCCGGCAGCCGCAATATCGTCAACAACAACGCCACGATGTGGACGAGGATCGCCAGAACGACGGGCAGGCCGTAACCGACACGGCGGTTTCGCTTCGCCATGCTGACTCCTTACCCGTTGTCGCCAGGGGGCGGCTCGGAAATCAATCCGACATTCGTCACACCGGCCATCTGCAGCGTGCTCATCAGCGTCACGACCTGGCCGTAGGAAGCATTCTGGTCACCGCGCACCATGACCGGGGTGTTGGGCTTGCGCTCGAGAATCGCCACGACCTGGTCGCCCACGGTCTGCAACGTCACCGGCTTGTCTTCCTCGCCCAGCGAGATGTAATACTCGCCCTTGCTGTCGACCGAGACGATAATCGGCTCCTGCTCATCGGTATCGATCGGTTCCGACGTGACCTGAGGCAGATCGACTTTCACGCCCTGGGTCAGCATCGGCGCCGTGATCATGAAGATCACCAGCAGTACCAGCATGACGTCGATGAACGGAACGACGTTGATTTCGCCCATCGGCTTGCGCCGTTGACGGCGGCTATAGGGTCCACTCATGTTGAACCTCCGCCTCAGGACGCTGGATTACTGCCGCGACCTTGCAGGTTACGGTGCAGGATCGAATGGAATTCCTCGGCAAAATCTTCATATTCGCCAAGCAGACGACTGGCGATGGACGACAGGCGATTGTAGAAAATGACCGCCGGAATCGCCGCGAACAGGCCCATCGCGGTTGCCACAAGCGCTTCGGCGATCCACGGCGCCACGGTCGAGAGTGTCGCCTGTTGTGCCATCGATAGACTCTGGAAGGAGCCCATGATGCCCCAGACGGTTCCGAACAGCCCGATATACGGGCTCGCCGAAGCCACGGTCGCCAGTAGCGTCAGGTTGGCGTTGAGGCTGTCCTCCTCGCGTGAGAGCGCGACCCGCTGCGAGCGCTGTACGCCATCCAGCACGGCTTCGCTACTGTGCGTCTTGGGCATCAGTCGATTGAACTCGCGAAAACCGGCACGAAAGAGATGTTCGGAACCCTGCGCTCGATAGTTTTCCGGTACGTCACGGTACAGCTCATTCAGATCGACACCCGACCAGAAGCGCTCGTCGAACGCTTTCTGCGTTTTCCTGGCACGTGCCAGCGCGAAACTGCGTTGAAATATCACAACCCAGGAAGCAATGGAGGCCGCCAACAGCAGGAGCAAGACCAGCTGGACCACTAGACTGGCGTTCATGATCAGATGGGGGATGGACATGGAGTCGTTCACGAAAATCCTCGAATCACTGGCTTGGAATGTCTGGCGTCAGCACCGCGCGGAGTTCGCGGGGCCAGCGCATCGGTTTCAGGCGTTGCGTATCGACACAGGCAATATCGACCGTCGCTTCGCATAATGTATCCCCGTCGTACCGTACAGCCTGATTGAATTGTAATGAACAGGCAGAAACCCGACTGACCGTGGCCGTTACCTCCAGCCGGTCGTCGAGTCGCGCCGGGCGTGCATAGCGACAACTCAGCGAGTGGACCACCAGTTGCACGCCTTGCTCGATCAATCCACGCTGACCGAAGCCGCGCGCATTCAACCATTCACTGCGCGCTCGCTCCATGAATTTCAGATAGTTGACGTAGTACACAATCCCGCCGGCGTCGGTATCTTCGATGTAGACCTTTACCGGGAACATGAATTCACTCATTGCCGACCTGGCCCTCGTCTAGCGAGGAATTTTGCTCAATACCGGCATGCGTCGGGTCACTTCTCGTAGTGGGTTCAGCCTGAGGTGCCTGATCGTCAGGGGCAATGCCAAAATGGGTATAGGCAGAACGCGTGACGACTCGACCCCGGGTAGTACGCATCATGAAGCCCTGCTGGATCAGATAGGGTTCGATGACATCCTCGATGGTATCGCGCTCTTCGCTGATGGCCGCCGCCAGACTATCGACACCAACCGGCCCGCCATCGAACTTTTCGATCATCGCCAGCAATAGCCGGCGATCCATGTGATCCAGACCATGGCTATCGACATTGAGCATGTCGAGCGCCCGATCGGCCACTATGGCGTTGATCCGACCATCACCCTTGACCTCGGCGAAGTCACGCACCCGGCGCAACAGACGGTTGGCGATACGCGGTGTGCCACGGGCGCGTCGTGCGATTTCTCGGGCGCCTTCGATATCAGCCGGCACGCCCAGCAGCCGTGCGGAGCGCGATACGATCTCGGTCAACTCATCGACGGCGTAAAATTCGAGGCGCTGCACGATGCCGAAGCGATCGCGCAACGGCGAGGTCAGAAGTCCCGCCCGGGTGGTGGCGCCGACCAGTGTAAAGCGCGGCAAATCCAGCTTGATCGAGCGGGCTGCCGGGCCATCACCGATCATGATATCGAGCTGAAAATCCTCCATCGCCGGATAAAGCACTTCCTCGACCGCGGCGGGGAGCCGATGGATCTCGTCGATGAACAGCACGTCGCCCGGTTGCAGGTTGGTCAGCATCGCGGCCAGGTCCCCTGCACGTTCCAGCACCGGGCCGGAAGTGGACTTGATGTCGACGTTCATTTCGGTCGCGATGATATTGGCGAGCGTCGTCTTGCCCAGCCCCGGCGGGCCGAACACAAGCGTGTGATCGAGAGTGTCTTCACGCTGACGCGCCGCCGAAATGAAAATATTCAGCTGCTCACGCACGCGCGGCTGGCCAATATAGTCAGCGAGCCGGCGCGGTCGAATGGCATGGTCGACCTGCTGCTCGCCCTGCTGCGGCGGCGCCGCGATCAGGCGGTCGGGTTCAATCATGGGCGGATTATCCAGCCAGCTGGCGTGATAGCGCCGCTTTGATCAGCGCTTCGGTAGACAGGTTCTTGTCCAACGCGGAGAGCATGCGAGAGGCCTCCGTGGGCTTGTAGCCCAGCGTGACCAGCGCGGCCTCGGCATCGGCCAGCGGATCCGACGAGGGCATCATCGTGCCGGTCTCGCCACCCAGCAGCGATGCCTGCCCTTCCTGCCAGTGCGGGAAGCGATCGCGCATCTCGATGATCAGGCGGTCCGCCGTTTTCTTGCCGACGCCTGGCAACCTGGTCAGCGCCTTGCTGTCGCCTTCCATCACGCAATGGATAAAGGCATCGGTATTCATTCCCGACAGAATCGCCAGTGCCAGCTTGGGACCGACACCGTTGACCTTGATCAGGGCGCGAAACAACTGGCGTTCTTCATCCTGAAAGAAGCCATAAAGAAGATGAGCATCCTCACGCACGCTGAGATGTGTATAGAGGCGCACGGCTTCCCCAACGCCGGGCAGCGAGATCAACGTGGTCATCGAAGCCTCGAGCTCGTAACCGACACCCTGTACATCGATGACGATCCAGGGGGGGTGTTTCTCCAACAACGTACCGTGCAAACGTCCAATCATACCATCCGTGTCCTTACTCCAACGGCGACCACTATACGCATAGCCGATTCAACTGACTAGCTACCCGACGCGCGGTTATGGCGCACCTATGAATCCGGCTTGAAGTCTCGCCAGCGCCCGCCCCGAGAGAGTTTTCCGCGCCGCTGCGGAGATACCGCAAGCAAGCCCTGGCGGGCGTATCCATGGGTCAATGCGATCGCCAGCGCATCGGCGGCGTCGGCCGGTGGCGGTGCATCGAGGGAGAGTATTGCCATCACCATATGCTGGATCTGTGACTTGTCAGCACCGCCATTGCCGGTGATGGCCTGCTTGACCTGGCGGGCCGCGTACTCGTGGACCGGCAGGCCATGGTTCGCAGCGCAGACGATCGCGCTGCCACGGGCCTGACCGAGCTTGAGTGCGGAGTCCGCATTCTTGGCCATGAATACGCGTTCGATGGCAAATTCCGCCGGCCGATACAGGCCGATCAACTCGCTCACGCCGGCATAGACTCGGGCCAGTTTCTGGGCCAGATCATCGCCCTCGATGCGTATGCAGCCGCTGGCGATATAGCGTGGCTTGGCGGCGACATCGATCACGCCGTAGCCGGTTATCCGTGAGCCGGGGTCGATACCCAATAGAATCACGCGCACTCCTTTTCCATCAGACGCCCAAACGACGCCGGCGCCCCTGAGGGCGCCGGCGTGTGAGGTTGAAAGCCGTTACTCGCCGCTGCTTTCAGGCTTCGACTTCTGGCGCAGACGGATGTGCAGATCACGCAACTGCTGATTGCTGACCTCGCCAGGCGCGTCGGTCATCAGGTCGGCGGCGCTCTGCGTCTTGGGGAACGCGATGACGTCGCGGATGGTCCGCGATCCCGTCATCAGCATCACCAGACGGTCGAGGCCAAACGCCAGACCACCATGCGGCGGCGCGCCGTACTGCAGTGCGTCGAGCAGGAAGCCGAACTTCTCCTCGGCTTCTTCCTTGCCAATGCCGAGCACTTCGAACACCGTGCGCTGCATGGACTGATCGTGAATACGGATCGAGCCGCCACCCAGTTCGGTACCATTCAGCACCATGTCGTAGGCGCGAGACAATGCGGTGGCTGGAGATGCCTTGAGCTCTTCCGGCGAACAGGACGGCGCGGTGAACGGGTGATGCAGTGCAGACAGGCGACCGCTGTCGTCGGCTTCGAACATCGGAAAATCGACGACCCACAGTGGCGCCCATTTCGCCGTGTAAAGATCGAGATCCTCGCCCAGCTTGACGCGCAGTGCGCCGATCGCCTCGTTGACCACTTTCGCCCTGTCGGCCCCGAAGAAGATGATATCGCCATCTTCAGCGCCGACGCGATCCAGCAATTGCTCGACAATGCCTTCCATGAACTTGACGATCGGTGACTGCAGCCCCTCCAGCCCCTTGGCGCGTTCATTGACCTTGATCCAGGCCAGCCCCTTGGCACCGTAGATACCCACGAACTTGGTGTACTCGTCGATCTCCTTGCGCGACAGCTTGGCGCCACCGGAAACCTTGAGTGCGGCCACGCGACCGTCATCGGCCTTGGCCGGGCCGGAGAAGACCTTGAAATCCACTGACTGCATCAGATCGTCGACATCCACCAGTTCCAGCGGGATGCGCAGATCCGGCTTGTCGGAGCCGTAGCGCTGCATCGCTTCGCCGTAAGGCATGCGCGGGAACGCCGGCAGGTCGACATCCAGCACTTGCTGGAACAGCTGGCGCACCATCTGCTCCGTGGTGCCCATGATCTCCTGCTCGTCGATGAACGACGCTTCGATATCGATCTGGGTGAATTCCGGCTGGCGATCCGCGCGCAGATCCTCGTCACGAAAGCACTTGGCGATCTGGTAGTAGCGATCGAAGCCGGAGACCATCAGCAACTGCTTGAACAGCTGAGGCGACTGCGGCAGCGCGAAGAAATGACCGTCGTGGGTCCGGCTCGGCACCAGATAGTCCCGCGCCCCTTCCGGCGTTGCCCGAGTCAGGATCGGCGTCTCGATGTCGAGGAAACCATGATCCTCGAGATAGGCACGCACACTGTGGGTGATCCGTGAGCGCAACCGCAGGCGCTCGATCATCTCCGGGCGGCGCAGGTCGATATAGCGATACTTGAGCCGAACCTCTTCGCCCACCTTGCCATGCTCGTCGAGCTGGAACGGCGGTGTCGCGGCGGTATTGAGGACTTCTACCTGCTTGGCCAGCACCTCGATCATGCCAGTCGGCATGTTGGGATTCTGGGTGCCTTCCGGGCGCAGGCGAATGCCACCGACGATACGCAGCACGTACTCGTTGCGCGCACGATCGGCATTGGCGAAGGCCTCTGCCGTGTCGGGATCCACTACCACCTGAGCGATACCGTCACGATCGCGCATGTCGAGGAAAATGACACCGCCATGGTCGCGGCGGCGATGCACCCACCCGCAAAGCGTGACTTCGTGATCGATCAATGACTCGTTCAATCGGCCGCAATAATGACTGCGCATGCTGGATCCTAGAATTGTGAAGCTTAAAAACGTGAAGCCTAAAAACGTGAAGCCTAAAAATGAAGACAATACTCAGGCAGACGCTTTGCTCTCACCGCTCGATTTGCTTTCGCCTGTCGACTTGCTACCGCTCTCGCTCGACTTGCTACCGCCCTCGCTCGACTTGCTACCGCTCTCGCTCGACGGTGCCGGCTTGGCGGCGTCACCGACGAGGTTCTTCTTGCTGCCCGATTTGAAATCGGTTTCATACCAGCCGCCGCCGGCCAGCCGGAAACCGGCCGCCGACACCAGCCGAGAGAGTTCCGGACGCTCGCAGGTCGGGCAATCCGTCAACGGCGGCGCGCTGATCTTCTGAAGCTTCTCCAGACGATGGCCGCAAGCCTTGCACTCATATTCGTAAATGGGCATGGATTGATCACTCTCTGGCTACGGGAAGCCTAGGGCCCGCTATGGGCGACTTCCTTGCATTATCCGGGCGCCATCCGGTTGTCGGTCTGACGCCATCTGTTTGTCTATTTGCCGCTTATCCGGTTCCCGTCCGCTCGACGGCGACAATGTTCTCGGCGTCCAGCCCAGGCAGAGACGTACCGGCCCTTTCCAAGCCGGGCACGAAAGCCGCATAGTATAGCGCGCAGCAGCCGGTCGCGGGCAATATTACCGGCTGATAACGCCAATGTCGTCGTCCGCGCACCAGCAATTGTGATATGGCAACGCTCGAGACCGCAGAGACCAGCAAGAGATAAGGAAAAGAAGCATGAAAGCCGTACTTCTGGACGCCGCTTCACTGGGGGACGATATCGATCTCGACCCCATCCGCACCCTCGTCGACGATCTCGATATCCATCCCCTCACCGCTCCGGATCAGACTCGGGAACGACTCGAGGGCGCGACGGTAGCGCTCACCAACAAGGTCGTTCTTGATGCCGAGCTGATCGAGTCCCTCCCCGAGCTGAAATTGATCTGCGTGCTGGCCACCGGCACCAACAACGTCGACATGGCCGCCGCTGAACGCCGCGGCATCGTGGTACGCAATGTGACAGCCTATGGCACGGCCAGCGTCGCGCAGCACACGCTGATGCTGATATTGGCCCTGGCAGCAAGACTGCCGCGCTATCAGACCGAGGTGCAGTCCGGCGCCTGGCAGCGTAGTGATATCTTTTGTCTGCTCGACCATCGCACGCTGCAGTTGGCCGGCAAGCATCTGGTGATTGTCGGCGCCGGCGTTCTGGGCACCGCCGTCGCCAAGCTGGGAGAAGCCTTCGGCATGCGCGTAACGTTCTCCGCTCGCCCCGGCAATGAAGCCGATGATCCGCGACCGGCATTGGCAACACTGCTCGGTGAGGCCGATGTCCTGAGCCTGCACTGTCCGCTGACGGAAGCCACTCGCGGCCTTATTAATCACGAGGCGCTGGCGATGATGAAACCGGATGCGCTACTGGTCAACTGCGCCCGAGGCGGCATCATCGACGAAGCCGCTGCGCTTGCTGCACTGCGCGATCGATGCCTGGGCGGGCTGGCTGTCGATAGCCTGCCCAGCGAACCGCCCCGTGATGGGCACCCGTTGCTCGATGCGCTCACTGAGCCGCTCAATCTGATCGTGACGCCGCACAACGCCTGGATCACGCCGGAAGCGCGTCAGCGAGTCGTCGAATTGACGGCGGACAACTTGCGCGGCTGGTTGAATTAAGGGAGCGATTCGAAGATGGTCACGCCAAACCGCAAGCCGATGATTTACAACTACGGTTCCATCAATATCGATTACGTCTACCGGGTCCCCCATCTGGTGCGTCCCGGCGAGACCTTGGCCAGTATCGGTCTGAGCCAGGTACTCGGCGGCAAGGGTGCCAATCAGTCACTGGCGCTGGCGCGTGCCGGCGGAGACGTCGCCCATTGGGGCCGTCTTGGCGAAAGCGACCGCTGGGCGCTGGCACCGCTTGGCGATGCTGGCGTCGCCATCGAAGACATCGAGCTGACTCAGGGTGCCAGTGGTCACGCGTTGATCCAGGTCGACGACGACGCGGAGAACGCGATCATTCTCTACCCTGGTGCCAATCATGGTTTCGACGATACTCGAATGAAGACGTTGGTCGGTTCAGCGCAAGCGAATAGCTGGGTCTTGATGCAGAACGAGTGCAACGCGTCAGAGTCGATGTTGCGCCTGGCAGCGAATAACGGCCTGTTGATCGCTTTCAACCCGGCGCCGCTGACGACCGATGTGATGGGGCTTCCGCTCGAACTGTGCCAGATTCTGTTTCTCAACCGGGGCGAAGCCGCTGCCCTGGTCGGCCAGCCGGAAATGGCCAACGTCGATACGCTGCTCGATGCCCTCGCGACGCGACTGCCTGAAGTCGAGATCGTGCTCACGCTCGGCGGCGATGGCGTCTGTTACCAGCATCGTGGAACCCGTCTTGCGTTGACTGCTCACTCAGTCGACGCGGTCGATACCACCGCGGCCGGAGACACCTTCATCGGCTATTTCATGGCGGCGAGACAGCGTGGCGACGACGTCGAGCAGTCCCTGCGCCTGGCAACGACCGCTTCCGCGCTGTGCGTGCAGCAGGCGGGGGCCGAGCCGAGCATCCCCACCGCCGAGGCCGTCGGAGCCGCCATCAATGAATGGCCCGCGCTTGCGCTCGCACGCCTCACGCCCTGATCGCCGTGCATCTTCCGAGTGACCGGTCTTGCATCCGGTCACGTCAACTGAATTGATATGCAGGAATCCACCATGCCCATCCCGATCATTTTCGATACCGACCCGGGTGTCGACGACGCGCAGGCGATCGCCATTGCACTCGCCCATCCCGACATCGAATTGCTGGGTCTGACGACGACTTTCGGCAATGTCACGATCGAAGTCGCGACTCATAATGCGTTGCTGTTGGCCGAGCTGGCCGGGCAATCGATTCCGGTTGCCCAGGGCGCCGCCGCGCCGCTGGTCAAGACCAAAAATCCGCCGCCGGGCCACATCCATGGAGAGAATGGCCTGGGCGACATTCCACTGCCGCCAATCTCGACTCAGGCCCTCAAGCAGAGTGCCGCTCAGTTCATCGTCGACCAGGTCAACGCCCGCCCCCGCGAAGTCGTGCTGGTAGCCGTCGGCCCGCTGGGCAATCTTGCCGCTGCGCTGCAGCTCGACCCGAGTCTGGTGGAAAAGGTCAAGCGAGTGGTGGTGATGGGCGGATCGATTCGGGAAGGCGGCAATGTCACGCCGGTGGCCGAAGCCAATATCTTCAACGACCCACACGCCGCCGCCAAGGTGCTGGAAGCCAGTTGGCCATTGACGCTGGTCGGGCTGGATGCGACCCACCGCTGCGTGCTGGATCCGCAGAGCATGGCCCGCATCGTCGATGCCCAAGGCGCGTTGGGGAAGGTATTGGGTGAAAGCTATGCGTTCTATCGAAACTTCTACCAGCAGGCGCTCGGCATCGACGGCTGCTGTCCCCACGACAGCTGTGCGCTGGTCTGGCTGCTGCGTCCGGACCTGTTCAGTGTCGAGCGTGGGTATCTGAGCGTGGTCACCGATGGCCTGGCCGAGGGACAGACATTGATGGCGCCCGAATCACGCGAGTTCGTCGATCGGCGCTGGTCCCAAGGCACCCCGGCGGATGTCTGCATGAACGCCGATGGCCCAGGCGTGATCGCCTGGATCGTCGAGACCCTGACCACCTATCCTTCACCCTGATCCGGTTAGAGTAACGTTGGATTATTACCAATCCACACGAGGCCCGATCGCCGTCAGCGATCGGGCTCCAGCCCAGCCGTGGATGAATCTTGAGACCCTCGGATTGCCAACTAATGGGTCGTGAAACACGCCGGCGTAATGAGCGTTGCCTCCTCGACGTTGACATCGTCCACGTGGGCCGCTGGTGAACCTTCCCAAAGCCGGTCGATCAACTCGGCAACGGCGGTCGCTTCGCCACAAGCGACGATTTCGACACGTCCATCCTCGAGATTGATCGCATGGCCGGTAATGCCCCA
>Ga0207878_100492_pt1 | contig 12042 bp, 12 predicted proteins | sample LinPmetageLP41_FD_184053 | JGI IMG/M metagenome (GOLD analysis project Ga0207878, IMG submission 184053) | Marine viral communities from the Pacific Ocean - LP-41 (SPAdes) | ecosystem: Environmental > Aquatic > Marine > Oceanic | place: Pacific Ocean | collected 2010-08-27 | reverse complement strand
CAGAGAAGTTCCAATTACAGAATATCTACCAAAAAAGATCAAAATGGCGATTACTGGAAACGGAAATGCCAGTAAGGAACAGGTTGCAAAAATGTTACAGAGTCAGTTGAATATTGGAAAGCTTCCGAAAAATCTGGATGCCACCGATGGACTTGCCGCCGCGGTTTGTCATTTTTACAATTCAGGCAAAACTGAAATTGGTAAAAGTTATACCGGATGGGATGCTTTTGTTAAGCAAAATCCAAAAAAAATTAGATAATGAACCAATTTGAAAATTTGAAAATTACCATTTTCAAATTAATCAATTTTCAAATCTTCAAATAATGTCTGGAATTTACATCCATATCCCCTTTTGCAAACAGGCCTGTCATTATTGCGATTTTCACTTTTCGACTTCCACAAAGAAAAAATCCCAGCTGGTAGATATGCTCTGCCGGGAATTGGAGATCAGGAAAGATGAACTCGGTAAACCCAAAATTGAAACTATCTATTTTGGCGGGGGTACTCCTTCTTTGCTGAATTCAGAAGAATTGGACCTCATTTTTAAAACCATCTTTGAGCATTATAAAGTTTCCGAAAATGCTGAAATTACCCTCGAAGCTAATCCCGATGACCTTTCTAAAGAAGTGATCAAAATGCTGGATGCTTCGTCGGTGAACCGTTTGAGTATTGGGGTTCAGTCCTTCTTTGAGGAGGATCTTAAATTGATGAATCGAGCGCATAATTCTGAAGAAGCTTTACACTCACTGCAATTAGCTAAGCAGTATTTCGATAATATCAGCATCGATCTTATCTACGGAATTCCAGGACAGTCTAATGAACAATGGAATGAAAATCTTTCAACAGCCCTTGAACTGGATATTCCACATATTTCGAGCTATGCCTTGACGGTAGAACCAAAGACTGCCTTAGAAAAATTTATCGAAAAAGGAAAAGTAAAACCTGTAGAGGATGAACAATACCGGGAACAATTCGATATGCTGGTAAACATGCTTACCTCAAACGGATTTGAGCATTATGAATTCTCCAATTACGGAAAACCCGGCTATCATTCACAGAACAACATGGCTTACTGGCTGGGAAAACCCTACCTGGGAATAGGTCCTTCTGCACATTCTTTTGATGGTTCTTCCAGAAAATGGAATATCAGTAATAATCTGCATTACATAAAAGCCATCCAGGCTGGGAACTTACCCCAGCAAAGCGAACAACTTTCAGTAACCGATTCGTATAACGAATATGTAATGACCAGGCTTCGAACCAAATTTGGAGTTTCAGCGGAAGATATTCGGGAGAAATTTGGAGAAAAATACCGCGATCATTTTTTAAAGGAAACCGGTAAATTTTTGGAAGACGGACTTATGGAAAAGATTGATGATACTTTTCATATTACCGCCAAAGGAAAATTTCTCAGTGACGGGATCGCCGCAGATCTGTTTTATATCTAGTAGAATAATGTCATTTCGAAGAAGTGAAACGACTGAGAAATCTCATATTAGTTGAATTTTAAAAATAGATTTCTCCCTACGGTCGAAATGATAAACGATAAGTCATTGCGAACGCAGTGACCTTTCAAATCTTAATGAAAGAAAGTATCTCCAATTTTCAACTAAATACTACATTTGTTAGGATCAATCAAACAATATGTTAGCCAGTATTAGCCATCAGGGTAATTCGTATCAAATAGACTTTTCTCATCCATTGGATATTTCCATCAGTCTTCGTGGAGATCATAAAAATCCTATGGCCTGGTATTTAAAGCATCCCGAGATCGAACCTGTTATTGATGGTGATTTTATCGGGAAAGTAAGCAAGGGGTCCTCGGTGAATTTCAATAATATCTGGTTTAATCCGCATGCGCACGCCACTCATACCGAATGTGTTGGACATATTAGCAATGAAACTCATACTATTCAGCAACATCTGAAAATTTTCTTTTTTAAGGCCAGGCTTATTTCCATGGAACCTCAAAAAAAAGGAGAAGATCTGGTTTTCACCAAAGAACAGGTTTCAGCAGAACTTAAAAATATCGACTGTGAGGCCCTGGTAATTCGGACTATTCCGAATTATATTGGGAAAATTTCAAAGAATCACTCTCATACCAATTGGCCTTATATAGAGGAGGATGCCATGATTTTGATAAGAGAAATCGGCATCAAACATTTGCTTACAGATCAACCTTCGGTAGATAAAGAAAAGGATGAAGGTAAATTACTGGCGCATAAAGCATTTTGGGATTACCCAAGGAACACAAGATTTGACGCGACAATTACTGAACTAATTTATGCCCCGAACAAGATAGAGGATGGAGAGTATTTTTTAAATCTTCAGCCTGCTTCTTTTGAAAATGATGCGGCTCCCTGTAAACCGGTTTTATATAAAATTATAAATTGATGAAAACTACTATAAAACTGGAAGAACTTGTAATGCTCCTTCTGGGAATTTGGGCATTTAGTCTTCAGGAGCTAAGCTGGTGGTGGTTTATAGGTTTATTCTTAGTTCCCGATATTGGAATGCTGGGATATCTTGTTAATAGCAAATGGGGCGCTTTTTTCTACAATATTTTTCATCACAAAGGCCTGGCAATAGCCATTGGCTTAATTGGATATTATATTAAATTGCAGGAACTGGAAGTTGCCGGCATTATTTTATTTGCCCATTCCAGCTTTGATCGTTTATTAGGATACGGGTTGAAGTACGAAAAAGGCTTTAAATTCACGCATCTGGGAGAAATAGGAAAATAATATGGAATTACTTTTTATAGGATTGGCCGTTGGTGCCGTTGTTGCGTACTTCATTTTTGCAGCATTTAACAAAGAACGTACAAAATCGAAGACTAGTGAACAATCAGTGGTTTTGATGGATAAGATCAAAAGCGTTTGTAAATTCATTACCGTGGAAGGCGATTTTTCTGAGATCTATCATTATGAAAATCTGAAAGAGAAATATCTGAGTCTTATCCTCGGAAAGAAAAAAGCCATCGTTCTGGTAACCGCAAAAGCACACGTGGGATTTGACCTGAGCAAGATTAGAATGGATAGTGATAATGAACATAAAAAGATCATTCTTACAAATTTTCCGCAGCCCGAATTGTTAACTATTGAAACAGATTTTAAATATTACGACAAACGTGAAGGGTGGGCCAATCCATTTACTACTTCAGATCTAACCGATATTAACCGTGACGCGAAAAAGACGATAGTAGATAAGATCCCTCAAAGTGGATTGCTGGATAAAGCGAAAGGCGAAGCTCTGGACACTATTCTGCTCATGGAAAAGATCGTAGAAACCATTGGCTGGAAGCTGGATTATACCGCTCTTACTATAGAGAATGAAGACAACAGAAAGATTGAAAACCATAATTAGGAGATGCTGAAACAAGTTCAGCATGACGGAATCTTGATAATAATTATTACTAATAGCGTCACCCTAAACTTGTTTCAGGGTCTAAATAATTAAAAATGAACATCGACACTTTCAGAGATTATTGCCTAAATAAAAAAGGCGTTACCGAAGGCTTACCTTTTGGCCCGGATAATCTTGTTCTAAAGGTGATGGGCAAGATGTTCTCTATCGTTTCCTTGGACGAGGTTCCCTTAAGAGCGAATTTAAAATGTGATCCCGAAAGAGCTATCGAGCTTAGAGAAGAGTTCGAAGAAAATATTCTACCGGGTTATCACATGAACAAGCAACACTGGAATACGCTGGTTTTAGACGGAAGGCTGGATCCAAAACTGGTTTTTGAAATGATCGACCATTCTTATGAACTAGTAGTGAACGGACTTACCGCAAAGCTGAAAAATGAACTTGACGATTTATAATGACAAAAGCTGAAGAATTTTACTCCTCGCGACAGGCGAAATATTCCGAATTAAAAACTCAGATCTCCAAAAAACTTGTTTTCTCAAGTACACTTAGGTTGATTGTATTTCTGGCAATTTGCAGCTCGGTCTATTTTTTCTACGGAAACATCAACATCTTATTACCACTAGCAATAGCCCTAATCGCTGTTTTTATCTTTCTAATTTCAAGGCATTCCGACTTGAAAAAGGAAAAAGAAAAGTTAGTGGCGTTAATCGATATCAATGAGCAGGAATTAAGAATACTCAAAACAAGAGATTTTTCAGATCTGCCCGACGGAAAGAAATTTGATCCCGAAGACCATGCATATTCCAGAGACATCGACCTTTTTGGAAAAAAATCCTTTTTCCAGTTCCTGAACAGAACTGCTTTAAAAGAAGGAAAAGCGAGGCTGGCAAAAATTTTATTAGCCAATAAAACGGTTGATATTCTTAAAAAACAAGAAGCTGTAAAAGAGCTCGCTTCCAAAGCTGATTGGAGGCAGAAATATTCGGCTACAGCGACCTTGGTCAAAACCGAAACCGATTCTAAATTCATATTGAATTGGATCCGAAATTATAAAAGTTTTGTTCCTAAATATGGGAAATGGCTGCCCGCAGTATTTTCAGTATTATCCCTTGGAGTGCTAACGTTGTTCTATTTTGGAATTATTGGCGGTGCACAGGTTCTATTATGGTTTATCATTGGCGTACTCATCACCGGAGTTTTCCTGAAAAAGATCAATGAACTTTCAGGAACTGTCAGCAAGGTTCAGGATACTTTTCAGCAATATCATCAGCTACTGGCATTTCTGGAAACTGAAGAATTCGAGTCGGAATTAATGCAGGAGGTCAAAAATTCCATCACTTCTGAATCTAAAAAAGCGTCAGTTATTCTACAAGAATTTTCGAAAGCCATTGATGCGCTGGACCAACGTAATAATTTAATATTTGGAATTTTCGGCAACGGATTTTTGCTCTGGGATCTTAGGCAATCCTACCGACTTGAAAAATGGATCGAACATCACCATACTGCTGTAGAACACTGGTTTGAAGCGGTTGAGAGAACTGATGCATATAACAGTCTGGGAAATTTCGTCTTTAACCACGAACATTACCATTTTCCTGAAATTCTCAAAAAAGGAGAGGGCATTACCGCTAAGAATTTAGGTCACCCCTTATTGGATCCACATAAACGTGTGAATAACGATTTCAGGATCGATGGCAAACAGTTTTTTATTATTACCGGCGCAAATATGGCCGGAAAAAGTACATTTTTGCGCACCGTTGCTCTGCAGATAGTCATGGCAAATATTGGTCTTCCGGTTTGTGCGGAATCGTGTAGCTACGCTCCTATCAAACTTATCTCTAGCATGCGAACCAGCGATTCGCTTGGTGATGATGAATCTTATTTCTTTTCAGAATTAAAAAGATTGAAATTTATCGTGGATAAAATACAGACCGATAATTATTTTATTATTCTGGACGAAATTCTGAAAGGGACCAATAGTACCGATAAGGCGATTGGCTCGAGGAAATTTGTACAGCGATTGGTGGGCACAAACTCTACCGGAATTATCGCGACGCACGATTTAAGCTTATGTGAGATCAGTAATGAATTAGAGCAGGTCAAGAACTTCTATTTTGATGCTGAAATCGTAAATGATGAACTTCATTTTGATTATCATTTAAAAGATGGTATTTGCCAAAATATGAACGCTTCTTTTTTACTAAGGAAAATGAAAATAGTGGAGAATTAATCTAAAGAGATGCTGAAACAAGTTCAGCATGACGTGGTTCATTAATTTCGTCCCCCTGAACTTGTTTTAGGGTCTAAAATCTAATACATGAAAAATAGTTATGTCTACATCCTGTCTAACAAGAAAAGAACAGTTCTTTATGTAGGTATGACGAGCGATCTATCAAATAGGATTATACAACATAAAAACGGCAAAGGTTCTGAGTTTGCCATTAAGTATAATCTAAAAGATTTAGTTTATTTTGAGGAATTCAATGATATTAATCAGGCTATTTCGAGAGAAAAGCAATTGAAAAACTGGCACAAAAACTGGAAATGGAATTTGATCACAGCATCCAACCCTGATATAAAAGATCTGTTTCCAGAATTATGAGATGATGAAACAAGTTCAGCATGACGTGGTTCATTAATTTCGTCACCCTGAACTTGTTTTAGGGTCTCCTAATCCATAAAGTATAAGCCCTTATATTTGTTAAATATGGATTCATTAACTCAAATCGTATTAGGAGCAGCCGTTGGTGAAGCGGTGCTTGGTAAAAAAGTCGGTAATAAGGCGATGCTTTACGGAGCTATTGCCGGCACCATTCCCGATTTTGATACATTTGCAGGCAACTTTTTTGATACCATCACCGCTATTGAAATTCACCGAGGCTTTTCACATTCCATAGTTTTCGCGATCCTCTTCGCTCCTATTTTTGGATGGCTAATATCGAAGATCGAAACGAAGTCGGCAGCCAACTGGAAAAACTGGTCGTGGTTAATGTTCTGGGGGCTATTCACACATCCTTTACTCGATGCACATACCACCTGGGGCACCCAGCTTTTCTGGCCTTTCCATCTAAGACTTGCTTACAAGAATATCTTTGTGATAGATCCGCTTTACACGCTTCCGTTTTTGATATTTCTTATCCTGGCGACGCGTCTCAACAGAACCGATGCTAAACGGAAAAAATATAATCAACTTGGATTAATCGTAAGTAGCATCTATTTACTTCTGATCACTCCCGCTTTAAAATTCTACACTTTTCAGAAATTTGAAAATGCCCTGGAAATTCAAAATATCAACTATGACCGAATGGATACCAGGCCCTCACCTTTGAATTCCATTTTGTGGACAGCGAATATTGAAACGGAAGACGCTTTTCTCATTGGCAATTATTCCATATTTGATACGCAACCCATCAGTTTTTACAGTGTCCCAAAAAATTATGCTCTGGCCGCCAGAATTCAGGATGATCCAAACCTCAACCGGCTTATCCAGATAAGTGAAGGCTGGTATACTTTTTCCCAAGAGAATGGCGACCTGTATTTCAATGATCTAAGGTTCGGAAATATGGATATTGAAGACCCAGATTCAGAATTTATCTTCAGCTATAAACTGGCAGAAGAACATGGCGAGTTAACAGCCACGGAAAGGGAAAAGGAAATGACCGATGCGAAAAAACTTCTCCCCAGACTTTGGGATCGCATTGGAGGTAATTAATTTCATTTCAACCTTCCTTTATGAAAAACCACGCCATTCTGAACTTGTTTTAAAATCTTATTATCATGTGAGACCCTGAAATCGAAGATTCGACAGAGTCAAATAAATTCAGGGTGACGAAATTATTATTTTGGCAAACAAAGAATATGCATTTGTTATATTTAGGAAAATTATATTTTATGCGCTTGCTCCCGGCAATTCTGGCCATTTTTCTAGTTTTCTCCAATTCAGTTTTTTCTCAAAAAGATTCAACTCCGCTTGAAAAGATCATTCAAAAATTTCAGAATCACGAGCCATATAAGCGTTCAGATCATCCTCTTGGGCTTTATACTGAAGAGCATTATAAAAAAGAAGCCAGATTTGCGGAAGATCTTCTGAAAGATCTCAATGCTCTTCAGTATTCTAAACTTTCAGAGTCAGAGCATATCTCTGCAGAATTGCTGAAATATAATCTGAAGAATACTGTAAAAACTTTCGAATTTAAAGCTTATCTCAATCCGCTACTTTCTGATTCCGGATTTCACTTAAGCCTGAATTATCATATTCGAGATCTTAACAATTATGCTCAGGTAAATGCTTATCTGAATAAGCTTAATGCGATTCCAACCTATGTAGATCAGCATTTCGCCTTAATGAGAGAAGGATTGAAAGAAGGTATAAATCAACCGCGGGTAATTCTTGAAGGATACGAAAGCACCTATAACAGCCAGATCGTAGATAATTATAAGGACAGTTATTTCTATAAACCTTTTGAAGATCTGCCTTCCACTTTATCTGAAAAGCAAAAAGATTCGGTTTTACAGGCCGCGGAAAAAGCTATTTCTAAGAATGTAATCCCTCAATTTAAAAGGATCAAAAAATTCTTTGAAACAGAATATTTCCCAAAAACCAGAACAGCCTTAGGGGTTTCTGAAACACCAAAAGGCAAGGAATATTATGATTATTTGCTGGAATATTATACTACGCTGGACATGGGCGCCGATGAAGTTCATAATATCGGATTATCTGAAGTAGAACGCATTAATAAAGAAATGCGAAAAGTGATGAATGAAACCGGTTTTGAAGGAACCTTTTCAGAATTCTTTGATTTTCTAAGAACCGATGAGCAGTTTTACGCTCAAACACCCGAAGAATTGCTCATGTTCGCCAGGGATATCGCCAAACGTATCGATGCTAAATTACCGGCATATTTCACCAAACTTCCTAGAAAGACTTACGGAGTTGCTGAAGTTCCAGCCGCCATCGCTCCTAAATATACTACCGGAAGATATATTGGAGCTTCAGCAGAGACTCAGCCGGGATATTATTGGGTGAATACGTACGATCTCCCAAGCCGACCAAAATATGTTCTGCCATCTCTTACCGCTCATGAAGCGGTCCCGGGGCATCATTTACAAATTTCCCTAAATAACGAACTGGGTGATGAAATACCTGAATTTCGGAGAAACTTTTACATCTCCGCTTTTGGTGAAGGCTGGGGATTATATTCAGAATTTCTGGCAGAAGAAATGGGTATTTACCGAAACCCATATGAGATCTTCGGAAAGCTTACGTACGAACAATGGCGTGCCTGCCGACTGGTTGTTGACACCGGAATCCACGCGAAAGGCTGGACGAGAGATCAGGCGGTTGATTTTATGAAAAAAAATACGGCGCTTTCTATTCACGAGATCAATACCGAAGTAGATCGATATATTTCCTGGCCAGGGCAGGCAGTTTCTTATAAGATTGGTGAATTAAAGATCCGTGAACTTCGGAAGAAAGCCGAAGAAGCTTTAGGTCCAGATTTCGATATCAGGAAATTCCACGAAGTGATCCTGGAAGAAGGTGTGGTTACATTGCCAATTCTGGAGGAAAGAATAATGAAGTACATTAATTCCAATTCTTAATGCAGGAAAGTATTTTCAGAATAAATTCCGGTAACCTGAGTTTAAACTATCTTTGCAGCCAAATTCAGTATAAATGAACATCGAAGAAAGCTTAAGAGAGCGTAGTGATGCTACCTGCGAATTATGCAGCAATAAAGACAAGCTTAGCGTTTTTGAAGTTCCGAATTCTCCTGAGGAAGGGCTTGAAAGCAGTATTTTAATTTGCACTACCTGTAAAGAACAGATTGAAGATCCAGAAAAAGTGGAGCCAAATCACTGGCGTTGTTTGAACGATAGTATGTGGAGCACGATTCCGGCGGTTCAAGTCATGGCCTGGCGAATGCTTACCAGGTTAAAATCTGAAGGCTGGCCACAGGATCTTCTGGATATGATGTATATGGAAGAGGATGTAAAAGCATGGGCAAAAGCTAGCATTCAGGAAGATAAACCTGAAAGCAGTATAGTGCACAAAGACAGCAATGGTGCCATAATAGAACCCGGTGACACGGTGGTCTTAATCAAAGACCTCAATGTAAAAGGTTCCAGTTTAACTGCGAAACGTGGAACTGCCGTGAGAAGAGTTTCCCTGGTTCATGATAATGCTGAACAGATTGAAGGGAAAGTTGAAGGGCAACAGATCGTGATACTAACCAAATTTGTGAAAAAAGTTTAAAGGGAATTGAAAATTGAAAATTCTCAGATTAGATTCTTAAACAAGTTCAAGATGACGGAGCTTTTTTATTTATCGGCAAGCTGAACTTGTTTCAGCTTCTTTAATTTAGATTTCTCCCTTGAGTCTAAATGACAACAATTTTGAAATTATGAGCGAACAGAACAATTCGAATCCCCAACCCAATAATCCTTTACATGGAGTAAAACTGGCCACCATCATGGAAAAGCTGCATGCGCATTACGGTTGGGAAGGTTTGGCAGATCGTATCAATATCAATTGCTTTAAAAGCAATCCTACTATCAAATCCAGTCTGAAATTCCTGCGTCGCACTCCGTGGGCCAGAGAAAAAGTGGAAAGGCTTTACTTGAAAACAGATTTCAAATAAGCTCAAATGTCAATTTGAAATCAAAGCGACTAAAAACTCATTTAAAGATACCAAAGTTAAAAATTAGTACTTTTATAAGGATTCTAGATTTATATAAATATGAATAAGCGAAAAGTTCAATTATTGATTTCTATTGGAATATTAATGGTTGCCATTTCTCAAATAATCTGGCATTATTTAGAAATACCAGATTTTCTAAATGGTACACTCATCGGCCTTGGAATTGGATTATTACTTTTCGCAATAATTAAAGGGAATAGTAGAAAGGCTCTTTAAATTAGAATAGACTTACCTGAGATCCTGAAACTAGTTCAGTATGACGCCTAATTTTCAGATATCATTTCGAAGAAGTGAAACGACTAAGAAATCTCTATCCATCAGATTTCTCCACGTGGTCGAAACGACAAATAAAAAAACAAAAAAGCGCGGCAAATGCCACGCTTTTTTGTTTTTCAGAAGATTGAAATATTACATTTCCACCGCCTCAGCATTTTCTTCTTTAGTTTCTTTCTTCTCAGTTAAAAAGCTATGGTTTTTAGCATAATCCATCATTTGCTTTTCGAAAGATTCCGGCTGAGTCACTTTAATCCCAGTAATCTCTCCGTTCTCATCCATTTCCGGAACCAGTACCGGATTGATAAATCCGCTATAAGGAGCCGACTTGAATTTTGCGTTTCTATCAAGAACTTCCTTATGTACCTCCTGATCTACTTTAACCCCGTAGTTCTCTACAAGATTTTTAGCTGCCTCGAAATCCCCTTCAGATTTTATCCTTTGAGTTTCTTTTAGCAATTCACCGAAAAGCTCACGAAGTTTTTGGTAATCCTTGATATCATAATAGGTCTTACCATCCTTTTTAACCTTTTCGATCACTCCTTCTTCCTTACCTTCTTCGAAAACCCATGCACTCACCCATTGGCGGTTTCTCATATGAGCCTCTTCAACATCATCTCCAAGTTCTAGTCTTACCAATTGAGTTAAGAGACCATTACGAATATAATCGTTATAAGCAGCTTTTCCAAGCTCTTCAGAGTTATCAGTAAGACCAAGTTCTTCAAGTTTTGGATCCATCAAATAATAAAGCCCTACAAGATCTGCACGACCTTCTTCTAAAGTAGAAGCGTAATTCTTAAGAGTCTCTTTGGTAGTTCCTACACCTTGATTCATTTGTCCTGAAGCGTGACCCACTACTTCGTGAAGTGCGGTATGGAGTTTATCTGCCTGGTTTCCATATTTCTCAGAAAGGGCGATCTCCTCATCATCATAGGCAAATTCTTTAAGCTTATCGGTTCCTCCTGCATTCTCATAGGCGTTTATGATATTTCCTAAAGAAACAGATTTACTTCCGTGCGCTTTTCTAATCCAGCTTGAGTTAGGAAGATTCACTCCAATTGGAGTACTTGGAGCGGCATCTCCAGATTCTCCAGCAACGATCACTGTTTTATAAGTAACCCCAACTACAGAATCTTTCTTGTGCTCATCCATGATTGGAGAATTATCCTCAAACCACTGAACGTTCTTTTCTACCACGCTCATTTTCTCAGACATATCAAAATCCTTGATCTGGATAATACTTTCGTAAGAACCGGTATATCCTTTTGGATCGTTATAAACCTCAATAAACGAGTTGATATAATCGATATTTCCTTCAGTAGCTTCAACCCAGGCAACGTTATACTCATCCCATGTTTGAAGATCTCCGGTATTGTAATAGTTGATCAAAAGACCTAAAGCATTCGCCTGCTTTTCATTTTCAGCAACACCTTTAGCTTTCTCAAGCCACTTCACGATCTCATCAATCGCATCTCCGTAAAGTCCGCCACTCTTATAAACTTTCTCTACCAGCTTTCCATTCTCTTTAACCAGCTTCGTGTTTATTCCGTAAGCAAGAGGTTTTTCCGGATTTGGAGATTTTTTGTGTGCGTAGAATGCATCAACTTCAGCAGCTGTGATTCCTTCGCCGTACATATTCACCGCAGAACCTTCTATCAAACCATCAGCTTCGTTCAGATTTACTTTCTTAGCATCTTTATCG
>Ga0207878_100491_pt1 | contig 12049 bp, 12 predicted proteins | sample LinPmetageLP41_FD_184053 | JGI IMG/M metagenome (GOLD analysis project Ga0207878, IMG submission 184053) | Marine viral communities from the Pacific Ocean - LP-41 (SPAdes) | ecosystem: Environmental > Aquatic > Marine > Oceanic | place: Pacific Ocean | collected 2010-08-27 | reverse complement strand
CGATAGCGCAGGTTCCGGGTCGCGACGGATCTGCGCGCGAACGTATGACCCACGTAATACCCGAGTCATACGTCAGGGCATACCATGCATTTCACCCCTCTCGATGCCGATTTCGTCACCCGGATTCGCAGGGGCGGACCCTATGCCGAAACCGGTCCGGTCTTCCTGCGCGCCGATCCCTGCACGGCATGGTCTGACGACGGGGTTCCCCCGATTCTCACCACGTCACCGGACTATCTGGTCAAGGGATACACGGCCGACGACCGCATACTGTATGGCACCTGTGCGATCGTTCCGGCCGCCGATCCGGCCCGCTAAGTCGCGCTCAGGCTGGAGATTCCGGCTGTCGCCTATGTCGATGTGCGGTCGGCGCGGAACAATTGTTTTCAGACGCGGACCCTGCGCGACGATGAAATCGGGATGCTATCCGATAACAAGCGGTTGCAGTGGAACTACAGGGAGAAGGCGGCGTTGATACCGGCAATATCGTGTTCCTAAAGGAGGCCACAATGCCCCGTCAGATTCGTCGCGGACAATCTTTCCGCACTGCCACTGCCCTCGCCGCCAGCGTATCATTGCTGGTGCCCGGATTTGCCCTGCCTGTCGCCGCGCAAGATGCCGGAGACATCACTGCGGATTGTACCGCCGAATTCTCAACCGACGCCGAAGGATTGGCGAATTGCGTGACCGATCGTACGGCGCAAGCCCTCGAGCAGACGCAGTCAGATGCGGATGCCGCCGCCGCACAGGCCGAAGCCGACGCTGCCGCTGCCGTAGCTGCCGAGGCACAGGCTGAAGCGGATGCCTCTGTCGAGGCCGAGGCCGATGCGGAAGTTCAGGCACAAGCCGACGCCGACGCCGCCGCCGCTCAGGAAGCCGCCGACAAGGCTCAGGCCGAGGCCGATGAGGCAGCTCAGGCTCAAGCCGATGCCGAGGCCGCCGCACAGGCTCAAGCTGAAGCAGACGCTGAAGCTGAAGCCGAAGCCCAGGCGGAGGCAGATGCCGCCGCAGCAGAGGAAGCCGCAGCAGAGGAAGCTGACCGTGCTGCGGCCGAAGCCGAAGCTGCCGAAGCCGAAGCCGCCGAGCAGGCGCAGGCCGAAGCCGAAGCTGCCGAAGCCGAAGCCGCCGAGCAGGCGCAGGCCGATGCAGATGCCGCCGCGCAGGCGCAGGCCGAAGCAGAGTTGGAGGCAAATCTGAAGGCCGAAGCGGATGCCGCCGCCGCAGAAGAGGCTGACAGGGCTGCTGCCCAGGCCGAAGCAGATTCTACCGCGAAAGCCGATGCTGAAGCCGAAGCCGAAGCTGCTGCCACGGCCCCGGAAAACGGGAACGGCGCAGCCGTCGAGACTCAGGCCGCCGAAGGCGAGAACGGTGCAGAGGCCCTGCAATCGCAGGAAGCCGCGAGCGCCGATGCCAACGCGGCTCCGGTTATGGATGAGACCCCGTTGATCGAATCTGCACCCGCCGAGAGCGCAATCGCCGCCGAAGTCGCCGCCCGTCCCGAGCCGGTGCTGAATGCCGAGCAGGAAGAAGCCCGGGAGCAGGCCGAAATGGCACTCGGCGCACTGTCGGACAACAATGCCGATGCGACGCCGGTCGCTGCAGCCGCCGCTCAGGAAGGCGAGGCGGATAACGTGGAGGTCGCCGAGGAGACCATCCAGGCATCGGATGTCCGGACCTCGTCCGAGGAGTTCGAAACCCAGGCCACCGTGTCTGCCGCGCCCACTGCGACGGCGGAAGATGAAGACCGTTTCGACCGTAACGACAAGATCCTGCTGGGTGCTCTTGGTGCCTTGGCGGTCGGTGCGGTTCTGGTGAACAACAATAACCGTTCGCGTGTCGTTTCGAACTCGGGCGACCGGGTGGTTGTGCAGCGGGAAGACGGTAACCTGCAGATTCTCAAGGATGATGACGTTCTGCTGCGTCAGGCCGGATCGAATGTGCGGACCGAGCGGTTCGACGACGGATCAACCCGCCAGACCGTGCTGCGTGAAGACGGCAGCAGTGTGGTGACGATCCGCGATGCGTCGCTGCGGGTTCTGCGTCGGGAGTTGGTGCAGGCCGATGGCTCGCGTTACTTGCTGATCGACGACACTGCCAAGGTGGAGCCGGTGGATGTCGAGCATTTGCCCGATCCGATCGTATCGACCCGCTCGGTCACGACGAACGGGACTGATCCGCTGCGCGATGCACTGGCCCGCGAACGGGGTTTGGACCGCCGCTTCAGCCTGGCGCAGGTCCGCAACATCCCGCAGGTTCGCGCGCTGGCCCCGGCCTTCGAAGTCAACACCGTGACCTTCGCGTCCGGCTCTGCCGCCATCGCGCCTGAACAGGCGGCGAATCTGTCCGGACTGGCACGTGAAGTCGTCGCCGCCATTGAGGCCAACCCGCGCGAAGTCTTCCTGATCGAAGGCCATACCGACGCAGTGGGCGACGCTGCCTATAATCTGGCACTGTCGGACCGCAGAGCTGAAAGCCTTGCGCTGGCGTTGAACGAATACTTCAACGTTCCGGTCGAGAACATGGTCATCCAAGGCTATGGTGAGCAGTTCCTGAAGGTGCAGACGCAAACCGACGAGCGGGCCAACCGCCGCGCCACCGTGCGTCAGATCACCGGCCTGTTGCAGACTGCCGCCGCCAACTGATCGCGGTTCACACGGCACGACATTGGCCCGCCCCTTTCCGGGGGCGGGCCGTTTTGCGTATGATGCCTGCCTATATCCCTGGCACCGGAGAGACGGACATGGACTCCATCGACGACGCCCCGGCCGCTGCACTGGCCTGGCACCGCGCGGGCAAGGGTGCTGCCCTAGCCACGGTGATCGAGACCTGGGGCAGCGCGCCGCGTCCGCGTGGATCGCAACTGGCAATCTCGGAGGACGCGCAGATCGTCGGCTCGGTCTCCGGCGGCTGCGTCGAAGGGGCAGTGGTGGCCGAGGCGCTGGACGCGATGGGCGACGGTGCACATCGGATTCTGGAATATGGTGTGTCGGACGACGAGGCGTTTGCCGTTGGGCTGGCCTGCGGCGGCACAATCCGCATCCTGCTGGAGCCGGTGGGCGGGACGTTGCCCGAGGATGTGCTGACCGAGCTGGTGTCGCGGCGATCGAGGTCCGAAGCGGTGGGGCAGGCCGTCAACATCAGAACCGGTGCGACGAACCTGATCGCGTCTGACGCAATTCAGGACCGCCTGCGCCACGACCGCAGCGGGTTCGAGGCGGATGGCGAGACCTTCGTGACCCTGCACGCTCCTCCCCTGCGACTGGCAGTGGTCGGTGGGGCTCATATCGCGCAGGCGCTGATACCGATGGCGCGGCTGGCGGGCTATGCCGTTACCTTGATCGACCCGCGCGAAGCCTTCGCGGCACCCGAACGGTTTCCTGACACGGTTTTGGTTCACGACTGGCCCGACGAGGCGATGAAGGCGTTGGCGCCCGATGCCCGGACCGCCATCGTTCTTCTGTCGCACGACCCCAAACTGGACGATCCGGCGCTTGGAGTCGCCTTGGCGAGCGATGCTTTCTACGTCGGCGCGCTGGGGTCGACCCGGACGCACGCCAAACGGATCGCGCGATTGCAGGCCGCAGGTTTGTCCGACTCCGACATCACACGGATCGATGCGCCGATCGGACTGGATATCGGCGCGAAAACACCGGGCGAAATCGCTGTCGCGGTGCTTGCGGCGATGACTCTGGCGCTGCGGCGAGGTTCGGCGTGATCTTCGGGGATGTACCGCTGGACCGCGCGGCGGGCGCGATTTTGGCGCATTCGGTGCGATTGCCGGAGGGCCGCTTGCGAAAAGGTGTCGTGCTGGGCGATGCGGAGGTCGCGCGTTTGCGGGACGCCGGAATTGACCATGTGACGGTCGCACGCTTGACCGGCACCGATATGGACGAAAACGAGGCCGCCACGCGGATCGGCTCGGCTTTGCTGGCGGACGGACTGGAACTGCGCCCCGCCTTCACCGGGCGCGCAAACCTGCATGCGACGCAGGCCGGCGTGTTCGAGGTATCGCGCCAACGGATCGACGCACTGAACCTCTGCGACCCGGATATCACCGTGGCGACCCTGCCGGAATGGCAGCGGGTGGCGGCAGGCATGATGGTGGCGACCGTGAAGATCATCCCCTACGCCGCCGATTTTGCGGTCTTCGGTCCACATCTGGATGCGGCCCGTGGCGCGCTGCGCCTGCATCCGCCTGCGATTGACCGGGCGGAGCTGATCGTGACGAAGCTGACCGGCGCACCGACCGGAGTGAAGGCAGTGCTGTCGCGCCTCGACCGGCTTGGCGTGGCGCATTCGGTGACCGAAGTGGCACACGAGATCGGGGCGTTGTCGCAGGCTTTGGCAGCGGGCAATGCGCCCCTGCGACTGATCCTGACGGCCTCGGCCACATCCGATGTGCGCGACGTGGGGCCTGCCGCGCTGGTGGCGGCTGGGGGCCGGCTGACACGGTTCGGTATGCCTGTCGATCCGGGGAACCTGCTGTTTCTGGGCGACCTGAAGGATGCCCGGGTGATCGGCCTGCCGGGATGCGCGCGGTCGCCCGCGCTCAATGGTGCGGACTGGGTGCTGGAGCGGGTGATCTGCGGGGTGCCCGTCACGTCCGGCGATATCGCAGGCATGGGAGTCGGTGGCCTGTTGAACGAAATTCCGACGCGCCCGCAACCCCGCGACAGGGCAAACCGCTGATGTTGTCGCATATCACGCTGGGCACCGACGATCTGCCGCGTGCGATGGCGTTCTATGACCCGGTTCTGGCAACGCTGGGCCTGTCGCTTCGCTTTCGGGAGGAGCACTGGGCCGGGTGGCAGGCAACCGACGCGGAGCGGCCGCTGTTCATCGTGACCCCGCCGCTGGATGGCAGCGCCAGCGCGGGCAACGGCACGATGATCGCGTTCGAGGCGATGGACCGGGCGGCGGTGACGCGCTGTCACGCCGTCGCGCTGACCCATGGTGGCACGGACGCAGGCGCGCCGGGTCCGCGCCCGCAATATCACGCCGATTATTTCGGTGCATATTTCCGCGATCCGGACGGAAACAAGCTGGCGGTTGCCTGTCACGCGCCTTCGTCGCCATCGGGACGCTAGCCAAGACAAAATCAGTGGTTCTCAGTCAGGCGCGGCTGTGCTTACCTGTCTTCAGTTGAGGAGGATACCCAATGACGAAAGTCACTATGACGGTAAACGGCAAGTCCCGCACCGCGGATGCCGAAGGCCGCACCTTGCTGGTGGACTGGCTGCGCGAGGGGTTGCGCCTGACTGGCACGCACGTCGGGTGCGACACCAGCCAGTGCGGCGCCTGCGTGGTTCATGTCAACGGCGCGCCCATCAAGGCCTGCACCGCGCTGGCGCAGGAACTGGACGGCGCCGATGTTACCACTATCGAAGGCATGGCAAACGCCGACGGATCGCTTGGCGCCGTCCAGCAGGCGTTTCAGGATTACCATGGATTGCAGTGCGGGTTCTGCACGCCGGGCATGGTGATGTCGGCGGCAGCCTTGCTGAAGGACAATCCGAAACCGTCGGAAGCGGATGTCCGGCATTACCTCGAAGGGAACATCTGCCGCTGCACGGGCTATCACAATATCGTCAAGGCGGTGATGGCAGCCAGCGGTCAGGAGGTCGCGCCCGTCGCAGCCGAATAGGCACGACGAACGCGAATGACGGGGACCGGTCCGACCGCGGGCCGATCCTCGGGGGCGCGGAAGGGAGGAGCCGCGCCCCAGTCTCAAACATCGGCAGGGCGAGGCGTCCCCCACGGACCGCCCCCTGCGCAACGGGAGGATCTGATTATGCCCAAGGACACCGGAATTGGCGCCAGCCCCAAACGGCGCGAAGACGTTCGCTTTCTGACCGGGAAGGGGCGTTATACCGATGACATCAACGTCGCCGGGCAGACGCATGTTGTTTTCCTGCGCTCGGACGTGGCGCATGGTACCATAAAATCGATCGACATTGCCGCCGCCGAGGCGATGGATGGCGTGGTGCGGATTTTCACCTCCAAGGATTTCGAGGGAGTGGGCGGCATCCCATGTGGTTGGCAGATCACCAGCCGTGACGGCAACGTCATGCAGGAGCCGAAACACCCGGTTCTGGCCGAAGGCAAGGTTCGGCATGTCGGCGACCCGATTGCCGCCGTCGTTGCCGAGACCGAAAGTCAGGCGCGCGACGCGATGGAGGCCATCGTCGCCGAGATCGACGAGTTGCCCGCTGTCATAGACATGAAGAAGGCCGTCACCGAAGGCGCGACCAAGGTGCATGACGAACTGGACAGCAACCTGTGCTATGATTGGGGCTTCGTCGAGGAAAACCGCGATGCCGTCGAGCAGGCGATGAAAGACGCGGCGCATGTCACGACGCTGGAACTGGTCAACAACCGTCTGATCGCGAATCCGATGGAACCGCGCGTGGCAGTGGGCGATTACACATCGCATGACGGTCAGTCGACGCTTTATACAACGTCGCAGAACCCGCATGTCATCCGTTTGTTGATGGGCGCGTTTGTCCTGAACATCCCCGAGCACAAGCTGCGCGTGGTGGCCCCGGACGTGGGTGGCGGCTTCGGCACCAAGATTTTCCACTATGCCGAGGAAGCCTTCTGCACCTTCGCGGCCAAGGCACTGGAGCGCCCGGTCAAATGGACCTCCACCCGGTCGGAGGCGTTCATGTCCGACGCGCATGGCCGTGACCACGTCACCAAGATCGAACTGGCGCTGGATGCGGACCACAACTTCACCGCCGTCCGCACCGAAACCTATGCCAACATGGGGGCCTATCTGTCGACTTTCGCGCCCTCGGTCCCGACGTGGCTGCATGGCACGCTTATGGCGGGAAATTACAAGACGCCCCTGGTTTATGTGAACGTCAAGGCGGTGTTCACCACGACGGTGCCGGTCGATGCCTATCGCGGCGCGGGTCGCCCCGAAGCGACGTTCCAACTGGAACGGGTGATCGACAAGGCGGCGCGAGAACTGGGTGTCGACCCGGTCGAGTTGCGGCGCAGGAACTTCATCCGCGAATTTCCGTATCAGACGCCTGTGGCCGTGGAATACGACACCGGCGATTACGACGCGACGATGGACAGACTGCTTACGATGATCGACCGCGACGGGTTCGAGGCGCGCCGCAAGGACAGCGAGAGCCGGGGCAAGCTGCGGGGCCTGGGCATCAACTGCTATATCGAGGCCTGCGGCATCGCGCCGTCGAAACTTGTGGGTCAGCTGGGCGCGCGGGCGGGTCTATACGAATCTGCCACCGTGCGGGTGAATGCGACCGGTGGTCTGGTCGTCATGACCGGCAGCCACAGTCACGGGCAGGGGCACGAGACATCGTTTCCGCAGGTCGTTGCCGACATGATCGGCATCCCCGAAGATCAGATCGAGATCGTGCACGGAGACACCGCCAACACGCCTATGGGCATGGGCACTTACGGGTCGCGCAGCCTTGCCGTCGGCGGCAGTGCGATCTTCCGCGCCACCGAGAAAATCATCGCCAAGGCCAAGAAGATCGCGGCGCACATCATGGAAGCCGCCGAGGGCGATATCGAATTGAAGGACGGCAAGTTCACCGTCGCGGGCACCGACAAGGAACTGGCCTGGGGGGATGTGACGCTGGCGGCGTATGTGCCGCACAACTATCCGCTGGAAGATATCGAACCGGGGCTGGAGGAGACGGCATTCTACGACCCGAACAACTTCACCTATCCGTCGGGTGCCTATGCCTGCGAAGTCGAGGTCGATCCCGAGACCGGCAAGGTCGACGTGCTGTCGTTTGCCGCCGCAGACGATTTCGGCAACGTGGTCAACCCGATGATCGTCGAAGGTCAGGTTCATGGCGGCATCGCGCAGGGCATCGGTCAGGCGCTTCTGGAAAATTGCGCCTATGACGAGGACGGGCAATTATTGTCGGCCAGTTACATGGATTATGCCATGCCGCGTGCCCACGATTTCCCGATGTTTCAGGTTGACCATTCCTGCGCCACGCCCTGTACCCACAACCCGTTGGGCGTCAAGGGCTGCGGCGAAGCGGGCGCGATCGGATCGCCACCGTCGGTCGTGAACGCTGTGCTGGACGCGCTGGCCAGCGCCGGTCACGACGTCGGGCATATCAACATGCCGCTGACCCCCGTGAAGGTGTGGGCAGCGATGAACAACGCTGGCGGAACCGGAAGCGGCACGGCCCATGGCCGGTCGGTCGATGGCCCTGCGGCCAAGATCTGAGGAGACAAAGATGTATAATTTCGAACTGGTAAAGCCTTCGACCCTGCAGGACGCCGTTGCGGCCCTGAAGTCCGAGGATGCGCAGGCGCTGGGTGGCGGGCAGACATTGTTGCCCACCATGAAGGCGCGGCTGGCGATGACCGAACAACTGGTTGCGCTATCCGGCATCGACGAAATCAAGGGCATCTGCACCGATGACGACGGGCGTATCTGCATCGGAGGGGCCACAACGCACACGGCCGTGGCCGAAGGCGCGACGGGCTATCCGGCGCTTGCGTCGCTGGCGGCGCGGATCGGCGACCCTGCAGTGCGGAACCGGGGCACGATTGGCGGATCGCTGGCCAACAACGATCCCTCGGCCTGTTATCCGGCGGGGGCACTGGCGTCGAATGCGACCATCGTGACCAACGTGCGCGAGATAGACGCCGACGACTTCTTCCAGGGCATGTTCGAGACCGCGCTGGACGAAGGCGAAATCATCACCGAGGTGAAGTTTCCGGTGCCCGAAAAGGCAGCCTATGAAAAGTTCATCCAGCCCGCCTCGCGCTTTCCGCTGGTCGCGGTCTTCGTGGCCAAGTTCTCGGACGGGGTGCGCGTTGCGGTAACGGGGGCTGCGTCGGACGGCGTGTTCCGCTGGTCCGAAGCCGAGGAGGCGCTGTCGTCGGATTTCTCGGAGGACGCCGTCAGAGGCCTGACGGCACCGGACGCGGGCGGCATGATCTCGGACCTGCATGGTGACGGGGCGTACCGCGCGCATCTGGTCAATGTGATGACGGCGCGTGCGGTCAAGGCAGCGGTCTGACCCCTCGCGACCTTATGGCGGAGGGACAGTGGTATAGCTGTCTCGCGCCTGAACTGGAGGCGATGCGCGTCACGGCGCGCGCCGCCTGTCATTCCCATGCGACACTTGCGCCGGACCGGCGCGGCCCGGTCGCGCCACGGCTGCCGGGCGTGACTGTCGGGGCGGGTGCAATCATCGGGGCCGGGTCCGTGGTGACGCGGGACGTGATGCCCGGAACCTGTGTGCTGGGTAATCCAGCATGCGCGCGGTGATGGCGAGGCGTCGAGGTTTCAAGCCCGGAAAATCCAGAGTTGATTCCCGCCCCGCGCATCCTGACGCGCACATCGGCTATTTTTGGCGCAGCGCTGAGCCATCATCAGCGCATCATTCTGTCGTCCGGGCGAATCTGCTGGAACGCTCCCTTTGCTCCGGTGTTGATGAGGTATCGGTACGATGCGACCCGTCCGATCATCGCAACGGTCGCTTGGAAATCCTGCAATGGATAAGAAACCTACTCCGAAATCCAACCCGAAACCTTCGGAAAAAGGCGGCTCCCAAACCCAGAAGAAATAGGCCGCACATATGTCCCTGATGCAAGGAAACCCCGGCGCGATGCCGGGGTTTCTGTTTTTCTGTGGATCGGCCATCGGAGTGATATCTCCAGCCGTCACAAACGATCTCAGGACAGCAAAAAAGGCGCCGATAAAGCGCCCCTTTCATATCTCGAACAGAACGACTTAACGCTGGGTCGGGCCGATCATCATGACCATCTGGCGGCCTTCCATCTTGGGAAAGCTCTCGACCTTGCCGATGTCCTTGGTGTCTTCCTGCACGCGCTTGAGCAATTCGTAGCCCAGGTTCTGGTGGGCCATTTCACGACCACGGAACCGCAGGGTGACCTTGACCTTGTCACCGGTTTCCAGAAAGCGAAACACGTTGCGCATCTTGACGTCGTAATCATTGGTGTCGGTGTTCGGGCGGAACTTGACCTCTTTGATGTCGATGGTCTTCTGCTTTTTCCGGGCTTCGTTTTCTTTCTTCTGCGTCTCGTATTTGAACTTGCCGAAGTCCATGATCTTGCAGACCGGCGGGACCGCATTCGGGCTGATCTCGACCAGATCGAGCCCGGCATCTTCCGCCATCTGGCGTGCGCGGGCAGGGCTGACAACACCTACGTTTTCACCTTCCGCCCCGATCAGGCGGATTTCGGTACTGCGGATCTTGTCGTTGACGCGGGGGCCGGTGTCGCGCTGCGGAGGCGCGTTATGGGGTCTGCGGGCGATGGTGGCGGTCCTTTCAGGGACATTGATACAGGGCCGTAACTTAGCCGCGTCAGGGGTGGCCTTCAAGGTCGGAACAGCGATCTATGACCGATTTGACGCCCTTTCGGGGTGCTTGCCATTGTCCTTGGCGTGCCCATGCGTCAATCACAGCTCAATGGGAATCGCATATCTGGAGAATTCACATGTCTCGTAATTTGATTGTCGGTCTGGCTGTCCTCGTTGTCGCGATACTGGGCTGGATCGTGATCGACCGCATTGCCGAGAACCGGGCCGAAGTCGCCCGCATCGAAGCCGAAACCGTGCAGGCCGCCCAGGAGGCCGAAGAAGCCGCGCGCCTGGCCGAGGAGCAGGCCGCCGAGGAGGCCCGTCTGGCCGAAGAAGCGCGTGTGGCCGAGGAAGAAGCCGCCGCTGCCGAGGAAGCCCGTCTGGCCGAGGAAGCCCGCATTGCCGCTGAAGCCGAGGCCGCCGCTGAAGCCGAGGCTGCTGCGGAAGCCGAAGCCACGACCGGGACGGATGCCGTCGATGCGACCGCCGAGGCTGCGACCGAGGGGACCGAAACCCCCGCGACCGCTCAAGCCGATCTGGCTACCGTGCTGACGCCGGACGGATTCGATGCCGACGCCCTGATCGTTTACGTGGACGAATCGGATATGAACGCGGTCGCCAAGACCACGCTCAAGGCCGGGATTGAACAGGCACGGGACAATCCGACGCTGATCCCAGCCTTGCTGGAGCAGCTGAGAGCCCGTCTTGGCGTAGAATAAGCGTCCCCAAACACAAAAGGGCCGCGGCGGGGAATACCCGCTGCGGCCCTTTTTCGTTTGTCGCGCTGGTCCTAGCCGACGAAAGCCTTCTCGACGACGTAATGTTTGGGCTCGGAATTCGCGCCTTCCTCCAGCCCATAGCCTTCGAGGATTTCCTTCAGGTCGGTGTTCAGCCCGATTGATCCGCAGACCATGGCACGGTCCGTTGCCGGGCTGATACTGTCCACACCAAGATCCGCAAAGAGACTGCCGTCGCGCAGACGGTCGGTGATACGCCCAACGGTCGGAGAGGTTTCGCGTGTGGTGGTCGGGTAATACGTCAGTTTCGCCAGATTGTCCTCGCCCAGCAACTCGCCCAGAATCTCGTCGGTGCGGATTTCCTCGATCAGCTTGCGGCTGTATTCCAGCTCCGCCACTTCGCGCGTGGTGTGGGTGACGATGATCTGGTCGTAGGCTTCGAATGTTTCAGGGTCTCGCAGAAGCGACGCGAAGGGCGCGAAACCGGTGCCGGTCGCAAACAGCCAAAGGCGTTTGCCGGGCAGCAGGGCGTCATGCACCAGCGTGCCGACGGGCTTGGGCCGCAGGATGATCTGATCGCCCGGCTGGATGTGCTGCAACCTCGACGTCAGTGGGCCGTCCTGCACCTTGATGGAATAGAACTCCAACTCATCATCCCAACTGGGCGAGGCGATGGAATAGGCGCGCAGCAGCGGCTTTTGCTTGCCGGTTGCGGGGTGCGGGTCGCCCATCAGGCCGATCATCACGAACTCGCCCGACCGGAACCGCAGCGAGGCGGGCCGTGTCACGCGAAACGAGAACAGGAAGTCGGTCCAATGCGTGACCGAGGTAACGGTCTGCGCGTCGGGCAGGACCGGGGCAGCCGGGGCGGTGGACGTCTGGTGGGCGGTCATATCGTTCATGGCTTCGATTGCGGCGGGTGCCGCACCTCTAGGGAATAGGGACGGAAAGTTCTAGGCGGATGCGGCGGCGCTTTTGGTGTCGC
>Ga0207878_100490_pt1 | contig 12106 bp, 9 predicted proteins | sample LinPmetageLP41_FD_184053 | JGI IMG/M metagenome (GOLD analysis project Ga0207878, IMG submission 184053) | Marine viral communities from the Pacific Ocean - LP-41 (SPAdes) | ecosystem: Environmental > Aquatic > Marine > Oceanic | place: Pacific Ocean | collected 2010-08-27 | reverse complement strand
GCGGGCGTCCGATAAGACCCAACTAGCGGAAAATTCCGTGCCCTAGTTGGGATTGCGGGTCAGCTTGGCCGCGTGTTCGGCGGGGCGATACCAGCCGCATTGTATGCCATAGATCGCAAGGGCTTCTTTCACGGCGCGACCGAACGGCGTTGAAGGCTCGCGCGTGTATGCGTCCTTCCCAAGCCCAATGCTGCGCCCAGTCGCCGTGAAGACCCGCGCTACGGCACATGCGATAACCCGCGCCCGTTCTTTGCGGCCCTTCGTGGCGGGATAGGCGCGATGGTCGGTAAAGTGTTCGGCTGCCTTGGCACGCGTCCGCACTTCGTCCCGCATGTCGCTAAGGTCGGACCCCGGAACTACGTCCAATTCGTCGGCAATGCGGTGCAGCCTTGCCGCCTCTTTCTTTGCCAAGCCAGTTTCCGAACGTTCGGCTGCCCACAGGGCGAACCCTAGCAGGTCGCCAAATGCGCCTTCTACGTCGGCAACTGTGCAGCCGATATACGCAGCTAGGTCTTTGTGCCTGCTATCGGTCATGCCGATACACCGCGCAACGGCACGACGTTTTCGGCGGGCTTTTCGCCACGGCAGAACCCGGCGAATGCTTCCATCATGGCGCGGCGTTCTTCAACAAGGTCGTCGCGGCGGTAGCGTTGTTCAACTTCGTTGCCGACGTTGTGGGCAAGCGCCAGTTCGCTTTGGATGTTGTCGTAGCCGCGCTTCGTCGCCCAATCCTTGAAGGTGCTGCGAAGGCCGTGCGGCACAGCGGGGCGCGGCTGCGGTTCTTCGGCGGGGTCTTCCGGCTTAGTCAACACTTTCGGGTCAACCCAACCGCAGCCGTCTTTCTTGGTCTTTGCGTCGTGCATACGCTTCATGACTGCGGAAATCGTCATGTCTGACATTGCGCCGCCCTTCGGTGCCGGGAAAATCCGCGCTTTGGGGTCTTGGTGTTCGGCGTCGAAGTTCGGCAATGCCTTCAATAGGGCCACAGCAGCTTCGGAAAGCGGCACGGCGTGCGGCTTCTTCATCTTCATGCGGGCTGCGGGGATCGTCCAGACATTTGCCTTAAGGTCGATTTCGCCCCAAGTTGCGCCCCTGACTTCGCCCGACCGCGACGCGCACAGGGTCGTAAATTCCAGCGCCCGCGCCGCAGTGCCTTCCCGCTTGCGAAGTGCTGCGAACCATGCGGGCAATTCCACTTGCTGTATGGCAGGATGGTTCGCCGCTTCTGCCTTGCGTTGGTTCTTGATCCAAATTTGAAGCACGGCGGTTGAAGCCGGGTTGTCGGTCTCGCGGCAACCTTCGTCAATTGCCCATGCGAACACGCTTTCCATGCGCTGCCTCACGCGACGGGCCGTGTCGGTCTTCGTGGCCCAAATAGGCTTCAATACGTCCTTCACGTCGTCAATCGTGATCGTGCCCACAGGCTTCGCACCTATCTTCGGGATAACGTGAAGGTCCAAGCTGGCACGCCATTGCTTGCGGTGCTTGTCGCTGGAAAGGTTCTTTATGTATTCGGTCTTCATGTATTCGTCTAAGGCGTCGGCAAAGGTTACGATCTTCGGCCCGTCCGGTGCTGCCTTCTTGGCGCGGTTCACTTCCACGGGGTCTTGCCCCGCTTCGACCATTTCCAGAAGTTCGGCGGCACGCTTTCGCGCTTCCTTGACGGATAGCCCGCGCTGCATTTTCGGTTCGCCGTTCGGCGGTGTGGGCACCCAACGCCCCATGCCGGTGCAGCCAAGCTTGCGGTTCGGCTTCGTCCAGTAGAATTCCCATGACTTCGACACGCGTTCGTCGCCCTGCTTGTTCGTGTGCTTGGTCACGCGAAGGAAAAGCCCGTCGGCCAGACCGTCGCGCGCACGCATGACTGTCTTGCCGGGTTCCGGCCCCTTGATCGCCGCTACCTTCTTGTCGTCCAGCTTCGCCATGGCTCAAATCCTCTGCCTAACTGTTGCCTAAGCAAAATGGCAGAAGCAGGCACCCTTTTCAAGACGCAAGCAGACACAGGTTCCCGGCAAGTATCTGTTAACGTTTTATATTTCAGACGACGCCAGACGGTGACAGACTATACAATGGAAGCCCTACGGGCTGCCATTTATCCTTACCGGTAATTGATTTTACTTCGGATCGGCGTTTTTCCCAACCTTGACTGTGGACGCTTCATGTCGTGAGTTCATGCGCGTGCATGAACAATTATGACCAGAGCCTGGTTGGACAATGGAAGGACGTGGCACGCACCGCATGAAGGCCGCCCGACCTCCGCCAGTCCTCTCGGATACTGTCCCTTCAGGTCCGCCTATCGCTCAAAGTGCTATCCTGAGCTTTCTTGTGGCAGATCGCTTCGACTGGAAGGCTGCACCACAGAACAGGTTGGCGTGATGATGTCTCCTTGCCGAGCCCGCCTCATACAAACAATTGAAATAAAGTAATTATTTCAAAATCTCTTTGATATCAGGTCGTGACTGCGGTGGCTTGTTGTTGTCAGGTCGCACGACACCTGTTTAAGTCGATGCAGTCACTGGGGGGTGCTCGCTTAGATATGAAAGACACTGGACCGGAAACCTTCCTGCGTTTCGACAACGTCAAGAAAAGCTATGACCAGAAAAACCTCGTGGTTAAGGGCTTTGACATGGACGTACGAGATGGTGAGTTTATCACGCTTCTCGGGCCGTCGGGGTCAGGCAAAACCACCGTATTGATGATGCTTGCCGGGTTCGAAAGCGTCACTTCGGGCGATATCGCCATTGCCGGCAAGTCGATCAACAAGACAGCGCCGAACAAGCGCAACATCGGCATGGTCTTTCAGAACTATGCCTTGTTTCCACATATGACAGTGGCCGAAAACCTGGCCTATCCGCTGAAGGTGCGCAAATTGCCCAAGGCCCAGGTTAGGGACAGGGTGGCGGAATACCTCGATCTGGTTGAGTTGTCGGAGTTCGGAGACCGGCGTCCGGGGCAACTGTCGGGGGGGCAACGGCAGCGCGTGGCCCTGGCGCGGGCGATGATATTCGAGCCGACTTTGATCCTGATGGACGAACCGCTTGGCGCGCTGGACAAGAACCTGCGTGAACAGATGCAGTTCGAGATTACCCGTCTGCACAAACAAATGGGATTCACTGTAATCTACGTGACCCACGATCAGACCGAGGCTCTGTCGATGTCCAGTCGGATCGCTGTCTTCAACGATGGGATTGTACAACAATGCGCCCCACCGGCCGAGCTTTACGAGCATCCGGCGAACGCTTTTGTTGCGGAGTTTATCGGTGAGAACAATTTTATCCCCGGCACGGTCATTACGCGCGATGCAACGAGCGCGAAGGTCCAGACTGACGGCGGCACGATTGTCGCGCAGGCAGCGGAAGGCTTGACCGAGGGCAGCGCATGCCGGGTGTCGATCCGGCCTGAAAAGCTGTTCATCCCGCCCACAAACCACGACTATGACAACGCCCTGACTGTACGGTTCAATACCCGCATCTACGTCGGCGATTTCATACGTTATTACTTCAAGCTGACTGACGGCACAGATATTATCGTCAAAGTTTTGAATGACTTATCCGCGCCAGATTTCGACAATGGCGCAGAGGCCCAGCTGCTTTGGCTGGCATCCGATTGCATCGCCTTCCCTGCCGGGTAGGTGACACAGGACAAACCGGGGTCCTGCAAAACGCCCGGACTGACAAGGAGAAACCGATGAAAAAACATCTAACGTTACTTGCCACCTTGGCGCTGACTGCCAGCCCCGTCGTGGCACAGGATCTGACAGTGACCTCCTTCGGCGGAGCCTATGGCGCCGCACAGAAGGAGCATATGATCGATCCTTTCGTGGCCGAGACCGGCACGAATATCCTGTTTGAAGATTATGGCGGCGGCATCGCCGAGATGAAGGCGCAGGTCGAAGCCGGCAATATCCAATGGGACGTCGTTGATATCGAGGTGATCGACCTCGAACGTGCGTGCGCCGAGGGATATCTCGAGGTCATCGATCAAAGCACTCTGCCCGACGGTGACGACGGCACCCCTGCGGCGGACGATTTCATCGAAGACGCTTTGGCCAATGAATGCGGCGTCGGTAATATCGTCTGGTCGGTCGTCTTTGCGGTGAACACCGAAAACGGTCCCGGTCCGCAAACCATTGCAGAGTTCTTTGACACCGAAGCCTTCCCCGGCAAGCGAGGCCTGCGCAAGCGGCCGCAGGTGAATATGGAATGGGCCCTGATCGCCGATGGCGTCGCTCGCGAAGATGTCTATGATCTGCTGTCGACCGACGAAGGGCAGGCTAGGGCCTTTGCCAAGCTGGATACGATCAAGGAAGACATCGTCTGGTACGATAGCTGGTCGCAGGCCCCCGTTCTGCTGAACGATGGCGGCGCGCAGATGGTGCAATCCGCCAACGGGCGCATCTTCGCGGCCATTCAGGACGACGGCGCGCCGTTCAGCATCGTCTGGGACAGCCACGTCTACGACCTTGACGTCTGGGCGATCATGAAGGGCACACCCAACAAGGACAAGGCGATGGAGTTCATCCAGTTCGCCACCCGGACTGTGCCGCTGTCGGGGATGCAGGATGTTGCCTATGGCCCCACACGTCGCTCGGCCCAGGCGCTCCTGCCCGAAAGCGTAAAGCAGGATTTGCCGACGGCCCACCTTGAGGAAGGTCTGAAAGCCGACGGTATCTTCTGGGCCGACTTCGGCGAAAGCCTTGGCGAGAAGTTCAACGAATGGCTGCTGCAATGAGCCGCTGCCCCCTGCGCCGTCCTGAGGTGCGGGGGGCGTCAGAAATTATATCATGACCACAGCACCACACCGATTGGATCCCGCCGACGCCCGCAATGCGGCGCGCGAAGTGCGCAAGCGCAGGCTACAGGCGTTCCTGTTCGTGGTGCCTTTGCTGATTTTTATCGTCTTTGCCTTTGTGGCCCCGATCACGACGATGCTGTTCCGCAGTGTGCACAATCCGACCGTCGCAAATCTCGTGCCCGACACATTGGCCGCACTTGACGACTGGTCTGGCGAAACCACACCGGACGAGACTGTTCTGATCCAGTTCGCGTCAGACATGAAACGGATGGCGAACGATCGCACGTCCGGTCAGCTTGCAGATGAAATCAACCGGGCGCTGCCTGGTATGTCGAGCGTCGTCAAATCCACAGCGCGAAGTCTGCGCCGGGTGGAGGATACCGAGATCGCCGCAAACGGTGCATCCCTTCTGCTGGAGGCCAACGACCGCTGGGCAGATCCGGCCACATGGCATGCCTTGAGATCCGCAGGGCAGGTCTATTCCTCAAGCTATTACCTGACATCTGTCGACCTTGAACGAAAGGCTGACGGCAGCATCGCCCAACGCGATACGCAGATTTACGTGAAACTCTATATCAAGACTTTGCGTATGGCCCTCATCATCACGGTCCTGACAATTGTGCTGGGCTATCCGCTTGCCTTCTTCATGGCGCAGGCGTCGGACGGGCTGGCTAATTTCCTGATGGTCTTTGTACTTCTTCCATTCTGGACCTCGCTATTGGTACGGACCACGGCATGGATCGCACTGCTGCAAACAAACGGCGTCGTGAACTCCACATTGATGGCTATAGGGGTCATCGGTCAACCGCTCGAATTACTTTACACCGAATTTTCGACCATCATTGCCATGACGCATATCCTGCTGCCGTTCATGGTCCTCCCGCTTTACGCGGTCATGCGCGGGATTGATCAGAGTTTCATGCGGGCTGCCATTTCGATGGGAAGCCGACCGCTTGGAGCCTGGTATCGGATCTTTCTGCCCATGAGCCTGCCAGGCTTATCGGCAGGGGCGCTTTTGGTGTTCATTATATCGGTGGGCTACTACATCACGCCTGCTTTGGTTGGCGGGACCGACGGGCAGATGATTTCCAACATTATTGCATTCCATATGCAGCAATCCAACAATTGGGAGCTGGCCGCCGCACTGGGGTCGCTCCTGCTGGTGCTCATCTTGTTGCTCTACTGGTTGTTTGATCGCCTTGTCGGTGCCGATAACATCAAACTGGGATAGATAATGAAACGGTTTCCCGAATATTACTCTTTCTGGCATTATTCAGGCCACTACGCGTTGCGGGTGGTCGCGTTTCTGGTGCTGGTCTTCCTGATGCTGCCGATCCTCGTGATCATGCCTCTGTCTTTCAACTCCGAGCCGTTCTTCACCTTCACCGAAGGCATGTTGTCGCTGGACCCCGATGCCTATTCGCTGCGCTGGTATCAGGAGATCCTGGACGATCAGAAATGGCAGTTGGCGATCCGGAACAGCTTTGCGGTCGGGATCGCGGCGGCATTGATCGCCACGACCCTTGGAACGCTGGCCGCAGTCGGCTTGTCCTCGCCCTGGATGCCATACAAGCGCTTGATCACAGCGCTTTTGCTGTCCCCTATGATCGTGCCTCTGATCATCATCGCAGCGGGCATGTTCTTTTTCTATACCAGGTTCAATCTGGTCGGCACCTTTACGGGATTGATCATCGCCCATGCCGCCCTGGGGGTCCCTTTTGTCATCATCACGGTCACGGCCACGCTGAGTGGGTTTGACAGGTCCCTGTTCAGTGCGGGCCTGAGCCTTGGTGCGCAACCGGTCAAGGTATTCTGGGACATCGTCATCCCGTTGATCCGGCCCGGCGTCATCGCAGGCGGACTGTTTGCCTTTGTGACTTCATTCGATGAGGTCGTACTGGTGCTGTTTCTGGCAGGTCCAGAACAGCGCACAATTCCAAGGCAGATGTTTTCGGGACTGCGCGAACAGATCAATCCGACAATTCTTGCCGTGGCGACCCTGCTTGTCGTCCTGTCCGCTACATTGCTTTTCACGCTTGAGGCCCTGCGCAGGCGATCGGCGCGTCTGAGCGGGTCAGCCTGACCTTCAGGCCCATCCATTTCGGATTTTGAGTCTAGGGTCAGAACCCATTGATACTGGTTCGAACTTCTGACTCCCGGCTCCGAAAAAGGAATGGTGACATGAGTGATCTCTATTGGCTTACCGACGCGCAGATGGAGTGGCTTTAGACCTTCTTTACGAAGTCACACGGCAAGGAGCGGCATCAAACCGCGACAGGTCCAGATCCCCTTCTTGCGAGATGCGACGATCTTGTCGTGGATGCGCTCGCAGGTGCCCGAGATTTGAACCGGCCTCTTCCACATGACGCGATCAGATAGAGTGTGGCGGTTCGGGCTCGAGGTTTCCTCTATCGCCGACGGCATCGATTGACAGCTCCCGATTGCGCCGCGATGGTTCCGATATTGATGGAACCTTGGATCGTCGCCATGCCGCTCCCCCGAACTCCCCTGCAAGCGCTGGAGGCCTTCGAGAAAGTCGCCCTGTCAGGGTCGATGCGACAAGCGGCGCTTGAAATGAAGCTGTCGATATCCTCGGTATCGCATCACGTCGCGCGGCTGGAGGAGCAGCTCGGCACGGCTCTGCTCGATCGCTCGTCGCGGCCGCTCGTCCTCACCCGCGAAGGCCGGGAAGTCCTCCATCACCTGTCCCAGGGCCTGGACCATCTTCGGCGGGCGACGAGTGCCACGGCCATCGGTGGATTGCTGGGCGCGCGCGCCCTTCGCATCGGCATTATCGAGGATTTCGAGGCCCGCGTGACCCCCGGACTGGCCACGGCGCTCGCGGGCCAAATGCCGAACGCGAAGCTCTCGATCCGCAGCATCCTGAGCCATGAGGTGCCTGGCCTTCTGAACCAAGATGAACTGGACGTTGCCATCGCATCCGAACCGGAGAGCCGGGCCGAGAGTCTTATCTGCGATCCGCTGCTGCGCGATCCGTTCGTTCTGGTGACGCGGAAGAACGCCGGTTTCGATCCGGTCCCCCTTCTCGATGGCAGCGATGCGCTACCGTTCCTGCGGTTCAATCGCGAACACCTGATCGGGATGCAGGTCGAGGCCCATCTCGCCCGCAACCGGATCACGTTGCCCGACCGCTATGCATTCGACAGCGTGCAGTCGATCCTGGCGATCGTCGCGGACGGGAACGGTTGGTCCATCATCACACCCCTCGGATTCGCGCGCGCGCAGCGCTTCGCCGAGCGCGTTGCCCTGCATCCGCTTCCGCTCCCCGTCTTCGCGCGGCGGATCTCGCTGATGTCGCGGAGCGATTCCGATCGGCCCGTCGCACATGCGATCGCCGCACTTCTACGCAGCATCGTCGCCCAGAGCGAGGTCGGCCCCATCATCGCCGCGTATCCCTGGCTCGCTGGCGTGTTCGCAACACTCGACCCGTCGGACTGAGACAGCACCGCTCCGGCAGGCAGTCGGTCTCGGAACAGAGTTCGCATCATTTCGAAACTGTCCGTTGGGACTTGCCTCGATTGAATTCCGGTCCTTGATGGATCTGAGACGGGGTCGTGGCCAATCGAGGAGCAAGGTACGCATGCGGGATCAAGCTAGGGTTGTGGTCATCGGTGGCGGGATCGCGGGGTGTTCGACGCTCTATCACCTCACTCAGGAAGGCTGGACGGACGTCATGCTGATCGAGCGCGACGAGCTGACCTCCGGGACAACCTGGCACTCGGCGGCGCAGGTCACGAACTTTGGCATGACGCAGACGATGGTGGGGCTGAAGAGTCATTCCATCGCGCTCTACAAGGAGTTGCGCGACGATCCGGATTATCCCGTCGGCTATAATCACGGCGATGGCGGTATCCGGCTTGCAAACACGCAGGCGCAGATGGACGGTTATCGGCATTTCGCGTCGATGGCCGCCGGGATGGGTGTGGAACTCGAGGTCATCGACGCTATCGAGTGCGGCCGCCGCCACCCGCTGATCTCGACCGACAACCTGCTGGGCGGCCTCTGGGATCCGACCGACGGCCATATCGACCCGGCGCAACTCTGCCAGGCACTGGCCCGTCGCGCGCGTCTGGCCGGTGCCGAGGTCAACCGCCATACACCCGTCACCGGCCTGACGCAGCATCCCGACCACAGCTGGACCGTCCATACCGCCAAGGGCGATGTCCGGGCGGAAATCGTGGTGAACGCCGGCGGCTATCGCTGCAACGAGATTGGCGCGATGATGGGCGTGAGCCACCCGGTCGCCTCGATGGAGCACCAGTACTTCCTGACCGAGGACATCCCGGCCATCACCGACGCCCGCCATCGGATGCCGCTGCTGCGCTGCCCGATCAGCGACTATTATTGCCGCCAAGAGAAGGGCGGCCTGCTCATCGGCTTCTACGAGCAGGAGTGCCGGACCTGGGGCATGGACGGGATCGACCCGCATTTCTCGAACGCGCTCTGCCCCGACGACCTCGACCGTGTGACCGACGTGTTGGAAGGTGCCTTCGCGCGGATGCCCGCGCTAATGGAGACGGGGATCCGCGAGGTGGTCAACGGCCCGATCACCTACACGATCGACGGCGCGCCGCTGGTCGGGCCGATCCCCGGCAAGCGCAACGCGTTCTGCATCGTCGGCCTTCGTGCCGGATTGGGCGAGGGCGGCGGTCACGGCTGGCTCCTCGCGCAGCAGATCGTTCACGGCGAGGCGGAGTACGACACCTGGGTCATCGACCCACGCCGTTTCACCGGCCACGCAACGGTTGAACTGACGGCGCTGAAGGCGGTCGAGGATTACCAGAACGAATTCCGTTTCCACCTGCCCCACGAGCACCGCCCGGCGGGGCGTCCCATGAAGACGACGCCCCTGACGACCTTTCTGGCATCCGAGGGGGCGGAATTCGGCACTGTCAACGGGTGGGAACGCATCGACTACATCAAGCCATCGCCGGATTTCGAAGAAACGTTGAGCTTCCGGTTCAACGAGGTCCATGCCGTCGTCGCGAAAGAGGTGGAGGCCGTCGCGACCGGCGTCGGTCTCACCGAAGTGTCCGGCTTCAACCGGTTCGAGCTGACCGGTGCCGACACCCACGCCTTTCTCGACCGGATGGTCTGCGGCGCGGTCCCGCGCAAGCCGGGCCGCGTCGGACTGGGCTATCTGCTGAACCACCACGGCCTGCTGAAGGCCGAGGCGACGCTGGCCAACATCCCCGCGTCCGACCGCGAGCCGGACCGGGTCTGGTACGGCTCGGCTGCGGCGTCGGAATATCACGACATGGACTGGCTGGTCTCGCACCTGCGTCCGGACGACGACGTCCGCATACGCTCCCTGACCAACGCGCAGACGATCCTTGTACTGGCCGGGCCGCGGGCGCGGGACGTCCTTTCCGCGGCTGCGCGCGGAGACTGGACGCGGGAGGCGTTTCCGTGGCTGTCCATACGGGAAGCATATGTCGGCATCGCTCCGGCGACGGTCCTCGGCGTCAGCTTCTCGGGCGAACTCGCCTACGAGATCCATGTGCCCAACGAAAGCCTGCACGCGGCCTTTGCCGCGCTGCGCCGCGCCGGCGAGCCGCACGGCCTGCGCCTTTTCGGGTCGCGCGCCATCGAATCGATGCGCCTTGAGAAGGGGTTTCTGCACTGGAAGGCCGATATCCTGACGGAGTTCGACCCGTTCGAAACGGGGCTGGACCGGTTTGTCCGGCTCCAGAAGCCCGATTTCGTCGGCAAACCGGCCTTGCTCGCTCGCTCCGAGACCGGACCACGGCGGAAGCTCGTCACGCTCGTCGTCGATACCAACGACGCCCCGGCACATGCAGGAACGTCGGTCCGGGCGGGCGCGGACATCGTCGGCACGGTGACATCCGGGGACTGGGGCCACCGGACCGGGCTCAACCTCGCCTACGCTTTCGTCGAGCCGACCCTGGCCGCGACCGGCACATCCCTTGCCGTCGACATCCTCGGTCGAAGCGTGGCCGCAACGGTCATCGACTCCGGCCCCTACGATCCCTCCTTCGCGCGGATGCGATCGTGAGCCGTAGCGGTGTCGTGCCGCCGACCTCAGATTGACGATATGCGTCGCGGTCGTCTTCACCCCTCGTTAGATGGGCAAAGACGGTGCGGAAAATTGGCCCTGCAGCGGGCCAGTTCAGGGCGCGCGGAACGGAACCGACGTGCCATCCAAACGAGAGTGAAGCGAAGACAATACGTATCTTCATGCGCTTCAATACGGCATCGAAGATAAATTCATGACGGCCTTCAAGATTCATCAGATGATCAGCACCGTTGACCTTTTCGTGTCGAACCTATTCGACCCCGGAAAGTCACCACGGTCCGATTTAATCAGGCCGAAGCAGCCCCATAACCCGCGCGCCGCCCGAATACGGCGCCGGATGTCAGACCGGAGCCGCCCGGATAACCTGCGAAAAAGACACCGCCCACAATCTCACCACAAGCGAAGAGTCCGTCTATCGGATGCCCGGTCTCAGCAAGGACATTTCCAGAATCGTCCACTTTCAACCCGCCATAGGTGAAGGTGATCCCCCCCGTGACCGGAAACGCGCGAAACGGGCCATGGTCGATGCGCTGTGCCCAGTGTGATTTGGCAAGCGAAAGCCCCTTCGTGCTTTTGCCATCGAGAATTGTCGGGTCGAAAGGCACGGCGTCGTCCACAGCGGCATTGTAGGCATGGAGTGTTTCGAGCGCGGCGGCCGCATCCACTCCTTTCAATTGTGTGACCAGTTGCTCCAGCGTATCGGCCTGAACGAAATGCGCATCGTGGAACCGGTATTCCGCATAAAGCAGATCGAAAACCTTGCTGTCGAAGACCTGCCACGCGAATTGTCCAGGCTCATTCAGAATTGCGGCACCGTATTGCGCATAGGTATAATTGCGAAAATTTGCACCTTCGTCCACGAAGCGTTTGCCGTTCGCGTTCAGCATTACGCCAAGGAAATACGATATCTTACGGTAGTTCTTGCGCTCGCCCGGTGGCAAATCCAAACCTCCGAAATCCGCCATGTACAGGTCCATCGGTGTGGCGTGGCATCCCGCATACAGACCGTATTCAGCCGCGCCCGCCGCGACGGCCATGCTCAGCCCATCGCCGGTGTTGTGCGGGGTGCCACGCACTTTCGCGGCCTTCCAGTTCGGTCCCATGTGCTTGACGCGTAACGCTTCATCAGCTTCGAAACCGCCGGATGCCAGGATCACCGCATCGGCGCGTATCTCTTCCTTACCCACTTTCACGCCTGTCACACGGTTCCCATCCTGGATCAGCCCTGTGACTGCGCTGTTGTAGCGCACGGTA
>Ga0207878_100489_pt1 | contig 12113 bp, 11 predicted proteins | sample LinPmetageLP41_FD_184053 | JGI IMG/M metagenome (GOLD analysis project Ga0207878, IMG submission 184053) | Marine viral communities from the Pacific Ocean - LP-41 (SPAdes) | ecosystem: Environmental > Aquatic > Marine > Oceanic | place: Pacific Ocean | collected 2010-08-27 | reverse complement strand
CCGTTCTAAACTGGATCAGCGAGGCATCAGGGTCTCGGGCGGGCTGTCACGCGATATCTTCCAGCTGCTCCTTGGACAATGTGCCTGGCACGATGGTGATCGGTACCGGAAGACTGCCCGCCGATCGTGCAAGTTGCGTCACAAGTGGGCCCGGACCCTTGCCTTCCGCTGACGCGCCCAGAACCAGCACGCCAATCTCCGGATCTTCCGTGACCTGTGCCAGAATTTCGGTCACCGGTTCCCCCTCGCGGATCACCAGATGAGGTTCCAGCCCGTGCTTGTCGCGCATCCACTTTGCGAAAACCTCGAAGTGGGCGACGATGCGTTCGCGGGCTTCCTCGCGCATGATGTCGCCGACGCCGATCCAGTGGTTGAATTCGTCCGGCGGGATCACCGAAAGGACCTCGATGCCGCCGCCAGTATGTTCTGCCCGCAGCGATGCGAAACGCATCGCGTTCAGACATTCGCGACTGTCATCCAGGATGACGAGAAACTTGCGCATGGGTGCCCCGGTCGTCGTTTCAATGGCTTCCAGCATTGCCTTGCGCGGGCGGTTCTGTCCACCGGGTTGGTGCGACAATCACAGGGCGCAACAGGCCCCGAAGGACAATACCGCTGAGCCGCGTGCCGATGATGACCGCGATCTGCGCGGCCGTCAGCCAGATCAGAAGCAACGTTCCCGCCGCCATCCGGCCAAGCCTGACGGTCGCGCGAAATACGCGGGTCTTGCCCAATACCGCAAAACTGCGCGTGGTGCGGGGGCCGGCGGCCTCGGCCACGCGGGCCAGTTTCGCCGCATCTTCCGGCGTGTCCACGAAGCGCGCCAGACGCAACGCTTCGGCGGGCGATGTGGCGGTGGCCACCCTGCCCAGATCGCCCGCCAGCGACTGGATACGCGCCAGTGCAGGCGCGTCAATCGCGTCCTCCAGGCGGGCGACGCCCGTCATCACCTCGTCCACCCGCGACCAGCGAACGGGCAGCCGCAGCATCCGGGCAAGATCCGGTGTGACCGATCCCATTCGGCGCGCCAGTCGCAAAAGGCCTGTGCCCGCCTTGATCGTGACCGACGATCCGCCGGAAACCACAATGGCCCCCGTCGCCGCCAGGCCGACCAGCGCCAGACCCGCATCCAACTCGTCCACCGGCCTGTCGCCAACCCATGCGACGCCGGCGCGACGCAGCGCATTCAGATCGCCCAGCGGCGACATCTCGAACGGGACGGCGCATGCGGCGACCTGGGTCAGTGTGGGACAGGTCGATACGTCCGCCATACAGGCCGCGCAATCGGCGGCCATGGTGATCCAACCCGAACGTGCGTCGATCATGGCTTCGGCCGAACGGGTATCGACGGGCCGGTTCAGATCGGCACTCAGATCCATCAGCATCCGTGCCCGGTCGACGTCTCGGGTCGTAACGGCATCGGCCAGCGCGCCCTCGATCCAATCCGACGTTGCCGCGCGACTGACCTTTCGCTCCAACGCGATGCGCAGGTCGTTTGCGGTCCGATCCACGAAAGGCCGTGCCAACGGATTTGTCGAAAGCGCCCAGACAGTTGCCGTCACCGTAACGGTCAACGGCAACACACGGAGCAATCGCAGGATCATGCCGCCGAGAGCGCCCAGTCCCAATACATGTCCCGCACCCGACGCGTGACGGGGCCGACCTGATACTGGCGGTCATCGAAGGCCGTGACCGGCGTGACCTTGGTCAGGTTCCCCGACAGGAACACTTCATCCGCGTTCCGGATGTCGTCGAAGGTCAGCACGTCTTCATGCACGGTGACCCCGTCGCGGGCCAGATTGGCGATGTGACGTGCGCGGGTGATCCCGGCAAGGAACGTGCCGTTGGCGATGGGGGTGAAAACTTCGCCGTCGCGCACCATGAAGACGTTCGACGTGGCCGATTCCGCCACGTTGCCCAGCGCATCCGCGACCAGCGCGTTGCCGAACCCGGCGCGCTGCGCTTCGGCCAGCATGCGGGCGTTGTTGGGGTACAGACACCCCGCTTTGGCATCGCAGACCGCATCCTCCAGCACCGGACGGCGAAAGCGCGTCGTGGTCAGGGTCGTGGTCCTGTCGGGCGCGTGCATCGGCACTTCCTCCAGACAGATGGCGAAGCCGGTTTCCTCGCCCGACGGCACCAGCCCCAGCTCGCTTCCGTGGATGCCCCAGTACATCGGACGAATGTAAATCGCGGCATCGGGGGCGAAACCCTCCAGCCCTTCGCGGATCGCCTCGACCATCGCGTCCTGCGTCTGCGTCGGGGTCAGCATCAGCGCCTTGGCGGAGCGGTTCACGCGGGCGCAGTGACGGTCCAGATCGGGGGTCACGCCTTCGAACCTGCGGGCGCCGTCGAAAACCGACGATCCCTGCCACATGCCATGATCGGCGGCCCGCATCACCGGGACGTCGCCGTCATGCCATGTGCCATCGAAATACGTGCGGATCACCTTGCCGAAAGCCATGTCATTCCCAGTCTGTATCGAACCCTTGGTCGCATCGACGATAGGGGTGCGGCATCACCGCGTCCAGCGACCCTTGCGCAGATGCAAAGCTTGCCGACATGAAGGACCAATGACAGCATTCCGACCTGCCTCCGATGGCCCGCCGCATCCTGTGGCGCCCAAGACCGTCGCCCTGATTCTCGGGGCGGCCGTGTCGTCCGACGGCACCCCGTCGCCGACCTTCGATCTGCGCATTCGACGCGCTGTAGACCTGTGGCGGACGGGGCGCGTATCCGCAATCTGCACCACCGGCGGACGCGGCCGTTTCGGTCCGCCCGAAGGCCAAGTGGCCCGCAATGTCGCGCTGGCTCTCGGCCTGCCGCAAAGGGCGATCCTGGTCGAAGACCGGTCCACCAATACGTTCGAGAATATTGCGTTCGCCAAGGCTCTGCTTCCGGACGACGTCACGGTTCTGATCGTGTCCAACCGCTGGCATTTGCCGCGCGCGCTGATGATTGCAGGGCTTCTGGGCCTGCAAGCCGAACCTTCGGGTATTCGCGGAACCGCCACGCTGAAACGCAGCGTGACGGCAACCCTGAGAGAGGTCGCCGCCACGCCGGTCTCCGTCTTTCGTGCCGTCAGGTGGGCGCGTCGCACCGGGCGGTGACGAAGACCTTTCCCTTCACCGCTTCGGACCAGACGACCCGCGCCGACTGACCGTTTGCGCCGATGCTGCCGCTGGCATAGGGCATCGTCCAGACCGCAGCGTTACTGCCGGTGCGGATCGCCCCGTCGGGCAGGACCGCCGTTACCACCTTGGCCCGACCCTTGAAAGGCATATAATCCGCCAGATCGGTTTCCCATGACGCCGCCGCCGTGTTCACGACCACAGGCACCGTGACCGGATTCTGGAACTGCTTGGCGACTGCCTGAAAGGTGTTGGAATGGACGTTCACATCGGTGTACCGGCCATAGTCCAGTTCGGCATAGGTGGTATCGACCATATCCACCCGCTCCAGAGACTGCCCCCGGATCGTCTTGAAATTATTGCCGGTGACCGTCATCCCGTTGATGTAGTGACCCTGACCGAACGGCTTGATGTGGATCGGACGATAACTGCTGGGCACGTTTGACGAGAAAATGATGTTGCCCAGAATTTGCAGCCCCCCGAACGAGAATTCGGACTGGAAATCGGGCGCGCCGTCATGTTCGTTCGTCCACTCCAGATAGGCGTTGTCGACATAATTTCCGACGAAGACCGTCTTGGCCTGTGCGTCGGCAAAGACGATCCCGGCGGTGCGTTCGCCCAGGGTATCGTTGTCGCCCTGGAAGAAGTGGTTGCCGGTCACGATGTGCCCCGATCCCCCCAGCACCGCGAAGTGGCGGAATTTGACGGCCCTGTTATTGCGGATCTTGGTGTCATTGGCGTTGACGTTGAAACCGATGGTCTGCCGGGCCGGCACGTCCTTCTGTTGTTCTGTCGACAGGAACTGGCAGCGGTCGATCAGCATACCCTGACAGCCCAGTCCATGACTGGTCACGCCACGGTCGCGCGGCCCGTTGATGAAACAATCCTTGATGTGGAAAATCAGACCTGCGGGCGGCAGCAGGATACCGGACGACCGTCCCGCCATCAGCAACTCGACATCCTCCAGAACGAAGCGCTGCAACTGGTCGAAGCCACTGAAGTCCAGCGCATATTTAAACCGCTTGAAGGTGTAGGCCTGCTGCGACGGCGCGCCCCAGAGCGCGGCGCTCAGCGTGATGACCCCGGTCGAGACGTTCGTCGATTTGACATAGACTTCGCGCCCGACCCCGACGGGGCCCTGCACCAGCGATCCGACCGCGATGGACGAAATGTTCGGCACATTGGTCAATTCGCGCGGGCTGGACGGGTCGAAGTCACCGCTCGCTGTTACTGTCGTCGTGTCGAAACTGGCGGTGTTCTGCACGTCGATCTGACCGTTCTTGATCGACCGCTGATTGGCGTAGGTTGTCTTGTCATAGACCGCCGCCTGCACGTCCAGCGGTTCGGTCAGCTCGATACGGCGACCCATCAGATCCAGCGTGTCGTGGTCGGTGAAGTTGAAGAGCGCCTGGATGGCCCGGCGAAAACCCTCCTCCTCATCGTCGAAGGCGTCGATATAGCTGTTGATCTCGAAGTTCCGCACAAGGCTCAGCCGCTTCGATCGGGGCATCTCGCACCGGCCCTCGAACCGCACCGGGCTGTTGAACGTCACGTGATTGTTCAGCAGATAGGTGCCCGACGACACCAGAACCGCCCGTCCGTTCGCATCGGCGTCCGCCCGCTCGAAGGCCGAGGAATCGTCGGTCACGCCATCGCCCTTCGCGCCATAATCGCGCACGTCGACCCAGTCCATCATCGTCCGCAGGAAGGCGCTGGTGATGTCCTCGACCTCGATGTCGTCGATACGCACCGTGCCGCCGTTGGGCCCGACCAGGTCAAGGCCGACATGGGCAAAGGCCACGTCCTGGCCAAACGTCAGGTTCACGCCGCCCCGGTTACCCGTGCCCAGTATGACGCTGACGGTTTCGACCCGGCCATAGGCGCTCAGCGCCACCTCGGGGCCTGCGGTCGTCGCGCCAAACACCAGGTCGCCATTCGCCTTGACCGGCGTGGCGGCGGCACGGACGCGGGCCAGATTGCCCGAGATGGCCTTCACCCGGATCGTGACCCGGTAATAACATCCCGGAAAGATCGGCGTATTGCCCATCCAGCGCAGCTTCTGCACGCTGTCGGTCTTGACCATTTCCAGGCAGCCGCCGAAATCCTGATCGGCCGCCACAAGCACAGCGTTGCCTGAATTGTCATAGGTATCCGATCCGGACAGCCCGTCCTGCCGGGACCAGACATTCAGCCCTGCCGCAAAGGCCGGGGGCGCGAGGACGAGCCCCTCGGTGATCGACTTGTTCATTCCTGTCCCCTTCCGCAGGTCGCGCAAAATGAAAAAGGACCGCCCCAGCGGCGTTCAGCCGGGACAGTCCTCATCTGTGAGTAATGTGATGAAAGTCGCCCTTCACCCTGGAAAGCGGCCTTCGAAAAAGAAGGGTTTTCCGTGCCAAACACGATTTCAGCCGGTTCAACAACGGCCAAACTGACGACGCACGGTTAAAGAAGAGTTAACGCACGTGCCTCTGTTCAGATTTGTGTCAGGCGCCGACTTCCGGGGCCGTCAGAATCTGGACGCCGGCGATTTTCCAGCCGTCAGGCGTCTCGACCATCGTGTATTCCAGTCTGTGCAGTCGCCCGAACCCGTCGGTGATCAGGATTTCCTGCGTCCAGACGCCGCCATTGTCCTCGCTGCCCAGAAACTCGACCGTTCCGGGTTGCCAGACCATCGGATAGCCCTGCCGGACCATCAGGCCGAAATTGTCCGCATTTCCGAACATGCCCCGGATGTTGGGCGCGGCGAAGGTAAAGGCAGTGTCGAAGTCGTCGGCCTTGAACGCCTCGATCTGGCCGCCGATCGCGCCCCGGATCGCACCCTCGTCGGCTTGCGCCATACCGGCTGCCAGCAACAGCCCTGCAATCAATCCCTTCACACCGTATCCTCCCGAATTGCCCGTCTGAAACTAGACCACCGAAGGCACGGATCAATCGCGGGATTAGTTTCCGACAAGTTCTCCGGCCAGCGCGCGGTCAATCAGATCGGCCGTTTCCGCCACGCCATACAGCGCGATGAACCCGCCAAAGCGCGGTCCCTGGTCGGCCCCCAGAAGCACCTGATACAGCGCCTTGAACCAGTCGCGCATCGGGTCGAACCGCTCGCGCCCGACGTCATAAACCGCCCCCTGCAACGCCTCGTCGTCCACCGCCCCGTCCCACGCAAGCAACTTGTCGCGCAGCTCTTCCAATGCCGCGCGTTCGGCATCGGTCGGCAGGCGGTATACCTTCGCAGGTGCCACGAAATCGTTGTAATACCGCACCGCTCCTTCGGCGGCACGATCCATCTGCGGATGTGTCCGGGGGTCGGCATCGGGCGCATACCGCCGGATGAACCCCCATAGTGCGTCCTTGTCTTCCGCACCGGCAACCGATGCCAGGTTCAGCAACATCGAAAACGGCACGATCATATCCGACGCGGGCACCTGCCCGCCGTGGAGGTGAAACACCGGATTGTTCAGCTGCTGCACCAGGTCCTGTCCCGGATAGGCGCGCAATTGCTGATGGTATTCATCGACCGCCTTGGGGATCACGTCGAAATGCATCCGCTTGGCGGTCTTCGGCTTCTGGTACATGAAATACGACAGCGACTCCGTCGCCGCATAGGTCAGCCATTCATCGATGCTCAGCCCGTTGCCGGACGACTTCGAAATCTTGTGCCCCTCCGCGTCGAGGAACAGCTCATAGGTGAAGTTCTCGGGCGCGCGGCCCCCCAGCGCCCGGCAGATGCCGCCATAGATCGGCGTATTCGCGGCGTGATCCTTGCCGTACATCTCGAAATCGACGCCCAGGGCCGCCCAGCGCGCCCCGAAATCCGGCTTCCATTGAAACTTCACCTTCCCGCCGGTGACCGGCAGCGTCCATTCCCGCCCGTCCTCGTCATCGAACGTCACCGTGCCGTTTGCAGCGTCCACATGCTTCATCGGCACATACAACACCCGTCCGGTCTCGGGATGGATCGGCAGAAAGATCGAATAGGTCTGCCGCCGCTCCTCCCGCAGCGACTTCAGCATGATCGCCATCACGTCGTCATACCGCTCCGCCGCGCGCAACAGCACGGCGTCGAACTGCCCGCTGCCATAGAATTCCGTCGCGCTGATGAAGTCATACTGAAAGCCGAAGGTGTCCAGAAACCGCCGCAGCATCGCGTTGTTGTGCCCGCCGAAACTGTCGTGCGTTCCGAACGGATCGGGCACTTTCGTCAGCGGCATCTGCAGATATCCGGCCAGCGCCTTGGGGTCCGGCACGTTCTCGGGCACCTTGCGCATTCCATCCAGATCGTCCGAAAAACAGATCAGTCTCGTAGGAATGTCCGAAATCATTTCGAATGCACGCCGCACCATCGTCGTGCGTGCGACCTCGCCGAAGGTTCCGATATGCGGCAGGCCCGACGGGCCATAGCCGGTCTCGAACAAGACATATCCCTTGTCGGGAGGGGCTTTTTCATACCGTTTGACCAGCTTGCGGGCCTCTTCGAATGGCCAGGCCTTCGATGTCATTGCGGCGTCGCGCAGGCGTGTCATGGGGTCATCCTATGGGTTTAAGCCGATCCGACCTATTGCGGCAGTGCGGCGTCGTCAATAAATCCTTGGAGGAAGGAGACGCCAATGCCCGCTCAAGACACATCTTCCCCCTCCATGTCCGGTCAGGATGCCTTGGTGGCGCTGATGATCACGGTCTCCGCGTCCGATGCGACGATCCGCACGTCCGAGCTTCTGACGATTCAATCCATCGTCAACCATCTGCCGATTTTCGCGGGCTTCGATGAGGACCGGATGGAAGCCATCGCGCAAACCGTTTTCGATCTGCTGGAAGAGGAAGACGGCCTCGACGCGATCTTCGGCCTGATCCGCGACGCCCTGCCCGACACCCACTTCGAGACGGCATATGCACTGGCTTGCGACGTCGCGGCCGCCGACGGCACGGTATTCCAGACCGAGTTGGAGCTTTTGCGCGAAATTCGCTACGAGTTCGAGATCGACCCGCTTCATGCCGCCGCCATCGAACGCGGCGCAAGGGCGCGTCATCTGAAACTCTGAGGCGGGCGCAGGCCTGTCGATCAGGGACGCCCGGCCGCCCGCGCAAGGCCGTCTGTCACGGCGGTAAACACATCGCTGAACGAATGCGATGCGTTCGGGAACAGCGCTTTCATCGTGTCCGACACGATCGACATCAGGCTGGACCCGCCGACATAGATCACCCGGTCGACTCTCGACGGGTCCAGACCGGCCAGATGCAGCGTCTCCTGCGCGCCGGTCCAAAGCTCACTGGCACAGGGTGTCAGAATTTTACTCAATGTATCCGCCGATAATGGTGCCCCAAGCCCCCGTTCGATCTGATCCAGCGCAATACCCGCCTGCTGCATCCCGCCATTCGCGTCGATCTTGCCGCGTTCGACCGCGAAGGCCAGATCGTGCCCCAGCTCATCCCTGAGAACGGCAATCAGACGGTCCAGCTTCTCCGGCTCCTCTGACAGGCGCGTCATCTCATCGACGGCGCGACGGGTCTGCGCGTTATAGAGGAAGGGGATCTTCTCCCAGGTCGCCAGATCGTTGAAGATCGCGTTGGGCGCGGTCAGCAGGCCCGGACCGATCACCTTGCGCAGCTGCGTTCCCTTGCCCAGAAGTGGCATCACCCGCTCGATGCTGATGGCACGATCGAAATCGGTGCCGCCGATGCGAACGCCATGGCTCGCCAGAATCTCGACATCCGCCCCACCCGACCGGAACAGCGAGAAATCCGACGTGCCACCACCGATATCGACGATCAGCCCGATCTCGCCCGATTGCTCGGTCGCGCCGCTGGCAATGGCCGCGGCAACAGGTTCGAACATGAAGTCCACCGATGTGAACCCCGCCGCCAGATAACAGGCCCGCAGGTCCGCCTCGGCCTGTGCCTCGCGCGCATCGCCCGTTCCGTGAAAAACCACCGGACGGCCCGATAGAACGCGGTCGAAGGTCAACCCGGTGTCAGTCTCGGCGCGGGTTTTGATCTGGTTCAGGAACCGCGCGATGATCTCGACGAAGGTGACACGCTCGTTCAGGATCTGGCGTTTTTCGTGCATCAGCGCGGTGCCCAGCACACGCTTGAGCGCCCGCATGAACCGCCCCTCGGCCCCCTCCAGCAGCGCGCGGTTTGCCGCCTCCCCGGTCAGGGTCTGCCGGGTCTCGAAGTCGAAGAAGAACGTGGTCGGCAGGCTGGCCTGGCCGGACCCCATCTCGATCAGCCGGGGCTTACCGTCGTGAAGATACCCGGCGGCCGAATTGGATGTGTCGAAATCGACACCCAGGGCGGGGCTGAGTCGTGCCATGCTCGATCCCTTCTGAACCGCACCGAAGGGCGCGGCTCTAGTCGGGTCGGGGAATGGCCGTCAAGCGAATCCCTCTGTGCGTAAACCGGAACGCAGCGTGTTGCGCATGTCGACCCGACCGTTCGCAAGCGACTGCAAGATGGTATGAACGGGGGGTGTACAGGGGGTGCACGGGGGGTGACACCCGTTATCTGCCGGAAAATAAGGGCAGGGTGCCGTCGCCCTCAGACCCGCAATACGGCAGGAAAATCCGAAATCCGGCCCTCAGCGCACCATCCCGACAATGTCATAGGTCCGCTCCAGGATCGGCACCGTGATTTCCCGCGCCCGCTCCGCTCCTCGCGCCAGGATACGGTCGATCTCTGCCGGGTCCTGCATCAGCCGCGCCATTTCCGACGACACCGGCGCCAGCTTTGTCACCGCCAGATCCGCCAGGTCCTGTTTGAAGTATCCGAACATCTTGCCGTCATTCGCGGCAAGCACGTCAGCCACGGAACTCTCTGACAAGGCAGCATAAATATTCACGAGGTTCCGTGCATCCGGCCGTCCTTCCAGCCCTTCGACGGTGCCGGGCAGGGGGTCGGGATCGGTCTTGGCCTTCTTTATCTTCTTCGCAATCGCATCGGCATCGTCCGTCAGATTGATCCGGCTTGCCTCGACCGGATCGGACTTCGACATCTTCTTCGTGCCGTCCTTCAACGACATGATCCGAGTTGCCGCCCCCTCGATCACCGGCTCGGTCATCGGGAAGAAATCCACGCCATAATCATGGTTGAACTTGGCCGCGATATCCCGCGTCAATTCAATGTGTTGCTTCTGATCCTCACCCACCGGCACATGCGTCGCATGATAGATCAGGATGTCTGCTGCCATCAGTGCCGGATAGGCAAAAAGCCCCAGCGACGCGGCTTCGGCGTTCTTGCCGGATTTGTCCTTCCACTGCGTCATCCGACCCATCCACCCCATGCGGGCGACACAGTTGAAGATCCACGCCAGTTGCGCATGTTCAGGCACCTGGCTCTGATTGATCAGGATGCTCCGCTCCGGGTCGATCCCCGATGCCAGGAAACCCGCACATAATTCGCGCGTATTGTGGCGCAACGTCTCGGGCGCTTGCGGGACGGTGATGGCATGCAGGTCGACCATGCAGAACACCGTCTGATGCGTGCCCCGGTTCTGCCAGTCTGTGAATTTTGTGATGGCACCCAGATAGTTGCCCAGCGTCAGCCCACCCGACGGCTGAATTCCTGAAAACACGCGGGGGGTGAACTGGTTCTTGGTCTCAGGCATCGAAACGCTCCGGCAGGGGTGGCCTTGGATGGGGTCATCGCTTAGCCACCGGGACACACCCCGTCAACGAGGCCGCCATGCTTGACCCCCGCAACCAAAGCCCTTTTCACAGCTTGCCACCCGTCGTCGTGGCACTGGCCGTCGTAATCATCGGCATCGAATTGATGTTTCAGGCCGGAACCGCAGGTTTGATCGGTGGACGAGAGGCAGTGGGCTGGCGGCTTGGTGCGCTGCGCGACTGGGCTGTGGCGGAGTCCGTCTGGGCCTGGATGATCGACCGCGGTGAATGGCCCCTGCGCCAGGTCGCACGCATCATCGCCTATCCGTTTCTTCATGGCAGTTTCACCCACGCGGCCTTCGTCGCGGTCTTCACGCTGGCGCTGGGGAATGCCGTGGCACCCGTGTATCCGAACCTGCGCATTCTGGTGCTGTTCTTCGGCGCGGCCATTGGCGGCGCATTTGTCTATCTGATTGTTTTCGATACTCAGGCGCCGCTCCTGGGCGGCTATCCTGCGGTCTATGGTCTGATCGGCGCGTTCACCTATCTGACGCAGCGAGGCCTGACGCGGGGCGATCCCAAAAACGCCTTTCTTCTGATCGGGTTTCTGCTGGCGATTCAGCCGGTCTTCGGCCTGATCACGATGCGCAACCTTGCATGGCTGCCGGACTGGTCCGCCGATCTGGGGGGTGCCGCATCCGGCTACGGTCTGGCCGCACTGATGTTTCCCGGTGCTCTCGCGCGGTTACGCGACCGAATGCGTCAACGCTGACGGCGAAGTGCGCCCCGCAGTTCCGACATCTTCACTGCGCCCAGCATCTGCGCGAACCCGAAGTAGCTGAGCATTCCCGTTCCGACCAGAAGCGCCAGTGCCAGGCCGCGCCAGCTGCCGCCGAACATCGGGTTCAGGATCTGCGCGGTGATCCACAGCACGGCACCCATCAATACGGCGGCCAGGATGATCCGCCATCCCCGGCTGCGCGCACGCGGATCCAGCTTTGCCACGTCGCCCAGGGTTCTGGCACCGCGCCACAGCAGGACAACCATTGCCCAGGCCGCAAAGGTCGTGCCCAGCGCTGCCGCCGGCCAGCCGATAACCGGTGCCAGACCCACGGCGGCCACGGCGTTCACCACAAGAGACACCATCGCATAGTTCAGCGGGCGACGCGTGTCTTCACGCGCGAAATACAGCGGTTGCAACACTTTCTGCAGCACGAAGGCGGGCAGGCCCAACGCATAGATCATCAGGGCGATGGCTGTGCGAGCGGTGTCATCGGCGTCGAAGGCGCCCCGCTCGAACAGGACGTATACGAGCAGGCTTGGCACCACGAGCAAAGCGACTGCCGACGGAATCGTCAGCAGCCAGCTGAACTCGAACGCGCGGGAA
>Ga0207878_100488_pt1 | contig 12137 bp, 14 predicted proteins | sample LinPmetageLP41_FD_184053 | JGI IMG/M metagenome (GOLD analysis project Ga0207878, IMG submission 184053) | Marine viral communities from the Pacific Ocean - LP-41 (SPAdes) | ecosystem: Environmental > Aquatic > Marine > Oceanic | place: Pacific Ocean | collected 2010-08-27 | reverse complement strand
TCCATTCGATGGACTGGAAGGAAGCACTATGGGACAAGTTCGTCACGGCAGCGCCACGACCACGTACGCCGTCAGAGCAGCAATACAGCGATCGCAAGCTTCGATCGCGGGGTTGAGCCGAGAGCTCGGTATCAATCGAAGGAGCCAAAAAATGGCAGGTGCCCGTCCACAACAGGCCCTTTTGTCCCGCGACACGGATTTGTCCAGAACCGAATCCACCCGCGCGGTGATCGAAGGTATGGTGGACGGCTTGAACGACCACAGGATCGCCGACATCGGAGAGTTCTTTTCCGAAGGCTTTGGCTGGCACGGCAATCAGGGCTGCGGAAACAAGACCGGGCTGCGGGAATTTCAGGACAACTGGCAGAAGCCATTTCAGGCGGCCTTTGGCGACAAGGTCTGCATCGATGAGGCGCGTCTCTATATGGGCGAATGGGCCGCCGCTTTCGGGCGACAGGAGGCGACGCATCACGGGCCATTCATGGGCATTGCCGCAACGGGCAAGCGCGTCACGATCCGATATATGGACTTCTGGAAGGTGGTCGACGGCAAGATTGTCGACAATTGGGTAATGGTCGATTTCCCGCATGTTCTGGCGCAATTGGGTCGGGACGTTTTCAACGACGAGGGATGGGAAGCGTTCGACAGGGGCGAGAAGATCCCGCCTGCGCCCTGACCGGCATCAACCCAATACAATTCCCACAATCAGAACCATCAGTCCCAGGCCTGACAACGCCAGCGCCCCTAGATTCAGTGCGACAAGGCGGCGCAGTTTCGCCTCCATCGCAGTCCCTTCTAGCCCCTGACGCCTGGCGCGGACGGCCACGACGATACAATACAGCAGCGCCAGCACGCCCAGGCCCGCCAGCAGCGCGCCGATCCAGATCATTGCGGCCATGTTCCATCCTCCCGATTGCATCACCTTCGCCCCGGCGGTAGCGAAGGCGCCAGACCCCGACAAGAGGAGCAGGGAAAAATGGCAGATCTACACGTCATCGCGGAAGGGGCCGACAGTGGTCCTGCGGATACCTATCGCGTTACCGCCGACGAGCTGCGTCAGTTCATCGAGCGGATCGAGCGGTTGGAACAGGAAAAGAAGGACATCGCCGAGCAGGTGAAAGAAGTCATGGCCGAAGCCAAGGGACGTGGCTACGACACCAAGGTGATGCGCAAGGTCATCGCCCTGCGTAAACGCGAAGCCGATGATATCGCCGAGGAAGAGGCGATTCTGGACATGTACAAGGAAGCGTTGGGCATGAACTGACCACGCGGTCGCGCCTGCGATCAGGGGGCGATGAATGTGACATCGCCCATCGCCTTCAGCCGGGCGATGTCCGCTTCATAAAGGTCCGACAGACCGGCGATTATCTCGTCAGTCCAGCCAGGCAGGTCAATGTCGGGCGCGACGGCGGCCTCGTCGGCATATTTTCCAAGGAACGCCGTTACGACCTTGCGCCACGTCGGAAGGCCCTTGGCTGGATTGTCGCGCAGATATCCCTTGAGCCGCATGAACCCGCCCGGTGTCATGATCTGACGCAAGATTGCATCCTCTCCCGTCATCTCTGCCTCGACACCGGAAATGATGCGCAGGACATCGGGCCAGATCAAAGGCAGATCCTCGTTACACCAGATTGTCAGTGGCACGTCGGGGCAGGCTGCGCGCAGAGCAGCGACGGGTTCGGACCATGTGACCTGCGACAGATCGTGGCCCTCGATGAAGCTCTTGAAATTGTCGACGGATGAGGCTTCGAAGATTGCGGGAATGAACGTGGCGGGGTTCCGGATGCCCAGAAAGAACTCGACCGTATGACCCGGAAACAGATCGCGCAGCATTTGTGCCCTTTGTCCGGCCCCCTCGTAGATCGATGCCCCGGACAGCACCTTGGCATAGACGCCCAGAAACCCTTCGTAGCTCAGTACCAGACGATCCGCTGTTATCTTGTCCAGCAGGTCCGCGATCAGCGGATTGCCCATACCCGGCACCAGATTGCCACCGCTCTGCAACGCTTTGCGGATCGCCGGACGGGCCTTGCCCGCAGGCGGAATGGCGACCGAATGCTTCTGCATGAGTTCCTGATTGTCTGACAGGGTCTTGAGGATCAAATCCTCGTCGGTGCAATGCGCTCCGAGATGAATGGCGATGTCCAACGGCCCAATTCCCTTCAGGTCTTTTGAAGCACGTTATCGTTCGGGCGCTGGACAGGCAAACGGCAATGATCTAGCGCAGTTGCCATGTCCGACGGAAACACTCAGGCTCGTCTCTTGCGCTGGCCCGACCTCTGGTCTGCCGGGGCCTTGGCAATCGCGGGTCTGGTGCTGGTCCCGATTCTTGCCGTCGTCTGGATGGCCATGAACCCGTCCGAAAACATCTGGCCGCACCTGATGGCGACTGTATTGCCTCGCTATCTGGCAAACACGCTTATCCTGATGACCGGGGTCGGAGCCTTCGCTGCCGTAGTCGGAACCGGCACTGCCTGGTTGGTCGCCATGCACGAGTTTCCGGGCCGCCGCTGGCTGTCCTGGGCGATGCTGATGCCGCTGGCAATTCCGGCCTACGTAGGGGCTTATGCGCTGGTCAACTTCCTAGACTATGCCGGACCGGTGCAGGTCGCCTTGCGGTCCACCTTCGGTTGGACGAACGCCGCAGATTATGCTTTTCCTGCAATACGATCCCTGCCCTTCGCAGTCCTCGTCATCGGTCTGTCGCTGTATCCGTATGTCTTTCTGCTGGCCCGCGCAGCCTTCGCCGAACAATCCGGCGCGGGCTATGAAGTCGCGCGCGCTCTGGGCGCTGGCCCATGGCGGCGGTTCGCCTCGGTCGGCCTGCCGCTGGCCCGGCCTGCGATCGCTGCGGGCGTAGCCGTCGTGATGATGGAGAGTGTGAATGATTTCGGTGTCGTCGATTTCTTCGGGGTGCAAACGCTGACGACCGGCATCTTCACCGTCTGGCTTCAGGGCGGCAACGCCGGTGGTGCGGCACAGATCGCCTGCGTTATCCTTCTAGTCATCGCCGGGCTGGTTTTGCTGGAACGAAAATCCCGCGCCCGTCGCCGGTTCTGGCAGGCCGCGCGGTCACAGCGCCCGGTTGAGCGGACGGCGATCACCGGTCCCAAGGCATGGCTGGCGACGCTCGCCTGTGTTCTGCCGCTGAGCTTGGGTTTTGGGTTTCCGGTCATGGTGATGGGCTGGCACGCTGTGTTTCAGGCCAACGGCTGGCTGGCACCAGGTCTGGCCGGTGCCCTGCTCAACACGCTGACGGTTGCAGGGACGGCAGCTATCCTGACAGTCGGCCTGGCACTGTTCATGACCTATGGAGTGCGCATGACGGGTCGCGCCCTGCCACGCCTGTTGCTGCCAGTCACGACGGTCGGCTATGCCGCCCCCGGCGCAGTATTGGGCCTGGGTGTTCTTATTCCGCTGGCGGCATTGGACAATCGTGTGGCCGACGGTATTCTGGCTGTTACGGGATGGGATCCGGGGCTGATCCTGACCGGAACGTCAATCGCCCTGATTTTTGCTTATGTCGTCCGGTTCTTCGCGATCGGACAAGGTGCCGCGGACGCTGCTCTGGGCCGCATCCCGCCGTCGTTGCCACTTGCCGCGCGATCCCTGGGACAGGGGCCCGGCGGTGTATTGCGCAGAATTCACCTGCCGCTGATGCGCGGATCGGTGATGATGGCGCTGCTTCTGGTGTTTGTGGACGCGATGAAGGAGCTGCCGGCCACGTTGCTTTTGCGCCCTTTCGGTTTCGATACACTGGCCACCCGCGTCCATGACCAGGCCTCGCTGGAACGCCTTTCGCAAGCTGCTCCGGCGGCACTGGTGATCACAGCAGTCGGTCTTGTTGCTGTCCTCTTGCTTGCCCGCGCAGACGCCGCTAGATGATCGCCTGTGTGCCCCTATAGCTCAGCTGGTAGAGCAACTGATTTGTAATCAGTAGGTCCGCGGTTCAAGTCCGTGTGGGGGCACCATTTTTTGAAATAGACAATGACTCCGTCATACAGCCCGTCCAGAGCCATGGAGTCACGATGCGACTCCTCAGTGGGTCGACTTCTGCAATAACGCTGGTGTGATCCATCTGGTCGCTGCCGCGGCGATCTCCAGAAAGCTGATCTGTTCCCGTCACAAAGCGGATACCTGCCGCCCTTTCGACGTATCAAACCAGACGTTCGCCAGATTTGGCGTGGAACAAGTGACAGATCGAAGCTGGCACATGCGCGCCAAACGGGGCCTTTATCTCGGTTCGGTAGTCTTTCGCGGCCTTCACCGCGATCAATGCCCCTCCCGCGCGGACTGTTACCATCGTAGAATCGCCAAGCAATTCCATAGAATAGACCGGGGCCTGGATGTTCCCTTGCCCATCCCCGGCAACCCGCGCATCCTCGGCACGGAAGCCCAGCGTGACGCTTCCATTGACACCCGCGACACCGGGGATTTCCACACCCCCCGCATGGAAAGTTCCGTCAACCACCTCGCCATCAATCAGGTTCATCGCGGGATTGCCGATGAACCCGGCAACAAATGTATTCGCCGGGCTGTCGTAGATGTCAGTGGGGGTCCCGACCTGCTGCACGATCCCCTGTTTCATCACGACAACGCGGTCGGCCAGCGTCATCGCTTCGATCTGGTCGTGTGTCACGTAGATCGTGGTGACCTGCAATTCATGACTCAGGTTCTTGATCTGCGCACGGGTCGAGACCCGCAGCTTGGCGTCCAGATTGGACAGCGGCTCATCCATCAGGAACACCTTGGGTGTCCGTACGATAGCACGGGCCAAGGCAACCCGCTGCCGTTGACCGCCAGACAGGGCAGCGGGTTTGCGATGCAGGAAATCGTCCAGTTCGACCATGGCCGAAGCGCGCTTCACTCGCTCCTCATGTTCCGCTTCAGGTACCTTTCGGACCTTCAGGGGGAAGCGGATATTCTCCCAGACGTTCATGTTCGGATAAAGCCCGTAGGACTGGAACACCATCGCCACATCACGGTCCTTCGGGTCCAGATCGTTGACGCGCTTGCCGTCGATCAGAATGTCGCCTGAGGTCGGATCCTCCAACCCCGCGATCATCCGCATCGTTGTCGTCTTGCCGCACCCCGATGGCCCCAGCAGCACGAGGAACTCGCGATCTGCAATCTCCAGATCAAACTCCTGAACTCCGACAAAATCGCCCCAGCGCTTCGTCACCCGTTTCAGTTGAATTTCAGCCATTCGATGCCCGATCTGCAGCCAGTGCCCTCTTACCCTAGACACCGCCACACCTCTGCGGCAAGCATTTTGCAAGCGTATGCAAGGAGAGGCCGATGCGACCTGACGATGCTGATTTCCGGTTACAGGCCATGCAACGACTGAACGATCTGGCTCGGGGCCAGACCGATGTGATCGCGCCCGATGCGACTGCGGACGTCTCGCAGCCGTTCGGTCAGTCAGACGCGGCGGGTTATGCCACGCTGATGTCTGACCTGCGCCACGCCCTGCCCGACCTGGAACGGCGGGACGACATCTTTCTGGCGGGCGCGAACCGCGACGACGCGCGCTGGACCGCCTCACGGCCCGCGCAAATGGTTGCCGCGACCGGTGCCTATGTCGGCACGTTCCGCGCGCCCTTCGCCGGGATTCCGCCGACCAATGGTGTCGTCACCCTGACTTATGGCGAAGCGCATCACATCGAGGGTGGACGCATCCGGCAATCCTGGCTGGTATGGGACATCGCGGGCCTGATGATGCAGGCCGGATGCTGGCCGATGGCCGCGCCGCTGGGGCACGCGGGTCTGTGGCCGGGACCGAAGGGGGGGCAAGGTCTGCGGATGGCACCGACGGATGGCACCGACAGTCTGGACCGCGTTCTGGCGATGCATGATGCATTGCACCGCTTCGACGGGCACGACCTGAATTCCATGCCGATGGACGCTTGGGCCGAGGATTTCATGTATTATGCGGCAGGCAATATCGGCGCCACTCGGGGGCTGTCTGGGTTCCGAGCGCATCATCAGATCCCCTTTCTGCGCGCCTTTCCCGATCGTGTCGGCGCAGGCCATTTCGTGCGTCTGTCCGATGGTCCCTTTGCGGTGACCGGGGGCGACGTGGCGCTGACGCATACCGGCGCGGATTACATGGGCATCGCGGCAGCCGGGCGGAAGTTGCGAATGCGGGTGATGGATTTTTACCGCCTCGACGACGACGGCAAGATTGCCGAGAACTGGTTGCCCAACGATACCATAGGATTGATGAACCAGATGGGCGTCGACGTCATGTCCCGGATGCGACACCTGACCGGAAACCCAGACACCAGCCTGAGGTAAGGCACGCGCCTCAGGTCCAGCTTTCGCCCAGCGCGATCAACTCGGGCACCAGCGCGCCATAGGCCCTCCCCTGTTCCGGGTTCGAGGCATTTCCCGCCGCCGCCCGCGCGCCGACCCCGGCAAGGATTGCAGCCAGCCGATAGGCGGACAGAACAAGCCACGCTGACCAGTCGTCGACCCCGACCATCCCCCGGCGGTCACAATACCGCGCGACGTATTCCGCATCCGACGGAAGCCCCAACGCCGCGCGATCGCATCCACCGAGACCGCGCAACGGGCCGTCGTGTGGCAGATGCCACTGCATGCACTGATAGGCGAGATCGGCTGTCGGGTGCCCCAGCGTCGAAAGCTCCCAATCCAGAAGACCGATGACGCGGGGTTCGGACGGGTGGAAGATCATGTTGTCGAGGCGGAAGTCGCCATGCACGATGGCCGGTTGCGCCGGTTCGACGCGCTGCGACGCCAACCAGTCGCCCAGTGCGATCATGCGAGGATCGGGCGTGGCAACGCTGGCTGCGTATTGCCGGGACCAGAGTGCGGTCTGGCGTTCGAAATATCCATCGGCGCGACCGAAGTCCGACAGGCCGACCCCGGCAGGATCAACCCGCGCCAGATCGGCCAGCACGCCGTTCATCGCATCATAGATCGCTTTCCGCTCCGGCACCTCTGGCAAGGTCGGGTCCCAGAAAATACGGCCCTCCAGATGCTCCATGATATAAAAATCGCGGCCCATCGGGTTGGTTTCCTGATCCAGCAGGATCATCCGGGGCACGGGCACGGCACTGCCTGAAAGGGCGCGCATAACCCGGAATTCGCGATCGATCATATGTGCCTTGGGCAATAGCTTGCCAGCCGGTTTGGCACGGAGAACAAAAGGTTCCGCATCCGTCAATAGCACCCATGTCGGGTTCGACTGACCTGTGCCGAACCGGCGCGCGCCGGTGATACGGGGATGCCCCGGCAAGCGTTCCGTCAGATAGGGAGCAAGGGTCTGAGGCAATCCGTCCATATTCACAGGGTTGCGCGCCGCAGCGCCGCTGGCAAGAGTGGCGGCGAGGAGAACACACCATGGACCTTGGACTGACACCGCGCGGGCGGGAGCTGCGCGATGCCGTGGCGATGATGGTGCGCGAGGACATCGCACCGCTGGACGCACCGTTTCACGCCGAGACTGGCGGCACCGGTGATCGGTGGCAGCATACACCGCGCCAGACGGAAATTCTTGAATCTCTGAAGGAAAAAGCGCGCGAACGGGGGCTTTGGAACCTGTGGCAAACACATCTGCCGGGTGGGCCGGGGATTACCACGGTCGACTACGCCTGGATCGCCGAAGAAATGGGCCAAAGCTGGCTGGCACCCGAGGTCTTCAACTGCAATGCGCCCGATACCGGCAACATGGAGGTCTTTGCGCGCTACGGCACCGAAGATATGAAAAGCCTTTGGCTGGAACGCCTTATGGCAGGTGAAATTCGGTCTGCCTATCTGATGACCGAGCCGGAAGTGGCATCGTCGGATGCGTCGAACATTGCCCTGCGCTGCGAACGGGACGGCGACGAATGGGTTCTGAACGGCGAGAAGTGGTGGGCGACGGGGGCGGGGGATCCTCGGTGCGCGGTGCATATCGTGATGTGCCGAACAGCGCTCGACGGGCCGCGTCACGGGTCGCATTCGATGGTGGTTGTACCGACGGATAAAAAAGGGATCACCGTCTTGCGCGGGATGCAGGTCTTTGGCGATGACGAGGCGCCCCACGGGCATATGCACATCCGGTACGATGATGTGCGGGTGCCGCTGGATGCGATGCTGCTGGGCGAAGGACGTGGCTTCGAGATTGCCCAAGGCAGGCTGGGTCCGGGACGTATCCATCACTGCATGCGGGCTGTGGGAATGGCCGAAAAATGCCTGACACTGATGGTCGAGCGTGGCGCGGCACGTCAGGCGTTCGGAAGCGATCTCAATAGCCTGGGTGGCAATTCCGAACGGATCGCCGAAGCCAGGATCGGGATCGAGGCGTCGCGGTTACTCTGCCTCAAGGCGGCTTGGGCGATGGATCAGGGCGACATGAAAGCCGCCGCTCCGCTGATCTCGCAGGTCAAGATCATGGCACCCCGCGTGGCGCTGGAGGTCTGCGATGCGGCGATCCAGATGCATGGCGCGGCGGGGGTCAGCCAGGACACCGATCTGGCGCGCATATATGCCCATCTTCGCACGCTTCGACTGGTCGATGGGCCGGACGCCGTGCATCTCAGGACAGTGGCACGGGCGGAGATGCGAGCGCGCGGCTTGCGGTAACGGATGTATTATTCCCGTATTACCTCCGTATTATACGCGTATCACGGAACGCGGCGGCGGCGACCGGCTGTCTCCGCCCCCGCATTCCCAGGATCATGCATAGAGTATTGCCTCGATTTACGACCCTGAGAAGATGAGGGCGGCGGTTTCTCGGGTGGCCATGTGTGAAGCCTGTAACGGACCCCCCCGACGGATGCGAACTGGTGAGATGCGGGACAAGCGGTCGTTCGTGGCAGCGCTGAGCGTGTGCTTGTTCCGAGAACCGACCTTTCCGGAACTTTAACGGACCTTGGCCTGTTTGCTTCTTATCCATCATGTTTCGGTTGAAACGAGTTTTACACGACGCGGTCCCACAAATCTTGCCGCACAGTTCACAATAAAACGACGTGTATGCAGACGGTAAATGAACTTAGACAGGCCCATCTTACATTCCGTCCGTCCAGCGCATGTACAGGAAAAAGGAGATGTCCCATGATCCGAACCACCACCACTCTTGCCTTTGCGCTGATCTCAACGATGGCGACCGCACAGCAGCATACCGGCCGCGATGAAAACCGTGTCCTGTCGAGCGCGGGACCTATCCAGATCGAGGAACTCGCCACGCTCGAATTCCCATGGGGCATGGAAGCGTGACCCGAGGGCGGGCTACTGATCACCGAAAAGGTCGGCGCACTACGCCGCTGGTCCGAGGCGGACGGCCTGTCCGATCCATCAGTGGACTGCCGGAAATCGAATATCAGGGCCAAGGCGGCCTGCTGGACGTAGCACTGCACCCGGACTTCGCCGAGAATGGCCTCGTTTATCTATATTACGTGATGGCCGCCGAAGACCAGCCCGAGGAACCGGCGCTCGACAACGACCCGCGGCTGGGGCCCTTCGTCAACACCGAGGATCGCGTGCTCAAAGGCGGTGTTGTCTGGCGCGCGCCTGGATGGAGACACGCTGGTTGAGGGCAAGGAGCTTTGGCGGCAAGAACCTTTCTCGGTCGGCTTGGGCCAGTTCGGCGGCCGTCTTGTCTTTCGTGACGACGGCACACTCATCATTACCTCCGGCGACCGCCAGCGCTTCGAGCCGGCACAGTCTTACGAAACCAACCTTGGCAAGATCCTGCGCATCAACGATGATGGCTCGATCCCCGAGGACAACCCGTATTGGACAGCCGGATCGCCGCTGGATGCGGTTTGGTCGCTCGGCCACCGCAACCCGCTCGGCGCTGCGATCCGGCCCGAGACAGGGGAGCTCTACACCCATGAGATGGGCCCCCTTTACGGCGACGAGCTCAACGTGCCCGTGCCCAGCGGCAACTATGGTTGGCCCGAAGTGAGCAATGGCGAGAACTACAACCGGCAGCCGATCGCCCACCATGAAACCGCACTTGAGCGGTTCGAACGCCCGCTGTTCTATTGGCGGCCCGCCGTGTCGCCCTCGGGGCTGATGTTCTACAATGGTGACATGTTTGCGGACTGGAAAGGAAACGCATTCCTCGGCGGCCTTAGCGTACAGGCCCTCGTGCGCGTCAGCTTTGACGGGGAGAATGTAAGCGGGTCCGAACAGATCAACCTTTACCGCCGGGTGCGCGACGTTATGCAGGCAGATGATGGCGCGATCCTGATCCTGACGGATTACGAGGACGGCAAACTGCTGCGCCTGACCCCGGCGGAGTGATCGCCCAAAAGATCACAGCCTGACCGTAACCGACAAGCGCGGCCGATTTTCGAATGGGCCGCGCTAAAATACGAAGTTCACGACGGCAGAATGATCCCACGGGCCTGATTTCCAATCTTGGAAAAGGCCTGAGAGCGGGCCCAAGCTCAGCAGACCGTGCAGCGCCGAGGCCGGAAAACTTGCGGAACCGACCATTCGTGGCGTTTGCAACATTGGCTGAAATGGGCGCTTCGGTAGTTTTCCCCGCGTTCTGGACGACCTGCAAGGGCATTGAGGGTTCCGATATTTGAGGTCTCCACGCTCAATGCCTCATGGCCACGTCGCGCCAAGATTTTGATCGAAAGTCCAGGTTAGAAATTTGCAGGACATGGATAGGAACCAGGGCCGCAGGATGCCGGTTTTCATGTAGGCAACGCGCGCAGGGAGGCACGACATGGCCAACTACACTGTCGGCGATACGGTGAAATGGAACTGGGGCAATGGCACCGGGACCGGCACCGTCGAAACGACCTATGAGAAGAAGATCACCCGGACATTGCAGGGGTCGGAGGTCACGCGGAACGGATCGGAGGATGATCCGGCGCTCTATATCGAACAGGACGATGGGCACGGGGTGCTGAAGCTGTCATCGGAAGTCGAGAAGGCCTGAAACGCAGTCGGGTTCGTCCGGAAGGCTCAGACGGGCCCGTCCGGCAAAGGTATTGCCCCGCGCACACCGCATTCATATCCGGTGAAGGATCAGGCGTCGCATTCCGCCGCCCGACCATCCTGACACCGATCAACCTCCGATCCCCCTAGGTCCACCACGCCAATGACCAATCACGATCATGATGCACCGGGGCACAGCCATATGCCCAAAACCGAATTCAAGATCGCCATTGCGGCGCTTCTGACAGGCAGCTTCATGTTTGCAGAAGTGACCGGCGGCGTCGTGTCCGGCTCGCTCGCCCTGATCGCGGATGCGGTCACATGCTGACGGATTTCGCATCCCTGGTGCTGGCCTGGGGCGCGATCCGGCTGGCAGACGGCCTGCGGACTGGAAACTGACCTTCGGGTCCGACCGCTTCTCGATCCTCGCAGCGCTGGTCAATGGACTGACCCTTTTCGCGATCGCGATCTGGATCACGATCGAAGCCATCAAGCGCATTTCTAACCCGCAGGAAATTCTGGGCGGAATGATGCTTTGGGTGGCGCTTGGCGGGCTTGCCGTCAATCTGGTGGCGTTCTGGGTCCTGACCCGCGGTGAGAGCGATAATCTGAACGTCCGCGCCGCCGCCCTGCATGTCGCGGGGGACCTGCTCGGGTCGGTGGCCGCCCTGGTTGCGGCGCTGGTCATCATCTTTACCGGCTGGACCCCGATTGACCCGATCCTGTCGGTGGTGGTGGTGCTGATCATTCTGAGATCGGCCTGGGCCGTGGTTCGGGAGAGCGGACATATTCTTCTGGAAGGCGCGCCCGCAGGAATCGACCGGCGCGACGTCACCAAGGTTCTGATGAACGACGTGCCGGGCATACGGAAGGTGGATCACATCCATGCCTGGTCCGTCACGCAGGAGCGGCCGATGATCACGCTGGAGATCGAGGTCAGTGCGGGCGAGGATGCACAGAAGGTCAAGTCGCAGGTGAAGGACGTCCTGAAATCGCGCTTCAAGATCGACCATTCCACGGTCGAGATCGTCTAGGACACCTGCCCGCGACGAACTGTGGCCGACCGATGCTAACCGTAGTGCGTCACCGGCGTTCCGGCCAGAGCACTGATGTTCAGAAGCCCCCTTGCGGTGATCGAGGGCGTCACGATATGCGCCTTGTTGCCCATGCCCATCAGGATCGGCCCGACCTCCAGCCCGCCGGCGCGGGCCTTGAGGATGTTGCGGGTCGCACCC
>Ga0207878_100487_pt1 | contig 12140 bp, 13 predicted proteins | sample LinPmetageLP41_FD_184053 | JGI IMG/M metagenome (GOLD analysis project Ga0207878, IMG submission 184053) | Marine viral communities from the Pacific Ocean - LP-41 (SPAdes) | ecosystem: Environmental > Aquatic > Marine > Oceanic | place: Pacific Ocean | collected 2010-08-27 | reverse complement strand
AGATTATTAAAGATCCAACCAAGAGCGTGAGCAGCGGCCATAATCTAAATTTTGATACACGAGTCATTACCGGGGAAAATGAAATTCCTAAAATTAGGGCCGATGTATTTTTTAGATTGAAGCAGGGTGAGTTTATTACCTATGCAGATGGGAAAGACAAAAAGATACAGTTTAAATTGCAAAGGATTTTAAGAGAGCTTCCTGAAAAAATTCAGGAATTTTCTCATGCTGCTTTAGAAGCTAATTTTAATAAGATTTATGAGGAAGCGAGATCAATATTTGAAAATTAATCCACAATAATATTAGTAATTATTTTAGTTATATACCTAACTTAGGTATTTTTATCGAATAAATACTAAAATGTCAGTATCCGAATATATTAATAAACTATTAAGTGTCGAGGAATATTCCTTTTCGCTGGCTGAGCTTTTAAAGGAGACCGGTAAAGGCAAAACCGCAATTATAAGAGAACTTGACCGTTTAATTGAAAAGGGTGAAGTCATTAACCTTAGGCAGGGTTTTTATTTAATACTCACGCCAAGATACGCTAAATTTGGAAAGTTGCCTATAAGCCTTTATATACATAAACTGTTTGATTATTTAGAACGCAAATACTATCTGGGTTTTTATAGCGCAGCTAAAATATATGGTGCTAGTCATCAGCAGACACAACGTGATTATGTGATGTCCCAGACGCCTAAACTTTTGGATATTCGGAAGTCGGTCATCGATATTCGGTTTTTCACAACTTCGGTTTGGCCCAAGAATAATATCATTTCTAAAAAATCTGATGCCGGGATCTATCATATTTCGAGTCCGGCACTTACACTGGCAGATTTGATACGTTATCAAAACAAACTAGGTGGTCTCAATCGGATGCTTTCGACGATAGAAGAGTTATTGGAAGAAGTTTCTCAAGATGACCTGCAAGATCTGCTCGAATGGTTTGATCACAAAGCAACCTTGCAGCGTATAGGTTTTTTAATTTCGGAAATATACCTAAATAATAGCCTCGGAAACCTTATTTTTGAACACCTGAACAGACAAAAGTTTTATCCTATTTTATTGCAGCCCGATACTAAACAAAAGCCTGGCGCAGTGGACAATAAATGGAAAGTGGATGTTAACCTACAATTAGAAAGTGATTTATGATCCCCAAACCTTTTATAGCGCAATGGCAGGAAAATGCTCCATGGAAAGAATTTGGACAGGTTGAACAGGACTTGATTATTAGTAGGGCTCTGGTAGAAATTTTCTCTGATGATTTCCTACGTGAGAACTTGGCTTTTAGAGGAGGTACTGCTTTACATAAATTATATCTGGACCCGGCACCAAGATACTCCGAGGATATTGACCTGGTGCAAATCAAAGAAGGACCTATTAAACCTATTATGAAGCGGATAGGGGAGGTCATCACTTTTTTTGAAGAAGACAGGCGCACTCAGCTCAGAGGACACGGAGCTAAGGCTTTATATCGATTTACTTCTGAATATGAGGAAGAGCGTCGTAGGCTTAAACTGGAGATTAATTGCAAGGAACATTTTAATGTTCTTGAATGGGTTAAATTTCCATTTGAGATCAATAATTCCTGGTTTAAAGGAAAATGCGCTATTACCACCTACAGCATCAATGAACTTTTAGGAACAAAACTAAGAGCCTTGTATCAGCGAAGCAAAGGAAGGGATTTATTCGATTTGGATTATTCTCGGAGAAATATGGATCTTGATGTAGATCAAATAATCAAATGTTTTAATACTTATATGAAGTTTTCAGTAGGAAAAACACCTTCACAAAAAGAGTTTTTGCAAAATATAGAAGCCAAAGAAACTGATCCGGGTTTTACCGGGGATATGGAAGGTTTATTGAGGTCGGAAATAGCCTATGACCAGAAAGCTGCTTTTCAGTGGTTAAAAGAAAGTATCATTTCAAGAATGTGATCTACTAAAATGGACTGCGTTCTCTTAATCCGGTTTCAGTCACTTTCCATTGGTCATCTTTTTTTATCAATTTGAAAGTCTCCGGTTTTTGTTCGTGGGAAGTTGTAAATTTCACCCAGGCAGTATCGCTGTAAACTGTATCCCGCACCACTTTAAAATTAGTATCTCCGGAATATGAAGAAGTGACCATATCCTGAACCGAAACCAGAGACCGATAACGTTGGGGAGTAGTGTATTTTTCCAAAGTACTATTGTCCTTATGTATGAAGCTTTCCGCAACTAATTTAGCGGTTTCTGTGTGAGATATTTGGGCGCCTTCTGAACATGCAATTCCAGATATTAGGATAAATATATAAATCAGCTTTCTCATTTTTTTGATCAATTAGGGTTATTAATAAATCGCTTTTTTACATTTAGGTTTATATTACGTTCTCCGTTTTGTTCATTGAGTTCAATGACCAATCTTTTACCATCAGCCAAAGAAAACTTTGGAAGTACAAAGACCATTCTTTTCATTTCCTTTCCCGTAATCTTGAATGGTAGCTGATGAGTATAAACTGGTTGTTTTTCCAATTTTTGAATGGATTTCCTTTTCCCCTGTTTCTTTGTTTCCGTATAAAATTTTAGAAAATTAAGATCGTAATCCAGAGAAGAAGAATTTTCAATTTCGATAACGAAATATAATGATGACCTATCGAAAACAATATTCTCTACTCTTAAAACAATACCATCAGAACGTTTTTTTATCTTACCAATTTTCTGTGTTCTTGCGAGCAGGAAATTGCTGAACTTTTTATAGTAGACAGTTCTACTTACATTTTTATAACCTACACTGTCGTTTGGTTCAGTATTTTTTACAACAGGTTTTTCATTCCCAATACTTTTAGTCCGCGGAACAAAATAGTTTAATTTAGAAAGCTGTTCTTTATACTTTACAATATACGAATAAATTGAACCGTTCATGCTGATTATGAGTAAATTACTATCCTCTCCCGGTGTGGCCTGCAATAATCCGAAATATTGTCCTTTATCTCTGTTATAGGTGAAAATAAAATTTTCTGAACCGGTGATTCCCTGTCTAATAGGATCAGGAAAGAACAGGGCTACATTCTTTGTATCGTTTGCATAGATTGTATCCAAAATAATGGTCTTTTCAGGCAGAGATATTTCTTCCTGAGCATACAGCCTTCCATAAGTAATAACACTGATAAGGTTTAAAGCAATGAATAGATTTTTCATAATGATGAGAATTAATGCCCCCTTGGCGCTTTTAAAATAAGTTTATAAGAATTAGAAACCGTTACCTTTATATTTCGGTTATCGCGTTGAAAGACTTTTTTGATTCCACTAATCTGCGGAACACCACTAATATTAATGTCCTGGATGATATCATCGACCACTTCCCGACTAGCATCGGCTCTCAGGCTGTTTTCAATGTAGATTCCCTCACTACCGTCAAGAAGATCGTATGCTTTTAGTTTTACCGGCTGGTGGTTTATATTTTCAATCTCTATTAGAGCCCTGTTGGGCTGGAAACTTATAAAACCAAATATGGGAGTGTTTTTAGGAAAAAGCTTCCCATTGATTTCGGCATCTTCACTAAGCCGCATACGCAATCTTGAACTCTTTTTAACCACCTGTGTTCCGGCTACTTCAGCGTAGATCATATTACTTTTTTCATAGGTCTCTAAATCTGAATTTCCGGAAGGATTTGAACTAAAAAAGAGCTGGTGTTCCAAACCGATTTCCTTAGTAGAAATTACCATATTGGTATTGGGTAAAATGGAATCAATTTTTGCGCTATCTTTTTTTACGATTACTGAAGTATCCCTTCGATATGGTGTGTTTGAATATTGGATACGCCCGGAATTGTAAATACTATCTACAATTCTTTGTTTTTCTTTATCTATCAAGTCAGGATCGTAAAATCCGGCGGAGTCTATCAGGCTTTCATTATAGATGCTGGGAGCATTGGTTTCCTTTACTTCTTTCAGGGCATTAATAGCATCCAGTTTTGAGGCATACTCCTCATGCTCATTACCAATTTCAGGAACGGTAGTTTGCTTTAAATTTTCACCTTCATTATCATCATCGGACATTATCATATATGAATAAGCCACAATAAATAGTACCACCACAGCCAGTACGGAAGCAAATACGATTTTGTTTTTTTCAATTTTCATTATTGAGTTTTTTTAAGGAGTTTTCAAAATAATTAGTGATGAGGAGGCCATGGGTGTTGTTTGGATAATTGCGATCTACTATAATTAGGTTTCCTGTGGATACCAGTTCATAGGTATCTGTGATCGTACCGCGATTAATCTCAAAAATAGTAGTGGTTGTGAATTGATAGGGCTCGTTTTCTAAATCAATTTCTGATTCAGTACTCAAGACTTTTTGAACCAGGGAATATTGAATCAGCCGGTTATAGACCCCGTCAGCTTTCTTTTGACGATATAGGTTATCCACCGAACTATTGCCGAGCCATAAGGCTTTTTCTAAATTCTTCTCATAATTGCTGGCATCTATATTATAGAAGTAGGTGTGAAATAGCTCCAGATGAGCCAGGGCTTCAACCTGAAAATTCTCCTTTTGAGAAATCCATTTCAGCGGAATCACGGATCCATCGGTACTGATCGCAAAAGAGCTATTCAGAGATTTCTGATATATTTTATAGACGATCAATCCTGAAAATCCACTTGATAATAAAGCCAAAAGCACCACAGTCAATACGATAAACCGGTTAATTTTTAAGACAGAATAGATATTTCGGTATGCTGTTTTCATGATTTTTAATTTATCTGATTTACGAAGTGAAAAGTTTAAAAGTGAATGTGGTGGCGCGTCGGTATAGTTTAAATTTCAGAAAGACAATGAAACCGATAGATCCTGCCTCTACTATGATTTTAATGATATTATTATCGGTAGCGTTCCCTAATAGATTTGCCCAAAAATTCGTGTTGATTTCTGCATAGAGGTTATTTACAAAAATGTTGACCAGGAAGAATGCGGGTACCAGCATATAAACTGCGGCATAGAGCCTGAAAAAATTATACGCCATATCCCTAAATTTTTCAAATACTGCCAGGCTGATGACCAGCGGGAAAAATGCCTGCATGATCCCTAGCAAGAAATAACGTTCGGCCAAAAAGAGCGGATATATAAATAGATCCAGTACCCATAAGAACAAACCTATCACAAAGGAAATTACCTTTACGGGATACAAGGGAGTTACCAGGGCATCATAGAGCAAAGACATTGCTTTAGTGGCTGCATCCCAGGCTCCAACCTCCGTTTCCAGGTCTATATCCTGAAGTTGAAGTGGAATAAGGGCTGGTGCCGTGTCCTTATACTGGGATTCTATAGCTACCAAAATACTATCAAAAAAGCTGAGAACCTGAGTTGAAAATATAACCAAGAGTACAACCGCAAAATTCCTTGCCAGTTCCCCGGGACTAAGCCCCCAGGTATATCCATCCTTATCCGCAATTCCTTCATTGTACTTTTTAAGAATATTGACCAGAAAAAAAAGCACAGCCAGGGTTTTCATTCCTGCAATGGTGTATTGCGAAAATTCACTGTCTTTAATAACCTGAAAAACAGCATCGACATATTCTAATCCTATCCCTAAAAATATCCCCATGGCCAATTTTAATAGTCAGTTTCGCGATTATTAATTTTGTCCTGCATTTCTCTAAAGGAAATGATGTCGCGATAGCGTTTGGTTTTCAATCTTATTTCTGAGACCATTTCTTTAGATTGAAGCTCCTTTTCTTTTAGGATAGCCGCCCGTTCCGCATCGGTCATTTTCAGATAATCGCTGGATAAGATCTGCTCTATAAAGTCCAGATCTTCCAGGGAGCTTTCTATAATGGCATTGAAAGAATCGGAAATACGGGTAACCTCCTCGGGTTTGATATACGGTGAATTCAGGATCTCTTTTAAGTCGTCGCGAACTATATCAAAAAGTCGCTCATTGTTGGCCGCAATTTCACGAACCGCTTTCAGTTGCTTGACCACATTGTTTACCTTTTCCAGATTTTCTTTCTGCTGTTTGAGAAATTCAACAGTCTGAAGTAACTGTGAGGTTTGCTTTGCCGATTCGATCAGTGACTTAGCCAGACTAATAAAATTGGTGTTGTCATAAACCGGCATTCCCTGGGCCGTGGCACGGCCTGGCATTAATATGGCAAGGGCTATTGCCATTATTAAAATTTTAATCTTGTTTTTCATGATTTCCTGTTTTTTGGATTAATAAATTCTGTAATTGCTTTTTCCATGGATTTATGTTGATCATAAAGGGCCATTATGTGATCATTCTCTGAGCCGTCCGTCTGGTACGCCGCGTAAACTTCCATAGGTACCTCAAGACGGAATACATTGCTTTGCTTTCCGATCTTTATAAAAATCTCTGTGTATTTTCTGGATCCGGTAAGGTTGTTCTTGATAGATTTTAACTGGTTAAGATCATGTTTAGAAAGACTTAGACGTCGTACCAGCTCTTCATATCCTTTTTCGTTATGAAGGCTGTAAATCACCTGTGTGTTCTCCAGAATACTAGCTGATGTGGAATTGTTAGGTAGTTGATTGATGGATTGGAGGATAATACCGATAGCACCGTTCTGTTTACGGATAGCCTGGTAATAAAATTCTACGCTCTCCAGTACGTTTTCAAATTTCAGTTGCTTGGCGAATTCATCAAAAAGGATAATTCCTTTTTCCGAACGGTTTTTCCAAATGGTTCTTTGAATGGCCGACTTGATCAGCTTCAACATCACCGAAAGGATTTCCTTGTTATCCTTTACTTCATCCAGTTCAAAAACGATCAGACGTTTATCCTCAATTTTATAAGTCTGATCTTCGCTCATTTCAAACAGGAAACTATATAGACCATCGCCAACATACTCCGACATGATATGTAAGAAGTTCGTAATGTTGAAGTAGTCGGGATGGATTTTGAGTTTGCTCAACAATTCTTTTTGGTTGCTTTCTATGAATTGATAAAAGCTATCCATAGAATGATTATGAGGTGTGTTTAAATAATAGTGGCGTAAAATCTTTTTAATTGATACGGACTGAGCCTTGGTTACTTTCAGGTCAGAGGCGAATAGTTCGAATAAGAACACCGATAAATCTTCCAGTCGTTCTGGACTTAGATCATTTATATTATTGATGTAGAAAGGATTGATGCCTAAACTCTTTCCGCTTTCATAGCGAAGCACAGTATATTGTCCGGGATATAGTTTAGCGAATTTGGTGTATGATCCTCCTAGGTCAATAATGACCAGGCGAACTCCACTTTCAAAATATTGCCTCAGGATGTTGTTGGCCAAAAAGGATTTGCCTTCACCCGTTGGAGCAAAAATGGCAAAATTTCGGGCCTTGATCCGTTTCTTTTTCTCGTCCCAGACATCCTTGAGCACAGGGATATTGTGTTCCCGGTCATTAAAGATGATGCCAGTCGAATCAGACTTGTAATTTGTATTGTTAATAAACAGGCATAGTGCATGTTTTAGATCGGTTACATATAAATCTTCATTCGAAAAATTTGACGAAAAACAGTAATAACTGTTTAGTATATAATTTTTACGTTCTTCGCCCCCTGGATAGTAGGGTAGAATGTCCAGCTCTTTGAATTCGGTCTTTATTTTGGAAGCAATCCTATTTAGATTTTTAGCTTCTCGATCCCAATAGATGATGTTTAGATGACCGCGTATAATTCGAGAATTGTCGTCCGCATTGATCTGATCCAAAATATGCTGGATTTTACCAAGTACTATTTTGTTTTGAGAGCCGAAATTGGAACTCTTTTTTAATTCCTCAACTTTTTTATCCAGCAGCTTACGCCATTTATGTTTATCATCCAGGTAAATGATCTGGTTTACCATATGATTTTCATTCAGGGTGAGTCCTAAACCATCGATAAATCCCTGATGGAATACAAAATCGTCTGAAGTAAATTTTTCGTTGGTTTTGCTGCTTTGAACACTTTCGCCAAAACATAATTCGCTGTTGATGGCCAGGGTGTCAAAATAATTTTCACCAATATTTATGTTCCCTTTTTCTAATAGAATATCGGTATCAAAACCTTTATTGAAACCATTGAAATAGCAGTTAGTCAAGCGCTCTATACCTTTCCTTTCAAGCGGGAAGAGATCTATTTTACGACTGTTATTAATGAAAGAAACCGAATCGCTAACTGCACCTATAAAGCTGTGTACATTTTCATCTAATTCCCTGACAATACCCTTTGAGATATTTCTAAACGGATTGACATATTTGGAGTTATTAAGGGCTTTATTTTTGGGCAGGATAAAAAAGAGAAAACTGCGATGCTGCATAAATCCTCTTCCTTTGAAATGATCATGGGTGGCTTTTTCTAAAAAGGATTCGCGTGGTAGTTTCTCGCACGAATAGGCTGTCTTTAAATAAATATCCTGCTTATGGACAACAGTTCCTACCGGTAGTGATTTAAGTGCCTGAAACCATGCTCCGTGAATATCCTCAAAATCTTTTTCTGATAGGGAATATATCTCTGGTAAGATCACTTCATAACACAAAACTACATTACCATTGTTGGCAAAAATGATATTGTCTAGAATATCTGCAATTGGATGATGGGCCGATAGGTTAATCTTTTTCATAGTCGAATCCGGAATTTTTTTTATTACTAATGATTGTTGGGAATACTTTTGCCACATGAAATACCTGAGGATTATTTACTGACCTGATTAAGGCGATGTATAAGGCCGAATTGAAAATAAATACCCCACTAATAATCCCAAAACCAAAAGAAAAGATGATGACCAGTAATGAGGCTATTACGGAAACCATCATCATTGCGAACAGGGACAAGGGCAATCCAAAAATGATTGCCGTTTTTCTCATATTTCTATAGATCTCAAATTTTTTCATAGCGTTTAGTTCAATATTACTTCAGGGTCTTATACTACAATGGTGATCAGATAGGAAAAAATGCCTACGACAGCACCGGCAATGAGGACAAAAACCAGTACCCTGGTGATTCCTTTTTTGAGATCGGAATTTTCTCCAAAGAAATGTCCTGCGTTGAACAGGAAACCAATAAGGAAGATGACCCCAAGTATAATAGGGAAGATGCTCCTAATAGTATCAGAAACATCATTTACGGAATCTTCAATTCCCCCAATCTGTGCAAAGAGAGATGTTGAAAGCAGTGAAACAAAAGTTGCCAAATAGAATGATTTTTTCATAACGGAAAAGTTTAGATTTTTGATGTTGTTTTCGTTAAAGAAAAATTACATATATTTAGGTTCAAATAATTGAAAATCAGATAATTGTGAATAAAATATTATTTAGTTTTATTTGAATTTCATTGTTATTATTTGACATCAAATTCTATGAATTTCAATAGGTAAGTTGTTGATAACCCGAAAACTGAAAATGAAAAAAACACTCAGAAACGTCGGTTTTGTCTTTTTGCTCTTGAAAATGTGCCTCATTTTCGGGCAGGGAAAGCCGAATGAAAAAATAATAGTCATTGATCCCGGACACGGAGGAAAAGACTCTGGTGCAATCGGAATAAATAGGATTCAGGAAAAAGATGTGGTGTTGAATATTGCGAAGGAAACTTTGAGGCTTAACGAAAATCTAGATGATCCTTTCGATATTTATTTAACCCGATATAATGATACCTTGATTTCATTATCGGATAGAACTAAACTGACAAGAACCCTGCAGGCTGATCTGTTTATTTCGCTGCATTGTAATCATTCGTACAATCCAAACGCCAGAGGTATTGAAATTTATGTGGCCAATAAGCCTTCCAACCATTCTGATGATTCGACTTGGTTTGCTTTTCAGTTGCAAGATGACCTAAATAAGAAGCTGGGTTTTGAAAGTAGGGGAGTGAAGTTTGGAAATTTTCAGGTGCTGCTGGAAACAATAGGCTATTGCACCTCTGTTCTATTGGAATTGGGGTTTTTGAGTAATGGGGATGAGAGCAAGTATTACGAAAAGCAGGAGTCGATTAAGGCTTTAGCTTTAGTCATATGGGAAAGTTTAATCAATAATTAAATTGTTATGAGAGAGTTGGGGATTGAAGTCATAAAGAGCATAAAAGCTATTCTTCAAAAAATCTATAGGGATTTAACTAAGTAAGTTCGTAGGCTTTTCAAGTCAAAGTTGAGATTATCTAAAGATTCTTCGTGATCAAAAAAGAGCACAATATTCTTTTCTTTTATATTCTTAGATGACCAATAAATAATTCCTTGCACGTTTAGCTCTGTATTATATCTTAAGTATTCCGTAATAACCTGCGTTGGAAGATATTCAAGAATAGAATCTTTTACTTTTATGGGTTGGCTAATTTCTGTCATAAATGTTTTCAGGAAGAAAATGATATCCCTGAAATGATTGTTTTCAGTATCAAAAATGGACGGAATGTCGGGAAGTTTTGTTAAATCTACCAATCTCAGTTGCTCTTTGTTGTAAAAAATTGATGTGGTGTAATATGGTTTAGAACTTCGCTTTTTGCTAACAACTTCATCAATGGTCAATTTCCTATTCCGACAACAATAGAAAAGCGAAATTCCTGCGGCATTCATTCTTCCTGCTGTTCTGTTTAGAAAGTTGGGTAAAGACGCCATTTGGTCTGCATTCTGTATTTCATCTTTCCTTTTGTGCTGTCTTGTCCTGTATAGCTTTGAGCCTTCGGATAGCTCGGTTATCATATTATTTCTCAGAATCGCATATTCCACCTGATGTAAAATATCGGCAGGATTGGAAAGATTCCATTGTTTAAATATATTTGAGAAGTGAAATGCAAATCTTGCCCTATGCTTCAAAACAGACTTAAAATGATTCCATAAATCGTGAAGAAAATCTTCGTGTGAACCAAATTCGTCTTTCAAGCAATAAAGCTGGTCGGTTCCAAGTTGGTTAAAAACATCTTCCAATAATTTATCATCTTCAATTCGTAAGTCAAATGGATCATCCCACCACATTTCACTAAATGGCATAATATTACCATCATAACCATATGTTGTATCCTTGTTATAATATCTACTGTTCGCGGGGTCTTCGTAAACGAATTCTATTCCCAATGCAATAATTTCCAGAACAAACTCCAATTCTATTACAATACTTCTTCTATCACAATATGAGCATAAACCTCTTTGGCCTTCAGACTTAATATGGTTATTCAAAAATGAATCCTCAAAATGATTTCTACAAACGAAGGTGCCTACATCGAAATAATATCCTTCCTCTGGGTCACCGGGTTTGCGAAATCGTTTAGTCCAAGCCATATGGTTGAACTTTAATTATTAAAAATTTTAATCCAAAAATGATCTATGTGCAGCTCATTGTCTTCTCTTTCAGCTTTGGATTTATAATGATTGCAAAAGGGTTTGACTTCTTGAAGTTCTAGAAGCTCGTTTTTAGACCACGATGGGATTAGTTCGCTAATCCAACGATTAACGGAATTGAACCAATCTTCAAATTCGCTGTCTTCGACAAAAGCCAGCATACCGCAGTGGGGATGTCCTGCACCGTGCCTCCCTAACTTAAATCGCTCAATCCCACCATTGGGATTACCAGATGGCGTTGTGCCAACTACATATTCTTTTTCTCTTTTTAGAGTGGGTGCAGGTAATCTTTTGGCTTCCATTAAGAATTCCGGCTTATGATCTTTACCTTCCTCAATCAATGAATAGAAAACATCTGGTATGCCCTTTGTTTTATGGTATATATCTCTATATTGCACCGCAACCATCAAAGGCAAACCGGTTTTTTGAAGTTGTACAGTATTTTGTCCTATAAAAACCTGAGTAAGACTATCTTCGTTCCAATCCTGATTTTCGTGGTTTTGTACTGCGATTGTAAATGGTCTCGCTGTATTTGAAATACTCTGTAAAATTATTTGACGAAGGCTATCCTTTGATATATCTAATTCAAAAGAGGTACCGTTGTTGTCTTCGGAAAATTCATCAACCACCATCCTCAATCTCGTTTTCTTACTAAATCAAAAATTGTCTTGTCGGCATCTCTATAAGCTATATGCGAAAGCCAGTACCGCTTTTGATTTGGTTTAACTAAAAATATGGTATTATCCGAATGGTAATATCTTAAAATACGTTTTGAATTTAGTCTACTCGATATTTCAAAATTTAAAAGGGAACTTATGCTCTTTCCGTTATCTTTTCGCCAGACAATTTCTTTATC
>Ga0207878_100485_pt1 | contig 12231 bp, 11 predicted proteins | sample LinPmetageLP41_FD_184053 | JGI IMG/M metagenome (GOLD analysis project Ga0207878, IMG submission 184053) | Marine viral communities from the Pacific Ocean - LP-41 (SPAdes) | ecosystem: Environmental > Aquatic > Marine > Oceanic | place: Pacific Ocean | collected 2010-08-27 | reverse complement strand
GAAGCGATCGGATTTGATGGGCCATAAAACATGCATGCAGCATGCTTTATCGGCTGAGACCTTTCGTATACAGCCAGATCCGTGCAACATCCGAATCCACATTTTTCCAAATATTTATCGCTACTAGATATGCTTCTATAAGACTTTTTAACTAGGCGAATAACGCGATTTTTCATAGAGTTTTCATTGACTCGTCATAGTCAAAAATCTAAGCTCGAAAAGCTCAATTATTTTAGAGAAATCGAGGTAACTCTGCCCATGGGCGAGTCTTTCGTTCTAGAAACTCGTCGCCTGGTGAAAAGCTTCAAGGGCTTCATTGCGGTCGACGACGTCAATCTGAAGATCAAGAAAGGCCATATCCATGCTCTGATTGGCCCCAACGGCGCGGGCAAAACGACGGTATTCAACTTGCTGACCAAATTTCTGGCACCTACGACAGGCCAGATACTGTTCAACGGCGAAGACATCACCGCCTTGAAGCCGGCCGCTATTGCTCGCAAGGGCGTCATACGCTCTTTTCAGATATCGGCGGTATTCCCGCATATGACCGCGCTTGAAAACATCCGGGTTGCTCTGCAGCGTTCTGAGGGAACGACCTTCAGCTTCTGGAAATCGGGCACCACCCTCAACAGGCTCAATGATCGATGCATGGAACTGCTGGATTCAGTGGACCTTGCTGAATATGCCAACACCATGACGATCGAGTTGGCCTACGGTCGAAAAAGAGCGCTGGAACTGGCAACGACCTTGGCCATGGAGCCAGAACTGCTGTTGCTGGACGAGCCAACTCAGGGCATGGGTGCGGAGGACGTGGACGGCGTCGTACAACTGATACGCAAAGCAGCGGCAGGTCGAACCATACTCATGGTCGAGCACAACCTCGGCGTGGTCAGCAAGCTCTGCAACCGTATTACGGTGCTGGCCCAGGGCACGGTGCTTACCGAGGGAGACTACACCACCGTTTCCGTTGATCCGCGTGTTCGCGAAGTCTATATGGGGCGCGCCGCAAGCGGCGAGCGCGACGCCCGGGCACCTGCAGATCAGACGAGCATCGTCCAGTGACAACTGGACCCGCTCCCGTAGAAGAGCAGCTGCGTATTTCCGGGCTTCATGCCTTCTACGGCGAGTCCCACATCCTGCACGGCATCGACATGGTGGTGAACCGTGGAGAACTGGTGACCTTGCTGGGTCGTAACGGCTCCGGGCGCAGCACTACGCTCAAATCGATCATGAACATGGTGGGACGTCGCACGGGCTCGATCATGATCAATGGTGAGGAGGCTATTGCACGCGCCCCGCACCACATCGCGAGGATGGGCGTCGGCTATTGCCCGGAGCACAGAGGCATCTTCTCGGCGCTCACCGTTGAAGAAAATCTCACCATACTCCCGATTGTGCAACAAGGCGGTATGAGCCTCGAAGAGATCTACGCCCTGTTCCCGAATCTGTACGAACGCAGGCTGAGCATGGGCACCAAGCTCTCCGGTGGCGAGCAGCAAATGCTGGCGGTCGCCCGTATCCTTCGCACCGGTGCGACCATGCTGCTTCTGGACGAAATCACTGAAGGCCTTGCGCCTGTCATCGTCGAAAAACTGGGCGAAGTGCTGGTGATGCTCAAGACCAAGGGCCTGACTATTGTGCTGGTCGAACAGAACTTTCATTTCGTCGCGCCACTGGCGGATCGCCATTATATCGTCGAGCACGGGCAGATAGTCGAAGAGATCGCGGCGGCGGACCTGAGCGCCAAGCAGTCACTCATTAACGATTATCTAGGCGTCTGAGACGAGGTTTTCTTCATGACTGGTTCGCATCTGGCATATAGCGCTCAAAATACATACAACGGGTTCGACCTGGTTCTCTGCATCGCACCACAAGCCTTCCGGTCCTGCCAGCACAGCAAGCTGCTGCACTGTCGGCTTTGATCTCAAATGACGTTTGGCTCCAGACGACACTTTTTTCGCAAGTCTGGTGCAAAGGGATAAGTATCAAAACACCCGGCGGTTAAAGTTAGAACTCTAAGAACAGAACAATAACGGAGATACAGATCATGAAGACCAGCAATAAAATTGTAGCGACAGCTGCGGCATTGGCTGTCTTGGCCGGCTCAGCGCACGCGGAAATAGCCGACGACACGGTAAAGATCGGCTATCTAGCCGACATGTCCGGTACATATCGTGATCTGGCGGGGCCAAACGGCTTGAAAGCGCTTGAAATGGCCATTGCTGACTTCGGCGGCGAAGTTAACGGAGCCAAGATCGAGATTGTCAGCGCCGACGATCGCAACAGTCCCGATATTGCTTCCAGCACGGTCAGACGCTGGGTCGAGAACGACAATGTGGATATGGTCGCTGGACTCGTGGCCTCCTCCGTTTCCATTGCGGTCAGCGATATTCTCGAAGAGAACGACAAGCTCGGCATTGTCTCCGGGTCCGCGGCGTCCAGTATTACCAATGAACATTGCACGCCGAACCATATCCATTACGTATACGACACCTATCCGCTAGCCAACGGAACAGCCAGCGCAGTGGTCAACCAGGGGGGCAAGACCTGGTACATCCTGACCGCCGACTACGCGTTCGGCCATGCCATGGAGGCCGATGTCACGCGTGTGGTCGAGGCCAATGGCGGAGAGATCGTCGGCACGCTGCGCCATCCGTTCCCGACGCCCGACTTCTCTTCTTTCATCCTCCAGGCCCAGGCCTCGGGCGCCGAAGTCGTGGCCCTGGCCAACGCGGGCGCGGATACCACCAATGCGATCAACACGGCCAGTGAGTTCGGCGTGACCCAATCCGGCCAGACCCTTGCCGCGTTGCTGCTGTTCCTTTCAGATGTTCATGCGCTCGGCGCCGAAGCGGCGCAGGGCATTCAGCTGACGACCGGCTGGTACTGGGACATGAACGAAGAAACCCGGGCCTGGTCGGATCGCTTTCTTGCCAAGACCGGCGTGCGCCCGACCATGGTGCATGCGGGCATCTACTCCAGCACCACGCAATACCTCAAGGCCGTAGCCGCCACCGAGTCGGACGACGCCCAGACGGTGCGCACGCATATGATGGAAACGCCCATCAACGACATGTTTGCCAAGAACGGCAGGATCCGTATCGATGGCCGCATGGTGCATGACATGTACCTGGCCGAGGTCAAGACCCCGGCCGAGTCCAAGGATGAGTGGGATCTCTACAAGATTCTGCAGACCATTCCGGCCGACGAGGCCTACCGCCCTCTGTCTGAAAGCCAATGCCCACTGGTAGAGAACAGCTGAAAGCGTAGTCCCGCAGTTCGCGTGTCAAAACGATGCGAACTGCGGGCATTCACGACAACCGCACCCCGTATTACGTTTTCGCTTCGGGCGGAGTAGGCAGCATGGTTACGATTTTCGGTGTCCCACTGGCGGTGCTATCGGGCCAACTCCTGATTGGCGTCATCAATGGCGCTTTTTATGCACTGCTGAGCCTCGGTCTGGCGATTATTTTCGGCCTGCTCAAGATCATCAACTTTGCCCACGGCGCCATGTACATGCTGGGCGCGATGGCGACCGTGGTGTTGTTCGACGCATTTGGCATCAACTACTGGGTGGCTCTGTTTGTTGTTCCCGTGCTCGTCGGCCTGGTAGGCGTTGTGATCGAGTACTTCCTGCTGCGACGCATTGCCGGGCAGGATCACATCTACAGTCTGCTGCTGACTTTCGGCGCTGCGCTGTTGATTCAGGGCGTGCTGACCAATTTCTACGGTGTGTCCGGTCTTCGTTACGCGATGCCCGATGTCTTCAAGGGCGGCATGAATCTCGGATTCATGTTTCTGCCCTACTACAGAGCATGGGTCATCGCGGTTGCGCTGCTGGTGTGTTTCGCCACCTGGTTCATGATCGAGAAAACAAAGCTGGGCGCCTATCTTCGCGCCGGCACCGAGGATTCACAGCTGATGCAGGGCTTCGGGATAAACGTCCCGCTGCTGATCAGCCTGACCTACGGCTTCGGCGTCATGCTGGCCGCGTTTGCCGGGGTTCTGGCTGCGCCGATCTATTCGGTGACGCCGATCATGGGCTCGCACCTGCTGATCACGGTATTCGCGGTGGTCGTCATAGGCGGTATGGGCTCGATTGGCGGGGCGATCATTACCGGCATTCTAATGGGCGTCGTCGAAGGGCTCACCAAGACCTTCTATCCGCCTGCCTCCTCCGCCGTCATTTTTCTGGTCATGGTGGTGGTACTGATGTGCCGACCGGCCGGCCTTTTCGGCAAGGAAGCCTGATCATGAGCCGATCAGACATTCGCCCGGATATGGGCACCGCCATCCTGGCGCAACAGAAAACCGAAAGACGCAACCGACTGATCGTCAACGGCCTGCTATTGCTGTTGCTTTTGGTCGCACCGTTTGCGGTGTATCCCGTGTTTCTCATGAAGATTCTCTGCTTCGCGCTTTTCGCGGTGGCATTCAATCTGCTCTTTGGCTTCACCGGCCTGCTGTCGTTTGGCCATGCCGCGTTCCTGGCGACGGGCGGCTACACCACCGGCTATCTTCTGAGCACCTACCCCGGGCTGACAACAGAGACAGGCATTATCGCGGGAACCGCGGTCGCTACGATCATGGGGCTCGCGTTCGCGCTGTTGTCGATTCGCCGCCAGGGCATCTACTTCGCCATGGTCACGCTGGCGTTGTCGCAGCTCGTGTTCTTCTTCTTCGTACAATCTTCTTTCACCGGCGGCGAAGACGGCATGCACGGTATTCCCAGGGGCGCACTGTTCGGTGCGATAAGTCTGGACAACAATCTGGCCATGTACTACTTCACCCTGGCTGTGTTCCTTGCCTGTTATCTACTGGTCCAGCGGATAGTCACCAGCCCCTATGGTCAGGCGCTCAAGGCCATCAATCAGAATGAGCCGCGGGCCGTGTCTCTCGGGTACAACGTCGACCGATATAAGATACTGGCTTTCGTGATGTCGGCCGGGCTGGCAGGCCTGGCGGGCTCCATGAAATCCGTGGTCTTCCAACTCACATCGCTCAACGATGCCCAGTGGCATATGTCGGGCGAGGTGATACTCATGACGCTGGTCGGCGGCCTGGGCACCCTGCTGGGCCCGGTTGTGGGTGCCGCCTTTGTCGTCAATATCGAGTATCACCTGTCGCAGAGCGCTTTCCGTGACTGGGTGGACCCGATTCTCGGCGGTATCTTCATGCTTACCGTGCTGGCGTTTCGTAGCGGCATCGTGGGTGAATTTCAGAAGTTCTTTAAAAAGAAATTCGGTTGATCTGTTTGTCGCTAACCCGGCTTTCGTTGGCGAACGTCGCAGCCGAGTCAGGCCGCAATGCTCAGCTTGTCGATCGGCGCAATACGACCGAGCGCAGTATTCAACCGCTTGTGCGGTAACGAGCCCAGCAGTTCCGGATTGACCGATATCGCACAGCGCTTCATGCGCTGCGAGACTTTGGCTACACTGCGCCCATGCAAGATACAGACACCCTGAAAGACATCGCCGCCCAGCTGTTGCGCCTGGCAGACGTGCAGGAAGCACGCCTGGCCGAAGCACGACGCACGGTCGGCGCCGATATCGACTGGTCCGCCATTGCCTTTCGCTGGCGCGACGACGGCCGGCTGCAGGCCGTGCCCTCGCCCAGCATGCTGCCGCTCGATCGGCTGCACGGCATCGATCGCCAGAAAGAACGGCTGCTTGCCAACACACGCCAGTTTGTCACCGGCCGGCCCGCCAACAACGCCCTGCTCTGGGGTTCGCGTGGCACCGGCAAGTCGTCGATCGTGCGGGCGTTACTCGGCGAATTTGCCGACCAGGGGCTGCGCATGGTCGAGGTGCCGGCGCATCGGCTGGTCGACCTGCCGGACCTGGTCACCCTCCTGGCCGACCGGCCCGAAAAGTTCATCGTATTCTCGGACGATCTGTCGTTCGAGGCCGGCGACGGCAGCTACAAGGCGCTCAAGGCCGTGCTCGACGGCTCACTCGCGGCTGCCCCGCCCAACGTGCTCATCTATGCCACATCCAATCGCCGGCATCTGCTGCCCGAGTATCAATCCGAGAATCAGGCCGCCCAGCAAGTCGACGGCGAGATTCATCACAGCGAAGCGGTCGAGGAAAAGATATCGCTGTCCGAGCGCTTCGGGCTGTGGCTGTCCTTCTACCCGTTCGATCAGCAGCACTATCTGGAAATCGCCGCCCGGCATCTTGCCGCCCACGGCCATGCCTGTACCGTGGCTGCGGACGAGCCCTGGGAACGGGCCGCCCTACAGTGGGCACTGGCCCGCGGCAATCGCAGCGGCCGTACCGCCGAGCAGTTCGCCCGTGACTGGGCCGGGCAGACCCCTGCCGCGTGACAGATTCTTCTGATCGGCAGATTTCGCCGATGGCTTGCCGCGAATGGTTCGACAGATGATGACTACATGTGGCGGCTGGAGATCATCGGAGCCCCAGCGCGAGATCATCTCAAATTTGAGCTCAAATTGTTTGAGACTATCCGCGCCTCTGGACTCACATTATTTGAGACTGGGCGCAGATTAGCTGAGACCAACGCAAAGTCGTGAGACTGGAGAGCAAGCGGTGCCTTGGGTCATAACGCCAAGCCGACGGCCCGCATTCGATCAGCCAATTCACGTGTTCGGTCACTGTCAAGCTAATAGCTGAGAAGTTAGAGGATTTCGGTAGGTCGAGAACTATCGAGTAAACCGCCCGTGCGTCTATTAAACTGAGCTGCTGCCGGTTTCTTCGCCGGTAACTCAAGTCTTCACCGCTCATTCCTTTGTCCCGGCAACGTTGCCGGATGGGAAGCGGTACGATGCGTCTACCTCAAGAGATTATCGTCCCAGATTGGGGCGAGTTGAAAACATCGCCTGCAGGCGAAGAGAAGAGTTTAATATCAAGCCATAAAACGTATAGGATGACAGCGAGATCAGGAAATATCATAGACGAAATGATTCAGGCATATATCGGTAAGTCAGGAATGCCAGCCGGTGGCTGATAACAGTCGATTGCAAATCGATTCGGATAGAGCTCCCTTGCTTTATAGGCCAGGGTTGTTCAGTTTTTTCCCATCCGCTTGGAAGAATATGCCTTGCTGAAACTGAACCGTGAATAAGGCACCAGAGCCATCCGAACTTTTAACCGAAACGCTGCCCCGATGCGCTTCAGCCAAACGTCGGACAATACCGAGCCCGAGACCGGCGCCGTCATTGTTACGACGATCCTTTCGCCAGAACTGCTCGAAAATCTTCGAAGCGTCGGCCTCGGTGAGCCCGGGGCCATGATCTTGCACGCCGATTTGTGGTCCGGGACCTGCGAATACTTCGATAGGGCTTTCGCCCGGCGCATGCAGGAATGCGTTGTCTATAAGATTGCGGTAGATCCGATAAATCGCCTCGGCATGACCACGAGCTATGGCGGGGCCATGAGCTTTAAAGCGAAGTTCGCGATTGGCGGCATACGCCTTCGGAGTCAGATCTGAAACGACGGTCCGCCCGATATCGGCTAAATCCACACGGCCGCTAGTATCAAAAGACAGGGCATCGGCTCGGCTCAGATCGAGCATTTGATCAATCAAACGATTTATCCGCGAAACATCCAGCTGAAGCTCGCTGCGCTGATCGCTTGCCGGCAGCCGTTCGAGTGAGAGCTGGAGGATAGAAAGCGGAGTCCGCAATTCATGCGCCGCGTTCGAGGTGAAGGACCTCAGTGTGGCCATTGCCTCTTCCAGACGCTGAAGCGCTCGATTGACCGTGTTGACGAGCGCATTGACCTCTCGGGGCGCAAAGGGCTCGGTCAATCGCATTGTCATTTTTTCCGGGTCGAGACCTTCAATTTCCTTTTCCGCCAGATGAAGCGGCTGGAGAACTCTACGTACTGCCAGGACGTTGAACGTAAGCATGAGCCCCAAGAGCGGAATGAGGGGCAAAGCAACATGCGCTAGAAGTTCGTTTAAAATAACTGGCGTGTACGGGCGTAAGCTATCAATTTCTATTTCCATCCAAAGCCATTGCGGTTGCCCGTTGCGCTCCACCCGCCGCACACCACTGATCCGCACGCCCCGCTCGAGGCGTTCGCGTTGGGTCCAGTCCATGAGCGAACCGCTGCTATTTTGGCGACCGCGATCCGGGCTTTTCGGGTCGATATATCGTGCCGACCAATGTCGCGCCCCTGGCGGACCCGTCAGTTCATGCGGCGTCAGAACCGTTGAACGCTCAAACCTGTTCGCCTCCAGCGTCAGAAGCTCTTCGCCCAACGCCTCGGGGTGTGAAGCATATGTCCAGACGACAAGGCCAATATCCAGGATCGCGAAGACGAGCGTAAAAGCCACAAGTCGCAGCGTGAGTTGCTGGAGCAAGGTCGGTCCCGCAGCGTCGTGTATTATCGCCGGGCGTTCCATCATTGCCTACCTCGGTTCGAATAACGCGTAACCGATCCCATGAACCGTGCGAATTTGCACGTCGGCCGCGGCCATATTCAAGCGCTTACGCAATCGCGAAACCGTGGCTTCGAGGGCGTTCGGCGTTACTTCATCTTCCATGGAATACAGAGCATTCTCAAGCATAGGCCTCGGTACAACGTGTCCCACACGGCGCAGCAAATGCTCCAGCAGATCGATCTCACGCGGCGTTGCCTCCACCGGGTTGTCTGAAACCAGAAGTGTTCTTTCGGCAGAGTCGAACAGCACGTTGCCGGCGGAGAGAATTGTGCCCAGTGATGCGCCCGGACGACGCAATAGCGCCCGGCAGCGCGACACGAGCTCCCGAAGTTGAAATGGCTTGCACAGGTAGTCGTCTGCGCCGGCGTCTAGGCCGGCGACGCGATCGTCGAGCTCCCCGCGTGCGGTGATAATGAGGATTGGCGTCATGTCCTCGCGACGGCGCATCGCGCGAATCAGACTCAATCCGTTGCCGTCCGGGAGGCCAAGATCCAGAAGTAGCAGATCATACTGGACCAGTTGCCGCAGGAGCTCGACCTTCTCCAGCGTATCGCACCAATCGACAGCAAATCCCTGCCCTTGAAGACCGTCGCGGATGAGGGCGGCCAATCGCGCGTTATCTTCAATCAGCAGAAGGCGCACGATCGATATCCGTTTCTTTCGCAGCGCGTTTATATCCCGTCACCATCGACCACGGAAGGTTCTCGCGGTGGCGAAGGCTTTCAATGATGGCAGCTGCGACATGCACGATAGCAGCACCCAGGATCAGGTTAGCCGTAATCTCGTGGGTCGTCTCGACCCACCGCACGCCCCAGAAACGATCCAGACCCATCATCCACCCGGTGGTCCCGACAACCGCGACGAGCAGCATGAGCACGACCATCATTACAGCACCCGCCGGATTATGGCCGACATAACGAGGTTCCCGGCGGCCTACGAGCAATTTCAGGTAAGCGAACAAGCCGCGAGGGCCGGGCACGAAGGACGAAAAGCGGGCATGGTTGCGGGCGACGACACCCCAAACCAGTCGAATGAACAACGCCGCGACAACAACGTAGCCAACGTAGATGTGCGGTGTCTTAACGTCCTCGAGAACCGTCAGATTGGCGATTACACCGAATGCAAGCGTCCAGTGGAACACTCTCACCACCGGATCCCAAACCCTGACCCTGCGATCTCGCGGGGTCAGGGTGGAGCTCAAGTCGCCGGGGGCGGCGTGATCCGTGTCACTCTTCATTTTTCTGGACGATTTCGCCCGTCACGGGGTTGAAATAGACTTCTGCCCGGCCGCCGTCCTTGGTGTGGGCATAGATCTCATAACAATTGCCGGACACTTGGAATACCTTGATGTCGCGGTAGCCCATCTTGTCGATTTCGGCTTTCATCTGTTTTTCGGTCTTCCACTCAGACTGAGGTTTATCGGTGCATTGCGGTGCCGCTGAAGCCGTTGTGGCGATCGTGAGTGTGCCGACTGCCAGAATTATCGGAGCAAGGAATATACGTTTCATAGAAGCGGTCCTGTGGGTTTACCAAGCCAACAGCTGGCTCGTGAGCTTTTAATATGAACCCTCTTTCTGACAGAGACCTGACAGGAGCGCACGTCTTTTCTTTCGCCGAATGTAATCTTTGTTTTGCTCTGTCAGGGGGATGTCAGAAGCTCCGCATAGTCTCTCAGTGTCGCAATGAGGCGATGAACCTGAAGCTAGGAGCTGACCATGAAACCGATCTTCAAACCCGATGTCGCCATTCCGGCCCTGGCTCTGGCCGGTGTCTGGTTCGTGGCCGGTAGTGGAAGCGCCATGGCCGCCGATAACCAGTCGAACCCCAATAGCTATCCGTTCGGCGAGCCGAGCGCGACCAGCAATTTCAAGGTTCCACCGCCGCCGCAGTCGCCCACGCTGGTGCCGACAATCGCTACCAAGACCACGACCCGGCTGTACGGCGCCAATCCGTTCCAGGAAGCCGTATCAGTTACCCAGCATCTGTGGCCGGCGGCAAGGAAAATGAACGCGCCGGGAGAATACAACAATGTCCCGGATCGGCCCTGGGGTATCGTGCTGGTCACGCCGGACAACCCGTTACCCGCCATTACCGCGACGCCGCTTATCCATTTTCCCAACGACGCGCCGATTCTGTATGTCCGCAAAGACGGGATTCCTGAAGTCACGCTGAACGAGATCAAGCGACTCGGGGATACCGGCATGGGACGCTACTACGACATCGACGCCTTCGTGATCGGCGATGCGGTCAATCCCGAAGTTGAAAAACAACTCAAGGCGATCGGAGTCAAATATGTGCCGGTGCAAGCACCCAACGCGCCCGAACTCGCCAACAAGGTTGATGAACTGTACGGCTCGATCCAGCATCCCCTGGACAGCGTCCCGACCGCGGGCAATGCCTCGCAGAACGTCATGATCGGCTCGATGGATGCTTATCAATACGTGCTGCCGGCCACGCACTGGGTAGCCCATATGGCCGCGGGGCTACTCTGGGTGGACAAGAACGCCGTGCCCAAACCCACGATCGAAGCGCTCAAGCGCCGTGACGGCCATGCGCGCATGTACCTGTTCGGCGGTCCGGAGCAGATATCTGACGCGGTTGCCAAAACACTGTCGCGTTACGGAACCGTGATCCGTGTCACCAACAACAATGAAGTGGCCTTCAACAGAACGCCTACGAACGATCCGGTCGAGACGGCCATCGCGTTCGCCAAGATGTGGGACCCCGCGGGCCAGGTCGGCTGGAGCATTACCGGCCCCGGCCACGGCTTTACGTTGGTGAACATCGACGATTGGCAGGGGGCGGTGGCTTCGGCACCACTGTCGCACCTTGGATTCCACGCGCCGCTACTGATGACATCCAGCGCCAAACAGTTGTCGAGTGCCAACAATGGTTATTTAAAGTCGGTTGCGCCTACCTTTTCGAGCACTCCGGCCGAAGGCCCATACAATATGACCTATCTCATCGGCGACTGGAAACAACTCAGTTGGCCACTGCAGGCCCACGTGGACTATATTTCGGAAATGCATGGTCGCCGGGTCTGGAATAGCAATACTGGCAGTCGCTACTCCGGCAGTACTCACTAGCGCTGCGCTTATTCGCTGCCGGGTAGCGCGTCGCGAAATTTCAAGCCATAGCAGGATTTTCACTTTTTAGGTCTGAAGAGGACAATATGGTTCGTCACCGGGAAAGTCATTTCACCCATCGAATCGGATGGCTGCGTGCTGCTGTATTGGGTGCCAACGATGGGATCATCTCGACGGCGAGTCTGATCGCCGGCGTGTCGTCCTCCGGCGCGCCGAAAAGCGCTGTATTGCTTGCTGGAATCGCGGGGCTGGCCGCCGGCTCCATGTCGATGGCAGCAGGCGAATATGTTTCTGTGAGTTCTCAATCCGACTCTGAGGACGCGGATCTCGAACGGGAACGAAGAGAATTGGAAAAGCAACCCGAATACGAGTTGCAGGAACTGGCTGACAGCTTCATCGCGCGCGGCGCAGCACCCAATACCGCCGTGCTCGTTGCAGAACAGCTGACCGCAAAAGATGCGTTGGCCGCCCACGCCCTGGAAGAACTGGGCATTGCCGACTTCACCAAGTCGCGGCCATTTCAAGCTGCTTCGGCATCAGCGTTTTCTTTTATCGTCGGCGCGGCGGCACCTTTGCTCGCGGTTGTCCTATCCCCCGCGAGCGCGAGTTTATGGATCGTGGGTTTATCCACGATTATGCTTTTGGGCATCCTCGGCGCCTTGGGTGCCTCGATCGGCGGTGCAGGTATAACAAGAGGCACGGTTCGAACGATGGTTTGGGGAATGGCGGCGCTTGCCGT
>Ga0207878_100484_pt1 | contig 12267 bp, 10 predicted proteins | sample LinPmetageLP41_FD_184053 | JGI IMG/M metagenome (GOLD analysis project Ga0207878, IMG submission 184053) | Marine viral communities from the Pacific Ocean - LP-41 (SPAdes) | ecosystem: Environmental > Aquatic > Marine > Oceanic | place: Pacific Ocean | collected 2010-08-27 | reverse complement strand
GGGCCGGCGGGCAGCACGTCAACACCACCGATTCTGCCGTGCGCATCACGCACCTGCCGACCGGCATCGTCGTGACCAGCAGCGAGAAATCCCAGCACCGCAACCGCGAGATCGCGATGAATGTGCTGCGCGCACGGCTCTATGAGGCGCAGCGGGCGGCGGTCGATGCCGAACGGTCCGCAGACCGGAAGGCACAGGTCGGGTCGGGCGACCGCAGCGAACGCATCCGCACCTATAATTTTCCACAGGGCCGCATGACCGACCACCGGATCAACCTGACACTCTATAAGCTCGACGCCGTGATGCAGGGCGATCTGGACGATGTCATCGACGCCCTGACCGCCGATCTTCAGGCGCAGTTGATGGCCGAGATGGGAACATGAACGAAACCGACGTTGCCCGCGCCATGCACTTTGCCCGTCAGCGGATGGAACTGGTCGGCATCCCCGACCCGGCGCGTGACGCCTCCGCGCTGTTTCTTGCCGTGGCCGAGGATGCGGTGGGCAGCGGCGACACCATGCCGCCAGATATCGCGGATGCCTATGAACGGGCGATCCGGCGTCGCCTTCGCCGCGAACCGGTATCGCATATCACCGGACGGCGCGCCTTCTGGATGCATGATTTCATCGTCACTGCCGACGTACTTGACCCGCGTCCCGACACTGAAACTCTGATCGAGGCTGCATTGCAGACGAAGTTCACGAACGTCCTCGACCTTGGCACCGGGTCCGGCTGCATCCTGCTGTCGCTTCTTTACGAACAGACCGAAGCGGCCGGGCTGGGCACCGACATCTCGGATGACGCTTTGAAAGTTGCGGCACAGAATGCGGCGGTGGTCGGCGTCGCCGATCGCGTGACCTTCCTCAACTCCGACTGGCTGGCGTCGGTCGAAGGAACCTTCGATCTCATCATCTCCAACCCGCCCTATATCGCCGCTTCGGAAATGGCCGACCTGTCGCCCGAAGTCCTGCACGAGCCGCACCTCGCCCTGACGCCCGGCGGCGATGGATTGGACGCCTATCGCATCATCGCCCGCGACGCATCGGCGCGCCTTACCTCCGGCGGTCGCCTTCTGGTAGAAATCGGCGCGACGCAGGCAGATGATGTTTCGGCCCTGTTTCACAAGGCCGGATTGACCAACGTGGCGGTAAAATGCGACCTCAACGGCAAGGATCGGGTGGTTTCGGCAGAAAAACCGGCCAATGGGCAATAAATCAGCTTGTATGTGCGGCCCGACACACCCATAACCTACACAGCATCGGCGGTTGACACGGTAAGACGTGCCCCGGATGCGACGCCCGACCATCTCCGGACCCCGCGACCCGCATGAGACGGGCAGGGTCCACGGCAACGATCAGCGGAATACACCACGCATGAGAAGCAGCAAGTCCCGTTCGCGGAACAAGAACCGTAGTCGCAACCCTCAGGGCGGCGGCAATATCATCAATCGGACGTTCGACAGCTCCGGCCCCGAGGGCAAGGTGCGCGGAACGCCCGCGCAGGTCATCGAGAAATACAACCAGTTGGCCCGGGATGCGCAGCTATCCGGCGACCGCGTCGCCGTCGAGAACTTCCAGCAGCATGCCGAGCACTACACCCGGTTGCTTGCCGCCGCCCAGAAGGAGCTGGAGGCCCGCCAGCAGAATAACCAGCAGAACAGCAGCAATCAGCAGAACAGCAGCAATCAGCCGAACAACAACCAGCAGAACAGCAACCAGATCGGGGGCCAGCAGAATGGCAACCAGAATGGTCAGCAGAACAATAACAACAACCAGAATAACCAGAACCCCAACCAGCAGGGCGGCGGTCAGGACAATTCCGGTCAGGGCGGCAATCAGGGCGGTAACCGTCGTCGCGATAATCGCAACGACACCCGCAACGATCAGGGCAACGATCAGGGTGGTGACGCCAGACAACCGGTCGAAGCATCACAGCCCGACACCCCGACGCGGAGCAGTAAACGTGCACAGACCGTCGACGTAATCGACGCGCCCGAGGTCGATAACGGGCCGGTCGAGACGCCTGAAAACCGCGCCGATGCGCCGCCCGCCGACAAGCCCAAACGCACCCGCGTGCGCAAGAAGGCCCCGGCCAAGGTGGAAGACACATCCAGCGAACCGGCTGCGGACAGCTGATACCGGCCTGAAAATGCACAAGGGGTCTCCGGCCCCTTGTGTCAGCTCAGGCGATTTCGCGGGCCAGGGCGCACCAGGCCTCCAGCGGTATCTGCTCGGCCCGGTCGGTGGGCTTGATCCCTGCCGCGACCAGACGATCTTCCACATCCGGCACCAGCCCCTTCAACGCGGCGCGCAGCATCTTGCGCCGCTGGTTGAAGCCCTTGGCCACAACCCGTTCCAGAACCGCTGCATCCGCTGGAAACCGCGGCGCAGGCAAGGCTGTGAAATGCACCACCGCTGAATGGATCTTGGGGGGCGGTGTGAACGCCTCGGGCGGCAGCGTCATCGCGATGCGCACGTCGCAGCGCCATTGCGCCAGAATCGCCAGCCGCCCGTAGGCCTTGGACCCCGGCGCGGCGACGATGCGTTCGGCCACTTCCTTCTGGAACATCAGCGTCAGGCTTTGCCACGGCGGTGGCCAGCTGGCGGGCGTCAGCCAGCGCACCAGCAATTCCGTCCCGACATTATACGGCAGGTTCGAAATGATCCGCCACGGCGTACTCAGATGATCGCTTGCGTCCAGCTTCAGCGCGTCCGCGTTCACAACGGTCAGGCGACCGGGGCAAGCGGCTTCGATCTGGGCCAGGGCGGGCAGACACCGCGCGTCCTTTTCCACGGCCAGAACATGCCGGGCTCCCTCGGCCAGCAATCCACGTGTCAGACCACCGGGACCGGGTCCGACCTCCAGCACATCGACGCCTTCCAGCGACCCGGCGACACGTGCGATCCGCGCCGTGAGGTTCAGGTCCAGCAGGAAATTCTGGCCCAGGGATTTCTTGGCGCGCAAGTCATGCGCATTTATGACGTCGCGCAACGGCGGCAGGGTATCGATCTGGCTCATGCTACTCGCCTTAGCGGGGGCGGGGCCTCAGGCCAAGGCGTTCCGGAGTTGTCCCATGTCCCACGCCATCCGGATTGCCGCGATGATCGACGTCGGATCGGCTACGCCGCGCCCGGCGATGTCGAAGGCGGTGCCATGATCGGGCGAGGTGCGGATGAACGGCAAACCCAGCGTGACGTTCACGCCGCCCGCGAAATCGATGGTCTTGATCGGGATCAGCGCCTGATCGTGATACATCGCCACCGCCGCGTCGTATCCGGCTCGTGCGCCCGCGTGAAACATCGTGTCGGCGGGCAGGGGGCCGAAACAGCCCAGTTCGGGGGCCAGCCGCGCGACCAGATCGGCGATCCACTCGACCTCCTGCCGTCCCATGGTGCCGCCTTCGCCCGCGTGCGGGTTCAATCCGGCCACCGCGATGCGGGGCGCGGCGATGCCGAAATCCCGGCGCAGGCCCGCATGGGTGACGCGCAGCACCGTCTCCAGAACATCGGGCGTCAACTCCGTCGATACCCGGTCCAGCGCGATATGGATGGTGGCGGGCACGACGCGCAACGCGGGGCAGGCCAGCATCATCACGACATCGACGTTACCGGCCAGTGCGGCCAGGTATTCGGTATGCCCCGGATGCGGAAAATCCGCCCCATCCTTCAACGCCTTCTTGTGAATCGGCGCGGTCACGACACCAGATACCCTGCCGCCCAGGGCCAGATCGACGGCCCGCGCGATGGCGGAAATCACCCCCGCCGCCTGTTGCCTGTCGGGCCAGCCGGGGCGCGCCGGGCCGGGAACGTCATGGGGCAGGATGCAAAGCGCATCGTTTCCCGCTTCGGACGGGTCGTCGATCAGACGCATCAGGGCGCCGAACCCCGCAAAATGGTCGGGGTTCCCGATCACGAAGAACGGCACATCTGAAATTTCAGTCCGCGCCTTGGCGATCACTTCGGGACCGATGCCCGAAGGTTCCCCGCAAGTGATCGCCAGTGGCCGGGTGTCAGCGCGTGATGATGGCATCGGCGCGCAGTTCCGCCAGCAAACCGTCGGCATAGCTGACCAACCGCTGATTCAGCAATCGCTGGCCCAGCCGGGTAAATGCCTCATCGTCGGCTTCGACTTCGCGACCGCACATCATGATGAAGCGCAGGAACCCGTCGCGCGTCAGAAGGGTCGAGACTTCGCCCTCGTCCAGCTTGGCCAACTCCTGCCGCAGATCGCCTGCCAGGCTGGAGGTCGGCACGGTCTGGCGCGTCAATTGCCCCTGTCCGGCGTTCGGCAGAACACCGTAAAGGTCGTCGCAGGCGTCGATCCGGTCCTGCAACTGCGCGGCGATGCCAAGTGTTTCCGCCGTGCGGCCCCCGGGGATCAGGTATTCGGCATAATCGACGCTCAGGGCCGTCGGCGCGTTGACCGGAGAATCGTCCAGACCGCGCAGGATGAACAGCCCGATAAATGAGCCGAGGTTCACCGGGTCCGAAATCTCGCCGGGTGCAAGCGTCAGCACCTGACTGGCGATCGGCGGGGCCAGTGCATTCAGGTCGACATAGTCGATCCGTCCGCCTGAGCGGGCCGAGTTCGACTTGGAATAGGTGCGCGCCGCCTGCTCGAACGCGGCCTGACCGGATATCGTATCGGACAGCCGTTGTGCCAGCGCTGCCTGTTCGGCCTGATTTTCAGGTGTCAGCGGAAGTGCGATTTCCGACAGCAGAACCCGGACATTGGCGGCCCCGCCACGGGCCAGCGTGCGCCGGACTTCGGCTTCGTTCGGTCGCGACTGCGGCCCGAACCTTTGCTGCACCAGATTGCGCCAATACAGCCCGTTTCGCACGAAATCGCGGAATGTCTCGGCGGCAACGCCCTCCTGCTCCAGGGCCGCGATGAACGCATCGGGGCTCAGGTTCGCCCGGCCGGCGAATTCAACCAGCCCGGCATCCAGGTCCTCGGCGGTCAGTTCCACGCCCGCGGCTCTGGCGGCCTGCACCTGCAACGCCTCGTCGATCAACACGTCGGTCGCCCCTTGAGCATCGGCATTCGGTGCCCGCAACAGTCCGAAAAAACGGGCGCGCTGCTGCACCTGAAAGTTGGTGATTGCCTGTCCGTTGACGGTCGCCGCAGCCGCGAACGGTTGTTGCGCCGCGCCCGGCGTTGCCAATCCGGCCAGCCCCAGCGTGATGGCCACCGTCAGTGTCGCCAGAAATCGTGTCATTGCCCGCCCTCTCATATTCCGCAGCGCCGTTTTCGGTCGCGCCGGTCGTCCGCTCCGAAGCCTGCCAGTTCTATACCCAGTCCGAAACTGGTCGATGATTGCAGCGTGGTCGTCGATGTGAAGCGTCGCTCCACATCAAAATCGACCGTCAGGCAATCCGACAGATAGGTCAGTCCCAGACCGGCGCTGCTGGCGTCGTTCGTGATGAAGTCATATCGCCAGTTTACCCGCCCCGTCCAGTCACGGCCCAGGTCGCGCGACGCATCCACCGCCCATTCCGATGTAGCTGTCGGTCGGCCCGCCCCGGCGTCCGCCTCCAGCCAGGTATAGCGCGTCTCCAGTGCGTGCCGCTCGCCGTTCCAGCGCAGAATGGTTTCGGAGCGGGAAAACTCCAGACCGTCCGAAAGCAGCGACCGCTGCATCAGCTGAAGTCCGTCGCCAGAGTCCGCCTTGAACGCCAGCAGCCAGTCCGAGGCCGTTCCTGCAAGCCCCGTGCCCTGCCGGAATTGACCCAGATCGTCCTGTCGCCATATCCGTCCCGCCGTCGCCCCGACCGTCCAGCCGGACGGGTCGTAGCGGGTATAGCTGACGCCGATATTCAACCTGTTGCCCAATTCCCGCTGGTCCCGACCCGCGAACCGTGACGGCGAAAACAGGTTTCCCTCATCGAATTCGGGGGTGAGACTGTCCTCGTTGGGTGTCAGGCGGCGATCGTTCGGTGCCAGAATCACCTGTGCGATCGGCTCGATCACGTGGCGCACGCCGCCCGCCTCGGCTCGCGCCATCGGCAAACGCAACTCCAGACCCGCATAGGGCACGGCACGCAGGAAGGTCGTATCCGGGAAAAACGGGTCCTGCTGCACATTATAGGCATCCAGATTCAGCCCGCCCAGGGCCGTCGTAACAAGTCCCGAGTCGAAGATGCGACTGCGCTTCCAATCCACGCCCGCCGACAGGCGCAGCGTGTCGCGCGCAGAATTGGCAGGCATGCCCGCAGGAACCGTGCTCGCGTCGCGGTTGCGGGCATGCGCCTGCAGCGTCCAGACGGTCTGACCGCCCAGAAAACTCTCGGGGACGCGCCGCTGCCGTTCGATGGTAAAGACCGGCGTCGGCTGGAATCGGTTGTTTTCGCCGTCGCGCAACGTATTGAAAGCAATCACTTCGGCCAGAAACCGGTCCTCTCGATCGACCCGCGTGATGGCGATGCTGCTTTCCAGAAGATCCTGCTGGCCGATACCATAGGTTGCCAGATAATCCTTGTCGCTGACCGCCTCGATATTGAATGTCAGCCGGTAATCGCGGGGCAGCGAAAAGTTTCCTTCTGCGAAGATATACCCCCGCGTTTCCCCCGGTCGGATCACATCGCTGGACAGCGCCCCGTTCACCTCGATGTCACCGTTGTCGAATGCCTGGCGATATCGGAAGCCCAGGCTGCGCGTTTCGGTGTTCGTGATGAACGGCGTCAGCGTCAGGTCGCGCGATGGCCCCAGTTCGATGAAATAGGGCAGTGAAAGGCCGGTGCCCAGCAAATCGTCCGAGGTCAGCCGGGGGGTCAGCAAACCGGTCGTCCGTTCCTGCGTCGGATCGGGCAGGCGCAGACGCGGGAACCAGGCGATGGGTACGCCGACCACCTCGAACCGGGCACCTTCGAAATAAAGCTGCTGTTTTTCCTTGTCGTGGACGATGCGCCGCGCCCTTATCTGCCAGAGCGGCACAGGACTGCCGACGCAGACCTGACAGGACGACGCGACGGTCTGATAAAGCTGCGTATATCGCCCCTCGGCATCGGTTGCGATTTCGGACGCGGCGATCTGCAGGCGTTGATCCAGAACCAGACGTGCCCCCTGCAGGACCGAATTGCGCAGATCCGACGCCAGCGATGCGAAGTCCGCGACCAGAATCGTGTCCGGCCCGTCCAGCAGGGTCAACGGCCCATCGACGATGACCCGGTCCTCGGCCCGCAGATAGGTCACGCGCGTCGCGCGCAGGATGCGCCCGTCAAAATAAATCTCGACGTTACCTTCGGCGACCAGTTTCCCGGCGTCGAACTCGACGCTGTCCGCCACCAGTGTTGCCGGGGCCACCTGCTGCGCGGCATCGGCCGCCGCGATGGTCGTCTGCGCAAAGGCGGGGCCTGAAGAGACAATCAGGCAGGTGCCACCCATCAGGCGGGCCAACAGCGCGATGATCAGACGCATCACCCGTCCTCCAGACGCAGAATGATACCTGCGGACAGCAGGATCGCGGCAATCGGCGGCGACCACGCGGCCAGCACCACGGGAAGCTGCCCGTTCTCGCTCAGCACCTGAGCGAAGTTGCGCAGAAAGAAAACCCCGAACCCCAGAAGAAGCGCCGTCAGTACCATTATTCCCGACCGCCCGGCCCGGACCTGACGCATCGAAAACGCCGCCCCGATCAGGACCATGGCTGCCAGCATCAGCGGGTTCGCCAATTCCATCTGCAACCAGATGCGGTGCGTGCGCCCCGAGAAGCCGGCGGCGTCAAGTTGACGTATGAACCCCGGCAACTGAAAGATCGGGATCGACGACGGCACCCCAAAACTGTCGCGGATCTGATCGCGGGTCAGCGATGACGGGATCGTGGCTATGGCCACGGCGCGCGAGTCGCGCTCGGGGTTTTCGGACTGGCTGAGCGGCCACATCTTCGCGTCCGCCAGCAACCATTCTCCGTCGGTCAGTTCGGCCTGTGCCGCCTCGATCCGTTCGACCGGCGTGCCATTCGCATCGAACGACAGGAACGTCACATCATAGAGCAGGGTCCCGTCCAGCGACGACCGCTGCGCGCGGATCACCGTCTGGCCGGTGCCGTCGCCCTGCCGCAGCCAGACGCCCTCCTCGCTGATCGACATCACGCTGCTGGTCCCGGTGCGCCACCGCGCGATCTCCCGTTCATAGACGCCCTGCGTCGCGGCGACGATGGGATTCACGGTCACCAGTGCGGCAACGCCCAGAACGAACGCGGCCATGACCGGCGCGAAGGCTGCCCGCATCGCCGAGCGGCCCGCGGCCCGGATCACCACCATTTCGGACGACCGCGCCAGCGACAGGAACAGTGCCAGCGTCGACAGGATCACGATCAACGGCAGGATCTGATAGAGCGCCGCCGGCAGGTTCAGCGCCGCCAGCCGCAAGCCGTCCCCTACATCTCCGCCGCGCCCGTCCAGACGGCGCAACTGCTCCATCAGGTCGATGGGCAGAAGCAGGCCGGTGAATACCAGCGTCACGATGAACACCAGCCAGAGGAACCGGCGCGCCAGATACATCTGCAGGATCATGCGCCCCCCCCGGTCCGGCGCAGACGCAGCGGCCCGAATGTACTGCGCCAGATCAGCCCCGCCCCCAGGGCCAGCGTCATCAGCGAAGGCACATAGGTCAGCCACCACCCCCCGACCTGGCCGCGGGCGGCGGTTTCGGCGATGTTGCCCAGCATTTTCAGTATGATGGCCGCCACGACCGCCGCCAGAATCTGGCGCCACAACCCCAGCCGCGAATAGCCGCCCAACATCAGGAACCCAAGCGCCATCAACGGCAGGGCAAAGGCGAAGAGGGCCTCGGATATCCTGAGATGACCTTCGTACTGCAATTTCGCCACATCCACACCCGTCAATTCCTGCGTCGTGGCGTCGGCCCGCAGCAGCTCGGGCGTCGACAATTCGCGCGGATCGCGCGTCCTTGCGGCGGCGGATCCGGCCAGCCCCGCCAGATCATAGGCGAAATCGTTGAACGTCGTGGTCACCAGATTGCGGTCCATGGTTTGCAGGGTCTGGGCCATGCCGTCGAACATCACCAACCGCGTGCCTCCGCCCAGGTCCGGGTCGGCACGGACCAGAATGGCGCGTTCGGCGGTGTAGGACGTGCGCACCTCGGGGCTGCGACGATCCTGAAGGAACAGGCCCAGAAGTTCGCCCCGCTGCGTGATCTCGCGGACATAGACGGTGATGCCCGCGCCGGGATGGATGAACTCGCCCTCCTTCAGGAACCGCGCGGTCACGTCCTGCGACAGTTGCGCACCCCGCACCGCCAGTGCGCTGCGCGACGCCGGGGTCAGCACATGCGCCAGTACGCTGACCATCAGCGCGACGACGAAGCCGAAGATCAGCACCGGGCGCGCCAGCCGCCAGGGCGACAAGCCGGTCGTCTGCGCCACCACCATTTCTGACTCCGCCGCCAGCCGGTTGATCCCGTAGAGCGTGGCCACCAGTGCCGATACCGGCAGCACCGCCATGATCACGTTGGGCAGGGCCAGCGCTGTAAACTCCAGGAAGGTCACAATGTTCGACCCGCCCGCGATCAGCTGGTCGAACAGCCCGATTGCCCGGTTGACCCAATAGACCGCTACCAGCACCAGGCTGAAGAAACCGAAATACATCAGCAACTGTCCCGAAAGGTATCTGTCGAACAGGCCCAATCATCCCCCTCCCGGAACGTTCTCCGGGCTCGTTTGACCCTTCCTAGCGGGCTTGGCGCTGGCATCAAACCCCAGATTGCGGCGCGTGTCTGGAAAGTCGCCCACCCCCCGTTTAGGGTCGCGCGAAATCACACTCTCCCGGAGCTTCCAATGACCGCACCCGCCCCCGTCCGCTTTGTCGAAACCGATCTGGACGCCTTGGCCACGTTCGACGGTGTAATCGCCTGTTTCGTCGCCACCGACGGGACGCTGGGAGTCGAGGCGCGCCGTCTGAACCGGCTGACCAAGGGGGCCGTGAAACGGGCGGTCGACAGCCCGGCCTTCGATAAACTGGACGCGGGCGAAGTGCTGGACCTCGGCTTCCCGACCGGCGTCGCGGCCACGACCGTCGCCATCACCAAACTCGACCGTCGCCCGCATATGATGAAGGCGATGGGCGCCGGGGCCGCGATCGCCAAGCTGCGCGGCTCGCGCGATCTGCTGATCCTTGGCGGCACGCTGCGCCGCCTGACCGACGCCGTGCTGGGCGCGACCCTGCGCGGCTATGACTTCAGCGACCACAAGACCGGCAACGACAAAAGCCCCGCCGCCGCCGTCACCGTGATGACCTCCAAACCCGACGAGGCCGAAACCGCCTTCGCCGATGCCCGCGCCGTGGCGGAAGGCGTGTTCTTTACCCGCGATCTGGTGAACGAACCGGCGAATGTCCTGACGACTGAGGAGTTCGCCACCCGGCTGGAGGCTCTCAGCGACCTTGGCGTCAAAGTGGAGGTGCTGGAGGAAGCCGACCTCGAAAAGCTCGGTATGCGCACACTTCTGGCGGTGGGGCAGGGATCGGAGTCGCCCTCCAAGGTCGTGGTGATGGAATGGAACGGCGGGGCTGACGAGAAACCCTTCGCCCTGATCGGCAAGGGCGTGGTCTTCGATACCGGCGGCATCAGCATCAAACCCTCTGCGGGCATGGAGGACATGACGATGGACATGGGCGGGGCCGGCACCGTCGCGGGCGTCATGCACACCATCGCCAAACGCAAGGCCAAGGCGAACGTCGTGGGACTGGTCGGTCTGGTCGAGAACATGCCCGACGGGCGCGCAATCCGCCCCGGCGATGTCGTCGCCTCGATGAAGGGCGATACGGTCGAGATCATCAACACCGACGCCGAAGGCCGCCTCGTGCTGTGCGATGTGATGTGGTATGCGCAGGAGCGGTTTCAGCCTACGGGCATGATCGATCTCGCCACCCTGACCGGGGCCATCGTCGTCGGTCTGGGCCACGAAAACGCGGGCGTGTTCTCGAACAACGACACGCTCTGCGATGCGTTCCTGAAGGCGGCGAAAGACACCGGCGAAGGCGCGTGGCGGATGCCGCTGGGCGATGCCTACGACAAGCTGCTGAAATCGCGCGTGGCCGACATGAAGAACATCGGCGGCCGCCCCGCGGGGTCGATTACGGCGGCGCAGTTCCTGCAACGGTTCGTGCGTGACGAAACACCGTGGATCCACCTCGACATCGCTGGTGTCGCCTCCGTCTCGGGGGGCACGGCGCTGGCACCGGCGGGCGCGACAGGCTGGGGTGTCCGCGCTCTCGACCGGTTGATCCGCGACAGGTTCGAGCCGAAGCCGGAGGCCGACTCCACCGATGGGTGAGGCCTATTTCTACCATCTGACCCGCACTGCCGTGGATGCGACGCTGGCCAATCTGCTGACCCGGTCGCTGGCGCAATCGTGGCGCGTGGCCGTGCGCGGCGGCGATGCCGGGCGGCTGGAGTGGCTGGACGAACGTTTGTGGCTGGGCGACGGCTTTCTTCCGCATGGTCGGGCCGGCGGGCCGCATGATGCGCGCCAACCCGTCCTGCTGACGCTGGGCGCTGCGGACAATGCCCCCGACTGTCTGATGGCGGTCGACGGGGCCGAAGTCGCGCCCGATGAAGTCACGCGGATGCAGCGCACCTGCATCCTGTTCGACGGCACCGACGGCGAGGCTCTGTCCCGGGCCCGGAGCCAATGGAGGGCGCTGACCGAAGCGGGCTGCGCCGCGCGCTACTGGTCCGAGGAAACGGGGAAATGGGTGGAAAAGGCGACGAAGAACGTCCCCGGCTAAGCCCTAGCGGATCAATCGCAGCCGATTGCCCTCGATCTCGATCTTGCCGAAGGTCTGCAGGTACGACATCCCCAGAAGGCTGACCCCCAGATCGCCTTCGCCGACGATGGCACGCACATCGGTGTTGACGGTATCGCCCAGCTTCACTTCGTCCAGAAAGACCTGTGCGGTGCGGATCGTGCCGTTCGCCGTAATCGCCTGACCGAAATATTGCAGCCCATCCAGGTTGATCCCGACCGCCACCGCGTCGTCGCGGGACAGCACGATGTCGCTGGCCCCGGTGTCGACCACGAAGTCGATCGGTTGACCGTTCACACCCAGCGTCATGTAGTAATGCCCGTCGCGTCCCAGGGGCACGTCCACGATCGTGCCCGCCTCGCCCGAGAGATAGGTTTGCGATGGCATCAGGGTCTGCTGCACGCGGTCCCAGTTGCCGAAGATAAGTGCGGCAGTCAGGAAGATGAAGAACCAGATCGCCGCCTGCTGCGCGACCTGACCCAATCGGTGACGGTTCGCGATG
>Ga0207878_100483_pt1 | contig 12332 bp, 11 predicted proteins | sample LinPmetageLP41_FD_184053 | JGI IMG/M metagenome (GOLD analysis project Ga0207878, IMG submission 184053) | Marine viral communities from the Pacific Ocean - LP-41 (SPAdes) | ecosystem: Environmental > Aquatic > Marine > Oceanic | place: Pacific Ocean | collected 2010-08-27 | reverse complement strand
CGTGAGACTTGGCGTTACCTTCGGCGATCGACGGCACCGAGGTGATATTGCTCATCTCGGAGACAGCGGTCAGACCGCGGATGGCCGCTTCCACCGTGGTGCCGAAATCCGGCGAATCCATGGCCTTGGCGATGTTGAGCGAGCCCAGGTTGCAGGAGATGTCCTCACCGATGCGACGATAGCCGAGGTCGTCGTCGTACTCGGTCGGCGTATTGACCTGCAGAATCTCCGAGCACAGGTTCGACATGTTGATCCGGCCATGGATCGGGTTGGCACGGTTGACCGTGTCTTCGAACATCAGATACGGATAGCCGGATTCGAACTGTAGCTCGGCGATGGTCTGGAACAGCTCGCGGGCGTTGATCTTCTTCTTGCGGATGCGCCCGTCGGCGACCATCTCCTCGTACTTCTCGGTGACGCTGATGTCGCCGAACGGTACGCCGTAGATACGCTCGACGTCATAGGGCGAGAACAGGTACATGTCCTCGTTGCGCTTGGCCAGCTCGAAGGTGATGTCCGGCATCACGATACCCAGCGACAGCGTCTTGATACGGATCTTCTCGTCGGCGTTTTCGCGCTTGGTGTCGAGGAACCGCAGAATGTCCGGGTGGTGCGCGTTGAGATAGACCGCGCCCGCGCCCTGCCGTGCGCCCAGCTGATTGGCGTAGGAGAAGGCGTCTTCCAGCATCTTCATGATCGGAATGATGCCGGAGGACTGGTTCTCGATGCGCTTGATCGGGGCCCCGGATTCGCGAATGTTGCTGAGCGAGAACGCCACCCCACCGCCGCGCTTGGAGAGCTGCAATGCGGAGTTGATGGAGCGTCCGATGGACTCCATGTTGTCCTCGATGCGCAGCAGGAAGCACGACACCAGCTCACCGCGCTGCCGCTTGCCGCAATTGAGGAAGGTCGGCGTCGCCGGCTGGAAACGACCATGAATGATCTCTTCGACCAGCTGTTTGGCCAGCGTTTCATCGCCGCGAGCCAGGCTCAACGCGACCATGCACACGCGATCTTCGAAGCGTTCGAGGTAGCGCTTGCCGTCGAAGGTCTTGAGCGTATAGCTGGTGTAGTACTTGAACGCGCCCAGAAAGCTCTGGAAGCGAAACTTCGCCGCATAGGCCTGATCGAACAGCGCCGAGACGAAGCCGAAGTCGTACTGGTCGAGCACCTGCTGCTCGTAGTAACCCTCTTCCACCAGGTAGTCGAGCTTTTCCTTCAGCGAGTGAAAGAACACCGTATTCTGGTTCACGTGCTGCAGAAAATACTGACGCGCCGCTTCCCGATCCCTGTCGAGCTGGAGACGGCCGTTGGCGTCATACAGGTTCAACATGGCGTTGAGCGCATGATAGTCGAGCGCCTTGGCGTTGTGTTCGGCGCCGGCGACAGGTCGCGCGACCGTACCGGTATCTAGGCTGAGCGTTTCCAAAATTCGGTCACTCCTGCGAGGACTCGATGGACATCTTCGACAGTGCCCATCAGTTCAAAACGATAGAGAAGCGGTACCTGACACTTTTGCGCAATGACCCGTCCGGCCAGACCAAATGACTTGCCGAAATTGGTATTGCCGCCGGCGATCACGCCGCGAATCAGGGACCGGTTGTGTTCGTCATTCAGAAAACGAATGACTGGCGCGGGTACCGCAGAACGCGGATCGCCATCGCCGTAGGTCGGTACAACGAGAATATAGGGTTCTTCAACCTGCAGGGGTGAGACGCTTCGGTTCAGCGGAATCCGATTTGCCGGTAGACCCAGCTTCTCGACGAAGCGCCGTGTATTGCCTGATTGGGTCGAGAAATAGACCAGGCCAGCCATGACGGCTCTCCTGCGCCCTGCGCGGTTTTCGGCAGCGCGGAACCGGGTCCCGCGCTAGCCTGACAATTCGAAATGATTCGATCAGGCGACCAGCGTGCTGATCTTGTCCGGACGGAAGCCGGCCCAGTGATCTTCTCCCGCCACCACGACGGGAACCTGGCGATAGCCCAGGTTTTGAACACGTTGCATCGCATCGGCGTCCTGGGTCAGATCGACCACGGTATAGTCGATTCCTTGCTTGTCCAGAGCGCGATAGGTGGCATTGCACTGAACACAGGCAGGTTTGCTATAGATCGTGATGCTCATGATAACCATCCTTGACAGGAAAAAACGCCCACCGACGACCGATGGTGCAGGCTTTAGCGGCGGGGAAATCCCGGCTTGCTCACCATGTCCGCCGCTTCTGTAAAACACTATATATGGTAGCCGGCCCCTTTTCCAAGCATAGATGTGGTCTTTTTCTGTGAATTTCCTGTGTACAATTTCAGGCTCCCGCGGAGCCCGCATGGTAGCTCGCCTCGCGCCATGTCAAGGGTCAAAAAGTCTCTTCTCGGGACGTAAAACGCGCCGATGGCTTGTGCCGACCGGCGCGTGGAGACACTACATCTGGTAGCTGAAAAAGATCGAGCGGATAGCTGAAGAGACTCGATCGGGTGATGAATCAGGTGATAAAAGCAGCGCCAGACTAGTCCTTCTTGATCGCGTGACCGCCGAATTCGTTACGCATGGCGGAGAGCAGTTTGTCGCCGAAAGAGTCCTGCTCGCGGGAACGCAGACGTTCGAGCAGCGACAGCGTGATCACCGGTGCGCTGACGTCGAGTTCGATGGCCTCAGCGACGGTCCAGCGACCTTCACCCGAGTCCGATACGTACGGAGCGATGCCCTCCAGAGACGGGTTCTTGTTCAGCGCGTCGGCGGTGAGATCGAGCAGCCAGGAGCGCACCACACTGCCATGGCGCCAGATCTCGGCGACCTGATGCAGATCGAGATCGAAATCCTTGCGCTCCATGATCGCGAACCCTTCGGCATAGGCCTGCATCATGCCGTACTCGATGCCGTTGTGGACCATCTTGGTAAAGTGACCCGATCCGCTGGGGCCGACATGTCCCCAACCCTTGTCGGCGGCAGGCGCCAGGCTCTCGAACAGCGGCTTGAGCGAGTCGACGATGGGCGTCTCGCCCCCCACCATCATGCTGTAGCCTTCCTGCAGCCCCCAGACGCCGCCGCTGGTGCCGACATCGACGTAATGAAGATGACGCTCACGCAGCGCCTCGGCCCGGCGCACGGTGTCCTTGTACATCGAGTTGCCACCGTCGATCACGATATCGTCCTTCGACAACATCGGTTCGAGCTCGGCGATGAGTTTGTCGACCAGCGGGCCGGCCGGAACCATCAGCCAGACGATTCTGGGCGAAGGCAACGCTTCGACCGCCGAGGCCAACGATGCCGACGGCTCGATGCCCTTCTCCGCCGCACTGGCGGTCGCCTCCTCGCTGGGGTCGCAACCCACTACGCGATGCCCAGCGCGCACCAGCCGTTCGGCCATGTTGGCGCCCATGCGCCCGAGTCCCACCATTGCAAGATCCATACGAACTCCTCTTGAGAGAAAGACGGAGAAAGGCGAAGACAGATATCGCCCGTCGAGTTCCGTATCGCGGTCGTGTCGAATATCGTGCGCTGCCGAGTGTCGAATGCCGCTAATCCGATGACCGCATCAAGTGACCGGCGATCAGCCGTTTGACAGGCCAGGCCGCCTCACCAGCTCGTAGCACCGCCTTGCGCAACAGTCTGGCCGGTGCGCGGTCATCGGTATACAGGCCGACAATCGCCAGGGTCGCGGCAAACAGCGGCGCGGTCGCCAGGCGCTGCTCGCGCTGGTAACGCCTGAGCAGCCATGGCGACGCAATGTCCTGGCCCTGCGCACGCGCGTCACCGATCAGATCCGCCAGCCGCGACAGCCCCTGCAGGCCGAGGTTGAAGCCGTGCGCGGTCACCGGGTGCATACCGACGGCGGCATCGCCGATCAGCGCCTGGCGGGGCCCGACGAAGCGTTCCGCATAGACGCTGACCAGCGGATAGCGGTGCGGCTCGGCGACTCGATGCATCGGGCCGAGCCGAGCGTCGAAACGCCGGGTGATATCGGCGTCGAACGCTTCGACGCTCAGCGCGAGTTGCTTCTCCATTTCCGCCGGAGAGAGCGTCAACACCACCGACGAGCAGTGGGTATCGACCGGCAGCAGCGCCAGCGTCTGACCATGGCCAAACCACTCCCACGCCGTCTGATCATGGGGCTGATCATGATGCATCCGGCAGACCAGCATGTGCTGCCCGTGCTGATAGCTGTGAACGGGAATGCCCATGGCTCGACGGGTGGTGGAAAAGCGACTGTCCGCCGCCACCAGCAGCGAGGCTCGAACGGGTTCGCCGCTATCGAGAACGATATCGACGGCGGTGTCGCTAGCCTGGAAGCGCACAATCTCCTGCTCGTCCCGCCACAGGATCTCGCCCTGGCCGGGAGTCGTTGTCTGCGATGTCGTTGTCTGTGATGTCGTTGTCTGCAATGCCGCGTAGGCCGCTCGCCGGATAACCTGATTGGGTACCAGGCAGCCCAGTGGCTCGTCTTTCGCGGCATCCGGCGCGATCTGCATCGCGAACAACGACTGGCCGTCGAAGACCTTGGCGCCACGCATTCGGGCACGCTCGGCCGGCTCGACTCGGGACCACACGTCGAGCTTGTCGAGGATCTGCTGCGAGGCCCGCGTCAACGCGATCTCCCTGCCATCACTATCGGGATCCACCATCGCCGAGCGCGGCTGACGATCGATCAGCATGGAGCTGACACCATGACGCGACAGCGCATTGGCGAAACATAGGCCGATCGGCCCCGCCCCGACGATGGCGACATCGACCCGTGTCACAGCGGTTGAATCATCCATGGGTACCGCTCCCTAGCATCAGTGGGGCGTAACGGTAACGGATAAGAACGCCACGGCGAAGCTTCGCCGCGGCGCCTCGCTGGTCGCATCGTCCCCGCGCCCCATTCCGTTCGCTTCGGCCCGTTTGCTTCGGCCCGGAGAACGACGATCTCGATGGCCAGGAGGCCGACCGGCCAGCTCAGTGCTTCTCATCGTGGACCTTGATGTTACCCACTTTATCCTTGAAGACCTTCTCTTCGAACTCGACTTCCAGGTGCTTTTCGCCCTTGGCTCGAACACGGTGGTACTCCAGTCCGCTGAAACTCAGCTCCAGATCATCGTCGTATTCTTCAAGAACTTTCCTGAACTCACCAACGGTAATAATCATGACATCTCCTTCATCGAGGGAACGTTGGACCCCTTCTAACACTCCAAGCCTAGACCATGACAGCGGTTCAGGGTTTCTTCACCGAGCAATAAGACCACTGCTGGGTCGTCATGGCTCGATCGAACCGCTGACTGTGGTTAGCCTAGCGTAGGACAGCGCTAGCGCGGCGTCTCATCGCCCTATCGTCACCATTCCGTCACCAGTCGCGGATCGCTTCATCGAACCCTCGTCAGCAGGGTTTCTTTTTCAGCCAGGAGTGTAACTTGATGAATCTTCGTCTACTTTCCGCCGCACTATTGACCGCCTCGATTGCCGCCTCGCCGATGGCTTCGGCTTTCAGCTTCGATAGCGTCAAGAAAAACGCCGGCGAGATGATGTCCGGCCAGTCTTCGCAGAACACGGGCGGCGCCTCGCTGCTGAGCTCGCTGGGCTCCGGCTCGATGAACCTGGGCAGCATGCAGAACGTGGCCGGCGTCCTCGGCTACTGCCAGGATCAGGGCTATACCGAAAGCACCACCGATAAGGTCAAGAACAGTCTACTCGAGAAGGTCGGCGGCCAGAGCCAGGTGAAGGAGGACGACAGCTACCAGCAGGGCCTGAGTGGGCTATTGCAGGGCGGTGATGGCCAGACGTTCAGCCTGACCAATCTCAAGGATCAGGTGGGCAAGAAGGCTTGCGGCATGATCACCGACAAGGCGATGTCGTCGTTCCTTGGCGGCTGATACCCGTCGGGGTACGACCCGCTTCACCACTATCCGCTTCATCAATATCCGTTTCACCAACACCAGGCGCCCCGATTTCGCTTCTCGGGAACCAGGGCGCCCGGTGGTTGGCCGACATAAGAACTCACGCCTCGAAGCTATCACCCCGATCTCGGCAGAATTCGACGAATCGCTCGATCAGCGGGCTGCGATATTTGTCGCGGTGCAGTACCAGGCTGAATTCGCGCATCATCTCCAGATCCAGTTCGATCTCGACCAGGCGGCCATCCTTCAGGGCGTGACGCGCTTCCAGCGCAGACAGACACGTCAACCCGAGACCCGCTGCGGCGGCATTGATGATCGCCTCCGCCGAGTTGATCTCCAGACTCAGCTCCCATCGCGGCAGCTTCGGCGCAATGAAACGCATGAACTGCTCGCGGGTTCCCGAACCCGGTTCCCGCAGCAGCCATCCGTAGCTTTCCAGCGCACCGATCTCCACATTGCCTTGCCGAGCCAGGGGATGATCAGGGGACGCCGCGATCAGCATCCGATCACGGCGCCACGGCAGCACATGGAACCGTTCCCCCGCAGCCCGCCCCTCGATCATGCCGATATCGAGCTCGAACGCCTCCAATGACGTGCAAATAGAGGTGCTGTTGGCAATGGTGACCTGCTGATCCCGGTGCCCGGTCTCGAGACGAAAGTCCCGCAGCAGTGACGGCAGTAATTGGTGACCAATGGTGTAGCTGGCGCCGATATGCAGATGTCCTCCCAGGGCATCGTTGTCGAACAGCTGCTCGATCGCCTCGCTTCGCGCCAGCAGCTCGTCCGCCATCGGTAACAGTCGGCGGCCCTGATCGTTGAGATAGAGCCGATTACGGTGTCGATCGAAGAGCGTGCGACCGCACTGCTTCTCCAGTTCCGCCAGCGCGATGCTGACCGCCGGCTTGGTCAGGAACAGTGTCGCCGCGGCTGCCGTCAGCGTGCGCTCACGGGCCACCGCCAGGAAGACCTGGAGCTGGCGAAGCGTGATGGCCATTGTCATCCCCCGGAAATGTCACGACTCTTACTTAGACGTTAAATTTCATTGACGTTAAATTTTATAAAACGACGAGTGAAAAAAGTTAAAATATAACGATAGCGCGAATTACCATAAGGTGTCTCCATCGATTCCAAGGAGAACTTCCATGCCCCCCATATCCCAGCGACTTCAGACTGCCCCGACCCCGATGGCCGGCTTGGCGCTGGGCATTTCCAGCCTGGGCTGGAGCTGGGAGAGTTTCGCCCCCCTCGGCGGCATGGCCCAGTTGGCAGGCGCCGCGATCGGCGCGATCCTGCTGTTGATACTCAGCGCCAAGTTCGTGCTTCACCCCCACCTGCTGCGAGCGGATCTGGCGCATCCCGTCGTCGGTAGCGTGGTGCCCACCTTCGCCATGGCGCTGATGGTGGTCTCGAAGGCCATCGGCGAAGGGCTCTCGCCAGCGGCTGGTGTCACGCTCTGGCTCGTCGCGGTAGCGCTGCATCTGAGCTTTCTCGTCGCCTTCGTCGTACATCGTGCAAAGGCGTTCGAATTGCACCATATGGTGCCGGCCTGGTTCGTACCACCAGTGGGAATCATCGTCGCCGACGTGGCGTTCCCGGGTTTATCCGCGCTGCACCCGCTGGCTATCGGCCTGCTCTATCTGGGCATGGGGCTCTACGCCATTCTGCTCCCGGTGATGATCTACCGGCTGATCTTCGCCGCCGAGATTCCCGACCCTGCCAAGCCGACCATCGCCATCATGGCGGCGCCGGCAAGCCTGTCGCTGGCGGGGTATCTCACCGTCGTCGAGCTGCCCTCACCGCTGCTGATCGCGCTGCTGGCTGGTATTGCGGTACTGATGACGCTGATCATCTATCTGGCGTTCCTCAAGCTGCTGCGCCTGCCCTACAGCCCGAGCTATGCGGCATTTACCTTTCCCATGGTGATTGGCGCCACGGCATTGACGAAGACCACCGACTGGATGCGGGGCGACGGCTTCAGCATGCACAATGTCGCGATCGTCCATGGCCTGGCCACGCTCGAGGTGATCGTCGCCACAGCGATCGTCGGCTACGTCGCCCTGCGCTATCTCGGTTTCTATCGACACGCCGGACGCGAGAACGTGGCGGCCGGCACGGTCTAAAAGGACTCATCCCCATGACGCATCCCCCCGGTCACCAACGCGACAACTGGACCCTCACCACGCCGGCCGCACGTTCCCGCCATGGCGTGGTGGCCTCGCAACACCGTGTCGCGGCGCAGGCGGGCGCGGCCCAGCTCGATGCCGGCGGCAACGCTATCGATGCCATCGTCGCGACCGCCTACGCGCTCAATGCGGTCGAACCGTGGATGAGCGGGCTCGGCGGCGCCGGTTTCATGGTGATCTGGCTGGCCAAGGAACAGCGCGCGGTGGCGCTGGATTTTCAAGGCACATTGGCCAGCGATACCCGGCTCGAGGACTATCCCGTCGACCCCGGTCTGCCGGCGACGCCGATGGGCTTTCCCGGCGTCGTCGACAACGCCAATATCGAAGGCTATCGCTCGATCACCGTCCCCGGTGCCGTGGCCGGGCTCGACCACGCGCTCTCGCGCTTCGGTTCGAAGCCGCGGGCCGAGGTGATGGCGCCAGCGATCGCCCTGGCTGATCGAGGGCTCCATGTCGACTGGTTCACCAGCCTGCAGATCGGCGTCTGCGCGCGCACGCTGGCCCGCGATCCGATCTCGGCCTCGATCTACCTGCCCGGTGGCCATCCGGCGACGCCGGAGAGCCGCCTGAGAATCCCTCATCTGGCCGAGACCCTGCGCGAGATCGCCGAAGGCGGCAGCGAGACGTTCTATCGCGGTGCGCTGGCGGAGAAGATCGTCTCCGATCTGCAAGCCGTCGGCTCGCGCATTGCGCGCGCCGATCTCGCCCACTACGAGGTGCTCGAGTATCAACCCATGGCCGCCGAGCATCGCGGCTATACGCTGTATACGCCTGGAGAGATTTCCGGCGGGCTTCGCCAGCGCGAGATGCTGGCGCTGGCACTCGAGGCAATGCCGAACCCACCGGAAAATCCGACGCCTGAAACCTGGCAGGCCTATGCCGAAGCGCTGGAGCAGTGCTGGAAGCGTCACAAGATCCGCAACGGCGTGCTGTCGCCAGCTGATGGCGGCATGCGGGTAGAAACGGACGGCGCCATCGATATCGAGAATGGCGCCTGTACCTCATCGATGTCGTCAGTGGATGCCGAAGGCAACATGGTGGCGCTGACCTATACCCTGCTCAATCGCTTCGGCTCCGGTGTCACGCTGCCCTCCACCGGCATGCTGATGAACGACAGCGTCAGCTACTTCGATCCACGCCCCGGCTATCCGACGACCATGGCCGGCGGCAAGCGCATCAATTCGTCGAACATGTGCCCGACAGTGGCGGTGAAGGGCGGCAAGGCACGCTTCTCGGTGGGCGCCTCCGGCGGTAACCTGATCATGACGGCGGTGACCCAGGTGGCGGCGTTGATGATGGACTTCGACATGGGTGTCGAGGAAGCGGTACATCACCCGCGCCTGGACGCCAGCTACCGCGGCTCGGTGCGCGTCGACCCGCGTTTCAGCCCTGAAACGCTGGCGAAGCTAGGCAAGCGTTTCAAGCTGGAGATCGCCCAGCCGCTGGTGTTCCCAAAGCTTTACGCCTGCGTGTCGGCGGTCTCGCAGAACCCGACCACCGGCGAGTGCGTCGGCATCAACGATCCGACTCAGCCGATCGGTGGCGGTGCCGCACCGGCGCCGTTTCATATTGAACCGCTCGGCGATGACGAGCCGGTCGTGCGCCCCTGATCCACTACCAGGATTCCAAGATGTCTATCGTTGTATCAATACCGGGTGTGGATAAAACAGACTGGTGGATCGAGCAGCTTCAGGGCCTGCTCCCGGAGTGGACGATCCGCTCGATTCACGACCCGGGCGATGTCGAATCGGTCACCTATGCCGTGGTGTGGAAGCCGAAAACCGGCGCATTTCTGCCCTTTCACAATCTCAAGGCGATCGTCTCGCTGGGCGCGGGCATCGATCATGTACTGGCCGATACGAAGCTGCCACGCCAGATTCCCATCATCCGCACCGTGGGCACGGATCTGACCCAGCGCATGCGCGAGTACGTGGCCCTTCACGTGCTACGTCACCACCGCGACATGCCGACAATCAGCGCCAATCAGCGCGAGCGGCGCTGGAAACAGCTGGTAGTGCCGCCAGCGACGAATCGCACCGTGGGCGTCATGGGGCTGGGTAATCTCGGCGGTACCGCGGCGAGCACGTTAGCGGCGCTGGGTTTCGAGACGCTGGGCTGGTCACGCACCCAACGCGATATCGAGGGGGTAACGACCTTCACGGGCGAAGCCGAATTCACAGCGTTTCTCAGCCGCTGCGAGATTCTGGTCTGCCTGCTGCCGCTGACCGACGCGACGACGGGCATTCTCGATGCCGCGCTTTTCGCCAAGTTGCCGAGAGGCGCCAGCGTGATCAATGCCGGGCGCGGCCCGCATCTAGTCGACGACGATCTGCTCGCCGCGCTGGACAGCGGCCAGCTGAGCCAAGCCACGCTCGATGTATTCCACGTCGAACCGCTGCCGAGCGAGCACCCCTTCTGGAGCCACCCCGGGATCACGGTGACACCGCACATCGCCTCGCTGATCGACGCTCCTACCGGCAGCCGGATCGTGGCCGCCAATATCGAACGCTTCGAGCGCGAGGGCAGCGTAGTGGATCTGGCCGATGCCGAACGTGGCTATTGAACGCATAAACCCCGACATCACTTGTTGGCGACAACTTGCTAGACTGGCAAGACAAGCGATCCGCTATCGATCATCTCTCCACACGCGCGCTAAGGGGCCCCATGTCTAATAAAGAGACCAGTAAAGAAACTAGTAAAGAGACCAGCAAGAAAGACAACACCGCGAGTCGACGTAACATCAAATCTTGGTTGACCGATATGGATGGGGTCCTGGTCCATGAGAACAAGGCCATTCCCGGCGCTGCGGATCTGATCAATCAGTGGCGGGAGCGCGAAATTCCGTTTCTGGTGCTGACCAACAACTCGATCTACACCCCGCGGGATCTGAGTGCGCGCTTGAGACAAAACGGTTTGGAAGTTCCCGAAGACAAGATCTGGACCTCGGCACTGGCCACGGCATCGTTCCTGCGTGACCAGGCGCCGGGCGGCTCGGCCTTCGTTGTCGGCGAGGCCGGATTGACCACGGCAATCCACGAAGCCGGCTTCATCATGACCGATGCCCAGCCGGACTACGTCGTACTCGGCGAGACCCGTTCCTACTCGTTCGAGGCGATCACCAAGGCGATTCGTCTGATCCTGCAGGGCGCGCGCTTCATCTGCACTAATCCGGATGCCACCGGGCCCAGCCAGGAAGGTGTTCTGCCGGCCACCGGCGCCATCGCCGCGCTGATCACTGAGGCCACGGGGCGCAAGCCGTATATCGTCGGTAAACCCAATCCGATGATGTTCCGCTCGGCGTTGAACAAGCTCGGCGTCCACTCGGACGGCGCAGGGATGATCGGCGATCGCATGGATACCGACATCGTCGCCGGTATCGAAGCCGGCATGCACACGGTGCTGGTGTTGAGCGGTATCGCCGACAAGGCTGACATCGACCGCTATCCGTTCCGTCCCAGGGAAATTCTGTCGTCGGTGGCGGAGCTGGTGGACAAGTAAATTGAGGGACTGAAAACAAGTGGATCCTCAAATCTTGACCTGACGGTGCCGTCAGGACGGGCTGCTTTCGAGCAGCCTCTCGCCCAGCAACCGGCCGTTCTCGAGGCAGTCCCCCACCGCGATACCGCCACGCCAGTTGCCCGCCAGGTGCAGCCCCGGATGCTCCTCGAGTGCATCATCCAGCGCCTCGATTCGCGCCAGATGCCCGACCTCGTACTGCGGAATCGCCTGCGGCCAGCGCGTCACCTTCTGCCACACCGGCTCGCCGCGGATCCCCAACAGATCGCGCAGATCGCCGAGCACCCGCGACACCTGCGTCGCGTCGTTCCCGGCTGCCGCTTCCGGGCTCTGACGACCGCCGATGAACACGTTGAGCAGTTTGTGCCCGGTCGGTGCGCGGCCCTCGAACAGCGTCGACGAGAATAGCGCCCCCAACGTGCGGCGTTTTTCGGCGTGCGGAATCAGCACGCCGAAGCCGTCCAGCGGATGCGCGATATCTTGCTCGCGGAAACCCAACGCGATGGCGTTGACCGGCGGATAGGCGATCGCTGCCAGCGGTTCGGCGAGAGCCTCGTCCAGCGGACGCAGCAGTCGCGCCGCCACCGGCGCCGGAACCGCCAGCACCAGCGATCGGGCACGCCACGTGCGACCCCAGCTATCTTCGACGACCCAGTCCTCACCCTCTCGATGAATGGCGTTGACCTTGCAGCCGGTATGGATTGCCGCGGTCGGCCGGGCGGCGATACGTGCCGCCAACCGCTCGGCAAGGTGCTGCAGACCCCGCGGG
>Ga0207878_100482_pt1 | contig 12431 bp, 10 predicted proteins | sample LinPmetageLP41_FD_184053 | JGI IMG/M metagenome (GOLD analysis project Ga0207878, IMG submission 184053) | Marine viral communities from the Pacific Ocean - LP-41 (SPAdes) | ecosystem: Environmental > Aquatic > Marine > Oceanic | place: Pacific Ocean | collected 2010-08-27 | reverse complement strand
CTGGTCCTCGACGGAGATCGGCATTCGGCAGGCGTGGCACTGCTCGAATTCACCCTCGCTCAGATCATGGCGAACGGTGACCCGGTTATCGAACACGAAGCAGTCGCCGCGCCAGCGGGTTTCGGCTTCCGGCACCTTTTCCAGATAGCTCAGAATGCCGCCCTTGAGGTGAAAGACTTCCTCGAAACCCTCGTTGAGCATGAAGCTCGAGGCTTTCTCGCAGCGAATCCCGCCGGTGCAGAACATCGCCACCTTCTTGTGGCGACTGGGATCGTAGTGCTGTTTGACGTAGTCGGGGAAATCGCGAAAGGACTGGGTGCGAGGATCTACCGCCCCTTCGAAGCTGCCGATCGCCACCTCGTAATCGTTACGCGTATCGATGACCAGCACTTCGGGATCGTCGATCAGCTCGTTCCACTGTTCCGGCTCGACATAGGTGCCGACTCGCTGGTTGGGATCAATGCCCTCCACGCCGAGGGTGACGATCTCGCGCTTGAGCTTGACCTTGGTGCGATAGAACGGATGTTCCTCGCAACAGGACTCCTTGTGCTCGAGGGCAGCGAAGCGCGGATCGCGCTTGAGCCAGCAGAGCAGCGCGTCGATGCTTCCCCGGGTGCCGGAAACGGTGCCGTTGATGCCCTCGTTGGCGAGCAGCAGCGTACCCTTGACGTCTAGGCGTTTCATTTCGTCTAGCAGCGGTTGACGCAATGCTTCGAAATCGTCGAGCGTGACGAACTGATACAACGCCGCGACGACGATCGGTCGATCGTTTGATGACATACAATTTCTCCAGTAGTCGCCCTCGCAAAGGGCGGACCGGTAAATAGGGCGCGTCTGCGGGCGCCCCTGAAAAGTAGGGCGCGGTCGTGGGCGCCTTGATAAGCTTCTGGCGCGGCTACGGGCGCCTTGAAAAGCAACCGCCGCGCATTTTACGCCGCTGGGTGCCGGCGTCCAGTGGCCGGCTGTCGCACCGGGGGGCTCCCGGTCGCTGGGCGTCGGCGCCCAGGATTACTGGACGGCCTCGGCGATATAGCGTGCGATCATCAGATCCAGATGCGCGCCGCCGCCGTTCTTGAATACCGTGATATCGCTGTCGCTGGTTCGGCCCGGGGCTTTTTCGAAAGGATCGCCGAGAGCGCTTTCAAGAGAGTTGTCGAGAGAGCCGTCCACCACAAGATCGTAAAAATCCGCAATGACATCGCTTTCCGAAATGGCCCCCTCGGCAATGGGGATCTTCAGCTCGCCGATGTGTCCAGTGGTAGTGCGGCTGTCGACGAACAGCCGGCCCTTTCTCAATAGTTCATTGTCGGCTTCGCGCATGTCCGCCTTGAACGCGCCGATCAGATCGACATGGGTGCTGGGCTGTATCCACTCGCCCAGAATCAGTGGTGCGCGCGCCATGGTCGCACTGGTAATGATGTCCGCCGATCGGGCGGCGGTTTCCAGATCGGTCACCGCGGTCACATTCAATCCTCTGTCAGAACTGCTCCTGGCAAAGCTCTTGGCACGGCTCTTGGCCAAGGCCACGGCGTTGTCATGGGTGCGGTTCCAGATGCTGATGCGCTCGAGACCGGGAAAGAGCGTGCTGTAGCCATCGATCAAGCTCGCCGCGACAGCCCCCGCGCCACAGACGAGCAGATGACGACTATCAGATCGGGCAAGCGAGAGCGCGCCCCACAGCGAATCGCTGACCGTCTTGATCTCGGTGACCAGCCGGCTTTCGATGATCGCTTTCAACTGGCCGTCGTCGGGCGAGAAATAGAGCATCGCACCCTGTACGGTCGCCAGGCCACGAGCCGGATTACCATCGAACACGGTCACGGCCTTGGCGCCATAGCCCAGGCCGGGAATGAAACAGGAGCGATTGAGCAGGGTTCGGTCCGCGGGGCCGAGAAAGGTGTCGTCGATCTCCGGTTTGGCTGCTCGGTGGCCCTGTTTGAGGGCCTCGACAGCATCGGCCCAGGAGAGGCTGTCACGTGCTTCGTTGTAGGTGATCTGGCGAACCATAGGGCAAAATCCTTTGAATCGGTCTGGGAGAGGGGGGTGGTAAGAGCCAGTTGGTTCAATATTGAAGTCGATGACACCCCGGTGACCCATGTCGGGACGTTCAAGCGTCGCCTTCGCCCTCGCCGCCACTTCCCGTATCGCTGGGGCCTGCGGTATTCGGGCGCTCGCGCGGCTGAGACCGCCGTGGCGCGGGTGACGAAGCACCCTCGCGAGCACTGCGCTGCGAACCCTCATGCCCGGTGTCAGCGTCGTTACGCTGGGCTTCGTCACGTCGGGTGTCGTCACGCCTTGAGCCTTTCCATTCGACACCTTCGGGCAGGTAGATTCGCGAGGCGGGAATCGCCAGCTCGGCGCCATGGCTATCGATGATGTCACGCACCTTGAGCAGAATCCCCTGTTTGATCTCCTGAAAACGCTGCCAGTCCGTTACCCGCGTGAAAGCATAAAGCATGATGTTCAACGAATACTCGCCGTAGCTGGTGAAGTTGATCGTGATCAGCTCATCCTGGTCGATCTCTTCATGCTGCTGAAACAGCTTGCGGATGTCGCTGGTGATCGCTTCCATGGCGTGGGCATCCTGGTAACGGATGCCGACGTTCTCCCATAGCCGGCGGCTGACCATGCGCGTCGGCGTTTCCACCGAGATCTGGCTGAACCACGCATTGGGCACATAGAGCGGCGGCCCGGCAAAGGTACGGATCGTGGTCAGACGCCAGCCGATGTCCTCGACCATGCCCTCGATCTGGCGTTCGGGAGAGCGGATCCAGTCGCCGACCACGAACGGCTTGTCCAGATGGACCACCATGCCGCCGAAGAAGTTGGCGATGACGTCCCTTGCTGCGAAGCCGATGACCAGCCCGCCGAAGCCGCCCATGGCCAGAATGCTCGACATCGATACGCCCAGAATCTGCAGTCCGATCAGGATCAGTGTGACGATCAATATGGCGCCGACGATCTTGGTGAGGGCCGACGCCGAGGTGGGATCGACCGGTTTGGCGTGACAATTGCCCGGCGGGAAAACCAGCCGCTGCTCGAGTCGCCGCATGAGCCGAATACCGCCCCAGGCAACCAGCAACAGCGTGATCAGGGCACCGAGTTGAGAGAGCACGCTTGGCAGCCGCTCGATCTCGAAATGCACACCAATCACGCCGGCACTTACCATCAACGCCGTTATCCACACCCACCAGCGCAGCGGAAGGCGCAGGCCGTGAAGAATGGGATCGTCCCATCGACGCGGCGAACCACGTAGACGCCGTTCCATCCGGTTGAGCACGAAATGCAGCGCGATGTCGATGATCACTGCTGCCATCATTATCAGGGCCGGGAATACGATCCAGCCAGGAATGTGAAACCATTGACCCAGCTCAGTCTGGAAGCGGTAAAGAAGGGGCGTGGCGCTATCGGAAATATTCATGCATCCGCTTTTTATAATCTGGGTTCGAAGCGTCGCGACGCTTCGAGAGGGTTGAATGACTCACCATGTCGTGTGACGAACGATGGTTCGGTTACGGTTCGATTTTCGTTGATGTCGCGCTTTTCGTTGATGTCGCGCTCGGCTTGCCTGTCTCTACCGCAGGGGCTGTTGGTTGAGACCCTGATATGAGTAAACTAGGCTATCGTTTGTCGCTAAATGTTAATGCTACGCTGTGATTTTTCCGGGTATATGGTAAAAGTGCGACGCCTAGAATACTCACCAATACCGACACCAAGCCATTTCATTGCCAAGTCATTTCATCGGCAAGCCATTCGACATGTGGGTCGACCACCTATGTTTCTCGACGAGTTTCATTCTACCGCCGCCGACGCTTTCTGTATCACGGCAGCGCAGGCCAGTCAGTTCGCGCGCCAGATCGCGGGGGATTACAACCCGATCCATGACCCGAGTGCGCGTCGTTTTTGCGTGCCTGGAGACCTGCTGTTTGCGTTGGTGCTTTCCCGTTATGGTCTGTCCCAGCACATGACGTTCCACTTCTGCGGGATGGTGGGTGATAGCGTTGCGTTGCATTTCGTCGAGGACGATGCGGGCACCGTCAGCGTCGTCGACCAGGCTGGAAAACAGTACCTGAACGTCAAACGCAGCGGCTGGACGATCCGCGATCCGGCGACCGTCGAAACGTTCACTCGCCGTTACGTGGCGTTCTCGGGGCGCAATTTTCCGCACTATCTGAAGCCGATGCTGGAAGAGAAGGGCGTCATGTTCAATCCCCAGCGCCCGCTGGTGATCTACGACAGCATGGGCTTTTCGTTGAAGGATCATGACCCCTGTGATCTGGACCTGGATTTCGCCGGTGCCAATCTCGATGTCAAAGGCAAGCGGGGCGAAGCCCATCTCGAATTCCGCATGAGCTGCAACGGCCACGATCTCGGCAGCGGCTCCAAGAAACTGGTCATCAGTGGTCTACAGGACTACGACGCGGAAAAGATGGATACGTTCGTGACCAACTTCGCCCGGTTGAAAGCGGCCAACTCTTGTTCGGCTTGATCCTTGATGACCCGGCGCCTACGCGCGCGAGTGACGATAAATCCGCGCGATGAGACCGATAGGTAAATCGCATTGCGTGGAAAACATAAGGGTGCTAATCTATTTACATCGAAGGAAGCACTTGATAGCAGTCGTTCAAGTAGTGTCTTAGTCGTTCAAGTGGTGTCTTAGAGGTATCTCCTGGTAACACCCCGCCTCGCCCGCGCATCCCCCCTTTTGCGCGGGCTTTTTTACGCTTGTATGGCGCCTGCTTCTACCTGGAGCCGGGCTTGCGCGGCATTCAGGCAGTATCGCGTTCTGCCTTCAATGTCTCGAGTTCTTTGATCGTTTTGATCAGCTCGGTGACGTCCTTCTGCACCCCAAGGAAGTAGGTGAGCTGATCTTCTTCGTCGAATACCGGGGTGATCGACAGCTCGTTCCAGAAGGGGCTGCCATCCTTGCGGTAGTTGCGCAGCACTTCGCGGCACGATCTACCTTCGCGCAGAGCGGCGCGAATCCGGCCAATGGCCGGCTGGTCGTGATCGCCGTTCTGCAGGAAGCGACAGTCGCGATAGAGAATTTCATCGACGCTGTAGCCCGTCAGACGTTCAAAACCTTCATTGGCGTAGATCAGAATGTTTTCGTCGCCTTCCCGTTCGGCCACCACGATACCGTCATCCGAAGCGTTGACGATGCGCTCGAGTAGCGCCGGGCTGATCAGGGGCGGGCGTTTGCGGTTACTGGCCATCTTCTGTCCTCGAGGGTGGGCATTCGACCGGTTCAGGAGCGACATGCGCGATAATGATGCCATGGTGTTAGGGGATTACAATCCGGACCACACCGAGAAGCGCCTCGCCGTGATCGAACGGTAGCCTTACCACCAGTGCTTGCCTTACCACCAGTGCTTGCGTTTGAGCAGCCACATGACACAGCCACCGATCAGTGCGGTGATGGTCACGACGATAACGAAGCCGTAGGAGCTGTCGGCACCGGGGATGCCGCCCACGTTGATACCCAGCAGCCCGGTCAGGAAAGTCAGCGGCAGGAACACGGTGGTGACGATCGCCAGCATGTACATCCGCTGGTTCAGACGTTCGTTGTGTTCGTTGAAGAGCTGTTCCTGCAGAATCAGGGCCCGCTCCTGCATGGCGTGAAAGTCCTCCACGTAGCGGGATAGCTGGTTGGCACTCTCGCGGATCGACACCCTGGTATCTTCATCCAGCCATTCGGGGCCATGAGAGAGCTGGTCCAGGCAGTCGCGCTGCGGCCCCATGAAGCGTCTCAACGTGATCAGCGAGCGCCGCAGCCGGGAAAGATCATCGGGGTCGATCTCGTGGTCGCTCAATTGTGTTTCCTCGAGTTCTCCCAGCCGATCGTCGAGCTGGTGAGAAACGTCGCCTACCTTGTCCACCAGTGTCTCCGTCAACCACGCCAGCAGGTCCGGGATCGATAGCGCGCCGTCGCCGTTATCGATGCGCTCACGCACGTCTCCGACCGATTTCAGCGGCCGACGGCGCAGCGTGATGAGGCGGTTTGGCGCACACCAGATTCGTAGCGAGATGAGATCCTCGGGTGCGGCACCGGGGTTGAGATTGATGCCGCGCAGCGTGGTGACGGCACCATTGCGGAACTTGGCCACGCGGGGGCGGGTGTCCTCCTCGAGCAGCGCCTCGACCGGCGCCTCGTCGAGCCCGGCGATCTCCTCGAGATAGGTATGGACATCCTCATGCCGAAAATCCAGATGCATCCACAGTGGGCGCTCGGGGTTGGCCCAGGCTTCCCGTAGCTGGCGTATGCTGAGAAGTTTACCGCCGCCCTGGCCATTCAGTTCATACGCGGCGACCAGTGCCGTTTCGCTCTCCATCGTCAGCCTCCTTGCCGAACCGTCTTCCGACTCAATGTCGCGAGTCTTTTCAAGGCGTTGACGATAGCACGCCGAAGCGGTCACAAGGTTATTCGACGGTGGTGGAGGAGGGCTCCAGCAACGGTTTCAGTTTGGGCCAGACGTTGTCGAGAATGATTGGCTGCGCCTCGGCGGTGGGATGGATGCCGTCGCTCTGAAGCATGTTATCCAGGTCGACACCCTCTAGCAGAAACGGCAACAGCGGCACCTGATACTCCTTGGCCAGTTGGGTAAAGACGCCGCGAAACGCGTCGCTGTAGGCGGGGCCGTAGTTGGGTGGGACTTCGATGCCCAGCAGCACGACCTCGGCGCCAGCCTTTTGACTTCGCTCGATCATCTTCGACAGATTGACCTGCATCTGCTGCGGCGAGAGACCGCGTAGACCGTCGTTGCCGCCGAGTTCCAGCAGAACGATGTCGGGATGATATTGTCTGAGGATGTCGGGCAGTCGAGCTGAACCGCCGGACGTGGTTTCACCAGTAATGCTGGCATTGATGACATCGTGCTCGTCATCCAGTCGCTGTTTCAGCAGATTGACCCAACCCGCTTGCGGATCGATGCCGTAGCCTGCGCTGAGGCTGTCGCCCATCACCAGGATGGTGTCGGCGTAGGCGGTGCTTGGGGTTAGTGAAAGTAGCGAAAACAGTGAAAGAGCCAACAATAGCGCGCCGCCTGCACAGCGCTTCGCCGTCCTGACGACAGGCATTTTAGCGCCAAGCAGTTTGCTGAAAGCCATCTCGATACCAAGCACAGGGAAACCGGGCACCATGTCTTATTCCTCGAACGATCATCAAACGCGGATTTTATACGCCAACAAACTCGGTAAACGAGTCACCAGCGGCGAACGAGAGCTGGTGATTCTCGAATCGTTGGCGTTGAACGTCGATCGCGGTGAGAGTGTCGCCATTTTGGGAAGCTCCGGTGCAGGTAAATCCACGCTGCTGGGGCTGCTGGCGGGACTGGATGCCCCCAGCTCGGGTGAACTCGAGTTGTTTGGCCAGTCGCTAAGCTCCCTCGACGAAGATGGCCGCGCCGCGCTACGCGCAGGCCGCGTCGGCTTCGTTTTTCAGAACTTCCAGTTACTGCCCACTCTGACGGCGATCGAAAACGTCATGTTGCCGCTGGAACTGTCTCCGCGGCAAGACGTGGCAGTCAAAAGTCGCCAATGTCTTGAGCGTGTCGGCCTCGGTGAGCGTCTGGATCACCTACCGAAGCAGCTCTCCGGCGGTGAGCAGCAGCGGGTGGCAGTGGCGCGAGCTTTCGTGACCGAGCCGGATCTGGTCTTCGCCGACGAGCCAACCGGCAATCTTGACGAAACAACGGGTACGCGCATCATCGATCTGCTATTCGATCTCAATCGCGAATTCGGAACGACACTGGTTCTGGTCACGCATGACATGTCGCTCGCCAGGCGCTGCGATCGCTGTCTCAAGCTCGAGGGCGGTGCCCTGCATGAGGTCACGCAGCGTCAGGGGGTCGAGACATGAATATGATCGCGCTTTCGCTCAAGGGGCTCAGACGCGATCTGCGGGCCTCTGACGTACGCGCCCTGTTCCTGGCGTTAGCGCTGGCGGTGGCGGCAACCACCATGATCGGCTTCTTTCTCGACCGGCTCGACCGGGGCCTGACGCGTCAGGCCGGACAGCTGCTGGGCGGTGACCTGGTGCTCGAACAGGGTCAGCCGTTCGAAGACGGCTTGCGTCAGGAGCTGCAACAGGCCGGCCTGACGTTGAGCGATCAGGTCGATCTGGTGTCGATGGTCAGCCAGGGCGACGCGTTCCAGCCAGCGGGGCTGAAGGTCGTCGATGACCACTATCCGCTCTATGGCCGGGTGCGCGTGGATCGGGGCGACGGCATCGAAAAACTCGCTCACGGTCCGCCGCCTGGGAACGCCTGGATCGCGCCTCGACTGGCCCAACTGCTGAGTGCCGAGATCGGAGATCGTATCCGGGTCGGCTCCCTCGCGCTGACCATCACCGGGCTGATCGATCGCGAACCCGATCAGCAAGGCGGCTTCGCCGGATTGACGCCGCGGATCATGCTCAATGCCCAGGATCTCGATGCCACAGGGCTGGTCAGACCGGGTTCGCGTATCGAGTACGAACTGCTGGCCGCCGGATCGCCGGCCGCCATCGACAGTCTCGGGAGTCGTCTCGATACACTGCGCGAGGGCGGTGTCGAGATCCGCGATGTCCGCGTGGACCGTCCCAGCCTGGGCCGCTCGCTGGATCGGGCGCAGAAATATCTGAGCCTGGCCGGTCTGGCAGCGGTGCTGTTGGCGGGTGTCGCCGTCGCCATGGCGACACGGCGTTACGTCGATCGGCATCTGGATACGGCCGCGCTGCTGCGCTGTTTCGGCGCCTCGCAGCGGCAATTGGGTCAGCTGTTCGCCTGGCAGCTGGCGTGGCTCGGGTTGGCGGCGGCGGTGGTCGGCGCGCTGCTGGGGCTCGCCGGCCAGGCGGTACTGCTGTCGCTGTTGACCCGCTTTTTGCCACTGGAACTGCCGGCGCCCGGCGGGATGCCATGGCTGATGGGCGTGCTGACTGCACTGGCGGTACTGGTGGGTTTCGCCGGCCCGACGCTGCTGAGGCTCAAACGCGTCAGTGCACTCAAGGTGCTACGCCGTGAGCTCGATCCGATTCCGGCGTCCGGTTGGCTGGTGGTGACGTTTGCCAGCCTCGTGTTCGGCGCGCTGCTGTGGCTCTATTCCGGCGATCCGATATTGTCGGCAGGCCTCCTGCTGGGCGGTCTGGTGGCGCTGGTCGTGCTGTGGGGCATCGGCCAGGTGCTGCTGAATCTTTTGTTGGCGGTGCTGGCACGCCTGCCCCAGCGGAGCCAGAACGGCCGCGCCTGGCAGCTGGGTGGTCGCCAGCTGGCACGGCGACGCCAGGCGAGCCTGGGCCAGTTGCTGGCGTTCTCGCTCACGTTCGCGGCGATGGCGATCATCGCGCTGGTACGGGGCGATCTGCTGACCACCTGGCAGGCACAACTGCCGACGGATACGCCCAATTACTTCGCAATCAACATTCAGCCGCAGGAGCGCGACGGCGTCGAGTCGCTGATCGATAGCGCCGCCGACAGCGGTAGCGGTCTCTATCCCATGGTCAGGGGGCGGTTGACGGCCATCGATGGCGAATCGCCCAGGCAGCAGGTGCCCGAAGATCATCAGACCGACGGCGCGCTGCGGCGGGATCTCAACCTGACCTGGAGCGCGGCGCTGCCCGAGGGCAACCGAATCACCGCCGGTGAGTGGTTCGATGCCGGTGCTGATACCGGTACCGATTCTGACACGGAGAGTGACGGGTCAGTGCCGATATCGGTCGAAGAAGAGCTGGCAGGGCGGCTCGGGCTCTCGCTGGGTGACGAGCTGACTTTCACCATCGGCAGCGACAGCGTGACTGGCCGGATCACCAGTTTGCGCCACCTCGACTGGGAGAGCTTTCAGCCCAATTTCTTCATCATCTTCCCGCCAGGGACGCTGGATGACTTCGGCCACAGCTATATCACCTCGTTCCATCTCTCCGAAGGCGACGGCCAGGCCGGTCGCGGCAACGACATGCTGGCCGAAATGGTACGGCAGTACCCCGGCGTGTCGGTGCTCAACGTCGAAGCATTGCTGGAGCAGGTGCGCGGCATTCTCGGCCAGGTCACGCGAGCCATCGAGTTCGTGCTCGGCTTCGTGCTGCTGGCGGGGGTCAGCGTGCTCTACGCCGCACTCACCGCCAGCCGACCGGCGCGGGCCCATGAAGGCGCTCTGTTGCGGGTCTTCGGTGCCGGCAATCGTACCCTGGCGCGGATGCAGTGGGCAGAATTCGCGCTGCTCGGTTTCGCCAGCGGTCTGCTGGGCGCGGCGCTGGCCGAGACGGCGGCGCTGGGCATCTATGGCTGGCTGGGGCTGGCTCCTCGAATACACTGGCTGATGTGGATGGTGATGCCGATTCTGGGTGCAGCGATGGTCGGCGGTATCGGATTCCTGCTGTCGCGGGGTGCCCGCCGGCAGGCGCCGATGGCCAGCCTGCGGCTGCTGGGAGAAACCTGAGATGCGAAGCGGCGCAAACCCCGATTCCGTCCCCGATTCCGCCCCTGGGTACGCTTTACCGACGCTAAAGCCAACGTGAGAAATTATGCGTCTGCGCATGACGGACTTTCATAGGAAAGGCCGTCAGCGCTGGGGTATCATTGCGCCCCACGAAGTCTGATCCTGTGCCGTCAGTAGTGGTTAGGTTGGCGCCAGGTCTAACCCGCCCCGAGCCGAGGATACCCGCCGATGTTCAACCGAGAGATGCAAGTTGCCGGATTCGATGATGCCCTGTGGGACGCGATGCAGCAGGAAGTCGCGCGCCAGGAAGCCCATATCGAGCTGATCGCCTCCGAGAACTACGCCAGCCCGCGCGTGATGCAGGCCCAGGGTACTCAGCTGACCAACAAGTACGCGGAAGGCTATCCCGGCAAGCGCTACTACGGCGGCTGCGAACATGTCGACGTGGTCGAGCAACTGGCGATCGACTATGCCAAGGCGCTGTTCGGCGCAACTTACGCCAACGTCCAGCCGCACTCCGGTTCACAAGCCAACGGCGCGGTGTTTCAGGCGCTGGTCAAACCGGGCGACACCGTGTTGGGCATGAGCCTGGACGCCGGTGGACACCTGACCCACGGCGCCAAGCCGAGCTTCTCGGGCAAGCACTACAACGCAATCCAATATGGCATCGACGACAGCGGCCGGATCGACTACACCGAAGTCGCCAAGCTGGCGCGTGAACATCAGCCGATGATGATCATTGCCGGGTTTTCCGCCTATTCGCAGATCATCGACTGGTCCAAGTTCCGCGAGATCGCTGATGAAGTGGGCGCCTTTCTGCTCGTCGACATGGCGCACATTGCCGGTCTTGTCGCGACTGGCCTCTATCCGAGCCCGCTGCCGCACGCCCACGTCGTCACCACGACCACCCACAAGACCCTGCGCGGCCCGCGTGGCGGCCTGATTCTCTCCGCCGAGAACGACGCTGACATCGAGAAGAAACTGCAGTCAGCGGTCTTTCCCGGTGGCCAGGGTGGCCCGCTGATGCACGTCATCGCGGCCAAGGCGATCTGCTTCAAGGAGGCGATGGACCCTGAGTTCAAGACCTATCAGCAGCAGGTGATCAACAACGCCCAGACCATGGCCGGCGTGTTCATGAAGCGCGGCTACGAAGTCGTCTCCGGCGGTACTGAAGATCATCTGTTCCTGCTCTCGCTGGTCAAGCAAGGCCTGACCGGCAAGGACGCCGATGCCGCACTGGGCCGCGCCCACATCACCGTCAACAAGAACGCCGTGCCCGGCGACCCGCAGAGCCCATTCGTCACCTCCGGCCTGCGTATTGGCACCCCGGCGGTGACCACCCGCGGCTTCGGCGAAACCGAGTGCCGCGATCTGGCCGGCTGGATCTGCGACATCCTCGATGCGATGCAGCAGGGCGACTCCAGTCAGGTGGAGAACGAAGTCAAGGCCAAGGTCGAGACCGTCTGCACTCGGTTGCCGGTCTATCGTTGAGTGGCGTGATGTCCTGGGGCTGGATTGGGGAGTCAATACCACTGACCAAGAGGTGAAGCCATCATGGCTATTACTGCAAAGCAGAACCCCAATCACTGCCCGCCTCACCCCGGCGAGGTAATCGACGACATGCTGGAAGATATGGGCTATGGCAAGGGTGACATCGCGCGGATGCTGGGCATCTCACGCCAGCAGTTGCACGCCATTCTGGCCACGCGCAAGCCTGTTTCGCCACAGACAGCGGCACGGCTAGGCAAGTTGTTCGGTAACGGCCCGGGCCTATGGTTACGTCTTCAGGCTGCCTACGACGCCTGGCACGCCGAGCGCGAAGTGGACGTCAGCGCGGTGCCCTCGCTGAAGCTAGTGGGATAAATCGACAAACGACCAAAGGCGATAATAATGGCGGACGATATCCGCTGGCAGCAGCGATTCTCCAATTATATCAATGCGCTTTCTCAGCTGGAGCAGGCTGTCGAAGCATATGGCGATACGACGCTGGATATCATCAAGGAAGGCGTTATCCAGCGCTT
>Ga0207878_100481_pt1 | contig 12432 bp, 14 predicted proteins | sample LinPmetageLP41_FD_184053 | JGI IMG/M metagenome (GOLD analysis project Ga0207878, IMG submission 184053) | Marine viral communities from the Pacific Ocean - LP-41 (SPAdes) | ecosystem: Environmental > Aquatic > Marine > Oceanic | place: Pacific Ocean | collected 2010-08-27 | reverse complement strand
TCAGTTTGCCTTCGCGGAAATCGTCGCCCAGATCCTTGCCGATGGCGTCGCCCGCGCCACCGTAATCCAGCCAGTCGTCCATGATCTGGAAGCTGATGCCCATGGCGTCGCCGAACTCCGCCAGCGCGCTGACGTGGTCTTCGGACGCGCCCGCGATCACTGCACCGCTTTCGCAGGCCGCCTGAAACAGCGCCGCCGTCTTGCCGCGCACGACCTTGAGATAAGTTTCCTCGGTCGTCGCCAGATTGCGCGCGGCGGTCAGTTGCAACACCTCGCCCTCGGCGATGGTCGCGGCGGCACCCGACAGGATATCCAGAATCCGAAGCGACCCACATTCGACCATCAGCTGGAAGGACCGGGCGAACAGGTAATCCCCGACCAATACGCTGCTTTGATTGTCCCAAAGCAGGTTCGCGGTGGGACGACCCCGGCGTTGTGCGCTTTCATCTACCACGTCATCGTGCAGCAAAGTAGCGGTGTGGATGAATTCGACGGTCGCGGCCAGCTTGATGTGATCGTCGCCCTCGTATCCGCACAGTCGCGCCGCCGCGACCGTCAGAAGCGGGCGTACGCGCTTGCCGCCCGCCCCGACGAGGTGGGCGGTGACTTCGGGGATACGGGGCGCATGTTCCGAGGCCATCCGGGTCGATATCAGCCGCCCCACCGCCGCCATGTCATCGGCCAGCGCGTTGGCCAGACGGTCGTGCGGACGGGCGGTTTGCTGGATCGGAGTGGCGTCAGTCATGGTTATGGTCCTCGACAAGCGCGGAGTGCGCCCATAGCTGTCTGTCCATGAAAGAACTCTTGCGCACCAACGACCCTACGGTCATCGCCTTCGCCACGGCCCTTCTGGACGGCGAGGGTATAGATTGCTTCGTGCTGGATGCAAACATCTCGGTGCTGGAGGGATCGATCGGAATCCTGCTGCGTCGCATGATGGTTGCCGAGGCCGACCTGGAGGACGCGCAAAACGCGATGCGCGACAATGGCGTTGCCATCACCACCTGAAAACGGTCCAAACATGCCCGATGCCGAGGCAGGAACGCTTTGGACATGGGCAATTTCGCCGATACCCTTCAAATCCGATGCAACAATCCGCTGACCCGCCGTGAAAAGCCGTGACAGATCGCCCTGTGATGTGGTGTCCTGAATCTGTCACAATGACCCAGAGGAGAATGCCATGTCGCTCACGTCCCATCTGACGGAACTGCGCAAGAAACATGAAGTCCTTTCCCAAAAGGTGGAGGAAGGGGCCCGAAACCCCGCCACCGACAGTATCGCGCTGACCGAAATGAAGAAACGGAAACTCGCGATCAAGCAACAGATCGAAAAGCTGAGCGTTACAGCGACCCACTGACTTCTCTGGATTTTTTAGCGAAGGCCCGTGCCGGATTGTCCGGCATCGGGCCTTTGTTTTTCCGCTCTACGACCGTCGCCTGCGGTTTTCAGGTGGCTGTGACCATGCGCCGCCCGGCCCGATGGCTTTCCATGCGCCCGGCTTCCCGCTCAAGCCAGTCCAGAAACGCGCGTGTGGCGGGTCGTGTTTCCGCACCCTTCGGACAGAGCACGCGAAATTGCGCACGCGGCACCAGTGCGATGGGAAACGGCGCGACCAAGTGGCCCTGTCGCAGTGCCGCTTCGCCCAGCGAAACCCGGCCCAGAACGACGCCCGCACCCGATTGTGCGGCGTCGATGGCATGGTCCGCCTGACTGAAATGCGGGCCGTGCAGGTCCGGTGAGGCGATGTCGTGGGCCGCGAACCAGTCGGCCCAACTGACGGAATTCTTCAGGAAAGTGATTGAATCGTCGAAGATGATCGTCGCATCCAACAGACTTGCGGGCGTCGGATATCGCGCCGCAAGGTCCGGGTGCATCATCGGCGTCACCCATTCCGCGATTGTCAGAGCCCGATGTAGCGTGGGATCGTCCGGTTGATCGGAAGACCCGAACCGGATCGCGATGTCGATATCGTCGATCGCGAAGTCCAGCATCCGCAGGGTCGCAGCGAAGCGCAATTCGATTTCGGGGTGCGACCCGGCGAAGTCGAACAGGCGCGGAGCCAGCCATTTGGCGGTGAAGGCCGGGCCTGCCGTGATGGTCAGGATGCCATTGTCGAGGACGCGTTTCGCCGCCCGCCATCCCGTCGTCAGCGTCTGAAACCCTTCGGACGCCTGTGGGGCCAGCGCCGATCCGGCATCGGTCAGTTCGACGCGCCGGTTCAGACGGCGAAACAGCGGCGCACCCAGATGTTCCTCCAGCGACTTGATCTGGAACGACAGGGCGGCGGGCGTAACATTCAGTTCGCTTGCGGCCGCCTGAAACGACAGATGGCGGGCGGCAGCCTCAAAGGCACGCAATGCGGTGAGCGGGGGGAGACGATCGGACATGACAGGTAAGTATATCTTATGTGAAATTATGAAAAGTCTCGTTTGTAAGAATGTTCATGCAGGCACACATTACTATCAATGAAAGATAATTGATCCCAAGGAATGGCTGCCATGTTCGAGACACATATCTCCACCACCTATGACGAAGCTTTTGCCCGTGCCCGCCGGGAACGCTCCGAAGCCTTCCGCGTCCTGCTCTCGTTCTTCCGTCTGCCGCGTCGCAACGCGCTGCGTCTTACCACGACGACCTGACGGGACCGCCAGTTCGACACGAAAACGGGGCACTCTTCGATGCCCCGCTTGTCGCTTATCGTCTGTCCCGGACCAGATCGGTGGTCAGGACATGTACTGACCGCCATTCGCGGAAATCGTCGATCCGGTGATGAACCCGGCATCGTCCGACGCCAGAAAGGCCACGCAGCGCGCGATTTCCGATGCCTCGCCCAACCGGCCGACGGGGATCGCGCCGACAATGCTCTCCATCACCTTTTCGGGAATCGTCGCCATCATGTCGGTGTTGATATAGCCGGGCGCCACCACGTTCACCGTGATCCCGGCGCGCGCGCCTTCCTGTGCCAGGGCCTTGGTGAAACCGATGTCACCCGCCTTGGTCGCGGCATAGTTCACCTGCGCGAACTGTCCCTTCTGACCGTTGATCGAACTGATCGTGACGATGCGCCCGAACTTGCGCTCGCGCATTCCGCCCCAGACGTTATGCGTCATGTTGAAAACGCCGTTCAGGTTGGTGTCGATCACAGCATGCCAATGCTCGGGTGTCATCTTGTGAAACGGCGCATCGCGGGTGATGCCAGCGTTGTTCACCAGGATGTCGATGGGCCCGAGGTCGGCCTCGACCTGGGCGATGCCGTCCTTGCATGCGTCATAGTCCGCCACATTCCACTTGTAGGTCCTGATGCCGGTTTCCTTGGTGAAGGCGGCGGCCTTCTCATCGTTTCCGGCATAGGTCGCGGCGACCTCGCATCCCTGGGCCTTGAGCGACTGCGCGATAGCAGCGCCGATACCGCGCGAGCCTCCGGTAACAAGTGCAATACGGGTCATGATATTTCCTCCTCAGTTTCTTCTAGGTAATCTTGTTTCGCCACCGACGTCCATCCTCCTCGCCCTGCTTCCAGGCTTTTACCAGCAGCTCAGGGTCGGTGAAGTTCAGTTTGTCCCCAGGCAGGACATCCTGCGATGGCTGGACATAGGTGATACGCCCATCGTCATCGTCCGGCAGAATGCGGAACCTTTTGGTCAACAAAATCAGCGTCGGTCCATCGTCGGGGTCTGGCAACGGTGCCTTGTTCACCATACCGCCGTCGAACACGACCTCGCCTTTCCAGCGGTCCGCGCGAAAGGCGGGGGGCACGGTCGCTGCCATGCGTATCAGTTCGGGAAGGGTGCCATCGCGGGCGGCAGCGCGCGCATCGACCAGTCTCTGTTTCATGCCGGTTATGGAGGCTAGCCGGGGACGCGGGGTGGCCGCAACCGCCTGTTCCGCGTGATACAGCGTGCCGCCGATCAGCGCACGCAAGGTCGGAGCGACGGATACGCCGGGCGTCGACAGGTTGATCTGGAACGCCATGCCGTCGGCGATGCGCGCCATGGCGTCGGCATCGATAACGTCGGTGATAATCCTTGTGTATATCCGTTGATGGGGGGAGCGCCCGTGGTCGTCGCCCATGGCGCGCAGGGTGACATTATCATCCTGTTCAGCGATCGCCCGCTTGAAGCGGTCAAAAAGCTCTTGCTCGACCCCGGCGATCCAGGCGGCCGCCGACAGCGCGCCGCCTGAACTGCCCGTAACGCGGACCGGGGCAAGATCGTGCACTTCTTCCAGGGCGGCCAGAAAGCCGCCATGCCAGAAGCATCGAAGCCCTCCGCCGGAAAAGACAAGCTGATCGTATGGAAGGCGTGCCATCGTTATGGGGTGGGCCGCATGGCCCGCCCCCGTTCCGTCAAATCAATCCCGTTCGACGCAGAGGGCCACGCCCATGCCGCCCCCGATGCACAGCGTGGCGAGGCCCTTCTTGGCATCGCGCCGCTTCATTTCGAACAGCAGTGTATTCAGGACGCGACAGCCCGAGGCGCCGATGGGATGGCCGATGGCGATCGCGCCACCGTTGACGTTCACGATCGACGGGTCCCAGCCCATGTCCTTGTTCACGGCGCAGGCCTGGGCGGCAAAGGCCTCGTTCGCCTCGATCAGGTCGAGGTCCCCGACTTTCCATCCGGCCTTTTCCAGCGCCTTGCGCGACGCATAGATCGGGCCGACCCCCATGATCGTTGGGTCCAGGCCGGCGGTGGCATAGCTGACGATACGGGCCAGCGGCTCGATCCCGCGTTTTTCGGCGTCTTCCGCCGACATCAGCAGTGTCGCCGCCGCACCATCGTTCAAGCCGCTCGCGTTGGCCGCCGTCACCGTCCCGTCCTTGGTGAAGGCCGGGCGCAGTTTCTGCATCGCATCCATCGTGGCGCCATGGCGGATGTATTCGTCCTGGTCGACGACGGTGTCGCCCTTGCGGCCCTTCACCGTGTAGGCGACGATTTCGTCGGCGAATTTGCCGGAGGTCTGCGCGGCCTCGGCCTTGTTTTGCGAACTGACGGCGAATTCGTCCTGCTGATCACGGCTGATCTGCCACTTTTCGGCGACGTTCTCTGCGGTCTGGCCCATGTGGTAGTTGTTGAACGCGTCCCACAACCCATCCTTGATCATGGTGTCGACCAGCTTCATGTCGCCCATCTTCTGACCCTGGCGGATCGATTGGGCGTGCATCGACATCGACATCGATTCCTGGCCGCCCGCAATGACCACCGCGGCATCGCCCAGCATGATGTGCTGCGCACCAAGTGCCACGGCGCGCAGGCCCGAGCCGCAGACCTGATTGATGCCCCAGGCTGCGGATTCCTGCGGCAGACCCGCATTGATGTGCGCCTGGCGGGCGGGGTTCTGGCCCTGGCCGGCGGTCAGCACCTGACCCAGGATGGTCTCGGAAACCTCGGACTTGTCGACGCCTGCACGGGCCACGACTTCTTCAAGGACGGCGGTGCCCAGATCGTGCGCAGGGATGTTGGCGAAACTTCCGAGGAACGATCCGACGGGGGTCCGGGCGGCTGAGGCGATTACAACATTTGTCATGGCAGGTATCCTTTCGGCGCGTGGCGGAGGGCGGGACGATCGGCCCCGACGGGATACCCCCGCCGCGTATCATCTCATGACTAGCGTGAGGCGCGCACCGGGGCAAATACTGTTCGCCATCCGGTCGGGCCTGTGGTTCGACCGGCTTGCGAGCGTTCGCCCGAAGGCCGCCGCCATATGCTCTATCCAGTCCCGCGCAGCCCGTCGCGATGGGCGGGCGGTAACCAGTCGGGGCGGATTTCGGGCGCGCCGTAATAATACCCCTGCATGCAGTCGACCCCCGATTCGACCAGAAACTGTGCCTCGGCCCCGGTTTCCACGGCCCCGGCGACGGTGAACATGTCGAATTGCTGTCCGATGCTGATCAGCGCGTGCAGAATGCATTGATTGTCGGAATCGATATCGCAGTTGCGCACGAAAGATCCGTCGATCTTTAGGACATCGAAGTAGAATTCCTTGAGATGGCGGAAACTGGTCTGGCCGGCCCCGAAATCGTCCAGGGCGAAGGTGATGCCCCGGTCCTGAAGGTCGGTCATGAAGGTCTTGACCAGTTCCGGCACCAGCATCGCCGACCGTTCGGAAATCTCCAGGATCAGGCGCTCGCCTATGGTGTCGTCGCGCCCCAGGTGGCGTTTGAGGATCTGCATCCATTTCGGATACCCGATCGACCGTGCCGACATGTTGATCGACAGGCGCAGTCCGGGCGTGCGTCCCAATGCGCCAAGCCCGCAACGCAATGCGGCGCAATCGATTTCGCGCCCCAGGTCCTGTGTTTCGACGACCTCCATGAATTGCGATGCCGGGATGATCCGGCCTGTGTCGTCGGCGATGCGGATCAGGCCTTCGTAGAATGCGGGCTCTCCCGTTATGGAACCGATGACTGGTTGATAGGCCAGCATCGTTCGCCCGTCGGCCAACGCCTCTCGGACCATTTGCAGGGTAGATTTGTCCCGCTCCGTTACGGCGAAGGTGATCGGGTCTTCGGTTCCGGGTTCGGAGAAGGATTTGCGTGCCATCGTTGTCCCCTCGGGATTGGGACCAGATGACATGCAGAAATTGAACGCTTCGTTAATCGCTGCACCATTCGTGGCGCCTTCTTCGGCAATCTTGGCGACAATGCCGTTCAAATCATCGGGGTTTACGGCGGGTGGCGGTGTCCTTCGCAAACCGCATGATCCGTCGCGCTGCTTGCGTGTCCCTCGGACAGGGACACATCGTAGACATGAATCACAAGGTATCAGCGCAGGCCCATCTTGGATGGCAGGCACGTCTATGCTCCTTGGCATTGACGGGTGCCTTCAATCAGGCGGAGGTCGTGCAGGGACCGCAAGGAGACGTTTCGTGATGGAAAGATGCGGCTGGGTCGGCGCCGACCCGATCTACGAACTCTACCACGATACCGAATGGGGTGTGCCCGAACACGATCCTCGGGCGCTGTGGGAAAAATTGATCCTCGACGGGTTTCAGGCCGGATTGTCATGGATCACCATCCTGAGGAAGCGCGACAATTTCCGGGCGGCCTTCGCCGGGTTCGACCCGGAGATCGTGGCAAACTGGGGCGAGGCCGAGGTCGCGCGACTGTTGCAGGATGCGGGCATCATCCGCCACAGGGGCAAGATCGAAGCGACCATCGGCAATGCACAGGCCTATCTTCGCATCCGGGACGCACAGGGGTTCGACCGTTTCCTGTGGGATTACGTGGGCGGCGCGCCGATCCAGAACCATTGGGCATCATTGGCCGAGGTGCCGACCGAGACACCCCTGTCGAGGCAGATTTCCCAAGACCTGAAAAAGGCGGGGTTCAAGTTCTGCGGCCCAACCATCGTCTACGCCTTCATGCAGGCTGTCGGGATGGTGAACGATCATGTGGTGACCTGTCATTGCCACGAAGGCGTATCTCGTCTTCGCTGAGGTCTCCGATCAGAACCACAAAGGTCGGTCATCTTGCCGATGGTCCGGACCGGGTGCGTCAGGACATCCGCCGGATCAGGCAGTGCTGGCGACAGGGCAGACATGACTGACTCTGCAGGAAGGCAGAAGGGGCACCCTTCGGGGCGCCCCTTCGCAATGGGCCGGGGGGATGTCGGGCAAATGCCGGCCCTACCGGCGGTCTGGCTGGGGGGAACAGCCGGACCGCCGTAACCTGCGCGTCAGCCGACCGCCGCGCCGTCCGACCGCTTGATCGTCACGACGGTCGACCGGGGCAGTGAGCCCTGACCATCGGGGAAGGGCGCACCGGGGTGCTGGATGCCGACGAACATTGTCCTGAGATCGCTCGACCACGTCAGGCCGGTCACTTCCGACCCGTTCGGACCTGTCAGGAAGCGGCGGATCTCGCCGCTTGCCGGATCGCCCGCCAGCATCTGGTTGTTGCCCATGCCGTCGAACTCATCTTCGTTGCTGTCGTCGCCGTCCGTCTGGATCCACACCGTCCCTGTCGTGTCGATCTGCATGCCATCGGGCGAGTTGAACAGGTTGCCTGAATTCACGTTGTCCGAGCCTTTGTAGAGACCATCCTGATTGGTCGGGTTTCCGGCCATCACGAACAGGTCCCAGGCAAAGCCGGGTGCGGCATGGTCGTCGCCATCGGGCATCCAGCGTACGATCTGGCCGTAGTTGTTGGCCTCGCGCGGGTTGGGACCGTTCACCGGGGTCTCGTCGCCACCGGCATTCGCCTTGATGCCGCGGTTCTTGTTGTTGGTGAGCGACACATAAGCCTGTGCGGCGACCGGGTTCACGGCGACCCATTCGGGCCGATCCATTGTTGTGCCCCCGACGGCAGAGGCGGCCATGCGCGTATGGATCAGGATCTCGCCCGCATCCATGCCCGTCGCCTCGGGCGTCAGCTCCAGCCAGGTGCCGGTCATGTCGTCGTTGAAGCGGGCGACGAACAGTTTGCCGTCGTCCAGCAGGCCCTCGGTCGAGCCGCCTTCGGAATAGGTGCCGTTCGAGACATATTTATAGAGGTACTCGCCCCGTTCGTCGTCGCCCAGGTAGACCACGACCTGCCCGCTGGCTGCGATGACCACTTCGGCGTTCTCATGCTTGAAACGGCCCATTGCGGTGCGCTTGACCGGGGTGCTGTCCGGGTTCGCCGGGTCGATTTCGACGACCCATCCGAAACGGTTCGGCTCGTTCGGTTCCCTGGAGACGTCGAACCGTGCCTGGTGCAGCTCGTAGCCATAGCGGCCTTCTGCCCCCACACCATAGCGCGCGAAGCCTTCGCTGGCCGAGAATTCCGCTTCCGGATCTGCGACGCCGAAATAGCCGTTGAAATTCTCTTCGCAGGTCAAATAGGTGCCCCACGGTGTGATGCCCGATCCGCAGTTGTTCATCGTGCCAAGCACCGTCATGCCGTCAGGATCGGCCGATGTCTTTAACATGTCATGACCGGCGGCGGGCCCCGCGAAGGTCATTGGCGTGTTGTGATGGATGCGACGATTGTAGGGGCTGTCGATCACGATTTCCCAGCCGTCCGCACCTTCGGCCACTTCCATGACGGTAACGCCCTGTATGTTCTGCAACAGGGTCACGTCATCGGCGGTGAAGCCGTTCTCGCCCTTGTTCGGCAGGTTGGTGTCGATGTTGGGATATTCGTGGTTCACGGCGATCAGCTGCTTGCCGTCGACCGCGAAGAGTTCCATGCCGTCGGTATTTTCGCCAAACACCCTGTCGGAAGATGCGACGGGGATACCGTTGACCGGGTCGAACGGCTCTGCATCGGAAAACAGCGGGTCGCCCCACCGGGCCAGCACGTTCCAGTCGTAGCCTTCGGGAACGTGGATCGTGGCGTCCGTCTGGATCGGGATGCCGTCGAAGGCGAAATTTGCCGCATGGGCGTCGGCGCGCGCGGCCGAAGTGGTCGACAGCAGGCTGCCGACGCCGGTGCCCATCACTGCCGCGCCGGACCCGAAGGCGACGACACCCGACAGGAAACCGCGGCGCGACAGGGCGCGCTCGACGACATCATCGAATTCGTTCGTATCGGGGCGCGGAAATTTGATTTCGTCCCAATCGTCGGCGCTGAGATGGCTAAGGTCGGTCATGATCGCTCTCTCTCTCTGAAAATGGGTAAAACAACTGAAGCTGGCCCGGCACGGACCGTTCCGCCCGTTGTTCCAGCATCTCCACTAAAAGAGATTCGTGACAGTCTGTTGACGGTGCAGCCCGGTCTTCGGGCGGATTGCCGCAGGTCCATGCCGGGCAAACCGATCCGCGCCCGGCCTCGCGTCATCATCGGTGTGGCCCTTCCCGTCTCGCGGCGGGGGGCAGGGCGATCCCCGCCACCCGGTCGCTGACCCGACCACCCGAAAGGCAGCGTTCGGCATGCAGGATATGGCCCTGGTTCGCCTCCGCGTGTCGGCGTCCGGTTACGCCCGTTCGTCCTTGGGGCTGCCCATGACGACATAAGTCGTCAGCCGCGCCACCTGCGGCAGCACGCCCAGAACCTCGGTGTGGAAATGCTTGTAGGCGATCAGGTCCGACGCCTCGACCCGCAGCAGGTATTCGACATTGCCTGTGATGTTATGACATTCGCGGACCAGAGGGGCCTGCGCCACGGCGCGCTCGAAGGATTCCTGTCCGGACTTGGTATGATCGTTCAGACCGACCGTGATATAGGCGGTAAAGCCGATCCCGGCCTTCTCGGGGTCGATAACGGCGCGATACCCACGGATCAATCCGACCGCTTCCATCGTCTGCACCCGGCGCAGGGTCGCCGAGGGCGACAGGCCCACAAGACCCGCCAGCGCCTGATTGGTGATCCGGCCATCACGCCTCAAGGCGCGCAAGATTTTGCCGTCGATTTCGTCAATATCGGTCATACCTTGCGAAACATGCTGCTGCCGCGCGCATTTCGCAAGGACATGCCGTGTAAAATCGGCGAATCTCAGATCATGAGCCTAGAGATTCTCCTTGCCCTCGCGGGCTTTGCTTTCGTTTCCACGATCACGCCGGGGCCAAACAACATGATGGTCATGGCATCGGGCGCGAACTTCGGGCTGGCGCGAACGATGCCGCATCTTCTGGGCATCACCTTCGGATTCACTTTCATGATCCTTCTGGTCGGGCTGGGGCTGGGACAGGTATTCGGGCGCGTGCCCGGGGCAAGGGTCGTCCTGATCGTGCTGTCGGTCGGATACCTGTTGGTTCTGGCGTGGAAGATCGCGCACGCCGCGGCCCCTGAAGGTGGCGATGCCGGGGGCACGCCGCTGACGTTTCTGCAGGCCGCCGCGTTTCAGTGGGTGAATCCGAAAGCCTGGACGATGGCGCTGACCGCGATCACGCTCTACGCATCGGGCGGTGTCTTGTCGGCGGCGATCGTCGCGGGCACGTTCGGTGCGCTGAGCCTTCCCTGCATCGCAAGCTGGACGGTTCTGGGGCGGGAAATACGCCGGTTCCTGACCTCGCCGGCACGGCTTCGCGCGTTCAACTGGACGATGGCGGTCTTGCTGGTCGCATCGCTCTGGCCCTCGGTCGCTCCCCTGTTGTGACGCAGGGCCTCCGGCGGGAATATTTGCCGTGCAAAGACGTCAGTTCAGCGGCAGGTCCCGGCGAAAACTGCCGTCCGGGTTGAAGATCAGAACGCGATTGTCGTCGGTCGTGGCCAGCCAGAAGCTCGGGGCCTGGGTTACCGCGACGATGCTAGCGTCCCCGGGCACCGCCAGTTGGTCGGGTATTGTGATCGCCTTGCCCGGCAGCCGCGTGACAAGCAGTGCCACGACCGTTATCAGCCCGGCGATCATCACGCCGGTCAGAACCGTCACCAGTGCCTTCAGAAAGCGCAGGTCCGGCGGCAACCGGGGATCAACGGAGTTTTCAGTGTCCGACACGCCCATTTCCTCCACGTCCGTTTCCGCCACGACCGTCACCTTCATGATTGCGGCCGATCCGCCGTCGCGTCTCGATAAGGCAATTGCCCGCGACGTGCCAGCCGAGGCACATCTGTCCCGCTCCCGCCTCGCCCGCCTACTGGAGGAGGGGCGGATAACCGTCGACGGGCGCGTGGCGCGCGCGCGTGACAAGGTGGAGTGGGGCGCGCAGATCGTCGTGACAGTGCCGATGGCCGACGATCCCGAAACGCGGGCCGAGGATATACCGCTCACCATCGTGCATGAAGACGCCGATCTGATCGTTGTCGACAAACCTGCGGGCATGGTCGTGCATCCCGCACCGGGATCGCCCGGTGGCACGCTGGTCAACGCGTTGCTGCATCATTTCGGCGGCGCGCTCTCGGGGGTCGGCGGCGAGAAACGCCCCGGTATCGTCCACCGCATAGACAAGGAGACCTCGGGCCTTCTGGTGGTCGCCAAATCCGATGCCGCGCATCATGGTCTGGCCGCACAGTTCGAGGCGCACAGCGTGGAACGCCGCTATCTTGCCGTTTGTCACGGCGTCCCGAATGCAGGCGACCCGCGTTTGCGCGGCACAAGGGGCGTGAGTTGGGAGGAGGGGGACATCCTCAAGATCACCACCCGGCTGGCGCGGCACCGTACCGACCGCCAGCGGCAGGCCGTCTGCTGGGAGGGCGGACGTCACGCCGTGACCCGTGCCCGAACCATACAGGCTTTCGCCGGGGCGGCCCTTGTCGAATGCTGGCTGGAAACCGGGCGCACGCATCAGATCAGGGTGCATCTGGCCCATGCCGGGCACGGCCTGATCGGCGACCCGACCTATGGCGGGTCGCGCAGGCTGCCCCGCGACCATCCGGCGGCGGAGGTTGTCGCGGCGTTCCCGCGTCAGGCCCTGCACGCGGAAACGCTGGGCTTCGACCACCCCGTGACGGGTTCGGCAATGCGCTTCACATCGGATTTGCCAGACGACATGGCAGGGCTGCTGAAGGCGCTGAAGGCCTGAAACCGTCTGCACGCCCCGTCTGCACGGGGGGTGTACGGGGGGTGCATGGGG